>Ga0209825_1000178_pt1 | contig 64359 bp, 55 predicted proteins | sample EN8Hudsemesocosm_FD_184631 | JGI IMG/M metagenome (GOLD analysis project Ga0209825, IMG submission 184631) | Methane-oxidizing microbial communities from mesocosms in the Hudson Canyon - EN8B Hudson Canyon (SPAdes) (version 2) | ecosystem: Environmental > Aquatic > Marine > Cold seeps | place... | reverse complement strand
TGGTATTGAGCGCGGCGATAGCTTGCTTCGAACGGCGCGTGCGACAGAAATTTTTACCCCATTGGTATTACAAATGATAGCGGTCGGTGAAGAAACCGGGTCGATTGATAGCTTACTTAACGAAGTGGCTGATTTTTATGACGAAGAAGCTGATTATTCATTATCACGTTTATCAGAGGCTATTGAACCGATTTTGATTGTCGCAATGGGTGGTATTGTGCTGATACTAGCATTAGGTGTGTTTTTACCTATTTGGGATCTTGGCAGTGCGGCAATGGGCAAAGGCTAGGTATGAAACACGCGGGTTTGTCGCAACCTGAGCAAGGATTGAGTCATCGGTATTTTATTTTAGCGGTCACCGGCGTGGTGATTGCAGTTCTGATGTATGTCGTATCTTCAAAGTTAGAACAGGAAGTCGAGAATGCAGAATGGACACAGTTTGAGTTTCGTTTAGCCGAATTACGTTCGGCAGTGCTACTGCAAGAGGCGGTTCTAGTCGCGAAAGATCAAGCAGATCAGGCTTACCGTTATGAAGGCTTAAACCCTATGATTTGGATGGCGCCAGAAACGAGCCATTATTTAGGTGAAATGAGTTTGGAATCAGTAAGCGGGCAGGAAGGTAATTGGGTATTTGACCCAAAACGAAAAGTCATCGCTTATAAAGGGCAATTTAACGAATTTTCATCTGAAAAAAATAAAACAGAGTCGAAATGGTTGCAGTTTAAGGTAGTTGCACTATGGTCTAAAGAAGAGCGACTTAAAGAGAAAGGGTCTAAAGAAAATACTAATCTAGTTTCTAAAGGTTTAAGGCTAAAGCAGGTGTATGAGGCAAGGTAAAAACTTAAGGCTAAGAACATTTGGTAGGATGTGGTTTTCGCGCTAGTTTATATTTAATCTAGTCGGGTGCGAAACACGTGCCTTATTTAAATAGCGCTTACTTCGGTGTTGAGTGTGGGAGAGATTGTCATGAGGAAAAATAAAGGATTCACGCTGATAGAATTGGTGGTGGTGATTGCCATTTTGGCCATTCTGTCAGCCGTTGCTTTGCCAAAATTTGCTGAACTATCTGACAGCGCGCATAGCTCAAGCGTTGAAGCCGCCGGCGGTGGATACGTTTCTGCGGTCACGCTGGTTCGTTCGCAGTGGTTAGCGAATGGTGTCCATACGGCGGTGACTGACCTGCCGGGTTATGGTGAACCGGATAATTTTATTGATGTAAGTTTAGATGGCTGGCCTACTGGTGTCAGTGGGAATACCAACCCATCAGGTATGACAGCAACAGAGTGTAATGATATTTGGGGAACGTTAATGACAACCAGTTCATTAACCACCTCAACGGTAGTCGGTGAAGATTTTTTAACGACATTGGTCGGAGGTGATTGCCGTTATACTTATCAGGCAACGACAGACGGACACCGCATTGAATATGATCCAAATACCGGTGATGTACATACAGAACTATCGCCTTAATTATCACCGTAACATTTACAACAATAACGTTAACATGAATGGTTTATTTGATACAAAAACACACATTTTTACCGTTTTAACTTAGCACTTAAGGTCTATAGTTAAAGTTAATTGTTATGAAGTACAAACCTGTGTAGGGCGCATTAAACTGTAAAACTTTAGTGCACCAAGTTGTCTATAAATGGTTTTATTTATATAAATTATTATTTAATACCTCGCTTTTAATAAGCGAAAAATACATGTCAGGAGTTAAGCAATGAAGCGTCAAGCAGGTTTTACACTTATTGAATTAGTAATGGTTATCGTTATTTTGGGCATCTTATCTGCCTTTGCATTACCACGGTTTGCAGATTTGGGTACTGAAGCACGAGTGGCTTCATTGAATGGTTTAGCTGGAGCGATAAAGTCTGCATCGTCTATAACCCATGCCGATCAACTCGTTTCAAGTGGCACTCTAGGGTCAACCGTTACACTGGAAGGTCAGGCTATTACAATGGTTAATGGTTACCCTACTGCCAATGCTTTGGGAATACAATTGGCCGCTCAAATTGATACAGCTGATTATGCATTGAGTGCCGGCGGTGCTTTAGGGGCATCTGCAGTGGTGTTTACCATTCAGCCAGGTTGTACAGTAACCTATACAGCCGCCAATGCTGATGTTATTAATACGGCACCGTTAACGGCCACATTCACTGTCGCTATTGCCGATGGTAGCTGCTAGTACTAGCTAACAATCTTGTAAAAAGCGCCTTCAGGCGCTTTTTCTGTTTTTGAAGCATTATGAAAAGTTTATATAAATCACAATCAGGTTTTACTTTAATCGAGCTAGTGATGGTGATCGTATTGATCGGTATTCTTAGTTACGGTGCAGCGAGCCTATATTCTTCCCGTGATGGTTTTGCGGGCTTTATTGCCAAAGACCAGCTGATCTCGAGTGGCTTACTAGCGCAACAAGTAGCGATGGGTATGAGCGCTACTAGTGATCCTGTTAGCCTTAAAGTCGAACGAGACGATGATGACTTTTGGGTATTTACCCTAACAAAAGCAGGGCTTGCATCGATTGATTCCTTCCAGGACTCATCGGGAAGCAGCATTTCAGTTGATGGTACAACACTTTCTCTCGATTCATCACACACTTTTACTTGGAACAGTAATGCCAGTTTGAGTGATGGCGCGAATCATCATGTGTATTTTGTCGGGACGAATACTTATCGGGTATGTTTCTCTGCTTCAGGCTACGTGTACGAAAGTCAGGTGGCGTGCCCATGACATTAATTAAGGGCTCAACAAAACAACAAGGGGTGACTTTAGTTGAACTGGTCATTTCGATAGTGATTATTTCCATCGCGATGGTGGCGATGATGAGCGCTTTTAGTTTATCAATGAGTCATAGTGCCGACCCGCTTTGGCGTAATAAAGCGCTGAAACTGGGTCAATTATACTTGGATGAAATCCTTTCTAAAAACTATGATGAATTAACACCAGTAGGAGGCATCCCTATTGTATCGACGCCACTTTGTACAACACTCAATAGTGACGGAAGTGAGACGAGAGAAACGTATGATGATGTCGATGATTATAATGGCTTAGATGACTTACCTCCTGAAATTTTAACTGATTCTATCGATGCTTCTTATGCTTTATATCGTGTCACTGTTGAGGTGACGTGTGATGGCGATACCGTTGGGGCGGCAGGTGGAACATCCGATAACAATGCTAAAAAAATTACTGTCACCGTGACACCGCCTGATCAAAGTTCAATGACCTTTGCTGCTTATAAAGGGAATTATTGATGAATTACACCAATTTGTCTTCTCGACAGTCTGGTTTTACGCTGATCGAAATGGTTGTTACTATTGTGCTGATAGGCATTATTGGTGTGGGTATTACTAACTTTATTGGCCGTTCCACGCAGGGCATGGTGGATATTGCTGAGCGCCAACAAATAGCAACCATTGGCTGGATAGTGTCTGAAAAAGTGAGCCGGGAGCTAAGGCAGGCTTTACCGAATAGTATTCGAATTGATGGTAGTTGTGTCGAATTTGTACCGATCGTAGCTGGGACAGACTACCTTACGGTTCCGACTTTAATCGCCTCGAATAATTTTGAGTCAGTGCCATTTTCAAACTATAGCGTGAATACCACTCAAGATCGGGTGGCAATTTATCCGAATACACTTACAGGTTTATATAGTCTGTCCACACCAGGGACCATTAGTGGTTTAGTGACGAGTACTGCAGCGGGTTCAACGACCAATGCGATCAGGATTAATTTGGCTGCAAATCATCAGTTCTTAACAGACTCACCGACAAACCGGCTGTATATTGTGCAAGATCCGGTGATGTATTGTTTTGAAAGTGATTTTCTCTATCGTTATAGTGAGTATGGTTTTAATTCTTTGATGACAACAGATGAAGATGACTTGAATGGCCAGACAGTGATGGGGAGCCGTTTAAGTGTGGGTTCTTTTACCTATTCAGCAGGCACATTGTCACGGAGTGCCGTCGTTAATATGGCCTTTGATGTGACGGGTGATAACGGCGTAACTCAGGCGATTAATCAAGAGGTTCAAATTCGCAATGTACCTTAAGCAGAGTGTCTCGCACCTAAAGATGAACAGACAAAAAGGAATTGGCTTACCTGCCACTATTTTTATCATTGTCATATTAGCCTTAATTGTCGCGGCAATGGCCGACTTGACCGAATCATCCAACTTGGGTTTTGGTCAGGATTACAATTCAATGCGCGCTTTTTATGCCGCAGAAAGTGGTGCTCAAATAGCGCTGAATCGCGTTTTTGTCGGTAATCAGGTGTGTGATAACGCACTAGTGAATATTGACTTCGATTCAGGCGGGGATAATCCAGGGCTCAATAATTGTATTGCTGAACTGGCGTGTTCTAGTGATACGGTGTCTAGTATTGAATACCGAACATTCATAAGTACAGCAACTTGTGGTTCTGGGTTTGAGCAGGCCGTGCGTTCTATTGAAGTGAGGGCGCATAGCGAATGATTTATAGGATGAGAAACCTGACCCTGCGTTTGATGCTAAGCATCTTAGTTATATCGTGTTTAAGTGTCCCGGCACATGCGGCTATTAGCTATATTGGCTCGGTGACTGACGATAGTAATAATGATGAGGCTTCATTAACCGTACCCGCTTCTGTGCAAACAGATGATGTGTTATTGGTGCAGATCACTATTCGTAATCGAAACGGTAGTGATGGCGTGACGACCCCTTCCGGCTGGACGTTGATAGCGTCCCAGGATCGAGATGATAATGTCTTGCAGTCACTTTATTATCGAGTGGCGACAGCCGGTAATGCGGGAACGTCTTATACATGGGATTTTGATGGAAATGGTAATCGGCGTTACGTTGTAGGCATGTCGGTATTTCGTGGTGTTGATACCAGCAACCCGATTGACCAGCAAAATTCACAAACCGGCATGTCATTTAGTAGTATCACGGCGCCTTCGGTCACAACGACAGCAGCGAATGCAATGTTAGTGGCTTTTTATACCCTTGAAGCGGGGGATCAATCGTTTTCGCCAGGCTTGGGAATGAGTGAAGCGTATGACGAAGAAGAGAATAACAATAATAACGGCATATCTTCGATGATGGCTTATGTCCTCCAAGCATCGGCAGGGGCCAGTGGTGATAAACAAGCAACGGCTTCGAAGTCTAATGATGATGCTATTGGACATTTAGTGGCGTTGAATGAAGGGAATAGTGGGACATCTTTAACAGGAAGTTTGAATGTTGATAACACGTTCATAGCTTATATTTCTACGGATGATTCTGTTCAGGGTACATTAATAGGATCAGGTAATGACTGGCCAACAACGGTTGATATAGCAACTACTCTGACGGTTGGGCAGGACTACTTTTTACATATTTATGCAACAGATGTGGGTGGTGTCGCCGGCTTTTTAGGTGATTTTGAATTAACAGGTATTGACCACGTATTTTCGAATGGTTTAACAACTCTTAATACCAATACAAGTAACTGGTCTGTGAATACGTCAGATTGGAATAACTATCAAACGGCCAGTGGATATGGCTTGAATGGGGTTAGCCCATGGGGTACTCGGTCGGGCGTAGATTCGAATGCAGAATGGATTTGGTCATCCGATAATCTTGGCGATAATATTAATTATTTTTCGACGAAGATTTCGGCTTCAGTACCGTTAGAGTTACAAGATCTAAGTGGTTCTTGTTCAGTGCTGCAAGAAGTCACAATAGTTTATAATAACGATGTTGAGCAAACCTCAGCAGAAACCGTAGGTAATTACCAATTGACCAACCCTTCGGGTGTTGATATTAATATAAATTCAGCAATTAGAGGGCCGTCGAATACAGTCACGCTATCATTAGCAAGCACACTGAATGATCTGACCGAATACACCGTAGCGGTAAATAATGTTCAAAACCTTAGTGGTGAAATAATTGCTGCAGGAACAACTTCAACTTTCAGTTTGTCATGTAACTTAAACTGTCTAACCGAAGTGTTTTCTGGCCCCGGAGGACTCAGCTCATCCTGGTCTGCTTCCAGTAATAGTGGTTCGTTTGGTATTCCTCGAATTATAGATAATGGCAGATTAAGGTTAACTGATGCTTCGGGAAATGTTTCAACGGTTGCGACTTTATTGCATCAGTTCCCCGGAGCGGGTAACCGAATAGAAATCGAATTTGATTATTATGCCTATGACGGTTCGGGAGCGGATGGAATTGCTGTTACCTTTTCTGATGCATCGGTTTCTCCTGAGGCTGGTGCGTTTGGTGGTTCATTGGGCTATGCGCAAAAAACTGGAATTGATGGTTTTGCAGGGGGGTGGCTAGGTATTGGGCTTGATGAATTTGGTAACTTCTCAAGTGCCTCAGAAGGTAGGGATGGCGGCTCTGGTTTTGCTGCAGATAGTATCGCTCTTCGAGGGTCAGGTAGTGGGGCATCAGGTTATCCATTTTTAACAAGTACAGGTTCGTTGACGCCTGGAATTGATCAAGGTGGTAGTACATTAGGCCCAAATCATCGTTATAAAGTTAGTATTGATCATACCATGGGGGGGCGAGAAGCTTACGCCAGTGTTGAGCGTGATACGGGTTCAGGTTTTGTAGAAATAGTACCTAGATTTGATGTGTTTTCGTTGAATGCATTGCAAGCAGACGTGCCAGATAATTGGGTAGTTTCGTTGACAGGCTCAACGGGGGGGTCAGTAAATATTCATGAAATAGGTAGCTTTGAGGTGTGTGCTGCTTTACCAATCTCACCATATGGTTCGCCAGATCATTATGAGATCAGTCATAGTTCTCCGGGTGTGACCTGTGAAAGCTCTGAAGTTACTATTAATGCACATGACGCTTCACACAACGCATTTACGGTGAATAGTAATACGGATATTACAGTTACTACCAGTCCAGCTGTGGATAGTGTGATCACATCACCTGTGACAATGCTATCAGGAGCCTCAACAGCAAGCTTTTATTTAAATGAAAGCGATGTGTTAGCCAATATTGATATTGATGTGACCGATGGTACAGCCAGTGATTTAGATGATGCTGGTTCAGAAGATGAGGTCTTTAGTTTTTTAGATACAGCTTTCCGTTTTTATGCTAATGGGAGCAATACCGACAGTACACCGATAGGTCCCCAAATTGCGGGTAAACCTTCTAATGTAACGCCAGGCAATCAAAGCTTAACCTTACGCGCTGTCCGAACCAATACCGATACTGGAGCTTGTGAAGCAGCATTGCAAGGAACGACGGTCGTCGAGATAGCCTATGAATGCAATAATCCTACAAGCTGTACAGCAAGTAATTTAGTTTCGTTAACGGGTGTAAGTACCGCAACGATTAGTCGAAATGATAATGCAGCCGCCACTAAAAGCTATACCAGTGTGAATATGGAATTTGATTCAAATGGTGAAGCACCCTTCTTATTTAACTATGCTGATGCAGGTGAGATTACTTTGCATGCACATAAGAGTGTAGCGGCGAATGAACCAGATCCAGCCTTTGAACTGATAGGAGCCTCAAATTCATTTTGGGTCAGTCCGGATAAGCTGCTAGTCACGGCTAAAACATCAGGTAACTCAGTTATCAATGGTAATACAGTATCACATGCGACCAAGCATAAAGCGGGTGAGAATTTTAATCTAGAGGTCACGGCGGTGAATACTTCAGGCGCAACTACTCCAAATTATGTGCCTGGTCAGAGCCAGTTTCTGCTGGATAGAACTGGGCCGTCGGTCGATGGTACTGATGGTGGCCTGACTTATGGTACAGCCGGTAGCATAGCAAGTGCCTTGTCACCCACCTATCAGAACGTAACGTTAGAGGGCTTTAATTCAGGGGTGTCGACTTATACTTTAGCCAATTATTCTGAAGTAGGTTTGTTGAATCTAGACTTACAGGATAGCAATTATGGCGGTGCGGGTATCACAGTGCCGGGCGATGCGATCGATATTGGCCGCTTTACTCCCGATCACTTTATCGTTACCGGAGTTAACGGCACTTTTGATGAGAGTTGCGGAGCGGAGTTTACCTATATAGGGCAGGATTTCGGTTATGATAATTCAGTTGCACTGCCGAGTTTAACTATTGTGGCTCAAAATAAGGCAAATGCAACAACACAAAATTATACAGATACGAACTTTTTAAAATTGCAGTCATCAGGGGTTGTAAGAGTGTTTCCCTCTGAAGATAGCCAAAACGGCAAATCTGGCATGCCGCTCACACTCAATACAGCCCCGTTATCGGTATTTCAAGGCTCTATTTTGGGAGGTGCTTCAGCTGGTTTGAATGAGGGCGAAGTCAAATTTACCTTCAATAGTGCAGACAGTTATCAATATACCAAGAATGTTAACTCAGAGATTGGTAATTTTAATAGTGATTTGGTTATCGCTGTTACAGGTGTCACTGATGCCGATGGCATTACTGCCACTAACCTATCTTCTGCACTTGAAATTAAGCCCGCCGAGATAGATATTCGATATGGTCGGTGGGTGATGAAGAATGTTTTTGGCCCCGAAACAGAAAGCATGAATATGCCGGCTTTTGTCGAATATCTTGATAGCATTACAGGTAATTACATTCTTAATGAGGAGGATAGTTGTACCAATGTTAGTTCTTTGGTGAGCTTGAATCCCGCACCTTCGACCTTGCCTTTCACTGGTATAGTAGTCGGATCAGGTACCACTAACTTTAGTCTGAATGGATCGCTTGCTGGTGGAAATGCGGGATTTACTTTTTCTAAACCCTCTTCTGGTACTGGTGGCAGCGTCGAAGTATCGCTCAATTTGACGACTTTTCCTTGGCTGCAATACGATTGGAATGGTGATGGAACCTTACAGAATCCGCCTGATACCACGGCAACCTTCGGCCAATATCGAGGGCATGACCGAATTATCTATTGGCGCGAAGTTCAGTGATACTTTTGATCAATGATTTGATACATGAAAAGGTTATCTAGCACGCGTAGGTTGGAATTCGCGGTGATTATCCCAACTTGCATCAAAATTAGATTTTTATCTAGAAGTTTTAGTCCCTCCTCGGTGTAGCGAAGCGCCTCGTCTTTCTCGGTGGTAGAATGTTTTTATTTTTAAGCCTTGGTCTACCGTTCTCCGTAGGTTAAAAGCCTGCACTCACTGTTGGGATTCTCGGTGGTCCTCCCAACTTACATAAAGAAACTACTCTTCATCTATTTCATCAAAGTTCATGTCGAGCTCTTTAATTTTACGCGTGAGCGTATTACGTCCCCAGCCTAATAATATTGAGGCATCACGCCGGCGGCCACCAGTATGACTCAAGGCGGCATCAATCATAATGCGTTCAAATTCAGGTACAACCGTATCTAATACACCACTTTTGCCTTTTTTAAGCTCTTGATCCGCCCATTTTTTAAGAGCTTCTTGCCAAGAACTGCCGGTTGGCAGTGCACTTTCAGCATCTAGCAATTCAGGGGGCAAGTCTGTGATGTGAACTTCACGCCCACTTGCCATAACTGTTAACCAGCGGCAGGTATTTTCAAGCTGGCGTACGTTTCCTGGCCAAGGCAGTGTACTGAGATAGTCTTCGGTTTCAGTACGAAGCTGCTTAGTTTCTACTGAAAGTTCTTCGGCTGCTTGTTGAAGGAAATAATGGGCAAGTTTAGGAATGTCTTCGCTGCGGTCACATAGTTTTGGTAGGTGGATACGAATGACATTCAAGCGGTGAAATAAATCTTCTCTGAATGCGCCCGACTCAACCAGTTTTTCTAAAATTTGGTGAGTTGCGGCAATAATTCGAACATCAACTTTTACCGGGATTGTGCCGCCAACACGGTAAAATTCACCATCAGCGAGTACGCGTAATAAGCGTGTTTGAGTGTCAGCAGGCATATCACCTATTTCATCTAAAAACAGTGTGCCACCATTGGCTTGTTCAAAGCGACCTGTTCGTTGTCCACCTGCGCCAGTGAAAGCCCCTTTTTCATGGCCAAATAACTCAGACTCGATTAAGTCAGAAGGAATAGCCGCCATATTTAAGGCAATAAAAGATTGTTGAGCACGCGGGCTATGTTGGTGTAAAGCTTTAGCAACGAGCTCTTTACCAGTACCAGATTGTCCGTTAATTAATACCGTGATATGGGATTGTGATAAACGGCCTATCGCGCGAAATACTTCTTGCATCGCGGGTGCTTTCCCGATTATTTCGGTACTTTCCGTTACGATGTTTTCTATATTGGTTTCGTTTCGGGCCTTTTGCTCTTGGGAGTGAGCAATCGCTCGTCGTGTTAATGACACGGCTTCATTTAAATCGAATGGCTTGGGTAAATAGTCGAAAGCCCCACCTTGGTAAGACGTGACGGCACTATCAAGATCTGAGTGAGCGGTCATGATAATCACAGGCACTTCAGGGTATTGAGCTTGAATTTTTTTAAGTAGCTCTAAGCCATCAATGCCCGGCATGCGAATATCGCTGAGAATGGCATCCGGAGTTCCTTTTTCTAATTGCTCCATGACGCCTTCGGCACTTTCAAATGAGCGAATTTCAAAGGCTTCTTTTCCTAAGGCTTTTTCAAGCACCCATCGAATCGAACGGTCGTCATCAATGATCCAGACTAGTGGATTAGTGCTCATGTTTTAGCTCCAAAGGTAAATAAACAATAAAATTGGTTGCACCTGGTTTGCTTTCGCATTCAACCAAACCATTGTGCTTTGTAAAGATGCTTTGTGTAATCGATAAGCCAAGTCCGGTTCCATCCGCTCGACCACTGATCATGGGGTAAAAAATATTTTGAATAAAATTTTTCGGGATACCTGGTCCGTTATCAATGATTTCGATTTTAGCGGCAAGCTTGTGACGGTAATGCCCAATGGTAAATTGTCTCAGAGTTCGAGTTCGAATGGTGATAAAGGCCCCGGTGTTATCCTTCGCCTGCTTTGATAATGCTTGCAATGCATTTTTGGCAATATTTAAAAATGCTTGAATTAACTGACCTTTATCGCCGTTTAAGTCCGGAATGCTAGGGTCATAATCTTTTTTAATTTGAATTGAACCGCCTGATTCTGCATGAATTAAAGAGCAAACACGCTCTAGAATTTCATGGATGTTTAGTGGGGTGCGGTTTAGTGCTTTATTCGAGCCTAACATTCGATCAACAAGGTTACGGAGTCGGTCCGATTCATCCATGATGACTTGTGTGTATTCGTGGTGGTCAGCTACGGTAAGTTCTGCATCAAGTAATTGTGCTGCGCCACGAATACCGCCTAGAGGATTTTTAATTTCATGCGCTAGGCCACGAATTAATATTTCAGCTGTTTCTTGGTTCTCTTGTAATTGTTCTTCCCGGCTAATACGCACTAATCGTTCGGTGGATTGCATTTCAACGACTAAATAATCCTCGCCCTCAATTGTATTGCTAGCAACGGAACAATCCGCAAGTAAGTTTTGACCATTTTGAAGCACAAATTTACATTCTCGTTGTGTGTAGGTATGGCCTGAATCGACGATCGCTAAAAACTCATTCACCAGTTTTTCATCAAATTGTAAAAATAAATCTGTGAACTTATGCGTTAAAATCCGTTTTTGGCTGGTTTGAAGTAACATGCCTGCTGCGGGATTGGTAAAAATAATCTCTTGCTTATGATTGATTAAAAAAACCGCGGTTGATAGGTTCTCTAAAATACGTGTGTGGAATAGGCTCGAAAGCATAAAATAATCACCAAGGCTTATAAAGAAGCAAGAAGTAAAAGAATAAAGCAAGAAGTAAACCAAGCTAGCTTAAACGTATTGAAATGGTTTGGTTTAGTTGATAAGTATAAATGAATATGAAAATGACGCACTACTTTTGTGCGTCTTGTTTGTTGGGGTGTTTATCTTGGTGCGTTATGCTTGGTTAAAAAGGATAAGCTTAGCGCTAACAGGGCGACTATCTAACAATGCGACTTGTTGGGCGGTGAATCGTTATCGTACTAATTGCTATTTTTAGTGTTTGTTTGTTTCGATTGATTATTTTAATCGACAGTGTGTGTGTTCCCCTATTGACGTTTTTTAAATTAAACGTTGTTTCTCTTTGTGATGATACGACCGCCCCATCTAACTCAAGTTCGAATAGATCACTATTTCGTAAGCGTGGTATTGATTGCACGATAACTTGTACGTTACCACTCCCAGTATTGATGGCGGTATCATCGGATGGCGAAATAACACTTAAACTTTGATAATGCTCAGCTGCTTGTTTGTCTTCAGAGCTTAAACGCTTATTTTGTTTAACATCAAAGGCAGGAATAGTCGTAATGGGCTTCACGGTTATTGCTTCTGACCCTTTATGAGCCTCATCCGAAAATGAGATGCTGCCGTCATCTGAAACAGCTTTATATACCGTTGTTTGTTCGTCTGCATTGAGTGTCCCAACTGTGTTGAGTAGCAAGCCTAGAGCGAGTAATAAAATTGCTTTGGTGTGTTTTTTGATCACAGTGAAACCTCCTGTATTGTTTGATTTGATCATAGCATCAGATCTTTCACAATGATAACCTCGAAACGCTTAAACACTGCTATCATTAAAGCATTCACTTACTTGGAGAGTATTACTTTTGACTGACTCGCATCCTATTCTGGGCGCATTTTTATTTACTTTAAAAATGAACGGGCTTCAAAGCTCAAAGGCTTCTTTTTTGGCGGGTATTCCTTTAGCTGAAGCCTCTGACCTTGAAAGTCAAAAACATATTGATATTGACGTCTGTTTGCGTGCTGCTGAACGCAAGGGCTTGGTGCTGGAGAAGGGCGCGTTCCGACTAGAAGAATTGTCGGGAAGCAGTACGTCAGTCATATTGTTATTGAAAGATATAGACCAGCCTGTCGCAGTGCTAGAATCTTGTTCTGTTGAAAGTGATCAATATCACATTGTTTTATTTTCAAAAAAATCATTATCGGATGAAGAAAATGCTAGCGGCACTCAGCGTGCCTGCACTAAAGTGCTTACAAAACACGAATTAGGGCGTTTGTATTCTGGGGAAGCGGTTAATCTATCGCGGCCATTCGTCTCTTCGTCATCCGTCTCTCGGTTATTCGAAAAAGGGGCGTCTGAAAAAACAGCTGGGGACTCGAGCTCGTCGCACAAGAGAAACAAGTTCTCTTATTGGCTAAAACGTGAAGTTTTTTCCATGCGCTCGGTCTATAGAGACGTGTTACTAGCCTCTGTTTTTTTAAATTTATTTGCTTTGGCTAGCCCGCTTTTTGTGATGAATGTTTATGATCGCGTCGTGCCAAATAATGCAACCGAAACATTATGGGTGCTGGCTTCGGGTATTACTTTAGTCTTTATCTTTGATTTAGTGATTAAGCTCTTACGACATTATTTTATTGAGCTGTCAGGTCAACGGCTTGATGTAAAACTGTCTAGCAGGTTGTTTGAGCGAGTTTTAAATTTACGGGCGGATGTTTTTCCTGATTCAGTCGGTGAGTTTGCAAGTAAACTCAAAGATTTTGATTCAATTAAACAATTCTTTACCGCAGCAACATTAACGGCTTTGGTCGATTTACCTTTTTCTATACTTATTTTATTGGTCATTTTTTATGTTGGGGGTGTTGTTGTAGTCGCACCGTTTGTAGCTGGTTTGGTGATGGTAATATACGGTTTTTTGATTCACTTTCCATTAAAATCCATTGTGGAAAAATCGCAGCATGCTGCGGCACAAAAAAATGCCGTTTTAGTTGAAAGTTTAAGTGGTATTGAAACGCTTAAAGCATTTAATGCTGAAGGACGACAGCAAAAGTTTTGGGAGGAATGTTTAGTTTATTTGGCCAAAACAGGTATGGCTGCTCGACGTCTCGCTGACTCGATTTCGCTCGTGTCAGGCTTTGTGATTCAGCTAACGGTTGTTGTCGTTGTTTTGATTGGTACGTATCAAATAGGTGACCACCAAATGAGCATGGGAGCCTTAATTGCCTGTGTTTTATTAAGTAGTCGAGCTTTGGGGCCGATGGTTCAATTGGCGAGTTTAGCGGCTCAATATTATCAGGCAAAGACCGCTTTAAGTGCATTAGATCAATTGACCGAGCTACCGGTAGAGCAGAGTGCAGAATTGAATTATTTGAACAGAACTAAAGTGGAAGGTGGAATTGATATTCAGAATTTGAGTTTTTCTTATGATCAAAAATATGAAATTTTGAAAGAAATAAATCTAAAAGTTTGTGCGGGCGAAAAAATAGCGTTAATTGGTAAAATTGGTTCAGGTAAAAGTACTTTGATGCGGCTCTTGCTAGGGCTGGGGAAGGTGAGTAGTGGGCAGATAAGGGTCGATCATATTGATATTGACCAACTAGACCCTGCGGAGCTAAGAGCTTGTATGGCTTATGTACCGCAGGATGTCACCTTATTTCGAGGCACATTAAAGGAAAATATTTTGTTGAAGTCGCCGCTGAGTGGTAATGACACTCTACTCCAAGCTGCCGAAATTGCGGGTTTAAGTGGTTTGGTTAATGGCCATGCAAAGGGGTTTGATTTACCGATAGGTGAAAATGGGAAAGGGTTGTCAGGTGGTCAGCGGCAGAGTGTTGCGATTGCACGTGCTGTCGTGGGAGATCCTCAGATTTTGTTATTTGATGAGCTAACGAGTGCTATGGATAATCAGACTGAAAGTTCAGTAATGGAAAAAATTCGTGAATTTTCTAAACATAAAACGATGATTATAAGTACTCATCGCGCGTCACTACTTTCATTGGTTGATCGTATTGTCGTGATGGATGATGGGCGGGTGATTGCGGATGGCCCGAAAGAAAAAGTATTAGACGCACTGAAACGTGGCCTAATTAAAACGGGCTCACCAGAATCATTTACGGGGCAGTCTTAGCTATGCATTCTTTTTCTCGAAAGACCTATGCCGGTTATCAAATGCCATCTATTAGGTCCCGTCTACTTTTGTGGTTTATATGTTTGTTTATTATCTCGATTGTTGTTTGGTCGGCTTATGCGGAAGTTGATGAGCTGGTAAGAGGTGACGGTAAAGTTATTCCTTCTAAACGATTACAAATAGTACAAAATTTAGAGGGTGGAATTGTTTCAGAATTGTATGTTTCCGAAGGCAGTGTGGTCGACAAGGGGCAGGTTTTACTTAAAATTGATGATACGTTGTTTGAGTCAAACTATCAGGAGAATCGCGGGAAAATACTTGCATTGAAAGTTGAAACGGTTCGCTTGCGTGCAGAAATTTCAGGTGCTCAAAAAATAGAATATAGCTCAAACCTTAAAGAAAGTGCGCCTGATCTGATTAGAGAGCAGCGGCTTTTGTTTAATGGTCGTCGTGCACAACTTATTGGTTCTCAAAATGTAATCGATCAACAAATAATGCAAAAAAAGCAAGCTTTAGCAAGGGCAGATTTTAACTATAAACAGGCGAAGAATGAGCAGGCATTAACACAAACCGAGTTAGATATACTGAAGCCATTATATAAAGAAGGTGTGGTTTCTAGAGTAGAATTACTGCGGGTCGAAAAAATGGTATTAAAAGCATCGGGGGATGTGTCGGAAAGTCAATTTCGTATGCCACAGATCGAAGCTGAAATATTAGAGTTGATCAATAAACAAGATCAGTTACAAATTGGCTTTCGCAGTGATGCCCAGAAGGAATTAAGTGAGAGGCTTGTAGAGCTTTCTCGGCTAGCTCATTCGAGTGATGCTTTAGAAGATAGAGTGGACCGAACGCAGGTTCGCTCGCCTGTTAATGGCACCATTAAACAGTTGATGGTGAATACCATTGGAGGGGTGGTTCAACCTGCGATGGATCTAGTGAGTATTGTTCCGATTGAAGATGCTTTACTGATAGAGACAAAAATTAAGCCGGCTGATATTGCAAGGCTGTACCCAGGGCAGCGGGCAATGGTAAAATTTACCGCCTATGACTTTACAGTTTATGGTGGGTTGGAGGCTGAGGTTGTACATATTAGTGCTGACTCAATCATCAATCAAAAGGGGGAAAGTTTTTACCTAGTGAGAGTTAAAACAAAAATTAATGATTTGGGGAAGCGGGGTGAAAAGTTACCGATTTTTCCAGGAATGATTGCTCAAGTGGATATCCTCACGGGTAAAAAAACGATATTAAATTATATCCTTAAACCTATTTTGAAAGCGAAACAAGTTGCTTTGACAGAAGTTTAGCGGCAGCTAGCGGGGTTGTGAGTAGTAGATGTGTTAGGCTGTCGTCGAATACTTATCTGGGATACCTTTCTAAGGTGTCGCTTTTCGAAAACTCTAAGCAGTAATAATAAATAAATCGCTTTTCGGGTGCTGAAAAAAATTAGCCGAACGTTATCTGTGAAAAATTTAAAAGATAAAATATTATAATAAACGAAGTAACAAAACAGGGGTAATTACTTCAGTAAGTGTTACGCCAAACTATTTGTAGGGGTTAGATGGAAATGCGAAGTATCGCACGCACAGCTTTGTTTTTGATGGTAGTAAATGTTGTCATCGTACCAAATTGTATAGCGCAAGCACGTTCAATAAGTGAAACAGTGAATTTAGCGGTTAACAGTCACCCGCAGATCAAATCAAAATTTAACGAGTATCAGGCACAGAATGAGCAGGTAAAAAAAGTAGAGTCCTCTTTCTTGCCTAAATTATCTATCGGCTTCGGTATCGGTCGTGAAGATAGTGATAATGCAACAACACGAGGATTAAATGGCGATGGTTCAAATGAGCTGTCGCGTAGAGAGACATCCGTTAACTTGAATCAAATGCTGTTTGATGGTTTTAAAACCCATTGGCAGCGAGAGAGTGAATTGGAATCGTATGGGTCAATATCATTAGGTCTGCAGCATCTTGCAAGTGAAGTCGCCATGCAATCAATTGAAAATCATTTGAACGTGGCCGTTAGTAATCAGGTTTTTAATTTTAATATCACCAATTTACAAACCCATCAAAAAATTGCTGCGAATATTGGTGCGCGTGTTCGTTCGGGTAAAGATGATTACGCTAAAATACATCAGATTAAGGCGCGTCTTTCATTGTCGCTTGCTAATGTTTCTGCGGCCAAAAATAATGCCTTGAAAGCGAGCGCAGATTACTACCGCTCAGTGGGTTCGGAGGCTGAAAGTGAGCTTCTTTTTCAGGATAAACTTTTTAATTTACCTGAAACGCGAGCAGTATTTGTTGAAGATGTTGTGCAGTTCAATCTCTTGATTTTATCCCAGAAAAAGAAGGCCAAGTCTGCATTAGCTTTAGCAAAAGCGGCAGAAAGTACTGATTTTCCGACCTTGCATTTTGAGTCTGGAGCAAGTTGGAATGATGACCTAGATGGGGTGGAAGGAAAAAATAATGATTTATACGTTATGCTCAGATTAAGGTATGAGCTTTTTAATGGTGGTGCGGATAAGGCGGCAAAAACCCAAGCGCTAATTTTGAACCAGCGTGCCGGGTATGAATTGGATGATACGCGGCGTATTGTTCGTCGTGATGCTGAGCACGCTTGGTTTACATATCAATCGAGCGTTGAGCGAGTTGAACTTTTAGCGGATTATGTTGAGCTATCCCAGTTAACGAGGACTGCGTATGATAAACAGTTTACGATAGGTCAACGAAGTTTGATTGATTTGCTTGATGCAGAAAATGAATTATTGAAAGCTCAGCTACAGCTTATTACTGCGCGAAAAGATTTATATTTGTCAAAATATCAAATACTGAGCTTGAGCGGAAAACTTCTTGAGTCGATGTCCATTCAAATAAACGGAAGCTAAAAAGGAGAAGGTAAATGCCGTATGTGGTTCGCCAAGCTGATGGAAGTATAAGTGCCATATTAAAAGAGGCTACTGCTGATTCAGGGGAATATTTGCCTGAAAGTCATCCGGATATAGCTGAGTTTCTGGGGGCGGATACTGTTATGGCTGGGGGGTATAATAAAGGTGAGGCTAATTTACGTTTAGCGCTTCAAGATTCGGATGCTGATATAGCGCGTGTGACCGAAGATTTGGTGCATTTACTGGTTAAAAAGAATGTTATTTTGTTTACAGAATTGCCAGAAATAGTGCAGGAGAAGCTAATCTCGCGTGAAAAGCTGCGTACAAAGCTAAATGCTCCAGGGCACACGATCATTTCAGATGATGAAACGCTTTAGGTCTTGAACTTATTTTATAAGCCGACAATATCTAAATTTCCTTGTTGTAATAATTGGTGAATTATTTCGCCGTCGGTATTGCCAATCGTTGTTAAATCCATATTATTCAGAACTAAAAATTGATGATCAGATGTGTCTTGATTGGTGTTGATTTCAATCGTAGTGTCTTGTCCATCATAGCTGAAGTGTAAAAATTGATCGAGCTGGTCTTCAGTCTGTGATTCAAGTAATAAATCATTTAGCTGAAGCGTATCGCCGCCAGAGCCTAGGGTGAATTGTGTAATGCTGTCTGTATTGGGTGTAGCGCCTGATTCGTCGTTGCTGGCATTCCAAATGTAAAGGTCTGAGCTGTCATTATTTTCCTGATTTGCATTGAATGTTAATACATTATCGTTGTCGCTTAGCTCTATGATGGCTAGGGTTTCACTTATGTGTTCGTTGAGACTTGCTGTTGATGTCATTTCAGGTGTATTGCTAATTGGAATGATTATTGTTTGTTCTGTGCCGTCGGCCGTTGCTATCACGAAAGTATCATGCAAAAGAGTGCTTGAATCTAAATTAATGATGTCCGGGTGGTTTGCATCAACTTGATAAGACCATTGGCCGTTTTCTTCAATACTTCCTGTGCCAAAGTTACCTGCGATATTTGTATCGGCCTGAAAGTGAGACTCTCCAAAGTCTGGATCATTGATACCTAATTGTCCGCTTACCGTGTCACCTGTATCGAGATTGAGTGCGGCTTGATTGCTACCGTTTAATAGTGGTGTGTCGTTTGTGCCTTGAATGGTGATTTGAATTGTTTCATTCGCACCATCAAGTGAGCGCACAGAGAAAAAATCTGTTAATTGGCTATCGTTGGTGAGGCTTTGTATTGAGCTTAAGTCGTTATTTAATATATAGCGCCACTCTCCTACAGTATTAACTTCTGCGGTGCCGTAAGTGGTATTAATTTGGTTGTCAGCAACAAATCCAGATTCCCCTGAATCGATGTCAGTAATATTGAGACTGCCGCTTACTTCTACGGTTTTGTCATCTGCACTGTTGCTTGAGTCTTCGACAATGCTTTCGCTTGTTGTACCGCTTATGCTTGCTTGATCATTGCTGCCATTGATGGTGATTTCGACAAAAAAAGCGCCACCATTTTCAGCAGTTAGGGTGATAGTCTCTGTGAGTGTGTCGCCAGCGCCAAGTGCTTGGATGTCGGTAAGTTGATTATTGAGTGAGTATTGCCAATTACCTTGCGCGTCATAGCTGATTTCGCCAAAACTGGTGTTTTGGGTATTAGGTGTGAAAGTGGTATTGCCGTTAATTTTTCCTTGAAGCGCCGTTTGGAAGTCTTCTGTGACGTTAACAAAGCTTGACAGGGAGGGGTCGACTAAGTTGTTTTCATCGGTAAGATTATTGCTTGTTAAGGTATCGCTTACTTCAGAATAGCTTTGGTTTGTGTTGTTTAATGTGTTGTTTAATGTGTTGGTATGGCTGTGATATTCGATAGTGTTTTCAGATGGCTCAACAATAATTGGACTTGTAAAGCTTGTTTGTTCCTGAGGGCCTGCAGTAGTGGATTCAAGCCGGCTGAAGTCAAAGTCTTCATCGTTTAAAATTTCAGCTTGTAGTTGTTCAACTTGCTCGATTGCCGATTGGTTGAGTGTTGTTGTCGTATCTTCAGTGATAACAATATTTTGATTTTGAGGGGTGGTGATAACGGCTTTTGCATCTTGCCCGTTTACAATAATTTGGTCGCCTTCGAAAACAGGGCTATCAAGGGTGAGTGTTAATGTTTCACCTGAACTTTTTACAGCGGTCGCTGTCCCTTGAAGGGATGAAATTAGTCCAACTTGTGTAGGCATTATATTAACAGACTCCAAATAAAATCAATTTACTAACTATAAAACTTATTTTGAATTTTGATAAGGTTATTGGTCACAGAATTGTGGTTTAGTTGTATGGAACTGTCGCTAAATGTAACGATTCTAGTGCCTTGCGTATTTTGTTTGATGAACAGTGAGCGATAATAGCTAGGCGTAAAAAAGCCCAGACTATGCTGGGCTTTTAGAGTAAAGCTTAAAAAAGCTTATAGAGAGTAGTACATCTCAAACTCAACAGGGTGAGTTGTGCTGTTTAGTAGTTCAACTTCAGCACGCTTCAATTCAAGGAAGCCTTGGATCATATCTTCAGTGAATACGTTTCCTTCAGTTAGGAAAGCGTGATCCGCTTCAAGTGCATCAAGAGCTTGATCGAATGTTGCTGCTACTGTTGGGATCGCTTTTGCTTCTTCAGCTGGAAGATCGTAAAGATCTTTATCAGCAGGATCGCCAGGATGAATCTTGTTTTTGATTCCGTCAAGACCAGCCATCAACATTGCTGCGAAAGCAAGGTATGGGTTGGCAGTTGGATCAGGGAAACGTACTTCTAAACGACGCGCTTTAGGGCTGTTAACGAAAGGAATACGGATCGATGCAGAACGGTTACGTGCTGAGTAAGCAAGCATAACAGGAGCTTCGAATCCAGGGACTAAGCGCTTGTAAGAGTTTGTTGAAGCATTGGTGAATGCGTTCAAAGTTCTTGCGTGCTTAATGATACCGCCGATGTAAAATAGGCACTCATCAGAAAGTCCAGCATAACCGTCACCAGCCATGATGTTAACGCCGTCTTTAGATAGAGACTGGTGAACGTGCATGCCAGAACCATTATCGCCAACAACAGGCTTAGGCATGAATGTAGCTGTTTTGCCGTAAGCGTGAGCAACGTTATGTACACAGTACTTAAGAATCTGAACTTCATCAGCTTTCTTGGTTAGAGTGTTTGCGCCAACACCAATTTCGCACTGACCAGCAGTACCTACTTCGTGGTGATGAACTTCAATAACAAGACCCATTGATTCCATTGCGCCACACATAGCAGCACGAAGATCGTGTAATGAATCAACTGGTGGTACTGGGAAGTAACCGCCTTTAACGCCCGGACGGTGTCCAGTGTTGCCACCTTCAATTTTAGCGTCACTGCTCCAAGCAGCTTCTTCAGAATTGATTTCGTACATAGCGCCGCTCATGTCGGCTTTCCATTTAACGTCATCAAATACGAAAAACTCTGGCTCAGGACCAAATAAAGCTGAGTCAGCAATGCCAGTAGACTTTAAGTATTCTTCAGCACGACCAGCAACAGAACGTGGATCACGCTCGTAGCCTTGCATTGTTGTAGGTTCTACAATGTTACAACGAATGATCACTGTATTTTCTTCAGTGAAAGGATCGATAACAGCAGTATCATCAACTGGCATAAGAATCATGTCTGATTCGTTAATGCCTTTCCAGCCGTTGATTGAAGAACCGTCAAACATTTTTCCTTCTTCGAAGAAATCATCCTTAACTTCCGATGAAGGGATGCTAACGTGGTGCTCTTTACCGCTGGTGTCTGTGAATCGTAAGTCGACCCATGTTACTTCGTTATCTTTGATAAGGCCGAGAGTTTTCTCTGACATTCTAAATTCTCCGTTCGATTGGATGTTTGAAGCCAATAATTTGCTTCAAGGTTCTTTTACTACTATTAACAACTAAAAAATTGCGAAAGAGGATAGCATGACTATTGCTAATATTCTTCCACTTTTTATTGACTTATATATAAGCAATATGGCTGCCAAGTTTTCTTTATTATATCTGTCTGATTTTAAACGATAAAAATAGATTTTAAAATTAAAGTGTATATTTGTGTGTTATTTTGGTGCGCTTAAAAAAACTCTGTTCATAATTGGTGCGCTATATAAATGTGTTTAATTGCAAAATAGTTAGTAACTTGTCTGTGAATGTCGAGATCTTACTGTATAATCCGCGTCCAGTTTAAGCTCAGCTACTTTTAATTTAAGTCCTGATTTTCAGATTTTCAGGATAACTAGGTACCCTATCGTGATAGAGAAATTAAGAAATATTGCCATCATTGCGCACGTTGACCATGGTAAAACGACGCTTGTAGACAAATTATTAAGTCAGTCGGGTACTCTCGAACGCAGGGATGAGGGCGCTGAGCGTATCATGGATTCTAATGACCAGGAAAAAGAACGTGGTATTACTATCCTGGCAAAAAATACCGCCATTAAGTGGAATGATTACCATATCAATATCGTTGACACACCGGGACACGCCGATTTTGGTGGAGAAGTAGAACGCGTACTATCTATGGTTGACTCGGTACTGTTGTTGGTTGATGCAGTTGATGGGCCAATGCCTCAAACTCGTTTTGTAACGTCTAAGGCGTTTGAGCAGGGTTTGCGCCCTATTGTTGTGATTAACAAAATCGATCGTCCGGGTGCTCGTCCAGATTGGGTGATGGATCAGGTTTTTGATTTATTTGATAATTTGGATGCAACTGATGAGCAGTTAGATTTTCCTGTTATTTATACTTCAGCAATTAATGGTATTGCGGGTACTGATCCTGAAAATATGGCTGAAGATATGCAGCCTCTTTATGAAATGATCGTAAAAGAAGTACCTGCTCCTGATGTTGATCCTGAAGGAAAGTTCCAAATGCAGGTGTCTGCACTAGCCTATGACAGTTATGTGGGTGTTATTGGTGTGGGCCGTATCACGCGAGGAAAGCTTAAGCCGAATCAACAAGTTGTTATAAAAGATGCTGAAGGTAAAGAGCGTAAGGGAAAGGTGCTGAACGTCAAGACCTATATGGGGCTTGAGCAAGTTGAGACAGCTCTAGCGAGCGCGGGAGATATTGTTTGTATTAATGGTATTGAAGGCTTGGGTATTTCGGATACTTTATGTGATCCTGATTGTGTCGAGGCTTTACCTCCATTAAATGTTGATGAGCCGACAGTAAGTATGACTTTTGTTGTAAATGACTCGCCATTTGCAGGTCTGGAAGGTAAGTACGTTACGACGCGTAATATTAAAGACCGTCTTGATCAAGAGCTAATTCATAATGTGGCATTAAGAGTGGCGCCAGGTGATACACCTGATAAGTTTGTTGTATCGGGTCGTGGAGAATTACATCTTTCTGTATTGATCGAAACCATGCGTCGTGAAGGTTTTGAGATGGCAGTATCTCGTCCAGAAGTGGTTCAAAAAGAAGTGGATGGTAAGATTCACGAGCCATACGAAATGGTAGTAATTGATGTTGAAGAACAGCATCAGGGTTCTGTTATGGAAGCGATGGGCTTACGTAAAGCAGAATTGACCAACATGGAATTAGACGGTAAAGGGCGTGTGCGTCTGGAGTTTATTATTCCTTCTCGTGGTTTGATCGGCTTCCGTGGTTTGTTCCTAACACTTACTTCTGGCTCAGGTATTATGACGAGCGTATTTGATCATTATGGCGAAGTGAAAGTGGGTGGAACATTTGAACGTCAAAATGGTGTGTTGGTCAGTATGGTTAAAGGTAAGACCACCGCTTATTCACTGTTTACTGTTCAGCAGCGTGGCCGTTTATTCTTGGGTCCTGGTATTGATATTTATGAAGGTCAGGTTGTGGGAATTCACTCTCGGTCTAATGACTTGGTTGTTAATACGGTTAAAGGTAAGCAGTTAACCAACGTTCGTGCATCAGGTACCGATGAAGCATTAACCTTAGTGCCTGCTATTACGCATACGCTAGAGCAAGCGCTTGAGTTTATTGAAGATGACGAGTTGGTAGAAGTAACGCCTGTCAGTATTCGTATTCGTAAGAAACTTTTGACTGAAAACTTAAGAAAACGTGCTAAGTAGTTAGAGATTAGTAAAAAAGCTTAAAGTGCACTGCCTTATTATGGTGCACTGCTTAAGCGAATAAAGCCAAGTTATTTCATTTAATTGAAAGCTTGGCTTTTTTTATGGCTGAGATTTGGTCTTGGTATGCCGTAGGGCGATAATTATTATAAAAACTCAACAGGTAACAAATGAAAGCATTAATTCAGCGAGTGACCAGTGCTTCGGTAAAAATAGAAGGTGAAATTGTAGGTGAAATAACCCAAGGTTTGTTGTTGTTTCTAGGCGTTGAGAAAGGTGATGATAAACAGAAAGCGGATAAACTATTAGAAAAAATTCTTAAATATCGAGTGTTTGCCGATCAGAATGATCGTATGAATTTGAGTTTGAGTGATATTCAGGGAGATTTATTAATTGTTTCTCAGTTTACCTTGGTGGCAGAGACTCAAAAAGGTTTACGGCCAAGCTTTTCGTCAGCAGCCTTGCCAGATGAAAGTGAAGCTTTGTATCAATATTTTGTAGAAAAGGCCAGGCAGTCGAGGCTGATTATTGAAACTGGACGTTTTGGGGCTGATATGGCTGTAACGTTAGTAAATGACGGGCCTGTGACGTTTAATTTAAGTGTTTAGCGTCAAAAATAGTAAAATGGTATAAATTTGTACTAAAAGTTTGCATATTTATCAGCGTTGTACTAAAAATATATCAAGCTTAACTTTAAGAATGACGGTTAAGGTATTGTTTAATAAATTTAATTGCTGCAAAGCCGTTAGTTTAAAAGCAAGAATTAGGTAGTTGTTAAGGAAGGATGTTAGGTGGGGGCTTGGTTTATAGGGGTTGGTGGGGCTTATTAAAGCTTTGTTAACAAGCTGTAACGTGCGTTAGGCCTCAAAATTGACTTAATATACTGCTTGATAGATAGATGACCCGTTTATTTTGTGCCTATTTCACTTGAGATAGCATGATTTTAATAAGTAGGTATTAATACATTGGTATTAAAAACCTATTGAGCATAATAATTATTTTAATCGTCATTAATTTAACGAAAGAAAGGGCGCTAGCCCTGACTATTTCAAACAGAACTAAGGAAGATAAAAAATGAAAAGAACACTTATCGCATCAGCAATTACAGCAGCAACACTTTCAACAAGCGCTTTCGCAATGGATCCAGCATCTGATCTTGCAGAAATGCTTGAGTCAATGCCTGAAATTTACGGTAACATCCAGTTAGCTCATGAAAGTGTAGATCTTGATGGTGATACTTCGCACGAACTTCATGATAACGGCTCTACAATTGGCTTTAAGCACTCAAGTGCAATTAGCGAAGGCGTAGAAGCCTTTTTCAAAGCAGAATTTGAATTCGATGCTGATGATGAAGGTTCAAGTACTGGTTTAAGCGAAGTAGATGAAGCTTATATTGGTGTGAGGGGTGAGTTTGGTTCGATTCAAGCGGGTACTGATGACACTGTTTACGAATGGGTCGACATGATTGATACATCTGAATACACAGGTGTTTCAGGTGGTGAAATTGCAGCGCTTAAAGAAGGTGATAACATTCAGTACGTTTCACCTGAAATTGCTGATGGTTTAATTATTGGTGTAACGGCTCCAGTTGACAGCGACACTGCATTTGGTGGTGCTATTGCTGCTAAGTATGCTGCTGATAACCTTGAAGTAGTATTGGCATATGCTTTGGGTCGTGAAGAAGGTGCTATTGATGCTGACGATACTATCGGTCTAGCGGGTACTTACTCAATGGACGATATTACTTTGATTGGTCAGTATGAAACTAATGATGATCTAGACTTTATTGGTGTGCAGGGTATGTACGCAATGGGTCAGAACGTATTTGCTCTAGGGTATGGCATGACTTCTTTTGACGATTCCTCTCTTGAAGACCAGTCAAGCATTTATGTTCAAGCTTTGCACAATATGTCTGATAACATGTATGTTTATCTAGAATACACTACCACCACTGACTTTTTAGCTGAAGATGCAACTGCTAATGATGGTATTGATAAAGATGTGTTAGCTCTTGGTGCTACTTACGCATTCTAAGTTTTAAAACTTAGTTAGCAAAGTACACAAAAAAACCGATGCATTGCATCGGTTTTTTTGTGTCTGTCATTTAACCAGTAACAAATTGATTGAATAATATACAAGGACTAACAATTGGCTACCGAAATAGAATTGAAATTATCGATTGTAGAGGCGCATGATAGAGATGCGCTCAAACAGGTGCAAAAGTGCTTGATATCATTAGGGATAGATCAAAGTTTTCAAAAAAATGAGCTTGAGAATGCATATTTTGACACACCTGACTTACGCTTGAATGCAGAAAAAATTGCGCTCAGAATTCGAAAAAAAGGCAATCGTTATATACAAACTTTGAAAACCAAAGGGCAATCGATTAATGGTCTGAGTAAGCGAGGAGAATGGGAATGGGAGTTATCGTCGCCTGAGCTTAATTTAGACTATTTGACTCAATGTGATGCCTGGCCTGAGTTGGTGAATGCAGATCAATTAAATAAGACGTTTGAAACAAACTTTACGCGTCATCAAGTAGAGTTTTTTTGGAACGGAGCGCAAATTGAGTTAGCGATTGATCGTGGTGAAATTATCGCTCATAGTCATTGTGAGTGTATTAATGAGCTTGAATTAGAGCTTATTTCTGGTAATGAGAACGATTTGCATTTATTGTGTAAGGAACTCCAGAAGTACATGACGCTACAGTCCTCTGATATCAGCAAGGCTGAGCGAGGTTATCGTTTGGGTAAGGTGACGGAATAAATGGTTATATAGGTATATAAACGTCAGCTTTGGGGAAATTCATTTAGTGATGGGTGTAAGTTTGTTAAGCAGAATAAAATATCAAAACAAAGCATTTATTAATCATAAATTTTTATACGCTTTCATACTGGGCCTATCGCTCGTTAGTTTGTTGTTAATAAGTCGTGTCAGTCTGGCTCAAGACCTCGCCTTAACCAAACTAAATACACTATATCAAGTCTTATTGAATGATTATGTCACTCCTGGTGAAAAGAATGGGCTGACAGCGAATATGGTGAATTATGCTGAAATACGGCATGATGATCGTCTAAATGAGTTGATGACTCTCCTACAAAACTATCCTCTAGAAAATCTTGATACTAAACAAAAGAAAACAGCTTTTTATTTGAACGCTTATAATATTTTAAGCATAACCAAGGTGGCCGATAATTGGCCTTTGAAACGGCTTAAATCGCTTGGTAGTTTTTTTAAGCCTGTCTGGACTCATCCTGCTGGAAAAGTGTGTGGTGAAAAAATGACGCTTCGGATTTTAGAACGTGATATTTTACAACAACTAGATGAACCTCGAATACATTTCGCACTGAATTGTGCTTCTATGAGTTGCCCTAATCTTAGATTAGAGCCATACAGCGCTGATATCTTGGAGTTTCAACTTGATGACCAGTTAAAAGCGTTTATGAAACAAGAAGGTAAAGGGATGCAGGTGGTCGGTGATGGCAAGGTGAAATTATCTAAGATTTTTGAATGGTTTGATGAGGATTTTGAACAGATGGGTGGGGTTTCTAATCTCATTCAAGCCTATTTGCCTCCCTCTGAGAGGCCGTGGGAAATTACCGGGTATCTAGACTATGATTGGGATGTGACTTGCCATTTAAGTGGCTCCGAAAAACGTAAAGTTAAGTTCAGTCGAAACGTGGCGAAATTTCGGCATTGAAAGGACTAGACTGACTTTCGAATTATCATAAGTATCACTAATAAATTAGGCCTTAGGTCTTTAGTTTTGGTGTAATATTGAATCTTCTTGGTAAAACTTGTTTTCATCCTAGAGGGTTAAAATGACTTCGATTGCTTCAAAAATTTCAACTTTTCCAGCATTTATTCAAGCAGACCTACAACACGCTTGGGATGCGATCTCTGAATTTTACCTATCTAATGAGCTTTGGGAAAATAACCAGTGTCCTTGGGATGAAACATTCATTCTAAGCTTGTTCACTATTTGGTCCCGTAGTGATTATATTAAAGACTCATGCGTTCGTTACCCTAAATGGTTAGCGGGATTATCTGCTGAGAACTCGGTACTTCACCGTTCCAAAACAGAAACAGACTATCGTGAACAGTTGCGACAAAGCATTCAGGGTTGTCAGGATGAAGTCATGTTGATGTTGGCGTTAAGAGAGTTTCGCCGAGCTGAAATGTTACGACTCATTTGGCGGGATCTACTTAATACCGCTGAATTAGAAGAGACTTTGGCAGATGTGAGTGCGCTGGCTGATGTCTGTGTATCAGAGACTTTAGATCACCTCTATGAACAATTAATTGAGCGTTACGGTGTACCAATGTCTAAAGCGAATGAGGAGGGGGTAACTGTTCCTCAGCGCATGTTGGTACTTGGAATGGGTAAACATGGAGCAAAAGAATTAAATGTCTCTTCAGATATCGATCTGATTTTTGCTTACCCCAAATCGGGAACGACAGACCACCCGAAAAAACCGATTGAAAACCACCAGTTCTTTACAAAGCTAGCTCAAAAACTCATTTATGTATTGGATCATATTAATGGCGAAGGTTTTGTCTTTCGGGTTGATATGCGCTTAAGGCCATATGGCGGTAGTGGTGCTCTGGCATTAAATTTCTCTGCTTTTGAAGATTATTATTACCACCAAGGTAGGGAGTGGGAGCGATACGCGATGATAAAAGCGCGTGTAGTGGCTGGTGATGTTGAGCAAGGGTTAGAGCTCTTAAATATTATTCGACCGTTTGTTTATCGTAAATATACTGACTTTACATCGTTTCAAGCGCTTCGAGATATGAAGCGTATGATTATGGCTGAGGTGCATCGAAAAGGAGGTGAGCAAAATATTAAACTTGGTCAGGGCGGAATTCGTGAAATTGAATTTATCGCTCAAGCATGCCAGCTCATTTATGGCGGGCGTGATACGACTTTACAGCACCCAGGATTAATGCCTGTTTTTGCCTTATTAAGGGATAAGGGGTATTTGCCAGGTGCGTGGGTCGATACTTTGATGAATGCCTATCGTTTTTTGCGCAATATGGAGCATGCGATTCAGGGCTTGGCAGATAAGCAGACTCAATTGATTCCGGCATCGAAAGAGGAGAAAGAACGTGTCGCTTGGTCTTTATCCTACTCCAATTGGCATGAAGCTGAACAAGTTATGCATCAGCACCGTGGTGCCGTGAGTCAAATTTTTGAAGCCTTTCTTCAAGATGAAAATGAATCTTCTGAACCTTGTAAACGAAGTGAAAATTGGCTGACCCTTTGGCAGGGGGAGGCTGAAGAGGTGGACTGGATCTGTGCATTAACAGATTTGGGTTTTGAAGATGCATCGGCTAGCTATTATGCTTTGATGAGGCTTCGCGAGCATCGGATGTTTGGCATTATGTCGACTGATTCTCTTCAGCGTTTTGAGAATTTTTTGCCATTGTTACTCAATACAGTTTCAGCTTACTCATCGCCATCATTAACGCTCTCACGTGTTTTAGAATTAGTGAGTGTTATTCTGGGACGTACGGTTTATCTTGTACTGCTTTATGAAAACCCAAATGCGCTGAAACGGCTTTGTGATCTTTGTTCCGAAAGTCCTTGGATATCGGAGCACTTAGTTAAAAGTCCTGTAATTCTTGATGAATTATTAGATGAACGTAGTTTGTATCAGCCACCTAATAAAGGGGTGTTACAGGATGAGCTTAGGCAGCAACTTTTACGTATTCCAGAGGATGACTTAGAAACACAAATGGACTGTTTAAGAATTTTCAGACAGTCACATATGTTGCGTGTGGCAGCTTCAGAGATCGGTGAATACTTACCGTTGATGAAAGTAAGTGATTACTTAACCTGGCTGGCTGAAGTGCTTCTTGAGCAAGCAATTAGTATTGCCTGGAAAAATATGACGTCAAAATATGGCTGTCCCGAAGGGCTTGTCGGCGAAAGTATAGAACTTGGCTTTGCTGTTGTTGGATATGGGAAACTTGGTGGGATTGAATTGGGATATAGTTCAGATTTAGATATGGTTTTCCTATACGATTCAAATGATCATGGGGTGACAAATGGTGAGCGATCGATTAATAACCAATTGTTTTATATACGTTTAGGGCAGCGTATTATTCACCTACTGTCTACTCAAACAACGCAGGGGCAGCTCTACGAAACGGATATGCGTTTGCGGCCTTCAGGCAATTCCGGGATGTTGGTCACATCACTATCTGCATTTGAAAAATACCAAAAAAATGAAGCATGGACTTGGGAGCATCAGGCTTTGGTCAGAGCTCGTTTTATTGCTGGAGACTCGGATCTAGGTGAGCGTTTTAGTCTTGTTCGGGAGAAAATTCTAACAAGTCATTTCGACACGTTTAATGCCAGTAATCGATCGGTCAGCCTTATTGACGATGTAATGGATATGCGGCGTAAAATGAAATTAGCGGCAATTGATAAATTTGGAAATGAAGAAACAGCGAAAAATGATATCAAGCAAGGTGATGGCGGTTTAATTGATATAGAATTTATAACTCAATATGGTGTATTGCAGTATGCTGATCAATACGAGGGCTTGTTAGGGTGGACTGATAACATACGGTTGCTGGAAGCATTAGCTAAGTATAAGTGTTTTGGTACAGTAGATATATCCCCCTTGGCCGATGTGTATCGTACGCTGCGTTCAGCATTGCACCGAAAGAGTTTAGCGGATGATCGATACAAAGTTAGCTTGGCAGATTATTCTGAGCAGCGGCATGCTGTAATGGCTATATGGCAGCAGATTTTTGTTGAATAAAGGCGATTGGTAAGAGGTGTTTCTGAATGACACTTACTTAAGGTTTAAATGCTATGTTGTAGCTTGTGGATTCTCGAAGAGAATCCACAACATGGTGCAGTATGTCGAACTTTGGTGTGTTCCGTTGTACTCATCCTAATTAACCTACCTTGAGCGTGACTTGTCTAAGCTTCTTCCAGTTGTTCTTCTAAAGAAATGAGTGACTGTTTAGTTTTAGTATTATTAGTATTTTGACCAATGAAGTGCAAGCCACAGCGGTAACTGTCGTTTGTCTTAGACCGATTACAAACAAAGCATGAAACTTCAACAGAATTCTCTGCGCCATCTGAAATAACTAACTGTAATTCATCGCCAATTTTAAAATTATGCTGGCTCTCTATTGCCATACCAAAACGATTGAAATCGATCGTTGACAGTAATATATCTTCATCTTGTTGGTCAGCAATTGATTGGAAAGATTTGAGTAATAAAGAGAAACTTGGCGCTAAATAGCGTTCATGATTACGACGGTTTAAATTAGTATTATTCATAATATACCTACAGCATTAATCGTTTATAAATAAAGCATACAAATATAGTTTAGGATAAGAAATGGATAGATATCATTACAAAGTATTCATGTAAGGCCTTGTGTATACTGCTTCTTGATTGAAGTGTGTGAGCACTAACAGAAAATTATCCTTGAATTAACTAATGTAAATAGTAGATAAGAATCTGCTAGCAAACTGTAGTCGTAAACAATGTGCTTAAGGAGTGAGCCAATGTTTTTGTTTAATCTTAACGTTAATCGTTATTGTAATCTTTGTTCTTTATCTCTCAAGCTAGCTTTTGTATTGGTCTTAGTTTGGTGCTCTGTTTTCGTAAATGCTCAATCTTCCCCTTCTTTACAGCTTGCGAACGTTTATCATGCTGAAATAGACGTGAAAGATTATTGGGTAAGTGAAAAGTTAGACGGCGTCAGGGCTTATTGGGATGGTGCTCAGTTTATTTCTAAGAATGGGAATGCGTATGTGTCACCGACTTGGTTTACTCAAAATATGCCTGACTTTGCCTTAGACGGCGAGCTTTGGATGGCTCGTAATACCTTTGATGAGCTCTCGGGTATAGTGCGGAAGAAAATACCCATAGATTCTGAGTGGCGTGAAGTAAGTTATCAGGTATTTGACTTGCCTCAGAACCCTGGGATATTTGATAAGCGATTACATATTCTGAATAGTCTTTTTGTCGAGAGAAAGCCTGAGTGGTTAGTTGTCATCAAACAATTTAAGGTTAGCAGTCATGCTGACTTAATGTACGAACTAGATCGGGTTACTAAGCAAGGTGGAGAAGGCTTAATGCTTCACTTAGGCGCATCGCGGTATCACGGCCGAAGAGATGATGATTTGCTCAAAGTGAAACAATATTTTGATGCTGAGGCGAAAGTTATTGAGCATTACTCTGGTAAAGGTAAGTATAAAGACTTACTAGGTGCAATGCTGGTAGAGACTTCAGATTCTGATCGTGGAAAAATTAAATTTCGTATCGGAACAGGCTTTAGTGATGAGGAGCGAAGAATTCCGCCGTCAGTCGGAACCGTAATTACGTATAAGTACTTCGGTTTTACTCAATCTGGTTTACCTAAGTTTCCGAGCTTTTTAAGAATTAGACGTAAGTAATGGTATAAGTTTGATCTTCAAATTTATCCTTATTCGTATGATATTGGCGCTCATGAAAAAAAATTTGGTTGGCTTTATAGTGAGGGGCTTTCGATGATTTAATTGTGCTATCGGTATGTCCTTCAATAATCACAATGGTACTCGTTCTAGTACCATAACTCGGACTCGTGATGAATGCCGGAGACAGTAAACGTTCTAATTCAAGGCCAACGCCTGTATCTGGCAATTGATCATCAATGGCAGTTTCTTCGTTTTGTAACGCTGTTAATAGGTGTTGAGTAATCTCTAGGTTGTTTGTGTGGAGCTCAATACTTGCTAATGATTTTTTCGTACGCTTGACTTTTGGCCATGGTGTATTGAGTAAATGATTACTCAAGCCGTATTCACCTTTAGGTAAGCTGATGGCCGTTTCGTACTCACCAACGCTGTTCTTTTGATTATGGCAATAAACTAAACTATCGCCGTCAAAAAGTAGGGCATTAAAACCAGCGTATTCATCTTTTTGAATTTGATGTGCGAATTGGGCGGCGTTAAGGCTGGAATTTAGAAAATTATGTGGGATTTCACCTCTTGAGCGGAGGTGTGTTTGACTATTTGGGGAGCGATAGTTGGTGACTGCTGAAAAACGCATATCACGAGACACCGCTAACCAAGTTCCATTCATTTTTAAATCGCGGCCACCAAAAATATTTGGCTTGTCGTCCCAGTAATGTGCCGCTTTGCTTGGGCGTGCGTAAAACTCATCTCGGTTTGATGCTAAGGTCAGCATCCGCTTATGTTTTGGTTGCCAGTTAAATACGATTAGGCACATCTTAAATATACTCCAAAATATTACGTTTAAGCTAAAATTAATATGTTTAAACTATATCGAATATCTTTAGTCTCTTGCTATTATACCCAGCATTTATTTCATCATGGCATGGTCTCCACATAGACGCCATTACGGGCAATTTAATATGATCATCGCAAGCTATCTTTTTGCAGGCATATTTGCAGGTTTAACCGCTGGGCTATTTGGCGTTGGTGGTGGGTTGGTGGTGGTGCCGATTTTAGTATTTGCATTTGAACTACAAGGATTTACGCCAGATGTATTGACGCATATGGCGATTGGTACCTCATTAGCGACCATTGTTTTTACAGCAACTAGCTCGGCGATTAGCCATAACAAAAAAGGAGCGGTGCTTTGGCTTGTTTTTAAACCGATGAGTTTGGGGATTGTTTTCGGTGCGGTGTTGGGTGTGTTAACCGTTGTACAGTTAGATGGAGAGGTACTAAAAAAGCTGTTTGGTCTTTTTGCTGTGGGTGTATCGATAAAAATGCTGCTTAAAACGTCAGCGAGTGGCACTATGACTTTGTCTTCATCGCCTATATTTACTCTAGTGGGAGTGGGTGTTGCTTGGGTATCATCTATATTTGGTATTGGTGGCGGCACTCTAACGGTGCCATTTTTAAGTCGGTATAACATCGAAATGAAACAGGTCGTAGGCACTTCTGCAGCGTGTGGGCTTCCGATTGCTTTAGCGGCATCATTGAGCAATATGTTAATTGGTCAGGGTGTCGATGGTCGACCGGAGTGGAGCATCGGTTTTGTATATTTGCCTGCTTTGTTGGGCATCTGTTTAACATCCGTTTATTTTGCAAAAATCGGTGCGCATTTTGCTCATCGTTTGCCTTCTAAGTTATTAAAGCAATTATTCTCTGTTTTTCTAATGGTGGTTGGTATTCGTTTTTTAATCACTTAATACGTATTCAAATTTTTTAGAGGTTTTATTCAAATATGTTTTTACACACTAAAAGGGCGCTGTAATGGCTTTATCTTATCCGCATATAGATCCTGTTGCGATTGATCTTGGTCCACTTCAAGTACATTGGTATGGCTTGATGTATTTGTTTGGTTTTTTAGCTGCTTTTTTATTGGGGCAACAACGTGCTCAAAGAACAGGTTCACCCATTAGTAAAGAGCAAGTCGGAGACATGATTTACTTTTGTGCTATTGGGGTGATTATTGGTGGTCGCTTAGGGTATGTATTTTTCTATAACTTTGATAAGTTTTTAGATGACCCTTTCTGGCTGTTTAAAATTTGGGAAGGTGGAATGGCCTTCCATGGTGGCTTAATGGGCGTTATGACGGCGATCGTGTTATATGCTAGAAAAATTGGCTGTACTTTTTTCCAGTTGCTAGATTTTATTGCACCGTTGGTTCCGATTGGTTTGGGCTTAGGGCGTATTGGTAATTTTATCGGGGCAGAGTTATGGGGGCGAGCCACCGAAGTGTCTTGGGGAATGATTTTTCCTACCGACCCTGAGCAACTTGTTCGGCATCCTTCGCAGCTATATCAGTTCGCGTTAGAAGGTGTATTGTTCTTCTGTATTTTATGGTTTTATTCTTCCAAGCCAAGGCCTGCTGCGTCAGTTTCGGGTATGTTTATGATTTTTTATGGCATCTTTAGGTTTTTAGTCGAGTTTGTAAGAGAGCCCGATGCACATATCGGTTTTATTGCATGGGGATGGCTAACCAAAGGTCAGTTGTTATCATTCCCGATGATCTTGATAGGTGTCGGTTTTATAATTTATGCCTATAAATACAATATGGACACGCTTGCAGTAAGCCAAGCGAAAGGAAAGAAAATTAAATGAAAGCGTATTTAGATTTAATGAAAGATGTGCTCGAAAATGGTACCGATAAGGGTGATAGGACGGGCGTTGGCACACGCTCTGTGTTTGGTCGTCAAATACGTTTTGACCTATCGAAAGGTTTTCCACTCCTAACGACCAAGAAAGTACACCTCAAAAGCATAATTCATGAGCTACTTTGGTTTCTTGAGGGTAGTACTGATAATAATTGGTTAAAAGAACGTGGTGTTTCTATTTGGGATGAGTGGGCGACGGAAACAGGTGATCTAGGACCTATTTACGGTAAACAATGGCGTAGTTGGATTGCTGCAGATGGTCGAGTGGTCGATCAGATTGAAGAGCTGATTCAACAAATTAAAACCAAACCAAACTCCAGACGCTTAATTATTTCTGCTTGGAATCCGACAGAGCTACCTGATGAAACTATTTCGCCTCAAGAAAATGTCGAGCAAGGTAAAATGGCATTAGCGCCTTGCCACTGTCTATTCCAGTTTTATGTGCTCGATGGCAAGTTGTCATGTCAGTTATATCAACGTAGTGCGGACTTGTTTCTTGGCGTGCCTTTCAATATTGCAAGTTATGCATTATTGACGCATATGATTGCTCAGCAATGTGACTTGGACGTGGGTGAGTTTGTACACACCTTTGGTGATTGTCATTTGTATCAGAACCATCTGACCGATGATATCGTGTTGAAGCAGTTATCTCGAACACCTACTGCATTGCCTAGTTTGAAACTCGCGAGAAAGCCTAATTCTATTTTTGATTATGAGTTTGAGGATTTTGAAGTGTTAGATTATCAACCACAACCAGGCATTAAGGCACCAATAGCAATATGACAACGATGAAAAAATCAATGATTGTAGCGATGGCAGAAAACCGAGTCATCGGGATTAATAATAACTTGCCTTGGTACTTACCCAACGATCTGAAATATTTCAAACAGGTCACTATGGGTAAGCCGATATTAATGGGCCGGTTAACCTACGAATCAATCGGAAAGCCTTTACCCGGACGAACTAATATCGTGCTAACGCGCAATGAAGCTTGGTCGGCTGAAGGCGTAAAAACTGTTTGTTCCTTAAGGGAGGCATTTCAACTTGCGGAGTCTATTAGTGAAATCGATGGACAGGATGAAGTGATGGTGATTGGTGGCGATCAGATTTATAAAGCGACGCTGCCAGAAATTGACCGGATTTATTTAACCAAAGTACATGCAGAAGTGCAGGGCGATGCGTTTTTTCCAGAGGTTGACTGGTCTGAGTGGAAAGAAGTCGACCGTGAAGACTTTAAAGCGGAAGGGCCGAATCCGTATGATTACAGCTTTTTAGTCTTGGATCGAATTACAGCTAGCGTTTGATTTTATTTGTTTTTGAGTGCTTTTTGTAGGTAGTGTATGAACGAGGTGAATCCCAACACGGTCTAAAATATCCAGCATTGTTGGGGGGCGCGTTGCGTGTCCCAACCTACGACAATTAATAGGCCAGATGTTTTTATAACATCTGGCCTGATCTGTTATTAATCCAGTAAACTTAGATCTCTAACACCGCCTTTATCTGCACTGGTTGCTAATAAAGCATATGCTTTTAAGGCACTGGAAACTTTACGCGGGCGTATTTCTAATGGTTTCCATCCATCTTTTCCTTTTGCATCCATTGCTTTTCTACGCTGATCAAGTTCTTCTGGGCTGATGTCGACATTAATGCTTCGGTTAGGGATATCAATCTTAATGGTATCACCTTGCTCAATTAGAGCAATCGCGCCACCAGAAGCTGCTTCTGGCGAAGCATGACCGATCGAGAGACCGGAAGTACCCCCTGAGAAACGACCATCGGTTAATAATGCACACTCTTTTCCTAAACCTTTTGATTTGAGGTAGGTGGTTGGGTAAAGCATTTCTTGCATACCTGGCCCACCTTTTGGCCCTTCGTAACGAATAATTACGACATCGCCGGCAACTATTTCATCATTTAAAATGCCTTTTACCGCGGTGTCTTGGCTTTCAAAAATAACGGCTTTGCCCGTAAAAACAAAAATAGATTCATCAACACCAGCGGTTTTAACAACACAGCCATCTAATGCAATGTTGCCATATAAAATAGCGAGGCCGCCTTCTGCTGAGTACGCGTGTTCAACGGAGCGAATGCAGCCAGTTTCACGATCTCCATCAAGTGTTGGCCAGCGTGTTGATTGACTAAATGCAGTTTGTGTTGGAATACCAGCAGGCCCTGCTTTAAAAAACTTGGCCACGGCTGAGTCATTGGTTTGCATAATGTCCCATTTTGCCAGCGCTTCTTTCATTGTTTTGCTGTGCACGGTAGGTAGGTCTGAATGTAAAAACCCTCCTCGGTCCAATTCGCCCAAAATTCCCATCACGCCACCTGCGCGATGAACATCTTCCATATGGTATTGCTGAGCGTTTGGTGCAACTTTACACAGCTGTGGGATACGCTTGCTGAGGTCGTTGATTGCTGACTGGCTGAAATCGAGTTCTGCTTCTTGAGCGGCTGCGAGTAAATGTAGAATCGTGTTCGTAGAGCCGCCCATCGCGATATCGAGCATCACAGCATTTTCGAAAGCTTTATGATTAGCAATGGATCTTGGTAGTACTGATTCATCGTCTTCTTCGTAATAGCGTCGTGTAATTTCAACAATTGTATCCGCAGCGTTCAAAAATAACTGTTCTCGATCAGCGTGCGTTGCAAGCATGGAACCGTTACCGGGTAGTGATAAACCAATCGCCTCCGTTAAACAATTCATAGAGTTGGCCGTGAACATGCCTGAGCATGAGCCGCAAGTTGGGCAAGCGCTACGCTCATACTCGGCAACTGTTTCGTCATCAACGCTATCATCAGCAGCGATTACCATTGCGTCGACAAGGTCTAATTTATTTTCTGAAAGCTTAGTTTTTCCTGCTTCCATTGGACCACCAGAAACAAAGATAACGGGGATGTTCAGGCGTAAAGACGCATTCAGCATGCCGGGGGTTATTTTGTCGCAGTTAGAGATACAAACGATTGCGTCAGCACAATGTGCATTCACCATATATTCAACGGAGTCAGCAATCAGTTCACGAGAGGGTAAGCTGTAAAGCATGCCGTCATGCCCCATTGCGATACCATCATCCACTGCTATGGTATTAAATTCTTTCGCAACACCACCAGCTTTTTCGATTTGGCGTGCAACGAGTTGTCCCATATCTTTTAAATGTACATGCCCTGGAACAAATTGGGTGAAGGAATTTGCGATTGCGATGATCGGTTTGCCAAAGTCTTCAGTTTGCATTCCGGTTGCGCGCCAAAGCGCACGGGCACCCGCCATATTACGGCCATGTGTGGAGGTCTTTGAACGATAAATCGGCATGATAAGTCTCTTTCGTATATATAGTGTGGTAGTTGAATTGTGTGTCTAGTCTATTACTCTAAAGCTAGAGCATAACAAAATCATGAAAGTGGCGAAATAGTATTAATCGCTTATGCTTAGTGTTCTAGAGTTAAACTTATTTTATTTATTCGCTACACGATAATTTATCAGGCGGAGGTCGTCATAAAAACACCCTTATTTCCAATTAATGCGATTCTTTGTCCGCGAGGCAGAATTGCATTGCAAATATTTGAGCCTCGATATTTGGATATGATCAGCCACTGCTTAAAAACGGGTACTGAATTTGTGGCCGTTCTACTGCGTGAAGATAATGATGCGACCAATGAATTTTATCGGGTGGGGACCTTGGCAAGGGTGGTAGATTTTAGCCGAGGAGCAAGTGAAGGTTTTTTGGCGGTGACGATAGAAGGGCTTGCGAGGGTGGATCTTTCTTTAGCTGTTCAGCAAGACGATGGTTTGTGGCTGGCAAACACCGTTATATTAAGTGAAGAAGAATTTGTGCCCTTGCCTGAGCGTTTTATTGAATTAAAAGTCGTTTTAGAGGCTTTGGTGTTGCATCCATTTGTTCATGATTTGAATATGGATATTGATTTTTATGACGGTCGGCAAGTTGGTTGGCGTTTAACGGAATTGCTACCGATGGAGAACCGACAAAAACAGCAGCTTTTTGAACTGAAAGACCCTATTCAGCGCTTATCCGAATTATCAGACCAAATCGCAGCGATGATGTTATAAGTTTTTGCATCAATTCAATATTTGAAATTTTGCCAGCGTCACTGAGAAGTAGCTTAGTTGATAACCAATGCACAGCCCGCCCCAAAAAATAAAACCAATCATAGCTTTATGTCTATTTTGAACTTGCATTAAATACACTTTTCGCTGCTCGGTCTTTGAATAACGGCTATAAAATATGCGAGTGGCTGCGCATAATGTCAAACCTAGCATGATGCCGCCAACAATATCTGATAACCAATGCACACCTAATAGCACTCGGCTTAAAGCAATTAGCGTAATAGGGATGCCAAATATTAAATAAATTTTCCAGCGCTGTGCTTGTGCTTTTTCCTGAGCAATAAAGCTGGCCACCAACCCATATAAAACGGCGGCGCCACTGCTGTGACCACTCGGGTATGCGAATGATGTTGGAGCAAAATAAACGAACTCTGGGCGAGGCACTGCAAAACCATATTTGAGGGTGTGAGTGATAGCTGCTGTACTTAGACCTGCAATGATAAGGTGCGCGGCGGCAATGGGACGTTTTTGAAAGATCAAAATGCCAACAAAAATTGTAAAAGAGCAATATAAAAAACGTTCATCACCGAGCAGTGTTAATGATACTAGAATCGTGTCTACCAGTTCTGAGCGAGCGTTACTTGCAAAGCTCAGCATAAATTGATCGAGTGATTGTAATAGCTCAGTATGTAATATGAATAATGACCAAGCCCAGAATAATAGGCTGCTTAAAATAAATAATGTGAGTGACGCGAGTGGAAACTCTCTCTGATGGGCGTGGTGGCGCGTTAGAAAAATCCAAATTTTTCGTGTGTGAAGTGAGTGCTGTTTTTTTCTTTCTACCCATTTATAAAATGTGTTTTCTTGTTGCAGGGCTAAATTCAAATAACGAAAAATGAAAGCGACAACCGTTAACGTTGCAGTAAAAGTAGCGAGCACAAGGTAAAAGTGCTCAGGTAAAGTTAGTTTTGATAAAGAGGAATGTGCAGCTGTGCCCGTCAGATAACCTGGAAGTAGATAAAGAGGTGACCAGGCAAGGGCTGAGAAAAGATTGAAACTAATAAAACGAACTTGTGACATGCCTAACATGCCCGCGATGAGCGGAAGAACAGGGCGGATAGGACCAATAAAACGCCCTATAATGACACTCTTTCCACCATGTTTACTAAAGAAGTTTTCGCCTAGCTCGAGTGCTTTCGGGTAGCGTGAAAACGGCCAGTATTGACGGAGAGAGTGTTTAAAAAAATGGCCAATATAAAAGCTGACACCGTCGCCTAACGCTGCGCCAACAAAACCTGCGGCTAAAACCTCCCATAAGGGAATCGATAAATTCCCCGCAAGTGCTGCAAGGAGAAATAGTAATAAAACCCCAGGCACGACAATGCCGGCTAGCGCTAATGATTCAACAAAAGCGATCAATGCGATACTAATGATGACTAAGTTAGGGTGGGCGCTAAGCCAATCGATTATGGGTTGAAAATCTGCCGCATTCATGAATATTTTAAATTAATAGCTATGGTGGCAGACTCGGTTGTGACCATTTTTTTGTGCTTCAATTAAAGCAATATTGGCATCATTGATGAGTTTACTGGCGCTCACGTCCTGTTTATTCGATACGTAAGAGGTGCAGCCTAAACTGACGGTGATGGCATCGACTACTGGCCAGGTAGTTTCTTCAATTGTACGTCTGATTCTTTCGGCAATGACTAATACACCATCAGAGGGCGTGCATGGAAGGAGTAAATAGGCTGTATGCTGGTTGTCACAATAATCGCTGTCACCAGCCCGGATCGTTGCTCTGAGCGTTTCAGAGAACTGAGTTAACAAAGTGTTGGTGCTAGTTACACCATGTAAATCAAATACTTGAGGTAAATAGTCGATAGTTAAAGATATTAAAGAAAGTGGTTTTCCTGTTCGATCCGCTCGGCAGATTTCTTTCTTTAAAGTGTCTTGAAGATGCCGATAATTGTATGCATTTGTTAAGGGGTCGCGTACTTCAAGCGCGACAAGTGTGCGGCTACGACGTTGATGTAATTGAGCATAAGTACTAGCAAGGCTAATCAAGAAAGTATAGATCGTTGCAAACGTTAGCGCGGCAATAAATCCTATCTCCCAGAACAAAATAATACTGATAACGGCTGCGGAAAAGGAGTTTAATAAAGTCGCTTGGCGGTGTGACAGCGCAATATAACTTAAAAGTCCTAAAGGGAAGGCCCAGTGCTGTACTTCTTCAGGGTATGTAAAACTATCGATCATAATAACAAATAGTGCTGTCATGATGGCCCATAAGCATACGCGAGATAGATATTTAGCCTCTGGGGTGAAGCGTGCATATGCGCTAACGCCTAAAAATAGCGTACATAAAAAACTGGCACTATAAACCAGTTCAAATAGACCGTAGCGGTAATTTTGTATGGCCAGTAGAAATAGAATACTTGCGCTAAGCAGAAATAATGTTGCAATGAGTGTCGTTTGTAGTTGCTTATTTGCAATCATTTGCTTTTATTCTCCGTTGGTTTGGAGTTAGCTTCACTGTCTTCAATCTCCCGATAGAGATGTGTTCGGTTACTGCTTTTTGCCAGTGTTTCTTTAAGTGCTTGAGTTGCTCTGAAGGTTATCGAACTGCTGTCGTCGCCAATATTTAATCCTGAAACACCGATACTAACGGTAATCGCTTCATTGCTCATGGCAATGTTTTTACGAATTTGAATGCGCAATGCATTCGCGATTTTAAGCGCCTGGGTTGAGCTGGTATGAGGGAGTACGATCAGAAATTCATGATGTTCCCATAAATAATAACTATCGAATAAACGTAGGTTGTTATGTAGAAGTTTCCCAATGTTGATCGTAACGGTATCTTGTTCTTTCGAGGAAAGTTTTGTTTTGCAGATGGTATCGACAGATAGTGCCATGGTCGATAGTTCGCTACCTTCTCGTTCACTTCGTTGAATTTCTTTGGTTAAATCATCATCTAAGTGTTCACGAATAGCTGCTTTCGTTAAATTGTCGGTTCTACGCAATGGTTTTAGCTGCCGACGGCGAAGCTCTCTTAGGTATACCAAACTACAACTTATGCCGACATAAAGTAAATAGTTGAGGGTTACTTGAATGTTTTCTAAAGACTGGATAGTGCTGCTTAATGCCAACATTGAAATAAAAGAGAAGGCTCCGACAAGCCATAATGCCGCTTTGAAGGGGAAAACAAAAAAAACTAATAGAGGAATAAAATACAACCATATTTTAGCACTTTCTATTCCTAAAGTTAGGCTGGTAATAGTAATAAAACCTAATGCAATAGACGTATGTTTAAACCATTGAAGACTCAGTTTTGTGTCTTTGCCATCGCCACTTTTAAATCGATTTAAAAAAAGTAATAAGCAGAAAATTGCCATTTGAGCAGCGAAAATATATTGGCCGTCTAATAGCGCTGCTAAACTTAGTAATCCTGATAATGAAGAAGCGTATAAATAGGGTTTGGATTGGATGAGAAGCTGATGATCAGATTGCGACATGATGACTCTAAAGTAAAAATGACCGTTTGAAATATAAATACGGTTCTACGGATAAATTATTGTTGGTTTGAGTTTAGCATAGACTATCCAGAATACATCGTATCAAACCTCAATTATTGGGAGGAACAAAGCCTTCGGGTGTTTTTCCCTGTAAGTGATAAGCAAAAGCAATGATTTCGGCAATGACGTGATAAAGAACTTCGGGAATTTCGTCACCCAGTTCTAACTTGGCTAAGATTTCGACCAACTCCCCATTTTCATATAATGGGACACTGTACTCTTTCGCTAATTTAATGATCTCTTCTGCAATGTCTGATTGCCCTTTAGCGACAAGTTTCGGCGCGTGTATTTCATCGTATTTCAGTGCGATCGCTTGAGGTTGTTTATTCATGCTTTTATGTCCACGAGATTTCGATCTAGCCTTGTTTTATCTTGTTTGGGTTGGCCTCTTTTGCAGGAAATATCACCGACTTCTAATCCTAACTCGGCTAATTTAGACTGGAAGTGGGGCTTTTCACGGTTGATTAAGGCAAGCGTTTCGGGGCGGTCAGCCCAAATTGTAGAGGCGATTATAGGTGGCGATAATGTCACTTGTACATAAATAGCCCCCAATTGCTCAAATTTAAATGAAAGCGCCAGTTTCCACTGGACTTCTTGGCTCGCGTCATTTTGTTCTTGTTCTTGTTTCTGTGTGTCTTCTTTTTTGTCAATTCGTACGTCAAATGTTGTGAGTTGGTTATTAGGGCTCGCTATAGGTAGTTCAAAAAACCAGGATTGAGTCGTGCTTGACTCGTTAGAGTTGCTGTGACTTTGATAGAGGCTATTGAGTTGGTTGAACTGGATTCGGTTTAACATGCCTGCGATTAATTTTAATAATTGTCCTGTCGTAAATTGTTGGTCTGCAAGCAATGACTCAACTTTAGATGAGGTTAAATGAGTTGTTTGGTTTGTGAGATGGGGAAAATTAAAGGGGTCTTTTAATAAATCTAACTGCGCGAGTGCTTCAATATGAGGGCGTTCTGTTTGTTTAGAGCTCGTATGGTCCGTTTTAAGTGCTGCGGTAATTGAAAGTAGTAGTCCTTTAAGGTCATTGTGAATATTTGAACTCTCAATATTGTTGTTGCTTGCGTTAAGTGACGTAGCCGTGTTGTTCAGTAAAATGCTTAATGGTGACGGTGTTGAGGAAACGTTTGAATTAACGCTGCTGGTTGCTTGCAGCCTGCTTTTGAGGCTTTCTTGTTGCGTAGTTTGATTCGTGGTTTCTTGGGTCGTTTGGAGTTTAGATAAAAGTGCTGTACGAATGGCATTAAATGCATTTGATGTGGTGTTTGGTTTGTTAAAGTCAGTATTCGTATTTTGTAGCGTATTTGTCGTTAGCAATGAAGGCGGTGCTTGTGAGGCGTTAGCTTGACGGGTGTTTTGCTTCAAATTGAGGGTGTCTTGCACCTGCGAAATTTGAAGCCTTAAACTGTTAGGGTTGTTTGGATTTTGTTTAGCGCTAGACTCAAAAAAAATACCACTGTTTTTTATAATATTTGTGGTAGCGGCGGTTATGCTGGTTTCTGTTTTTTCGGCAGGGGTAAATAGTTGTTGCGTTGGTGCTTGTTTCGTAAGCATCAGAAGTATTTGTTTCGCCTGGATAGATACCTGTTGTGAATTATTTTGCTTACTAAATATTTCCAACGCAGTGAGACCTGTTTCTAATGAGACTTGCCTTGGCATAACTTGATTTATTGCGCTTAATAACAAAGTGACCGCAGCAGTGTTTGCAAGAGGGGAGTTTGGGTTTTGTATGGGGGCTGCTTGTGGTGTTGTTGGGGGAAGCACAGTGAGAGTATGTGTGTTCGAGTTAAGTTTTACAGACAAAATTTGGCCTAACTGAAGCGGTTTTTCAGATATGATGAGTAATAATTTACCATTGAGTTTAAGTAACCATTCGTTATTTTCGTTTTTAGGAATTGCCGATGTTGTGGTCTGGGGTAGGGTAGGTATTTTATTCTCGACAAGCTTGCTCACAATAGCTTGATAAATTTTATCTTTTTCTAAGTTGAGTGCTTCAATTGATACAAGGGTAGGGGGCTTTTCTGGGGCGCGAACGACGGTCGCTGTGAGCGGTGTGGCGGAAACTGGTTTGGTTTGTTGTGGAATATCCATACTATCCGCCGGGCTCTGTCTATTCGTTATTGTAGTCTAATCTGATCGAACACGTAAAATGGTGTTCGATCATGAATTAGCATGCGTTATGTCGCAAATGCCGTTGCGATTATGTGAACCCGCTCTCAATCAACGCGGTAACCGATTATTTTATAGAATATCCCAGATATAATGGATAACGCAAAAAAACGTAGAATGAATAGGTTGATAGGAAAAATTAAGGTGATGAGAAGCGTTCTGGCTCAATTAAGTGTGATTATTTCTGTAAGTTTGTTACTTACAGCGTGCCCCTCTAATGAAGGAGCGAAAGCTGTTTCTGACCCAGTAGACTTCTTTGTTGGGGCGCTTCCTCAGGGTTTACCTGTATTTCTTGAAATTAATGAGCCTTATTGGGCGCACGACCCAACTGATACCGATGAGGGCAGTCTTTCTCTTTATAGTATTGCATTACCCGTAGAGGGTGAGGGTGCAACAGAGCCAGTATCTATTTTTAGTGTGAGTAGTGATCAGGTAACAAGTTTAAATACGGTGCCTGATGAAAATGATCAGGCGCGTACTGAGATATCTATCTTGGTGAATGAGGGAAATGTTTATAAAGTCGATCACCAGAAAGGGGACGATAATAGCGGCTCGATACGATTATTAAATCATTTTGTTAATAAAGTCTGTGAAATTATTCCTGTAGATGTTGTACAAACAACGTCTATTGGTAACGACGTTACTCATACCGTATTACATAGTGAACAAATAATATATGTTGTTACGGTAGAAGGCGCGGTCACTGATCAAGATTGTACTGATACCTCTAATTTCAAGCGTTTTTATGAGTTGCCATTAAATTTCCAGTTTAATGCTAACGATGATGATGAGTCTAAAGTCAACGTGCTTAAGCCGCCTGTATCTGAATCATTGGCTCGTGGAGAGCTTATGTTTGGTTGGGTTGATGATGAAGTCACGACAGACGACGATGACCAACGCCTGACTTATGGCTATTTAGGTTACTCCGCGACAGAAAAAAAGCTGCGCTTTTATGACGAAGACCGTGTTGAACGCTGGTGCCAACCAAGGGGTTTACAAGTATTCGATATAGAAGAGGTCAGTCCTGGAGAATACAGCCCAGAATATTTGTTCCAATTGACAGAACTTGAACAGCAACAGTATCAATTGCAATTGGGGCTAGATGTATTTGTATTTGATAGTACGACTGAAATTTTCTCAAAACCTTCTAATGTAAGCTACTGCGAATTTGGCGATGTATCAGGTGATAAATCACCATCTGATATTATAATTGAAGGCATCCTTACTGATCGTATTTTTAAAACTGACATTACTATAGCGGTCAATACGGATACCGCTGAAACAATCAAATCAGTAGTGGCCTCGTCTGATGCTGATGAGGTAGTGATTGTCGATGGTTTACGTGTTTTTCGTTACAATTACCTTGAATCTTATATAGCTCCTGTTACAAGTCGAACGTTTAATGTGAAACAACAAATACCAGTATCGATTGATAAAGTGGCGTCTCAAAGTACCGCATATTCATTCTCACAATTTGATTTAAAGCGTTGTACGACGCATTCAAACGCATCTGAGTGTAGTGAAGCGCATGACGTAGAAGCGAATGACTGGCAGTTCATAACAGGGTGCGATGCGGATAAAGGATGTAGCTTAGTCGTGAATGCTTCTGATTTTTGTGCGACGGCTGAAGAGCTGTTAGCGAACCCTAATGCCGGAACCTTATGCAATGTGCTTGATTACCGTCACTTAGATGAGTTAAATAACCCTAGTAATGATGCAGAGTTTAGAGGCTTCATGCAATATGCCCCAGACTTTATTAACAGTCTTGATTTAATCTTACATGATAACAGTCTGTTTATTACGGCACGGATGACTGAAAAAGAAATACTGCTTCGGTATTTTTATAATGTAGATTTAAGCGGCGTAAAGCCTGATCGTGAAATTGTTTTATTTGGCGAACGTAAGAACCACTTCGGTTTTGATGTTTATATTAATGAAAATAACTTGTTTGCAACGGTACTTTGGGAAGCGCAGACACGTGAAAATGAGTGCTATAAAAGCTATCAACGAGTGGATTGTGATTTAGGAAATGCAAATAAAGGTTCGGTGGATGTGTGTTCTGCTGCTGACCTTGATGACGGTGAGTGTTTTCATGGCTTTCAAGAGTATGAATCAGCTGCTCTTTTCTGTTCTGCAATCGAACTAAATAATGGTGACTGCAACGATGACACCCTATTAGCGACCGATAACCTTGTGGTTAATGGGGCTGACGAGAGTGCTAAATGGTTGAGAATGCTTGATTTAGAGTCTGGAGGGAGCATAAATAATGTCATGTATTTACTGACTGATGATACAGCTTCTGTGCTGGACGAAGGCGTGTTAACGAGTCCGATTTTATATGCAGTGGATAATAGTGATGGCGAACCTTCTATTGATAATATGCTAGGGCAACTAAATGGTAAGGTTGAAGCAGTACGTAGTGGTTGGGTTTCAAATGATAATTTAGCACGATTTGACGTGATTACTGAAGAAGTCGAATTATTAGATCAGGTTGTTCCTGAGGTGAATAGTGTGTCAAATATTTATATGATCACTGACCCTAAACTACCCAATAGTATAAATAAGCAATTGATTAATGTTGGTGAAATGAAGTTCTTAAGACCGGTTACGCAATAAGACTCTAATGATGAATAATTGGCACGAAGTTAGTATTTTCTTTTAGTAAGTTTAACTGAAGCGAGGCTTCAGTTGGGGACGAATATGCCAAAACCAAGTACTTACCTATACGCTTTGATCTCAGGCGTATTACTTGGTTGGTTAGCCCAACAGTTTTGGAGTGTTGGTGCTGTGCAAGCCAACCGAGCGCGTGATAGCTTATTGTCTCAAAATTCTGCTCGTTTACAGCACCTAAAAAGCACAAACCAACATGTAATACCCTCACTCGTTGCTAAAGCACCCGCGGATAAAAAAGATGAATTATTAGATATACTTTCTAATGGTGAAATTGAAACGGCCGAGCTGTTGTTTCGTGATAGTTGGGATAATATTTCTCATAACTTGTCTTTTAGTCGTGCGATTGCTGAAAAGTGGCTGGCTGTCGGGCATTACGAGTCAGCACTAACATTGCTTTACGATCAGCGTTTATTTATACCTTTTTCTCAAGAAGCAGATCTACTGCAATTAATTTATGAAATGGTAGAAGTTGCTGAGCATAAATTAGTAGAAAAGCAGCAACATTACGAAGTGATTGGTTTGTACCGCTTGTTACTTAATTTACATGCAGAACATATCCCCTATTATTTGCGTTTAACTTATTGGCTTATAGAATCTGGCGATTTCTATAGTGCTGAGCAAAGCCTTGCAGGTGCAATGAATGACGCAAGGTACCAAGAAGAAGTCGATGAATTTACCAGACTTATTGAGCTAGGAGATTCAGGTGAGGTAGTGATATCGGTTCCGATCACTAAAATTGGCGAGCATTTTGTAGTTCCAGTCACCATTAATAACACGTATACCATGGAATTAATGATCGATACGGGCGCTACGATGTCGGTATTAAAAACATCTTTTGTTGAAGATAACATGGAAGATATTTTTTTAAATGCAGGTTCTCTAACGATGAGCACTGCAAATGGTACGGTTGAAGGAAAGCAGTTAATGATTGAATCATTCGTTTTAGGACAGCATGAATTAAAAAATGTAGCGGTGGGTGCGGTGCCTTTACCTGATTTTAAATATGATGGTTTACTGGGTATGAATGTTTTAAATCGCTTTGAATTTTTTATTGATCAAGAGCAGCAATTACTCATACTCAAGTAATTAAATATCGATCCTAAGTGGCACTTACTCAAGTGCTAAAATGTTATTTTTGTAGCGTGTGGGTAAACGATGTGAATTCTCGTATAGTGTAAAATACCAAACTTTGTTGGGGCTCGTGACGCTCATCCCAGCCTACTTATAAAGGCTCTGTAACCTGTGTAAATGATTGAATGCTGGTTTGATATACAGTATATTCGGTCTCATGAAACTTTATCTTGCAGAAAAACCAAGTCTTGGTCGTGCGATTGCCGCAGCGTTACCTAAACCCCATAGAAAAGGTGATGGCTGTATTTGGGTGGGTGAGGGCGATGCTGTCAGTTGGTGCATCGGTCACTTATTGGAGCAAGCTGAACCGGAAGCCTATGACAAGCGCTTTAAAAAGTGGCAACTAGAACACTTACCTATTTTGCCGGATAGCCATGCATCAGGCTGGAAACTACTCGCTAAAAGCAACACGCGCAAACAGTTTTCCATTCTTAAAAAACTCATTAAACAAGCGACGCATATCGTTCATTGTGGTGACCCAGATCGCGAAGGGCAATTACTCGTCGATGAAGTCATTAATCATGTCGGCGTCTCAAAACCTGTAAAAGAAAACCTACAGCGGTGTTTGATTAATGACTTGAATCTACCGGCGGTGAAACAGTCGTTAATTGACCTCAAGCCAAACCATGATTTTTCAGCGTTATCAATTTCTGCCTTAGCCCGCTCTAGAGCCGACTGGTTATATGGTATTAATTTGACCCGTACTTACACCCTTCAAGCTCAAAAAGTTGCTTTTAAAGGCGTGGTCTCCATTGGGCGCGTGCAAACCCCTTTGCTGGGTCTGGTTGTGAGACGGGATCAAGAAATTGAGGCGTTCGTATCTAAACCATTTTATGAAGTGCTTGCGCATCTTCATGTGCCTAATCAAGACGGGTTTTCTGCAAAGTGGCAACCTAGCGAGGCGTGTTCGGCTTATCAGGATTCAGAAGGACGGGTGCTCAATAAGGCTTTAGCTGAAAATGTCGTATCACGCATTACGAAACAACAGGCGCTGGTAAAAACCATTGAGCATAAAGTAAAAAAACAAGCGCCGCCTTTGCCCTATAGTTTATCTGTTTTACAGATTGATGCCGCAAAGCGTCTTGGCTTGAGTGCCAAACAAGTTTTGGATGTTTGCCAATCACTCTATGAAACCCATAAATTAATTACCTATCCACGATCTGATAACCGTTATTTACCCAAGGCGCACTTTCAACAAGCTGGTCAGGTCATTGCAGCCATTTCAAATAATACTGATTTAAAAAAGCTGTGTGATAAAACAGATACAAAGATTAAAAGTAAAGCTTGGAATGATGCGAAAACCGGCGCGCATCACGGTATTATTCCAACTGAAAGCAAAGTCAGTTTAGAGCGCTTAAGTCGAATGGAGCAACAGGTATACCGTTTAATTGCCCAACAATACTTGTGTCAGTTTTATCCGCATTGGGTGTACTCAGATGGACGGATTGACCTGACGATTGCGGGTGGATTATTTGTGTGTAAAGCGCGCCACACAATTGATGACGGTTGGAAGGCAGTTTTTTTTGGTGCAAAAACTACGAGTGCCAAAATTACAAAGGATGAGCCGATTGAAACGCTTCCTAAGCTTGAAGTAGGGCAATCCATATTGTGTGAGCAGGGTGAGCTGTTAGAAAAACAAACACAAGCACCTAAGCCTTACACAGATGCAACATTACTAGCCGCCATGACGGGTATTAGTCGTTATGTCTCGGACCCTGAAATAAAAAAAGTACTCAAAGAAACGGATGGACTTGGAACAGAAGCGACTAGAGCGAGTATTATTGAACTGCTTTTTAAACGTCAATTCTTACAACGACTAGGCAAACAAATACGCGCAACAGAGTCAGGGAAAGGCGTTATTAATAGTTTACCTGAAAGCATGACCTTGCCGGATATGACGGCGCAATGGGAGTCTATGCTTGATAAAATTAGTCATAGAGAGCATAACTATGCTGATTTTATGAACCCCTTACAGCAAACGATTACAGATTTAATAGACCTAGCGACACAGCAGTTGCCAACCGCCTTACGGGGGCTGAAACAGACAGGGTTTAAAGCCAAGGCTAGAGGGAAGGGCAAGCGAAAAAGCCGAAAATCAGCCTCAGTATGAATGTAATCGCTGAAAGTTGGTGTGCAGAACATATCGTATAACTTTAGGCTTGGAATTTTTTTGACGGCTTTATTTGTTCAGGATAATCGTGTGAAAAGAATCATAGGAGAGCGATTCAGTTGTGTCGAATTAGTCGGGGGATTTATTCATGGGAGTTTCAAGTAAGTGGGCGTGTTTAAACGCACCGATAAATTTTCTTAATGCTGGTAAATTTTTTTCATTCAGCGCGATGCTTAAATTAACATGTTGAGTGTAAGTGGCGTTGTGTACTTCTCCGTCGTGAAGGTTTAACCAATGGCGTATACTTTGCTCGTCAGCAAAGTCGCAATTTAGCCTCTGTTCTTCAAGGTGTACCTGAAGTAGTGTAGGAGCTTGATCATAAACTTGTTGAGTTGCCTGAGAATAAGCACGTACCAAACCGCCAGCGCCTAATTTGATACCACCAAAATATCGTATTACCACCAGCATCACATCACCGACTTCTTTATGCTGCATCACGTTTAAAATGGGTTTTCCGGCAGTACCGCTGGGTTCGCCATCATCGGACATAGCGACGAGCTTAGGGCTATTAGGCGGGCCGATTAAATACGCCCAGCAGTGATGGCGTGCATCTGGGTAGTCTTGTTTTGCTTGTTCAAGCACCTCCATGGCTTGAGTGCGGTCAATTGCTTTGCATAAACGTGCGATAAATTTACTCTTTTTAATTTCGTACAGTACTTCAGTTGAACCATCTGGGGTGTAATAACTTTGGCTCATGTTTGACCTGTAAATCACTTGTTCGAATGAGTTGATTAAAATTTTAGGTGATGAAATGTCTTACGAATGGCGTAACATTCTATGCTATTAGAATAATGAAATCTCAGTTATGCTAGCGGTAATTTTAAAGAAGTATGTTTCGGGTATTTAATCGGGTGACTTTTTAGGTATCTCGAATAGCTTAAAGCATAGCTTTAGTTAGTTAAATTAGTCTCAATGGTAAAAGATAACTATGTCAGAAAAGAACAGTAAGAAACCCGAAACGTTTGAACAAAAAGTGAGTTATGGCTTCGGTTGGCAGTTTGGTCGACAACTTCAAAAGAATAAATTTGAAGGGATGGATGTAGAAGCCGCCGTGATGGCATTACGCCAATGTTATAACGGCGAGCCGTCATTACTTTCTGAAAATGAATTAAATGAAGCTTACGATGTCGTGAAAGAGAGTCGTAAAAAGTTTGAACAGGAACGTGCCGAAAAATACCAGGTTTTGTGTCAGTCATTTTTAGAAGATAATTCCAAGCGTGACGGGGTATTGACGACTGAGACAGGCTTGCAGTATGAGATTCTTGAATCAGGAGATGGCGATATACCAAGCAGTGAGCAAACGGTAAAAGTTCATTATCATGGTTCGTTTATTGACGGACAGGTATTTGATAGTTCAATTACACGTAATGAACCTGCAGAATTTGCATTAGGACAAGTCATTCCAGCTTGGACTGAAGCACTACAACTGATGCAAGTTGGGGCAAAGTGGCGGATTGTTGTACCTTACCAATTAGCTTATGGTGAAGCGGGCTCACCGCCTACGATTCCACCTAAAGCAATTTTGATTTTTGAAATCCACTTGATGGATATTGTCAGTTAAATTTTTAGTAAAAGTTTGGAAGGCTCCTTACTATAAGGTGCTTTCCAATGAGTGAAAAGCATAATATAGTTTGCCTGAATGGCGCTTTTTATTGGAATTCGTGCTACTCATCTCAACCTACTTGGGGTCCTCAAACTTAAGTTGTTTTAAAACAATACGGAGTTGTCATCTTCTGTTGCTGCGTTGTTTTCTGCTCTAATTTTATAGCGTCGTTCCACTGAATGCTCTACATCATCTATGTGTAGTTTAGTGAGCTTAGACAAGATGCTCGTTAATAAGTTGTTTAGGTCGTCGTCGGTGACTGATTGCACGTTAGTATGTTGAAGCGCCTCACTATTTAACTCAACTAAGGCATCGGCTGAGTGTTTTGATTTTTCTTCGGTTTCATTTTGCTGCTGCATTGACACCATGATTTTATTCGCTAATTGGCGAATGTCTTCAATCGCAGCTTCCGTTTTGTGTAAATCTTCTTGGGAAGCTTGAGCGCTAGATACCGTTGTTTTAATATCATTCTGACTAGATTTCATCACCTCAGAAACATTATGAGTACCACTATAAATACTATCAACAATACCCTTTACTTCATCAGCAGATCCTCTAGTACGCTCTGCAAGCGAGCGTACTTCATCAGCCACTACAGCAAACCCTCTACCTTGTTCGCCCGCTCTGGCGGCTTCAATTGCAGCGTTTAAAGCAAGCAGATTAGTTTGTTCTGCAATACCGGTAATTTCTTCGATAATTTTGGTGATCTTATTACTATCTTCTCTTAAGCCGGAAAGTACGATGTTTGACTCTTCAATATGTTGTTCGATGGTATCAATCGATTGAATCGTTTCTCCTAGGTGAACGTCGAAGTCTTTAATGTCGGTACTCATTTCTGAAATGTTTTCATTAATATGTTTGATGTCGTGATCAATATTTTCGGTTGCGGTCAGCATGTTATTAATTGAATTACTTAGAATTTTTCCATGGTGGGCCTGCATAACGGTATTTTGGTTCATTGAACCATAGGTTTCAGCTAGCTCTTTGCTCATTGGCGTTAAGCGAGATATGCCAGAGTGCAGATCGCGTATGGTCGTTTCAGTATCTGAAAGTCGCTTATTGATCATTGAAAACAGAGGTAGGTAATCTTTATTAATGTTATTGAGGTCAATACGTACTGAGAAATCGACCGCATCACTTTTAGTACTAGACAGTTGTTCCATGCACTGTGCTATAGGTTTGACTATCTGGGTTCGGTACCAAATGGTTGCGATAATGATCGTAGCAATAACGATGAGGCTTTTACCTAGTATTGGTAGTGAAATATCTAAACTGCTGGAAACTAATTCGCATGCGGGTAAGCAAATGATAAGCGCGATAATGGTGAGAAGGCTTCTTGATTCAAAAATTTTCATAGTTTGGCTTATTTAATATAGGTTATTTGTTGTAAAGTATTTTTTATACCGATTTATAAGTGTTCAGTACATTTAAGCTTAGTATGCATAGCGATAATTCCAAGTACTTTACTTGGTTATATTGTTCTGGAGGTGGTATTTTATTCATGGGCTATATTTATACTCATAGCGGCTCATTGAGTTAGATATTTAACGATTACAATAACTGGAATAGAATTATGGGACTGCTTGTTTTAGGGTTATTTATTTTTATCGCAATACATCTTTTTCCCGCTTTTCAAAGTCGGCGATCTGTATTGATAGAACGTTTGGGGGCACTAAAGTACAAAGGTTTATTTTCTTTAGTTTCACTGGCTAGTTTTGCACTGATTTTAATCGGTAAGGCAAATGCGCCTTTTATCGATGTGTGGCAACCGCCTCAAATGTTGGCGGTTGTTACTAAGCTTTTAATGTTACCAGCGATGATCTTATTGGTCGCGGCTTATATTCCATCAAACCTTAAGCGGAAAGTTAGACATCCGATGTTAATCGCGGTGAAGGTCTGGGCGATTTGTCATTTGCTCATTAATGGAGACTTAGCATCGATGGTTTTATTTGGTTCATTTTTGGCTTTTGCCGTGCTTGCAATGATTAGCGCCAACAAACGCATGGAATGGAATAAACCAAAAGAGCAAAGTATGTTAATGGATGTTTTGGTAATCCTAATCGGTGGTGCTGTTTATGCGGGTGTTGGAATGCATCATTTACAATTATTTGGTGTACCGATAATGTAGTTCAGTTAAATAGATAAACGATGTAGTTAAGCAAGATAGTGAATTAATATTGTTTATCAATGTTTGCCGTTAATAGATGGTTTGGAAGTTTTAAACAGGAAATATAATGACGTTACTATTTTTTCTTTTAAGTGTTGTTAGTGTCGGGCTTACCCTGAATGTCATTTACCCACGTTACCACCATCCTAATTGGATTGTGCCAAGCTTCTTGTTTGGTTGGCTAGTGGGCGAACTTGCGATTCATGTCGTGGTTGTTCAGTTATTTATCGTTTCTTGGTTTGTATTTTTTGGGAACGTGCAAGGCTTTTTAGGATCAACCGGACTTGTGTTGTTTGTCGGTTCATGGCTGACCTTGGCTTATCACTATTTTTCTGGCTTCAAAGCAAAAGTGTTATTGGATAGCATTGTGATTCCACATCGGCGTGAAGAGGAACTAAGTACTTGGAGCCGCTATGATGCGTTGAATATTACTCGTTTATTATTACCTTTTTCGAGCTGGAAATCAGATGAAGTCGAGGTAATTAAAAATATTATTTATCGTGAAGTAGATGATTTCAAATTAAAACTGGATATTCGAAAACCTAAAACTACCAGTCTGAATTCGCCGGTATTGCTTCAAATCCATGGTGGTGCATGGACACATGGTTATGGCAGCAAGAATGAGCAAGGTGTACCACTCATGGTTGAAATGGCTAAACGAGGTTGGGTGTCCGTCTCAATTAATTATAGGTTATGCCCGACCGCCAATTTCCCAGACCATATTGTTGACTGTAAAAGTGCGTTAGTGTGGGTCAAAGAGCATATTAAAGAGTATGGCGGGAATCCTGACTTCATTATTGTGACGGGAGGATCAGCGGGAGGCCATTTGTCATCGCTACTGGCCTTGAGTGCAAATGAATCAACGCTACAGCCAGGCTTTGAAGATAAAGATACATCGGTACAAGGCTGTGTTCCATATTATGGAATTTATGATTTTTTGGATCGAAAGAAACTTCAGTCTAGCTTGGCTTTGGAAATCGTATTGCATAAAAAAATTATAAAACAAACAAAAGAAGAGAATAAAGCTTTATATCAGTTAATGTCACCGGTGACATATATTAATGAAAATGCACCGCCGTTTTTAGTGATTCATGGCGACAAAGATTCGTTAACTTCTTTGGGTGCTGCTCAATATTTTGCTAGTAACTTAGATGAGGTTTCTATCAATACGGTTGAGTTTGCAGAAATAAGTGGTGCACAGCACGGGTTTGACGTTTTCAGTTCTGTGCGCAGTGATAATGTATTGTTTGGTGTCGCTGAACGGATGTGTCAGTGGTATCGAGATTACGAAGAATTGAAAAAGAGTGATAAAATTTAAGCAAAAAAAAGCGATGATTTGATGCCGAATTATCAAATCACCGCGTTAAAAAAGGCATCGTAGGGATGCCTTAGATAGAAAACCTGAACTAAAAACTGTACTGAGTAACAAACTTTTAACAAAAAGGCCTGAAGTTTTTTGCTAAAAGGATGTCTTCCCGATGAGAAACATAATATTGGTAAGGGAGGCTTACTTTGATCGTCCGAAAGGATTACTGGTAGGCTTACTTGTAGGAAAGTGTGACGCTCGTCTCGCTTTTTGACGGTGCGCTGTTCGCATTTGTTGTGCTATTGAGTGACTCAACGCTTAACGAGCGCCATTTAGAGTTAATACTAAATGCCGCGATCCTCCATTATTTCGATGCTCACCAAGGTATATCCCCTGCCATATGCCTAAGGCTAAAGCTCCCTGTGAAATAGGGATGCTAAGCGATGAACCGATGGTAACGGTTTTAATGTGGGCGGGCATGTCGTCTTCGCCTTCGAGAGTGTGCTTATAGTAGAGTGCGTTCTCAGGAACAAACTGAATGAAATGTTGTTCCAGGTCTTTACGTACGTCGGGGTCTGCATTTTCATTAATACTCAAAGAAGCTGACGTATGTTGAATAAAAACGTGCAGTAAGCCCACACTTATTGAGGCTAGTTCAGGTAATGCTTCGAGCACCTCACGTGTTATTAAATGAAAACCTCGGGGCAGTGGTCTTAACTGAATGTTTTTTTGGTACCAAACTGACAAGATAATTACCTCGAATTAAATTCTTTAAGTTCAGTCGTATGGTGCAAGTGTTGCCTTATTGAATATCACTAAGCACGTACTGTGACATGGTTAACTATAGTAAGTCTTAGTCGAGCTTAGCGCTAATGTTTGCATGGTAAAAATACAAGGATGACTAGACCTAGACACAAAAAAGTGAGATAAAGATGCAGATTTTTAAAATTGATAATATAAGAAAGTCCCCTTGATAACATTAGGAATGAACATGAAAAAAGTTTTAGTTGCTGCTATGGCACTAGGTTTGGTCGCTTGCCAACCAGCAGAAGAGAAAAAAATCACCCTTGATAACATTGATGATAAAAATAGTTATGCAGTTGGTATTAAATTCGGTGAGTCGATGAAGCGTGAATTGGCTGAGTTAAAGCTTAATTCATTTTATAAAGGTATGACTGATGGGTTTGAAGGAAAAGAAGCTTTACTTACCACTGCAGAAGTAGATGCAACAATTCAAACATTTCAAGCTCAAAAAATGGCTGAGATGAAGCAGAAGTCAGAAGCGGCACTTGAAGAAAATAAAGTTGCAGGCACTGCATTCTTAACCGAGAATAAAGCCCGTGAATCAGTTAAAACCTTAGAAAGTGGTTTACAGTATGAAGTGATCGCGACAGGTAACGGTGATTCACCTTCTGCTGCTGATAAAGTCACTGTTCACTATCACGGTACACTAATTGACGGAACAGTATTTGATAGCTCTGTTGAACGTGGTAGTCCTGCTACATTTGGTGTTGGCCAAGTAATTAAAGGTTGGACTGAAGCGCTACAATTGATGAAAGCTGGCGATAAATGGAAGCTATATATTCCTGCTGACTTGGCGTATGGCCCTCGTGGTGCGGGTGCTAAAATTGGCCCTAATACTGCGCTAATATTTGAAGTTGAACTTCTGTCTTTTGAAAAAAATAGCTAGACCTTTCGATAGATAGGACATTCTAGATAAAGGGCGTGCGTATTTAACTCAGTTTTCGAGCTATATGCGCACACTCTTTAATGATCTATTTACACCCCAAATCATCAAAAACATAAAAGCCCCTCCGATTGCCCCCCATAAATGAGCATTAATCGCCACTTTAGCTGAAATCAGTACTGAAAGGTCCGTAGAAGCACCATAAAATTGTTCATATAATATTTTAAGTAATATTCCTAGCAGCAATAGATAACCTGTCTTTTCTTTATACGATATTTCTAGCAGAGCGCTCCAAATAAAAATGCCATGTAATGCGCCGGATAATCCAACATATTGGGATAGATCAGGTGAAAAAAAATGTATGCCCAGGCAGGAAAGTAATGCACTGCAAAAAAATACTAATAAGTAAGCTCTAATCGTATATGTATGGCCTTGTAAGGCCCATAGAAGTATCAATGCTACGACATTAAGTAAAAAGTGATAAAGATTAGTATGAAAAAAATGAGCGCTAATAAAGCGCCACCATTCGCCATGACTGACGGATGACCTTTTATAGATCAAACTTTCACCCAGCTGCTGCTCGAAAAAGAAAGCGACCAGGGAGCTTAATACAATTAACAAAGGCGCTAAATACTGCTGTGGCGCTAAGGGGAATGAGAATTGTATAGCGTGTGAAGTTGAACTTGCCATAAGTAGAGTGACTAATAATAAAAATAATACTTTAGCAGTATCTTAAATTGATGGGAATTGAATCTGTTCAAGTGATCTGTGAATAAAATTATATCTAAAAAATTAGAATATTATTTTTTGGCGACATATATTGTCGCTTCGGTTCATAATATAGCACCTGTCGTTAAGGGATCACCTTTAACAAAACGATCTACAGGACTTATATTATGTTTAGAATAAATGCATTTACACAAAAAGGTACTAAGTTTCGTTTTCGTATTAAGAGCAATAGCATTCTTGAAGTGCGTGATGCACTGAGTGAGATTTTTGAAGGACAGACCATGCGATTGGTATTGGTTGAACCTGTTTGAGTGTGCCGGTCTATTCGTTATAGTTTTCGCGAATTTTATCAAGCGCGGTGATTAAGTCGTTACGAATAATTTCAGGGGAGAGTATTTTTGCTTGGAATCCTAAAGATAATAGCCAATTTTTTAACTGGATCGTTCGCTTTATATCTGCTTTTAGATGCCAGGTCGTGTTGTTGATTTTAGTTAAAGATTGGCTCGTACTGATCGGACTTTCTTGTAAGTCTGTGAGCAAGCTGCTGTTGTCGAAAGTGGTTAGTTCTAATATTAAGGCATAATGAGTTGAATCTGAGTTTTGTAGTAGAACATCCATATTGCCTTGGTCAAGATAGGTTTTTATTTGGAAGTCGCTAGGCACAGAGTTCGGTTGACGGCTCAGATCGATATGTACGATTTTATGGATTAAGAAACTTCTAAAGTTCTCACCATTAGCACTATTTGTAATGTTTTCGTGTTTCTTACTAATTAAGTAAAGTTTAGGAAGCATAATGGCGACCCCAAAAGGGTGTAGCTCGTAGTCTTTATTCCCCGTTTGACCCCGATAAGTTATGTTGACGCGTTTGCCTTCAAGAATGGCACGATAAATAGTGTCGAGTATATTTATGTCAAATTGTGGTGCTTGAAGTCTTTGTCCTCTCTGGAAAAATTCGACTGAATCCGTTAAGCGTTGGTAATGGTTGTGAGACAGCTTTTGCTCACTTTTTTGTAGCTTCGCTTCTGCATTTTGAAAAATTCGTTTGAGTTCATGCTGCGTAGATGTAGGTAATACTTGCGTTAAATGCTTCTGCGTGACAGATAAGGCCAAAGCCATAAAAGCAGGCATACGTTCAAAGTCATAATTTAATTGTTGGTAGGGGTCTAAGCGCCAGTGACGACTTTTGCCTAAACCTCGCTCAACCAATAAACCGAAGTCGTTGTCGTATTCGTCTTGCTGATGGACTTCACCTTCACCTTCAGCGCCGTCGTCGCTATTATTTTTGTGGGCACCCCCTAAAAGAAAAGCTAGGTCTCTTTGGATTAGGCGGAATTGACTCTTATGTTTAGATTCGTTGTTATCCAAATAACCGGCATCAATCAGGTGTTGTAAAATTTTCTCAGTACCGACACTACTGCGCTTGGTTTTTAGATAGTTCAAAATTTCCAGACGTCGAAGAAAAGTGATCACATTCAATCCATTTAAAGCGTTAAGGTTCTAGCGAGACCTATAAAACTAACGATGAGCAGCATCGTACCGAGTATACGGTAAAAAGTAACTGAATCAGTTTGTTGTAATTTTTGGTGGAATTTCAAACCGAGTAGGTGACCTATGCCTGCGCAAGGTAATAACCAGAGCTGGTGTATGAGTTGAAAATCTACGTTTAAGTAAATAAACGCCCCGACTTTAATTGCGACTAAAATTGCCCATAGCGTAAAGAGTGTATCTCTTAGTTGGTGTTTACTGACATGGATTGCAAAAACCGCCGTTAATAGCGGCGCACCGATTAAAGAAGTACCGCTGATGTAACCACCGAGCATTAAAAATATAATATCTAACGACTTATGCTGGCTCTTAAAGGGCTTATTCAGAATATATGTAACCGCGTACACTGAAACAATGGTGAATATAATTAAGCCCATGATGGTAGCAGGCAAAGTGATTAGTCCAAAAACACCAATGAGTTTAGGAATGATCATAATGAGCAGCGCTTTTTTTAAATAAGCCCAGTCGATGGAATTTTCTTGGCTGACACCCATTTTTAAGTGTTGCTTTCGGGCGCGATGATTTTGAAAAAGAATCAGGCCCGAGAAAAATAGCAGCTGTAGAGAAATGACCGGTAAATATAATAAAGCGTCGTTATGAATTAATAATAAAAAGGGTAGGGAGAGCACCGCGCCACCGAAGCCTAAACCAGAGCGGACAAAACCGCTCCAGATAAACGTGATGGCAATTAAGATGCATTGGGTAAATGCTAATTCAGACATAGTAAATCATAGCTAGAGATCATGAGGGGCTGGCCGCTTTTACTTCCAATTTAGTGGAGTCTGACGTTGAGACGGGTTCAGACTCCACTTCAGATTCTGACTTTTTGCCATCAACTTTAATAAGTAATGCAGGTAAAAATAAAAAGTCCCAAACTAGCGCGATAATGATGGTGATACCAACCATCAAGCCCATAGAGGCATTGACATCAAAGCTTGAGAAGGCCAATACGAAAAAGCCAGAAGCAAGCACAATTGTAGTCGTAATAATCGGTTTACCCACACGACTAAATGCATACATGACCGCTTTTTTTGCATCGGATTTGTAATGATCTCGGGCATGCAGATATTTGGTAATAAAGTGTACGGTGTCGTCGACCACGATCCCTAGTGTAATGGCAAAAATAACCGCCACGGCTAAATTAACTTGCCCAACGAAAATACCCCACAAACCGAAAGCGATACCCGCTGGAAAGGCATTAGGGATCAGACTGATTAGTCCATAACGAAGTGAACGAAGCGAAATCGTTAATGTTAGCGTCACAAGAATTAAGGCGAGAATAGAGCCCGTCAACATACTTTCAATATTGCGTTGCCCTATGTGTGCAAACATAATCGAAAGGCTCGTGCCTGGCGCAACTAACTTTGGGGCGTTTTCTTTTAACCAGGTTTGTGCACGCTGATCAATGTTAATAATTTCTTGTGCTTTTTGGTCTTTAATACGAACAGAAAGCAGTAATGAGGATTTATTACTGTCAATCTGGTTATTAAGATCAAGACCATAAGGTAACGACATTTCATAAAGCAAAATGTACTGAGCGGTTAAGTCCCTACGCTCTGGTAAACGATGCCATGCCGGGTCATCATTATGCAGGTTTTGGTTTAAGCGTTTGAGAATGTCTGTAAAGCTACTAACGTGTACAACCTCGGGTTGTGAGAGATACCATTGAGCAAAAGCATCCACTTTTTTAAGGTATTCGGGGTCATTGATACCATTGCTTTCACCACTATTGAGTGAATAGGAAATTCCATCAAAGCCTGTCAGATTTTCTTGGGTGTAGTCTGACGCTTGTCGAAATGGAACGTCTTCATGGAAGTACTCGACGGTGTCGTCATTCAATTCATTTTTGAAGGTGAAGCTAACTAAAATGACTGCAATAATTAAAAGACCGAAAAATATGGGGTTGTGGTGCTTGACTGAAAAAGCGCCAATTCTTTCCGAAAGCGTTGTGGTATTGCGTGATTTTTTTACTAACACGGCTTTATGTGGCAATAATAAAACGATCGCGGGAAAAAGTGTCATGCTGAATAAAAAGGTGATCATGACACCAAAAGCAGAAATACTACCAAGCTCTTGGAAAGGTGGGGATTCACTGAAATTCATACTCATAAAACCAATCGCCGTCGTTAAACTGGTTAAAAATACCGGCTTTAGGTTGGTTGATAAACTCTCTTTCATCGCGATAACGCGTGAATCACCTTGAGATAAGTTGAATAAGTAGCCATTCATAATATGCACCGCATCACATACCGCAAGGGTTAAAATGATTACTGGGCAAGTGACATTAATTTGGTTCATTGCGAAGCCTACCCAGCTCATAAAACCTTGTGTGGCTAATACGCTTAGCCCAATCAGGATCACGGTTGCAACGGTGCCGATGAAAGAGCGCAGAATAAGTTGTAGTAACACGACAATAATAATAAACATTAATGGAATAAGGTGAGTCATGTCTTGGATCGACATTTCATTAAATGTTTTATTGACCATTGTCTGGCCAATTAAGTAAATTTTTAAATTAGGATTGTCTATTTCAAATTGGTCGCGTAATGCGCGTGCATAGTCAACGAGTTCGGTGGTTGCTTGATCTGCTTCAGCTTGGATATCGGGTAAGTTAAGATTGACTGAAACAGCGGTAGCATGCGCTTTATTCGAAAGTAATAAATTAACCAGTAACGGTTCAGCTAATGCGATTTTTTTTAAGCTATTGAGCTTGTCTTGCGAAAGCGTTTCGGGCGAAGAAACCAAATTTTCAACAACCAGGTCATCTTCGTCAACCCAGGTATGTTGATAATTAGTGATCGAGTCAACCCGTGCAGAATAAGGGATTTTCCAAGACTCATCGGTTAATTTAATAATACTGCTTAGGGTTTCAGCAGAGAAAATCTGTTCATCTTTTGGCGCAATCACAAAGGTGACGTTATCACTTTTTGTGTAGCGGTCTTGGTTATCTAGATGCGCCAGTAACTGCGGGTTGTCATCACTGAAGAAAATTTTATAGTCGCTTTCAAAGCGAAGCTGCCCTAAGCCAGCGCCTAAGCCTGCTATTAGTATTAGGCTGAAGAAAGCTAAGATCAATCGATAATCTACTAAGCGTTCAGGTAGACGTGTGATCATAATAAAAAATCCTTTTTGGTGGAACGAATAGTTTGTTGATGTGGTAACTGAGGTATGACTGTTTAACCTATCTGTGCCGGCTCTCTTTCTCGGCCTTTTCAGCTTCTTCTGCAGCGCGTTTTGCATCGATCATTGCGTGATACTCAGCCAATTCTTGAATCATCATGTCAGGTGTTTCAAGGCATATTTGCCCCAATTTTCCTGAGCGTAACTCGTTTAAAATAATGGTGGCAGCTTGATGCATATCGACCTTGCCGCCCGATCGCAAGCAGCCACGTTTACTACCAATTAATTTAAGTAGCTCCTCGCTACCCATTTGAGCGCTTTCCAGCTTGTAACGTTTCTCTAGGGCTTGAGGATAGTGTTGAGATAAAAAATCGAGCGCATATAACGCAACAATTTCATATTCCATCGCCGTATCTCTAACGGCACCTGTTACAGCAAGACGGTAGCCGCAGCTCATAGGCTCTAGTTTTGGCCACAGAATACCAGGGGTATCGGAGAGAATAATGCCGTTATCGAGGTTTATTTTTTGCTGGCGTTTGGTGACCGCAGGTTCATTTCCAACTTTTGCGATCGCGCGTCCTGCTAGCGAATTAATTAAGGTTGATTTCCCAACATTTGGGATGCCCATGATCATGGCGCTAATGGGTTTGTCCGAACCCTGCCTGTGTGGCGCAAGTTTACGGCACAAATTATTAATGGTGTTTTTACGCTCGTCAGAGGTTGCAGATAAAGCGAGTGTTTTGACCGTTTCATCTTGTTCAAAGTGCGCTTGCCAAAGTTCAATGATAGCAGGGTCGGCTAAGTCGGCTTTATTCAAAATTTTAATGTTAGGCTTACTACCCTTCAAAGTCTGAATCATTGGATTTGCACTACTAAAAGGAATTCGTGCGTCTAATACTTCAATGACAACATCTACTTGAGACATGACTTTTTTAATTTCTTTTTGGGCTTTGTGCATGTGCCCAGGGAACCAGTTAATCGTCATGTCGTATGTATTTCCTGCGGAATAGAGTTGTTATGAAAGGATTGTCGCTATTTTGCCACGCTTGCACGATTTATCCTACTTGAAAATATTTACTTAAATCCGTTTTGCCATTGCCACGGCTATTTAGACTGTGGCGCGTGCAAAGGATTCAACCACTATTTTAAGTCGCATAATTGTAAGTAAGGCTGGCATTTAAAAAAATGCAGCAGAGATATCGAGCACACCCGTTTATAAAAGAGTGACGACCAATGGCTAAATCGTGTTTATATGGAGCGGAATCTGGAGTCTAGTAAAGGAAAATAATAATGAGGCTGAGGTGGTTAGAGTATTTTGTAAAGGTCGGCTACCATCCAAAGAGAACTTCAAGCGCTATTTTGATACGCTTCTTGTTTTTGCCGATTTGAGACTAATCGTTCAATGGGTTAAGTGACTTGCTTTGCCACTAAGCAGTCACTGAAGGCTAGGCTCAAAATGGCCTAATTGTCTTGATTTCGCTTGCTAGCATAGCGCTGGCTAAGGAGTTAAAGCGATACTGTTTTGATCCTAGCTAAACCC
>Ga0209825_1000175_pt1 | contig 65261 bp, 51 predicted proteins | sample EN8Hudsemesocosm_FD_184631 | JGI IMG/M metagenome (GOLD analysis project Ga0209825, IMG submission 184631) | Methane-oxidizing microbial communities from mesocosms in the Hudson Canyon - EN8B Hudson Canyon (SPAdes) (version 2) | ecosystem: Environmental > Aquatic > Marine > Cold seeps | place... | reverse complement strand
CTCGCCTGCGGCATTGATTTTGGACAGCTTAATTCAAGGCGTTCACCGCCTTGGGCCGATTTAAGTAATTGCGCCATGCCGTTTCTCGAGATCTTCCTGAATAGTGAGTAGCTGTGATTGAGAGAGCGTGTAGAATCTGGTCACAGTCATTGCGATGAGTGCGAATAGGCCCGGTACAACCGTTTGTAGTAGTGCGATGCCATTTTGTGAGGCGCCACTCTGAGCTTCGTTGGCGACATAACCAATAGCCGCCAAAACCCAAAGCATACCGGCGGACCCCAATGAGCCTCCCAGTTTTTGGGAAAATGTAGCGGCTGAAAAAGTCATAGCCGTTGCCCGTCGGCCATTTTTCCATTCGTTGTAGTCGGCGGTGTCTGCGTACATCGACCAGGTTAGGGGTGATTTTGGTCCGAGCGCCAAACTGATCAAAATGTTCAGAGTGAACATGGCCCAAATCATATCTTTCGGAACGAAATAAAAGCTAATAGATAATATGCCCACGAATCCCATCAATATCATGAGCAGTTTTGCCTTGTCGATATAGCGGGTTAAAATCGGTGCTAATAATGCTCCGGCGGCATAGGCGGCCATCTGCCAAAACAGATAGTTAGGCAGCAGGTCTGGGCGTTCTACGTAGTACTTAAAATAGTAATAGGCGGAGCCCGCACGCATCGTAATGGTCATCATAATGACCATGGCGAGCACGAAGAGAATGAGCCAGGGGCGGTTGCTCATCAAATCGCGGATATCTTGGCTCGCGCTGGTTTGTTGTGTGGCGGGTGGGCTTATGCGTTCTACTGTTGTGGCAAAAGTGATGACAAAAATGATTGTGGCTATGATCCCGTATAAAAGCATTGTGAGTTGCCATCCGAGAACGTCGTTGCCGTCGCCAAAATATTCGACCAGAGGGAAGGTGAATTTATTCACGAGTGCGCCCCCGGTAAACGCAAAAAAGAATCGCACACTGATGAGTGTTGTGCGCTCTTGGCTATTGGCTGTCATAACGCCTGAGAGGGCAGAGTAAGGCGTGCTTAGCACCGTGTATAACACCATCATGATGGTGTAAGTGGCGTAGGCCCAGATTAACTTACCGCCCTCGGACAAGTCTGGAGTGGTGAAGGTCAGGACGGCGGCTCCCGCCATGGGTATTCCGGCAAACAAGAGGTAGGGCCGAAATCGACCAAAGCGCGTTTTGGTTCTATCGGCAATGCCGCCCATGACCGGATCAGTAAATGCATCAATAATTTTAGTAGTGAACAGCATGGTACCTGCGGCGGCCGCCGAGATGCCAAATACGTCTGTGTAGAAGGCCGCTAGAAAAGAGGCGATGGTTGTCCAGTAAAGGTTAAAACCAAGATCACCGGCGCCAAAGCCGAGTTTCTCCCGCCACGACAACTGAATCTGTCTTTCGCGCATGCTCATAGGTGTCTCTCGAAGGGCTCAGGCACAGTGCTGCCACTCGTGAAGATTTCTTTGCGAATCTCTTGTAGCATCTCTTTTCACCCTCAAAGCATTGCTCGAATTTGGCATGGCTGCAAAAATGACAGCGCTGGACATTATTGAGTTAAGTGAATCTATTTGCAAGAAAAATCTGAGCTGAAACGGGCTTACGTCGGCGGGGCGAATGTCATTAAACGCGGTCTATATCAGTGTGCGAGCTCTGACAAGGCCTCGAGTAAAGGCCTGTGAGCTCTGGTCTGTTGCCACAAAATCGATCAGTTGGGGGCGTTGTGGTGCATTTCTAAGCCCACGGCTGTCCAGGGTTTAAAGCCGGCCCAATATTCAGCCGTGTTCGGCTCTGCGTCGTTGGCCAAAGTGATTAGGTCCAAATATGACTGGTACTCCTTTTTTCCCTTAAGGTGAATGCCAAGGAAAGCGGTGATGAAGTGCTGGTTAATGTTGTTGCAGCGACGATTATCCCAAGCCGGCTCTTGATAGTGCATATATTCGCGGAAATAATCTTTGGCAATTTCAGGCGTGGGGTTCACGGCTATTTCATGGATGCCGTTTTGGTACACCAGCATATAGCGGTCTGAATTAACTGAATTTTCAAACAAAAATTCTACGCCTTTGAATCCGGAGGTGCGGTCCATATTGCCGACAATGAACAGTGCTGGAATATCGATACCCTTCAAACCCTCTGTGTTCCAAGTCGGGTTCTTAACACTGGCGCCGTTACCCCAGGGTGCCATGGGCACCACCGCTTTAATGCGAGGGTCGAGAAAGGACTCGTAGTCAGAATTTCCAGCTTGAAATCTGTTCATCTCATTACCTGGAACAATGTTGTTTACATCCCCTGTTTTACTGATGCCCGCGCCTGCGGCAATGAGGGTGCCATAGCCGCCCATGGAATAACCGATAACCGCTGTGTTGTTGGCATCTACTATTGGGGCGAAGGTATTTTCCGCCATATGGTTTAAGGTAAAGTTGATATCCAGTGCGCGATTAACCAAGGTGCTAGCAAAAGCTGTGGCGTCTGCATGGGTGGAGTCGGTGTGGTCTATAGCGGCGACTACATAGCCTTTAGACGCTAAGTTTTCGGTGAGGTAAGTTAACAGCACACGCGAACCGGCGTAGCCGTGAGAGACAATGACAAGAGGGAATGTTTCCCCTGTCTGAAAGCTGGCATCTCGCAAGGCTCGCCCAGGAAACTCAAAGGGCACCAGTGGTCGCTCGGGATTGCCGGCCCCCTGACCTAGTACATCTGAGTAGCGAGTGAGTTGAACAACCCCTGTTGGAATGGTGGCGGGGTACCACACTTCTAGCTTTAGAGGTCGATCGTAGCGAGGCGCAGATTGATCATAATTCTTTATATCGAGTTGATTGAGATTGCTGATGTTGACCGTTTGTACGCCAACACCATAAGTTCCTCGGTAGGCCAGCGCTGGCGCGTCGGCTCGTGCGTCGCCATTTAAAAATGCCGTTGGCGAAAAGCCTTGTTCGCTGGCCATTAAGGCGTTTGAAAGCAAGATAAAAGTCGTTGTAACAAACGCAATCAATGGCTTATTCAAAAGTGTGTTCCTTCAGTGCGGGTAGTTGTTGGATGTGTGGCCCGTCATTATTCTCGTCGTGTTAGATAGGGGCGCCTAAGAGAGTAAATTAAAAATGGCGATAAATGAACTAGTAGTGTTGCGTGGCTAGAATAGATTAACATTCCCATTTTATTTAAGGCCTTGAGCGCGGGGCCGCAGGGACACGCATGAGGAGCAAGCAGGTGACATACATTTTCGAGCCAGAAGACCGGGTGGCGCTAAGCGTTGCAGGGTCAGAACAGTGTTTTCCCGTGCGGCGTATTTACTGTGTTGGTAGAAATTACGCCGACCACGCTTTAGAAATGGGGGCGGACCCAGTACGTGAGTCGCCGTTTTTCTTTTGCAAGCCAGCCGACGCGGTGTTAACTGACAGCAAAGAGATTCCCTTTCCTGTGAGAACCAACAATCTTCATCATGAGGTAGAGCTGGTGGTGGCTATTGCCAAGGAGGCTGAAAACATCTCAGTCACTGAAGCTTCTGCCTGTATCTTTGCTTACGCTGTGGGGAACGACCTCACCAGAAGAGACTTGCAAGGTGAGGCCAAAAAAGCCAAAAGACCTTGGGATGTTGCAAAAGGCTTTGACAGTTCTGCACCTATTTCTAGCTTAATGCCCGTCGCTCAATGTGGCTTGCTAGAGAGAGGAGAAATTTACCTGAAGGTGAATGGAGAGTTGCGTCAGCGAGGCGATCTCAGTGATATGATTTGGTCGGTGGATGAAATTATTGCTGAACTGTCCACTTTGTTTGTTTTAAAACCAGGAGATTTGATTTTTACTGGAACACCTTCTGGGGTGGGACCTCTGCAGATAGGCGACACGGTTGAGTGTTATGTAGAAGGGGTGGCACGCACTGAGCATAAAATCGTGGCGGGGCGCTGATGCGAGGTGGATCAAGCAAGTTTCAATGCCACCCAATCCCGCATAGAGTGTTTTCCTATTTGGTGATCTCCAAATAAGACTTCTGCGGCGCCCACGCAGGGCATGCCTGCGACTTGCTTCCTGTTATTTCTGCTTAAGTTGTCACAAAGCACCTCGCTAATTCGACAAGTATATAAGCGGCACAGATACTGGCCGTTTATATCGAGGTTCTAGCGGGAACCACCGTGCAGTCATGATTTAGGAAACAAGATGAATTCAAAATCTAAAGAGTCTCCCCACATTCTAGTTCTCGGCGGTGGTTACGCCGGATTGCTAGCAGCGAGTACCCTGCGTAGAGAGTTGCCAAAAGCAAGAATTACTTTGGTTGATGGACAGGAAAATTTTAGTCACCGTGTGCGTTGGCATGAAGCGCTTGTGGGCCAATCGATCGAGAGCATAAATTATCAGGAGTTTGCTTTCGAGCGAGAAATTGAATTTCTTAAGGCGACAGTGGACAAGCTTGAACCTGAGAAGGCTAGAGTGCACTTAAGCGAGGGAAATAATTCTCTAAGCCTTGATTATGATGAGCTGGTTTACACATTGGGCAGTGTTTCAGTGCCGCTGTGGAATGGGCAAAGCCCCGACAATGTTTATACGCTTGATAAGATCTCGGAGCGGCTTGAGGCCCAGCAACGAATGAGTGAAGTTCGTCAGCTAGTGGTGATTGGCTCCGGTTTAAGCGCCATAGAATATGCTACGGAGGTGGCTGAAAACTTTCCAACATTAGAAATAAAACTGTTAACTCGTTCGACCTTGTTGTCCGACTATAGCCGCGCGGCGCAAAACTATGCGCGCACGACGATAACAGAAATGGGAATAGAAATTGTCGAACATACGGAAATAGTAAACTTAACAGCTGATCATTGTGTCAGCGCGAACGGCGATTTAACCCCTTTCGACATCTGCCTTTGTAGCGCTGGATTCTCTGCGTCGCCCGTTTGGCGCAACAGCAATTTGCCCAGTCAAGACAATGGCCAAATTGCGGTCGATGGGTTTATGCGAGCTCTGCCCTATGGCAACGTATGGGTAGCTGGGGATGCAGCATACGGAGCCGCGGACGGGCTGGCTACACTACGAATGAGTTGTGCCAGCGCTTGTGCAACAGCACCTTTAATGGCCCTGAATGTCGCACGTCAGCAGCGTGATGAAGAGCTCATAATGCACACACCATTCTATTTCTGTCATTGCATTTCTTTTGGCCGCTCGAGAGGCTTGATTCAAATGGTGACGCCAGATGATAAGATGTTACCTACTGTCGTTACGGGTGAAGTTGCCGTTGCGACCAAAATTCAGATTTCGGATGCGGTGATTTTAACTTTGTTGTGGGATGGAAAGTCTTCTCAACATGGTTGGTGGCCAGATTTCGAACAGGTTTTACGGCTCGCGGCTTGATTGGCGGTGGCTTACAAGTTTATGAACAGATCCCGCAGTATTGCCCGTAATAAATAGGAAAATTTGTGACAAAAAGTAAGGCTCCGAACGAACATACCCAGGCGTTTTTGCGACAACAGAACCGCCTGCGGAGTATCGCCTATCGCATCTTGGGTAATTTGCAAGAAGCGGAAGAGGTTGTGCAGGAAGTGTATATTCAGTGGCATGAAATTTCTTGTAAAGAGAAGGTTAAAAGCCCCGGGGCACTATTGACTACCTTAACAACGCGACGAAGTTTAGACCTGATGAAAAGTGCCGCAAAACAGAGGGAGTCTTATCGTGGACCATGGCTGCCTACACCTATAGTGACTGAATGGATGCAGTCGCCTCCAAGTGCTCAGGAAAATTTCAGTGATGCTCTAGGTAAAGCTGAAGACCCTGCTGCGCAGCTCGAGCTATCACAAACCTTGTCCACGGCTTTTATGTTATTGCTTGAGCGGCTATCGCCTCTGGAGAGGGCGGTTTTTGTCCTGCGTCAGGGTTTTGATCTCAGTTATCAAGACATTGCGACTAGCGTTGATCAGTCGGCCGCTTATTGTCGGCAACTATACCAACGGGCGCAGGCCCATATAGCGGGCGAGCAAGAACGCTTCGAAGTTAGCCCAAGCGACCATAAAGTATTCTTTAATCAATTTCTTGAGGCCTTAGCTAACGCCGATATTTCGGCCATAAAGAATGTGTTAGCGGAAAACGCAATTTCATATTCCGATGGCGGAGGTAAAGCATTAGCAGCGCTGCGACCCATTTACGGAAGAGATAAAGTGGCACGCTTACTGGTAGGCTTGCGACGCAAGGTGATGAGTTTGGTCAGTGTTCGCTTCTGCACAATTAATAATATGCCAGGCTTGATTTTATATGATGGGGAGCAGGCAATTAATGCCATTTCAGTGAACATTGACAGAGGAAAGATACAGGCCTTGTATATGATGCGTAACCCCGACAAATTGCAACACCTAAAACTTGAGGTTTAATCGGATGTTGCATGCGCCTTATCGTGGTTTTAAAGCTATCGGCTAGGAAATTGAGCTAGTCGACCTAAATTAGCTTCCAGTGAATTGCTTTAACGACAGCCTGAGTTCGATCTCGACTTTGAGTTTTCTCCAAAATTTTGCTGACATAGTTTTTAATGGTGCCTTCGGCTAGATGCATGTTATTGGCAATGTCTTTATTTGAAAAGCCAGCCGCCGCAAAACGCAGTACTTGTTTTTCTGTATCGCTCAAGGGTTCTAACTGCACGGATGAATCCGCAAGCAGTGATGGTGCGCCTGAAAGTATTTGTGGCTCGAATAGATATTCACCTGAAGCCAAGGCAGAGATGGCTAAATTGAGCTTGTCCAGATCGACGTCTTTAAGTAAGAAGCCATTGGCCCCCTCCTTGATCGCCTGCATCAAAAGCTCATTATCATCGAAGGTGGTGAGTACCAAAATTGGAATTTTTGAGTCAGTTTTACGAATAGCGCTTATTAGCTCGATGCCGTTCATCACTGGCATCTTAATATCTGTAATGAGTAGGTCAACTGAATGTGTCGATAATTTTTCGAGAGCTTCTTTGCCGTGACTGGCTTCGAATAGCACCTCGTGTTTAGGGCTGATTTGGATAAGTTGTACCAATCCCGTGCGAACGATCGTTTGGTCGTCGACGATGCCAATTTTAATCATTGATAATCCTTGCTAGAGCATTGTTCTAATGGGACCGATATCTCTAAGCATGAACCATGATGGTCGTTTTTCTTCAGGCTCACCGAAGCGCTGTAGGCCTGAAGTCTACAGGCTATTCCCTCGAGCCCAGTTCCTGAATTGGGAGCTGGGGCTGCAAGTTTCGCCGAGGCTCGGCCGTTGTCTATTACGCGCACGAGCACTTCTGTGGTTTGTTGAGATACGTCTATTTTGATTTGGTCCGCTTGACCATGACGGAGCGCGTTGCTTATGCCTTCTTGGCAGCAGTAAATTAGATCTTCGACTAGGCGGGCATTGCCAATGAATATTGAATTTGAAAACTCGAATGTCAGCTTGGGAATCTTACTCGCAATTAAGCGCATAGTGGTCTCAAAGCTGAGCGTGTCATTATTTCGAAATTCCTTGACGGTTTTACGCAGTGTATTGAGCGCTTCTTTAAGGTCTCGTTTCGTCGCTTTTAGGTAGTTTAAAAAATCTGGCTCTGATTTATACGATTGAGTCTGTAAAGCGTGCTCTGTTTGCAGCGATAGAGAGGTGAGCTGCTGACCGATGCTATCGTGAAGATTTCGAGATATTCGTTGACGTTCTTCGGTTTTCGATTTTTGCAACAAGAGACTTTGAGCAGCAATGAGATCGATATTGCTTTTAACGAGGAGATCTTTTTGTCGGCCTAATTCAATTCTTTGCAGCGCTGAGGAGATCGCAAATAGTTGGAATGCTATAAATGACAGGGCGGTGATCAAGTGTTGTGTGTCCGCTTGCGCTTGAATCATCAACGCTACCAATAAACTATTGACCCCGATGTAAAGCATCCAGACTTGTCTTTCACTTATTACACTGGGCAGAAAAGACATCCAGAATGTGAGCATTACAGGCGCTAGCAGGGTTTCGGGGCTTGCGGAAAGTGTGATTACCCCTGCCAAGCCAACAAAACATATGGCTTTCAGTAGGCGGTTTTTTTCTAGCGCTAGTGTTTGCGCCAACAGCCAAATGGCTAAGTTTAGAAGATAGCCCAGCAACAATGGCGTAGAACCCTGATTGATTTGATAGACGTCCACGCTCACTGCGGTGCACCAGGCAACAAGGCTGCTCAGTATCAGGGTAAAGCTATGCGGGGCTCTCAATCCCATTGGTATTCCTTTCATTGATCAGTAAATACTGTATCTCCCGCAGTTTATAGTCGCTGGGTAGGCGGACGATAGTGCCGAAAGTCACCTGTTAATGCACGAATTATTGCTTACTTTTGGCACTGTGTTCGGTTTTTGTTTTTCTGCATAGTGGGGTCACTTTCAGGCGAACGGAGATAGGCGAATGAGATTTTTGATTACAGTGATCGGCTTGGCTATATTGTTGAGTGGCGTGTGTTACGGTGATCCGCTGGTGCCAGCCGTAGGTGTGGCTGAGTTTGAGATGTTTGATGAAGCGCGGCAGCGTTCAATAAAGCTAAGGGTGTGGTACCCAAAACAAGACGCTACGGACTGTGAAGATACCCAGATTTGCCTTGCCGCCAACACGCGAAGGGATCAAACCGTATTGTTGATGCATGGCGCAATGGGCTCTGTGCGCTCGCACAATTGGTTAGGTTACGCTATGGCCGCCCAAGGTTTTGTCAGCGTAGGCATCGACCACTTTGGCGAGTCTTGGAGCTATGGGGTAGATACTTTAGAGCCGTCATCCGTCTTAAAGCTAGGGCTACGCCCTGCCGATGTTTCTTTTGTGCTCAATCAGCTGAGTGATAATGTTCTGCCAGGCAGCGCCTTAGCGTTTGCCAATTTGCACTTGTCGTGGCAGAACGTATCTGCCATAGGACACTCGTCTGGGGGTATGGCCGCATTTTTACTGGCCGGTGCTAAGGCTGATACTCACGCAGCGTTTACTTACTGCCAGACCGCGGCGGCCCGAGCTGATCTAAGTTGTCGATATCTCAACAAGCCATTACCTCAAGTCCCGGTGATTGAGTCGCATTTTGATTCCAGAGTTAAACGTATCATTGCTCTCGACCCTGCTGGTGGGCACTTGTTAAGCAAAGAGAGCTTACAAGTGCTCTCCATACCCGTGATGGTTGTGGGTTCGCAGCAAAATGACTTTTTACCTTTTGCCAGGCATGCGGGTTACTACGCGAAGGCAATCAAAGGCGCTGAATTGGTGAGTCTAGATAGTGGAGAAGGTCATTTCGTCTACTTGGATGAATGCGATCACCAGTATGAAGCAATGGGAGTTTCTTTGTGTAAAGACAGGGCTGGGCTGAGCCGAAAAGATGTGCACGCTGCACTCTATCCCAAAATATTTCGTTTTCTCTATTCAAATTCTTAGAATTAGACATTTGGATTACAGAAACTGGGGGGCTTGAGCTTAGAAATGATAGCGATGATAAGTTTACGTTGCTAACATTCATCACTATCAATCACATTGCGGCTAGAGAGACTTGTAATGACCGACCTCGTATACACGGGCAACTTGCCAATAGGAGTCGAGAAAGCGCTAAGCTCGCTCTATTCAGTTCAAAGTCTTTGTTTGCAAGAACTCGGGATGACGGCCTTTGTCGAGAAGCTAGACGGTGTTCGCGCTATCGTTGTTATTCCTGGAGATCCTATCAATGAAGCTTTGATTGATTCCCTACCAGATTCTGTTGGTTTGATCGCTAGCTACTCAACCGGTGTTGACCATATCGATGTGCCTGTGGCCCAGAAAAGAGGCATAGCGGTCAGTAATACTCCTGATGTTCTCACCGATGCTACGGCGGATGTTGCGCTGCTACTGGCACTCGGTGCTGCTAGAGGCGCCGGCGATGGTGAACGCCTAGTTAGAAGTGGCGAATGGACTGGGTGGAACCCTAATCAGATATTTGGTATTGATCTCAATAAAAAAATATTTGCTGTTTTTGGTTTTGGTCGAATTGGACAGGCGACAGCAAGGCGAGCGCTGGCATTTGGCATGGAAGTTATTTACTACTCGAGATCGGGGAATGCTTATTGCGATGATATTAACGCGCGCTTTGTTGAAAATTTTGATGATTTTCTGGCGCAGGCCGATGTGCTTTCGCTGCACGCTCCCGCAACGCCAGAGACACGGCATATTGTGAATCAAGACAGTATAAAAAAAATGAAGGATGGCGTTATTATCGTCAACACTGCACGTGGGGAGCTCATAGACGACGAGGCGCTTTTGAGCGCGCTCGAGTGTCGGAAAGTACGCGCCGTGGGCCTTGATGTATTCAACAATGAACCCAATTTAAACCCACGTTACGCGACGATGCCCAATACATTTCTTTTGCCCCATGTAGGCAGCTCAACGGAAGAAACTCGCAAAGCGATGGGCGATAAGGTCCTTGATAACCTTGCAGCATTTTTTGCCAATAGAACGCTACCCGACGAGGTGCGTCCGTAACTCCACGGCCGTCATTGGGCGAAAAGGGGTCTCGCTAAACCGCTGCTGACAAAGTTCATAGAGTTTACGGCTATAGGGTACGTCAACTCGATATTTATCAGCCAGTTTCAGTAAGTAGCCATTGATGGACTCCAATTCTGACTCACCTTTTCCCTTGGTGATTATATCGCTGGCCATACTGGTACTTCCCACTAAAGCCAGCTTACGTCGGAAGATGGGGCGAGTGAGTACAGCTGGCAATAGCTTGCTTAACTTAATGACGCGCCAGGGAGGCAGGGGCCCCGCTCGGGTCTCTCTAATTCCAGCAGCTTGCAGTGTGCTAACTCCCTCGTTACTCAATTGTGTGAGTACTGACTGTAGAGGCTTCAGGGCTGCGGCGTCGCCGTGTGAGTTGCCAATAAGCGTGGTGACTGAGTTGGCGATATTGTTGACTAACTTGGCGTGCGCGTGGTCAAAAAAATTCTGGCTATACTGAGTGTGTATGAAATTTGAAAAGAGTTTAGTAAGGTTTTCTGCCTCGGGTTTTAATTCTGAACTTAGTGAACCCAAGACAATGGGACCATTCAAATTGACACTCCAATCTTGAGTGTTATCGGACCGCGCTACTGTACTCATTGATCGCCAAGCGTTGTAGTTAATAATGCCATATAACACGCGCTCAAAATGTCGGGGTAAGATAGTTTGGTTTTCAACACCATTTTGCAGGCCAAGAACGAGAGTGTTGCGGCCGATTGCATCTACAATGTCATTACAACAATTGTCCAGGTGGAAATTTTTCACCGTTATAATAAGTAAATCGATATCCTTCGCAGCGCCCAGCGTCTCTATCACCTGAACGCGAGTCTCGTCCAGCAATACCTTATCGTCGTTCACTATGCGAATGCTTTTCCGTTTCAACTCTTGAGCATTGTTGCCCCTAGCGAGTAGGGATACATGGTGTCCCCCGGCTGTCAGCCAGGCCGCGAGCGTGGTGCCGATGGCTCCGGCACCATAAAGTGTGATTCTAAGCGGTTTGTGCATAGTGGAAACGCCTCTGAAAGATAAGTATAAATACGGCCACATTCACAAATGCGACGCCTGTATAGATCATTGCCGGTAGTGCGAGCGAGATATTGTTTAGTAGTGTTGTCGCAATAAAAATGCCCGTAGCGCTGTTTTGAATTCCAACTTCAATGGCTAGAGTTTTTGCCACTTTCATTTCCAGTCGCGCCAATAATGCTGTTGCGTAACCAAGTGACATGGCCAATAGATTGAGAACAAAAAGAGGTAAAATAAGGGTGGTAATATCACCGGCAATCTCCTTGCCGCTGCCAAATAAGGTCAGCACAATAATGCCTGCTAATAGCGCGTTTGACCCTCGTGCGACGGTAGGCGCAATGCGGGTCGACATTAGCGGAAACCAATGCCGTATCGCCATCCCTATTACTACTGGCAGTATGGTCATTGCCAGCAAGCGCACACTTGTGGGCAGTAAATCGAGCGGGACATATTCTTTTTGTTGTAAAAAGTAGTCCAGAGATACATTGATGATAAATGGAATACTGAGTGTGCCAATTAACATGCTGAATGCCGTCATGGTGACACTGAGAGCGGTGTCTCCCCGGGCCATTTGGGTTAGTAGCCCTGACACTACACCCCCCGCGCAAGAGACCAAGATCATTGTTCCCACAGCTTGGCTAGGCGAAAGGTGAAAGCCAGAAGCGATGGCGAACCCCAGCAAAGGCAAGCCGATCACTTGGCCTGCAACACCCAGAAAAAGTGCTTTTGGGTTTTGCCATAGCCGGCTAAAATTCTTCGGCCTTAGGGCCAGACCCATTCCGGCCATCATCAGGCCGAGGGCGATGGGGGTTAGATATTCAAATACAAAGCTCATCATTGAGGGTCACCTGTAGTAATTCAGCGCTCATTGTAAGGTTTGAATTGATCTGGGCCAGAGGTTCACCTGCCAAAAAACAGTCATTTTTCGCCAGTATGAGTTAGGCTGTCTATACCAGCTCACATTGCCCGCTTGAGTGGCTTCGATAAATTAGGTCAACTATGAACAATGAAACAGCTGATCAGGTGTATGGTCATTACGTTCCCTGCAGCCACCTTGCAATTTTGCTTACGTATGCAGAGCAATCTGGTATCGAAATGAAACCGCTATTGCAGCGGCGTGGGGTAAGTCTCGAAACAATCAATACTCCGGGCGCGCGAATGGCCGCCGCCCAGTATGCACAAATATTAGTAGATCTTGACGAGATCAAGAGCGAGGATGAATTTTGGTTTCGCTTTGGTCAGCAGCTAGATTTTCCGGCGTTTGAAGTATTGGGGCAGCTGATGCTCTGCTGCGACTCAGTGCATCAGGCAATGCACTTGCTGGCGAAATATTACCAGTTGATAAGTTGTGGGTCTGAACTCAAGTGTGTTGATCAGGACGGCGCACTATGCCTTTATGTCTTTCGTCAAGGTAACATCGAGTCGCGCGCGAGCTTGCTGCGTTCCGAATTATTGGTCAGTATCATTTTTAAAGGGCTATTAGAGTCTCTGAGTGACGGAGGGGAAAAAATCCGCTTTGAATTCGATTATCAAAAACCTGCTTACGCTTCGGCTTACTACAAATACCTAAATAGAAATTGCCATTTTTCGGCCCCGCAATCAAAGATACTTATGCCCGCTGAATACTTACAGCTTCCAGGTTTGCACCCCAATCCGGTGATGTTGCAAATTTTGCTTAAACAATGCGACCAGCTTTTGGCACAGTTGCAAAGCCATCAATCGATCGCCGCTCAGGTTAGAACCTTGATCGCGGCAATCCCGGGTGACTATCCAAGTGCCGAGCACACTGCACAAAAAATTGGCTTGAGCTCGCGCACCTTGAGCCGGAGGTTGAAAAAGCAAGGCACCAGCTTCCAAACTTTAGTGAACGAAGTAAAAACTCAGCGGGCGGTTCGCTTTTTGCAAACTACCGAGATGTCCATTGAAGAGGTAGCTACCCTGATGGGCTTTAGTGATTCCGCAAACTTCCGCAGGGCCTTTGTCTCATGGACGGGTACCACACCCTCTCAATATCGGTGTATAAAGGCTTAGAAAGGGGTAGAGCCCCTGCATCTTAGGCCCAGCGACCAACTTAGGGCGACCTTGTTGTATTCCCACTTTTTCGATCTATAATTAGGAATAAGGCTCAGTAGCCACCATTTTTACGGTGGCTGGGTGTCAGTATTGATCCCTACCTCGCTCATGGTAAATATGGATATAGGGGCGAAGACAGCGTGTATTTCACGTACTTTTACCGTCCATGGAAGATTTTCATCCATTTCATAGAGGTCCATCTTAGACGAATGTAAGGTGGGGTTATAAGGTCGGTATGAAACTAAAAACGCGAATGACGCTGTCCTCCATACTTCTGGCGGTGGTACCGCTAATTACTGCTTGTTTGGTGATTGGTGTTCAATCCTATCAGTCGGGAAAAGAGGCGCTTTATCAAGAAGTAAAAAGTAACCTAGTTTCGCGGCGGAATATCAAAAAAGGTGAAGTAGAAAGCTATATTAAAAAAATCGAAAATCAAGTCACGACCCAGGCGCGCAGCACAATGTTTATCGACGGCGCGCGTGAATTTATCGGGGCTTTTGACGGATATTTGGCTGAGTCTCAGCTCGACCCCGCTGCAGATGAACAGTTGGCGCTTTACTACAAAAATGAATTTTCCCCAGTTTATCAGCAGCGCAATGAAGATCGAACGCTCAATGTCGATAATTTATTGTCGCAGGTGGTGGGTGTTGGTCGAGCTCTGCAAGCGAATTATATTGGTGTAAACCCGCACCCATTGGGGGCCAAAGATGCCTTGGATTTTTTTGACGACGGGACCAGTTACGCTACGGCACATCAGACCTATCACCCGGGCATTCGATTTTTTTTGCAGACCTTTGGGTTTTATGACATTTTCTTAGTTGACCCCAGCAATGGCAACGTTGTTTACTCTGTCTATAAAGAACTCGACTATGCTACCTCGCTAGACACTGGTCCCTATAGTGATTCTGGTTTGGCAGAAGCCTATCGGGAGGCGAAGAACCTCGGTCTTAAGCGCGATGCAGTGTTTACCCAATTCAAACCTTATACGCCTTCATATGAAAGCTCAGCGGCTTTTGTATCCACCCCAATTGTTGAAAACGGCAAGGTTAGTGCAATTTTAATTTTTCAAATGCCAGTTGACGAAATTGATGCCCTGATGACTTTTAACGGCAATTGGGTGGGAATGGGAATGGGGGAAACGGGAGAAACCTACCTGCTTGATAGCAAAGGCTATACCCTTAATAACAGCCGATTTTTTGTTGAATCACCTGATGAGTTTATTGATCTATTGGGGCGATCAGGTTTTGACGCTCAAGTAGGTCGTAACATCAAATCGAAGAACACCACAATTGGCCAGCTGCAAGTGAATTCCGAGGGATCACAAGCGGCGCTAAGGGGAGAGGCAGGTTTTTCAGAGTTTGAAGATTATCGCGGTGTAATGGTCGCGTCGGCGTATGCAACAATCGAAGCGGGAGGGTTAGGCTGGGCGATTCTAAGTGAGATCGACGCGGCTGAAGCCTATGTTGCGATTGCTGAACTGCGCAGCACTATAATTACCAGTGTGGTAGTTTTTGCCATTTTGGCCTTGGTCGTCTCAATTATTGCCAGTTGGTGGCTTTCTCGTGGTGCTATTGCGCCCATGATAGCGGTGAGCGAAAGCGTGCAAGGTATTGTTTCCAGCAATGATCTGTCGGTCAAAATTCCTGAGCTAGGTGACGAGGAGGTTCGTGGTTTAGCCACCTCTGTAAATAGTTTAGTGGTGAGTTTACGCGGCAATTTTGGCACGGTATCGGAAGTGGTCGATACCTTGAAAAATTCAGCTACCGTTATGATGGATATGACTCAGAAAATGAGTGTTGATATTGATCGGCAAGACAATGAGTGCACTCAAGTTGCTACGGCGGCGACCCAGCTACAGAGCACGGCAGCGGAGGTGGCTAGGAACGCTGCACAAACGGCGGATGAAACTCGTGTTGCAACCAGCACAGCGGAAGCGACACAGGCGACTGTGGGCGGGTCAGCAGAGGCTTCCATTAGTCTCGCGAAGGAATTGGCAAGCGGTAAAGACATTCTCACCCGAGTGGCTGGGGACAGCGACAGCATTGGCACGGTGTTGGATGTTATTAACGGTATCGCCGAGCAAACCAATTTGCTCGCGCTGAATGCGGCCATTGAAGCCGCTCGTGCTGGTGAACAAGGGCGAGGCTTTGCTGTTGTTGCGGACGAAGTACGAGGGCTGGCACAGCGCACTCAAACGGCTACCACTGAAATTGAACAAATGATTACGAGTTTACAGTCCAGTAGCGTTGACGCGGTAAAAGCGATGGATCGCGGCAGTGAAATGGCCAATGTATCGGTACAAAATTCCACTAAGGTTTCTGAATCTCTCGATCAGCTTTGCTCATCAATTTCGCGAATTTCAGACATGAATCTACAGGTGGCTACTGCCGCGGAAGAACAAACTTCAGTTGTAGACGAAATCAGTCGTAATGTAACGGGTATTAGTGATGCCGCTTCGGAAAACGCCGCCCGTGCTGAAAAACTTGCTAAGTCGTCTTCGGCAGTTAACAGTCAGGCAGACGAATTACATTCGATCGTCGATATTTATACGGTATAAGTTGTAGCACGTAAAAATTTCTGTCCACGAGAAAATACGAAACCGCTCCTGAGGAGGACGTACAATGAAAGCCTTAACCAAGTTTGTTTTAGCAGGGGCAGTATTTTCAGCCTCAATGTTAGCAACTTCTGCCATGGCAGATGACGAGGGCGGCGCATTTTCAGCCAACATTGGCTTTGCGACTGAATATTACTATCGCGGTATATTACAAAAAGAATCTTCAGCCAATGGCGGTGTTGATTATGAAAACGGCGGCTTCTATATGGGGACATGGGCGGCTGACGTTGGCGATGGCCTAGAGGTGGACGGGTATTTTGGCTATGGCTTTGAGTTTGAGAATGGTTTTTCGGCGGGGCTTGGATTTACTGGTTACTACTACACCGGTGAGTTTGACGATACCTACGAAGAGATCAATTTGAACTTAGCGTATGAGTTAATAAGTTTAGAGCACAGTGTTGGCAGCTATGAGAACTTCGGCGGACCAGAGCAGGATTATACCTTTACAGCATTAACCCTAGAAAAAAATGGCTTCTACGCAACTTACGCCACCTTCTCCGATGATTTCGATGGCGATTATATTGAATTGGGATATGGCACAGAAGTCTCGGGGGTAGACTTAGGTGTGTCCGTAATTTTTAACAGTGACGAACTTTCTGATCAATGCGACTCTGCCGGCACAAATACTGATGGTAGCTGTATTGGAAATTCGGAAGAGGGGCAAGCGTTTATCTTCAGTATTAGTAAGTCTTTCGAACTGTAGCGGGAGAAATATGGGTGTTAACACCAGCCCTGTGGAGGGCTGGTGACAAGTCTACAAACCAGGATCAGAAACTCTGTCACTTGGGTTTTGTTTTATCACATAGTTTAAAAAAGTGTCTCTATACTCCAAGTTTTCACCATACCAGCGTTCAACCCTTTTGAGATGGCTGAACAAAAATTCGTCATCAATTATTTTGTCTACTTCCGCCATCACTTCTTCACCAAAGACATTTTTTGAACAGTGAGTGTGCATGCTGGTGTAGGTGTCTATCTCCTCTATGTTGTAAAATTGATAGTGATTCGGGATGCCCTTCAGTTTGGCCTCAAAAATTGCTTGCGCGGAAAAACCAAAAAAATAATCCACACGGTTTCTGTCCAGCAAGTCCAAATTAAATTCAACGGCATTAGCGGAAGAGAGGTAAATATTCTCCCCGCCATTATATCGATCGAGCAAGTTGTGCACTTCTTTCGTATACGCCATTTCTTCCAAGTAGCCCAATTTAATGCTCGAATCCGCCAATAACTTAGCAAGAGACAGGGTTTCTCCTGGTTTGCCGAATAATTTTTGCTTAGACTTCAGTGTTTGAATTCCTGTTCTTGGTGCCAGTGAGATCGGTCGACTGTGAATTCTATAATCTCGACTTCCTGGTACAATCCACGCCCAGGCAACACAGACGTCGGCCTCTTGTATCAAACGGTTATAACGACGGGTGTTGCTAATGACATTGCGGTGATTATATTGTGGTAAATTTTCCTGTAGTGTCGCCGTTAAAGCGTCGCCAATACCTTGCCCTTTGAACCGTCCTGAGGTGATGAAGTTTGGCACTTGTTCCCAAATTAACCAGCGAATGGTTTGTTTTTCCTGTCCATAGAGAAACTGAGCCCCCAGTAAAAAACAGGGTATAAGCCCATATAGTACATATCGAAACTTCATATGCTCGCTTTCCTTCCTTCGAAAGTATTGACTGATTTAGAGGAAAACATAGCATAGACCAAAATATCGAACAATCAGGAGATTTTCTTTCAACGCGGATACAGCCGAACGAATGTTCGCTCAATGTCGCTACACGCCTTTCTACTTGCGACTCATGTTTTGCGGTGTGCTAAACGGCCAGATCTATTTGTTGAGCTGTATTGGCGCCATAGGACCCCACATGGAAACCGGTACTGCGCACCACTCCCAAAGTTTCCCCAGACCGGCTCGTGAGCGTGAAGGGGGAGGTAATAGAGCCCGTATAGATAGCCTCCACACCGGCGCTGTTAATCGAGCGAAGTGTGCCGTCTGCGCCGCCACCTGGGGTAAACAATTGCAGGCGGGAGAAAACAGAATCGGCCGCGTCGATAAAGCCGTTTCCGTCTTCGTCATACTGCGCCAGTTCGGCAAAACCGTTGCCCGACAAAGCTCCAAATAATTCGCTGCCGTCGTTAATCTGACCATCGCCGTTTTTGTCAAGAGCTAGATAGGCGCTGTTTGATGAAATGGTGGCTATGTTTTCCGTATGACCATCGGCATCTAGGTCGAATTCCACCCTGTTTTCACTCAAGCTTACTGGCCCGCCAAAATTCAATACCAGTGGGTCGATAAATTTGGCCGCTTCGAAGGCGTTAAGCTGTAAGTCTAGGTCAAGACTTCGAGACATGGATTGTTTAAGGTCCACGTTGATTGTTTCCCCGCTGCGAAGATTCAAGCGCGCTTGAATGATGACGTTTGTCTTTTCTGATTCATGACTTCTTAAGCGGTAAACCGGAGCATCACTTTCTGTTGTGGTGACAGAAATGACTTGTTGTTTGCTCGCAGCCGGTGATTCTTCCACACGCTCATTCGATTTGCCTGCTACGCCTTGCTCTGATGCGATTTGAATCTGTTTGCCAAGCATATACTCTAAGACCATTTTCATTTTCCGAAAGGATGCTGAGAGATTACTGGCAAAGGGTGGCGTGGAAAATTTTGCTTGCTGACTGGGTGTCGCCGTGCGATGCGATATTTCTTTAGCTGGAAGTTGAGGTTCGATTAGTTTTGCTTCGTCACGGCTGGCCGTCAAGATTTGTGTCGCCAAAGGCGTCAGTTGTTGTCTCCGAACCGAGTGGTGGTCGAACTGCATATTGACGGAAGAACTCTGTACAAACATAGGTCACGCTCCACCTTGTGAATCGTCACGCTAGCTATCGACGCTTGGAGCAAAATAATTAAGAACGTTTGCTTCTAAAATGATTATTTGACAGATGTATTTATCTTTTGGGCCGCAAATGACTTTCCGGACCAGCTACTCAGCCAGGTATTAATCTTCTCTGCAGGCATGGGTTCCCCCATCCAATAACCTTGCCCCTCGTCGCAGCCGAGTTCTCGAAGTGTATCCCATATGGCTTCCTCTTCAATACCTTCCGCAACTACATGCATGCCGAGTTTGTGAGCGAGCGAAATCGAAATCTCAGTGATGGTTTTACATTCTTGGTCGGTAAGAAGTTTTTGAATGAATGCCAGATCAATTTTCAACTCAGTAAAAGGCACTCGCACTAATTGTTGTAGTGAAGAATAGCCCGTGCCGAAGTCATCGATAGAGAGATTGAAGCCTTTCATTCTCAGTCTAGTGAGAATATCCATGTAATGCACAATATCCGACATCAGCGCGGTTTCCGTCACTTCAATGACAATGTCTGAGGTGTCGACGCCCATTTCTTTGGCGTAGCGCGCTAATTTTTCTGGCATGTCCAAGTCATTGAGTATCTGTGGAGATACGTTGATGGACATACGTAAATCAATGCCCTGTGCTTTCCATTCTCCCTGTTGGCGGATGGCGGCTTGGTTTACATATTGAGAGATGTCTGAGATGAGGCCGTTCTTTTCAGCCAGGGGAATAAAATGGTTAGGCGCAATATTTCCCTTGCACGGATGATGCCAGCGGATCAAGGCTTCAACGCCAACCACGCTGCGGTCGCTCATATTTATCTGTGGTTGATAAGCAAGGAACAAGTCCTCATTATCAATGGCTTCTCGTAATTCATCGAGTGTAGGTGGTTCAGCGTATTGAGAGCTTTGCGCGGGTGCCTTTGGTACAAAGGTTGAAAGGAGAGCTTCTAGCTCATTGGCGCGAAATGGTTTTTGTAGAACGCCCAGTACCGCCATGCCCTGTTCAAACGCCAGTTCCTGCGCAGAGTGAAGAACGCCCTTATCTTTGCCACTCATAAAGATTAGGGAGGCTGAGCTGCTGTTATCGACCAGAAACCTAAGTATCTCAATACCGTCTAAGATAGGCATGAACAGATCCAATACGATGATGTCTATATCGGAGCTGTAGCGGCGCGCAAAGTCCAGCGGATTAGAGGTAAAGCTGACATCAAAAGCCATGCCTTCTGCCACATCGGCAACGAATTCGGTAAAGTCGGGTTCATCATCTAAGACGAAGAGTTTTTGAGTTGCCATGATCTATTTAACCTCGTCCAGTGTCTCTCTTACCCTGAGGGCAAGCTCTACGTCCCTATACGGTTTCTTGATCATTTTCTGTATCAATTTCTCTGCGCTTTCGGAATGGTTTGCTTTGGCGGTAAAGCCGGAAGTGAGCAGTATTCCTACGGCGGGGTATTGCATTGTAATGGCTTCAGCCAAATCCAAGCCACTCATACCCCCTGGCATCACAACATCTGTGAATACCAGATCAATACTGCGGTTTGTTTCGAGTATCTGTAGGGCTTCTAAACCGCCTTGGGCACAGATCGTAGTATAGCCTAGAATGTCAAGAATACTTCTGGCGACGCTGGCAAGCTCTGCTTCATCGTCAACGATTAGAATGGTCTCCATGCCAGTCGGCCGCAAAGCTTCAGCTTCGCCGAGTTTTGGTGATATTTTGTCCGCGCTACTGGCTCGCGGTAGATACATGCTGAATGTGGTGCCAGCCCCCACTTCTGAAGTAACGGATAGGTGACCATGGCTTCGCTGAACAAAGCCGTAAACCATCGCTAGGCCCAGCCCAGTGCCATCACCTTTATTCTTGGTTGTGAAAAATGGATCAAAGATTTTTTCAGTAATCGCGCTATCCATACCTATACCCGTATCACTTATGGTCAATTGCACGTATTCACCGGGGGCGAGACCGTTTTTCAGTGATCTAGGGTGGTTTTCCAGCTTTGTGTTTTTCACTTCAATTAATAGCTGGCCACCTTCTGACATGGCATCGCGCGCGTTGAGTGCCAAATTGACCAGTGCGTCTTCTAATTCATCGGAGTTTAGTTCAACCATCCACAATTGATCGCTGCGGTGTATCTTGATTGAAATACTCGCGGTCAGTGACTTGCGAATCAGGTCTTCAAAATCAACGATGACTTTACCTATGTCCACAAGGCTTTGATCTGTGGCAGACTGGCGTGAAAAATTCAGTAGTCGGCTCGTCAAGGAAGAACCGCGAAGGGCCGCATTCTGGGCTTTTTGGACTCGTTTCTGGAGTTTGCTGTCGCTCTCAACTTGATAATCAATTAGATCCAGATTACCAATAATGATGCCAAGCAGGTTATTGAAGTCGTGTGCTATGCCACCGGCCAGTTCACCAATAGACTCCATCTTTTGTGAGCGGCGAAGCTGTTCTTCAGTACTTTTAATCTTAGTGATGTCAGTGCGAATGCCAATCCAACTGACGATTTCGCCGGTTTCGTTTAGCGATGGCACAATAGTGGCCGCCACCCAGTAATGCTCTCCAGATTTTTTCAGGTTTTTTATCTCGCCGCGCCAGGTTTTACCCTTGGCTAATGTTTCCGACATGTTGGCTATGAATTCTGGGGAGTGCTCGTCACTGCGCAGTACGCTGTGATTTTTGCCCATCAGCTCTGTTCGACTATAGCCACTAATCTCACAAAAATTATCGTTAACGTAAGTGATGCCTCCGTGGGCGTCTGCGATGCTAACAATGGCATGTTCATCAAGAGCGTGTTTTTGAAATGATAATTCGGCATTTACCTGTTGAACGTCCGTTAACATTTCCATTGCGCGCTTCCCCAATAATTCGCTTTCTGTCACGTCGCTATTAATGCCGAGCATGCGCAGGGCCTTACCCTTGGAGTCTCGCAAAGTTGCGGCACTTGCCTTCATGTACTTTAGCTTTCCGTCTGGATTGACAATGCGGAAGGTGCTGCTAAATTCCTTATCTCCTCGAATTGCTGCTTGGTAGTTAGCCATAGTCTGATCTTTGTCGTGTGGGTGCAGACTGTTGGTCCAAGTCTCCAAATTATTGCAAATATCTTCGCGCGCGATCCCATACATTTCATACATCCGGTCATCCCATATCAGGGTGTTATCACGGAGGTCTAGGTCCCATATTCCAAGCTCCGCAGATGCGGTTGCTAGCAGTAGTCGGTGTTCGCTGGAGTGCAAAATGCTTTGCTGCTCATGCAGTGCCGAATTTTGTTTTTCTATGTGATCTAACATGGTATTAAAGGTGTGTATGAGTTGGCTAACATCGTCGTGGTTGGACACGATCTTGGCTCTTAAGCTGTAGTCACTTTGCCGACTTATTTTCTCGGCAACTTCGCTTAAATTTCGCAAAGGTTTGGTTGAGATGCGTATCATCCACTGAACCAGAAACCCGGCTACCAAAACGGCAATCAGTGTCGAGACTAAAGAAAATCTAAATTGGTGGAACAGCTGTTCTTGCAGCCCAGAGCTGTCGAAGGCGAAAAATAACTCTCCTACCGCTTTATTCTGCCACTGCACTACCTGAGTGAATTGTTCAAGGTGTTCCTGTTCTGTTCGAGAAGTTCGCTGGTACTGGGCCAAGCGCTGTTTGTTGGCGTTAAGTAGGTATGCCGATACAACCGTTGATTCCGCATTCAAGGCGTTTAATACTGCGCTTGCAGCTTCGGCATCGCCAAACATGCTAGGCGATGCAATATTAAAGGCGGTGACTTCTGCTAAGACTTGCATTTTTTCCTTGGCTTGTTCTGAGGCTAAGTGGTAGTTGGTAATTGACTCGAATGTTGTGCTAGCGATAATCGCTAATGCAGCAATAAACATGGTGAATAAACTTATCCGGTTAGCTAGTGGCGAAGTCATTTTCATGGTTGCTCAACCTCTTGCCATTCTATTGCTAGCTTCTGCAGTTGACTGCTAATGACTACCCCGGCGACGGCAACAGCCGTTGGGTTAATTGAGAACCTGAGTTTCCTCTCACGATTTAGTTGAAGGGCGATACAGATATTTTTGGTGCCCTGGAGAGGGTTGTAACTAACTAATACCACGCCCTGTGCCAATGGCTGAGTGAACACTTTTGGAAAAGCTTCGAGCTGAAATACTAATTGACACCCGTGTAGGCTAGTTATAGATAGGACAGAAGATAGATAGATTACTTCGATAACTTGATGGTTAGCAGTTTTTCCATTGAGTTGGTTGAAAAATATTTTTGCCTCATCTTTAGAGCCCAATATACAAAGCGGAAAAGTTGTGTTGGCCTGTGTGTCGGGCCACTTAATGAATTGTGTGAAGTTGTATACAAACGCGGCTTGTAAGTTTGCTTCGGATAATGTTTCTTCAGAGGGCCAAGCCTGCTGCGAACAAGTCACCAGCCAAAAGGGCAGGGTTGAACAAAACTTTTGCAAGTGAGAAATTGTTGCATTGAGCAAGGTCTTACATCCTGTCAAAGAAATCTCCTTGCTCTGAAAAGTTTATCTTATGAACCGTGTATTAACTACGCGCTCATATATGTCGAGTAAATTCATCATGTCAACCTATTCCATATGTCGACTGTTAGTGGCTAAGACAGCGTTTTCGGAGGCGCAAGCAGACCTCTCCAGGGAGGGGAGGCAGTAATCAATTTGAACCTTAGCTAGTTAACACGAATAGCTTTACTGTTTGAGCTTAGGAAGTAATCACTATTGTGTCAATATATCGGCCGTAGACTGAGGCCGCGAATGGGCTTTCTGTAACTTTCGAGCGACCACGCGCACTTACTTAACTTGTAAATACCCCAGATAACGGGCGCGAATTTCCTTCACATATTGCACCGGTTCTGAACCACGTACATACCCAAAGCGCGCCTTCTTATGGAACTTGGGCTTTGCCAATAGCAGCATGGCGTCTTCTACGTGCCCGAACCACCGGTTGGGGTTTTTCCCCAGTTGCTGTGCTAGGCGTCGGGCGTCTCGAACGTGGCCTGCGCCAGCATTATAAGCGGCCAGGGTGAAGAATATTCGTTCCTGCATGTCCAGTTCGCCAGGGAAGCGCTGCTCGAGCCAATTCATATAGGCCATACCGGCGCCAATGCCATTCTCAGCCTGTTCGAGGTCTTTGTAGCCCAGCTCCTTAGCCGTACGGGGCATTACCTGCATCAGGCCCATTGCTCCGGCGAACGACTTGGCCTTGGTATGAAACTTACTTTCTTGATACATCTGGGAGACAATAAGACGCCAGTCCATTCCGTATTGTTTCGCTAGAGGTTTGATCAAATCGTCAAACGGAGAAAGGTCTGCCCCTGGAACAACCCGCTCGGCCTTATGTTGGCGCATTCTACGGGTGTTTTTAAAGTACTTGTTAAAAGTGACGTTGTAAAATAGGCCGCGGTATTCCTGCTTGATAAAGGCGTTTAGCTTTTCTCTCAGTTGAACTTGATCGGGGCGCAAACCCCAGGCGATATCGCCCTTGTGTGCACTCACGGGCTTCAGTTCAAGGTTCAATTGGAGATCGTCCCGGTGGGCAATTTCGATCGCAAATAGATGGCTGTCGACGGCGGCGAAATCAAATTCACCCGTCACCAATCTATTCATCAGGCTTTCGGTGGTGCTTTTAGGAAACTCCTGTAGCTGTAAATCTATGCCTTGCGCTTGTAACTCTTTAAAGGCCGTGTAAAAGACCGTTTCGGGATTAACACCAATTTTCTGGTTTGTTAGCTGTTCGACGGAGCTAACTGATGGGCCATTCTTACGGCCAACTAATTGCTCGTTCACCTTTAAGTAGGGGCGGCTAAATTGTAGCCCCATTGATTCACGTAGAGAGGATTGGGTGAGTGAGGCTGCGATTACGTCTCCCTCGCCTTCTTGCAGAGCAGTGATTAGCTCGGGAATTGTGTTTTTTAGTATTACGGAAACCTGTAGTTGATGTTGTTTGGCAAACTCCTTCATCAGGTCTAGGTCAAAGCCCATTAACTCTCCTCGCCACATAAAATAGCTGGCAGGGTTGTTGAGCGTGAGCATACGCAGTCGCCCGGCTTGCTTGATGTCGACCCAGCTTCGCCGTTGTTGCTTGTTCGCAGAGGCTTGGAGGTGGTGTGAAACTAAGAATTCATTGAGTTGATTGAGAAGCTTGGAGCTGCCTTTTCTAGTCGCCCAGGCGATAGGGCGGTGGCGCCTCAGCACTAGGCTAGCACTTAAGCCTGGGTAGTCCATTAGTAGGCGGCTGGCAAGGTCACTGTCCAACACGGTGGCTTGAAATTTACCTGCCTGAATTGCGTCTAACAAGTCTTTATGGCTTGTGCCAGAGGGAGTAATTGTTAAATTCAGAGGTATCTGATTTTTTTCAGATAAGTTTTTTAGGGTATCAATGTACGCCGTGCCTTCGGGGACAGACAGTGTGAGCCCACTCAATTGTTCTGGGTCTTTCTTTACATTTTCTGAGAGGCTTATAAGCACTTCATTAATTTCGTTGATAGGGCGGGAGAATAGAACTTGTTCTCTTCTGAGAGGGGTGACGGACATGTTGGTCACAATCACATCGGCTTCCCCTCGCAATAGGGTGGGAATCAGGGCAGAAAAATCGTCGACAAAAATCCATTGAACATCGAGTTGTAGCTCTTGTGCGAAGGCCTCAGCAATTTGATGGTAGTGCTGCATCGGTATGCCTTCGCGAAGAAGGGAGTTTGTGCCATCAAAACGCGGTGCAACTAGGCGTAAGCTGCCCTGCTTGCGAATCGCCTCGAGATCGCCCAGCTCAATGTAGGTTTTAGGTTCAGGAGGCGATTTTACTGGGGGCTGGTCGACGGGATTACTTTCTTGGCTGCAAGCGCTAATCAATAAGACGAGAGCGCCTAGAAGCCCCATTGCAAAGCTGTTGAAGAGATTGTATTTCCTGATTCGCATGATCAAATTTCTGATAATTGTATTATTGAATATTCTCGCAGCTTTCTTGGGTTTTGTCCCACTTCTTGTGTGTAAGGTTTTAAGAATTTCACGACGAATTCTTGGGTAGTGAAGAAATATTTGACTGGCGAGGAATTACGGCTATTTATGCCATGCTTGAATACCGTAAGGTATCACCTATAGTTATTGCTAGTCTAAACGAGTTACTTTTAAATCTACGAGTCATTAATGCCGGCCAATACTAAAATATTTAGTTCCTTTTTGTCTTATTTGACTATGCTTCTTGGAACACTCGTCTTGTATGGCTGGTATAGTCAAAAAGAGTCGCTGATACAAATTCATAGCGCCTTCGTTCCTATGCAATACAACACCGCACTGGGTTTCTTACTCTGCGGCCTAACACTGCTGTTCATGAGATATGAACAATTCCGATATGCCAAGATCATTTCGCTTTTAGTCGCGCTAATCGGCATGGCAACTTTATTTCAATATTTAAGTGGCACAAATATTGGTGTTGATCAGTTGTTCATGGAACACTACATCACTGTGCTGAGTTCCCATCCAGGGCGGATGGCACCTAACACGGCTATGTGCTTTTTGGTTTCGGGCGCGGCTATATTCCTAGCGTTCAGTACGCCGAGCAAGACAATATCGAAAAATATACTTGGGGTTTCAGGCTCGATGGTATTGGGTTTAGGGGCTATCGCTCTATTTGGTTATATTGCTGAAATAGAAACCGTATATGGCTGGGGTCGCCTCACGAGAATGGCCATCCATACGTCCGCAGGATTTATTGTGGTGGGTTGTACTCTCATTTCATATGCTTGGGACCGGGAAACGGATAAAAAGGTTTTGCCAGCCTGGTTGCCCGCGTCATCAGGGCTGTTTTCGTTAGCGCTCATGCTTTCCTTATGGCAAGCACTTCACCCAGGGCAGAACCCAGGCGCAGCCGACTTTGGCCATAACGTATTGCTTTTCCTCAGTTTTGTTTTGGCCGGAGGCATAATGTGGTTGTCCCGTCTTACCACAAGACTGCAGGAGAGGGCCTTAGAGGCGGAAAGAAATGCGATAGCTCTATTTTCAGCCCAAGCCAGAGCGAAGACCAATCACGAAGTTTTGGAAAGACTCACAAAGCTGCAGCAAGAGTTCATTGTTGAGGCAAATGCTATGGCCTCCTTTTCGAAACTCTTAGAATATATATTGGAGATAACTGGCAGCGAGTATGGTTTTATTGGTGAAATATTGTATGACAAGGATGCTCCCTATCTCAAAACTCATGCAATTACTGATATTTCCTGGAGCCCTGAAACCAAAACGCTGTATGACGAGTCGATTGGCTCTGGTATGGAGTTCTATAACATGGAAACGCTCTTTGGCGCAGTTGTGACGACGGGAAAAACAGTAATTGCAAACGATGTTGCCAATGATTCAAGGGCCGGAGGAACGCCCGCGGATCACCCTGATCTGAACACGTTCCTAGGCCTGCCTTTTTTTTATGCGGGCAAACTTCTTGGTATGGTCGGATTGGCAAATAGGCGAGATGGATATGATGAGGCTTTGCTTGATCTATTGGCGCCAATACAGCTTACGTGTGGCAGCTTACTTGACTCTCATCGCGTTAAAGACTTGGAGCGGCGAGTGCAGACTGAAGATATAAAAACCGAAAACTTGGAAAGGATCGGGTTTTTAGCTGCGGGCGTGGCACATGACTTCAACAATTTGCTAACTGCTATATTTGGCAATGTAGGTTTAGCACTGTCTTCGTTAGACGACAAGAGTCCAGCCAAGAATTATCTAATTGAAGCCGACGGTGCGTTGGAGAGGGCGTCTCAGCTATCATACAAATTATTAACTTTTGCTAAAGGCGATTCACTCACCAAAGAGATACTTGCACTCAATGAATTAATCGAGAGTACGGTAGGGTTTTACTCGACTGGAAGTTCAGTTGAAGTTGAATTTCAACTAGGATCAAGAATGACCTTAGTCAATGCCGATCATAGGCAATTAGAGCAAGTATTCTCAAACCTAACCGTAAACGCGGTTGAGTCTATGAGCGAGAATGGTCGCTTGCTCATATCAGTGAAAGAAGTCGACGCGATCGATGTCATAGCTATTCCTGTCGAGGAAGGCACTTACGCCGCGATCGAATTTCGCGACAGCGGTTCCGGAATCAGTCCTGAGAATATCGAACATATATTTGATATCTATTTCAGCACTAAAGTGTCTGGTAGTGGTTTGGGTTTAGCAACGGTCTTTTCAATCGTCAAAAAGCATCAGGGCTTTATCGATGTGAAATCAGAGCTTGGCGAAGGCACGGAATTTACAATATATTTGCCATCCACCACCGCTAAGCCGGTGGCTTCCGCTATTCAGGAGGACGACAATTCGGCTCCCGTTTGCGAGGGTCAAAAAAGAATTCTTATAATGGATGATGAGGAAGGTATTCGAGATCTGTTGAACGATATTTTGTCTGGTGCCGGATATTTGGTCGATGAAGCGTCAGAGGGGGGCGAGGCCATACGCATGTACTCGCAGTCAATGGGCTCTGGAGAAGCATATGACTGTGTGGTGATGGACCTAACGATCCGCGAAGGTATGGGGGGGAAGCGGGCGATACAGGAATTGCTTGCACTAGACCCAGATGCAAAAGCGATTGTCGCATCTGGGTACGGCGTTGATCCGATTATGGAGAATTATAAAGATTACGGTTTTATTGGGGCGATTAACAAACCATTTTCTTTACCTGCCTTGCTGAAATTACTTGCGAGCAAATTGGCGTAGTCAATAAGCTGTTTTCCAAGCAACAAAGCAATGTTAAGGCAAAGGTTTAACCAACATGATCGTGCCTTCAACACCTATGATAGTGCACATCTCTTTTGCTTTAATGCCCTCGCTTGCAGCATCTCTATCTAAGCGCGCGCTCCAGTCTATGCCCGAGTAACGAATTTTGCCACCGCGTTGGTTAATGTCGGTGGATGCCGGCACTTCCAAACCAATCATGTCGCTGCTGGTGTCGGGCCCCCCTCCTGAGTTTTGAAAGCGCTTGAGAGGCTGCCAGAGCAACGCCGCGAGTATGCCGGTGCTAATGCCCAAGGTAAATATTTCAGTCTCCCAACCACTAATGATACCAAGGCTGGAAAGTACGCCGGTAAAAAACGCCGCGATGCCAAAAAACAATAATGGTCCACTAAGGCCCAGTACGGTTAATTCGACAACTAGGCTTAGCCCGCCAATCAAATAAAAGCTGTGGTCATGATGGTCGAGTAGATACTGAATAATATCCATTGCACACCCTTAATTGTCGGTAAGTTTTAAACTCGTTGATACAGCGATGGCCTGGGCGACGGTGCTGGCGATGTTGTCCGCGGTCTTGCCATCACTCAGCACCACTGTTCCAGTGGCTGCAATGGCTTGGTGAGCTGCGATGGCGCCCTGTGCCAACGTGAGTGTTACGGCAACTCTACCCTGATCAGTACTGGCGGCTTCACCGACCACACGCAGAGCTTCTGCGTCCGCTTTCGCCACCAGCATGATTGCTTGAGATTTACCGGCGGCTTCCAATACCTGAGAGGTTTTACTGGCTTCTGCGGCTAATACTTGTTCAGCTTTGGCGGCTTCGGCATCGAGTACTCGGGCTTGTTTTTCACCCTCAGCTCGGGTGATGTCTGCGGTTTTAACACCTTCTGCGGTAAGAATAACCGAGCGTTTTTCACGCTCTGCGGTCATTTGTTTTTCCATATCTTCACGAATAGATTGTGGCGGCGTGATGTCTTTAATTTCGTAACGCGTGACCTGTACGCCCCAAGGGGCCGTGGCTTCCGTCATGGCGCCTAGAATTTTTGCATTGATTGTGTCGCGGCTTTGAAAACATTGGTCCAATTCCATTTCGCCAATCGCATTTCGCATGGTCGTCATGGCAAGTTGTACAACAGACGTTTTGTAGTCGGAGATATTATTGGTGGCGGCAGCAGCGTCTGTCACTTTCATGAATAAAATGCCGTCTAGTAACAATGTGATGTTGTCTTTGGTGATGGCGGCCTGCGCGCTAATGTCTAGGGATTGCTCTTTTAAGTTTCTATCGGCTGCTACGCTCTGAACAAAAGGAATGATGAAATTTAGCCCGGCAGAAAGGGTTTTGTCGTATTTCCCCAGAGTGTAAATAACATAGCCTCTATTTTGCGGGACAAAATAGATACCCTTTTTGATGGTATAGAGAACGATAATGGATATCCAAAATAATGGACTGGTCACTAGAGATTGTATAATGGGCATAAGAAACTCCTTTTTAGATGCCGAATAAAATACACACTTCATGTAGGGCATGCAATGTATCGATCGGGCTTTGGTTAAGTTGGCCAAATGCGTGATGGGGTACCCCATCGATTAATTTGCGCTTTTAGACACGTTGCAGGGGTGGGTGTTCTAATTAACCCTTTATAAATCAGGGTGTTACCAGGGTTTCAGGGCGAGGGAGAGCAGGACTTGGCAATATGTATGGTCGCTTATCATTTTCCGACGACCCGGTTCAATTTTACAATGAAGAGAGGCACGGTAAACGTGCCTCTCTATGCATTTTACGATGTACGAACTACTTAATAACGATATTCAACTTCTAGACCAATTCGACGCCCTTTTTGCATCGGGCCCGCTGTCCATAAACCAGCAATTGATGTGAGATTGCCCCAGCGCGCTTCGTCGTTGAGGTTCTTTCCGTAAAGCGAAACCTTCCAGTGCTCGTCGAGTGAGTTGTAGTTAATACTGGCACTCACTTCGTGCTGCTGCTCAAAATACTCAGTATTGGAGTCGTTGTATGCGGCGGTATCACGAAAGCTGTAGCTGCCTCTCAGGGTCAAGAATCCAGCATCACCTATGTCGATATCGTAGGTAGCCGCGAGGTTGGCTGTCCAAGGCGACAGGCGAGGTAAGTCCGTTCCCAATAGTGGATCATAGATAGGGTCTACTTTAGTGTAGCGCCCATCGATATAACCTACAGAACCATTGACGGCCAAGCTTTCACTGAGCATCGCCACAAAATCAATTTCCACACCTTGAATCGTTACATCGCCAGCGTTGATGGTGCCCTGTAGCACGATCACGTCGGGGTCCCCCTGGTTCAGTTCCCGTTGCATGTCGTCTACAGTATTATAAAAATAGGCCATGTTTAAACGCAGCAAGCCATCCATCAGGTCTGATTTAAAGCCAACTTCAAAGCTCTGTTGTGCTTCTTCCTTGGTTGGGCCTGGTTCAATGATTTCTGGTTTAGCGTTGCGGAAATTCACACCGCCACTGCGAAAACCTTTGGTCCAAAAAGCGTACACGTTAGCGTCGTCATTGAGTGCGTATTGGAAGCCCAATTTTGGTGTAACGTTAGACCACTCATCATTAAGGTCTTGAAAGGTACAATTGAAGTTAACAACATCGGCACAGGCACCGGTAATCACCTGCGCGTCTTTCTTCTCTTTCGTATAACGTAAACCCGCGGTCACGGTTAGTGCATCAGACACGTGGTAGTCGTTATTCAGGAAAACTCCCCAAGTGGAGTGGTCCATGTCACCACCTAGGGCGCGCTGTACGGAACCGCCAAAAATATAGCGTGCTTCGCGGTATTCGATGTCCTGCTCGAAATAATAAAGGCCCGTTGTTAGGTCGAGTGAACCTTCCATAAATGTGCCGGCATAGCGTAGTTCATTGCTGATTTGATCTTGTTTCGTGTGTCCAGGAACGGTGAAAATGGAGTTGGCTCGACCATCAACGTCGGCGATAGAAAATGCATCCACCTGACGCCAAGCCAGGATGTTGGTGATTACACCTTCACCCAGTGCAACATCCAAATTCGATTCAATGGTTACTTGGTCCCAGGACATGTCGGTTTCACCGGTTTCATCCATGGTGGTGGTGAATTCTTCTAGTGAGCCGTCACGTTGTAGGCTGGCGGCACTCCAGGGGGCGCCATCACCGGTGGTTTCTCCAGACTCGGCGATTAACACTAATTCCAGTTCTTCGCTGGCTTGCAAGACAAATGAGGGTCGCACAAAACTGGTTTTTAAGGCGCCAATTTTGTTATTGTTTGCGGGATTAAAATAAACGGCTCCCTCGGTAGGGCCGCTAGTATTGTTGTCAAAATAACCATCATCATAGTCGTGATAGATTACTAACTTAGCGGCCAGTTTATCTTCAATTAATGAACCCTCAACCACGCCGGCAAAGTTATATTGATCGTGATCGCTTAGCTGGGTTCGGACACGAAAATCGAATTCACCGTCTGGGCGCGCGGTTCTCATGACAACGGCGCCGCCGGTGACGTTACGCCCGAACAATAGGCCCTGTGGGCCTCGAAGTATCTCAACAGCCTCCATATCAAACATGTCGACAACAACACCGTAGGTTACCCCGAGATATACACCGTCAACAAAGGTGCCAACCGTGGGGTCAACAGAAGGAATAGAACTGTTAATACCCTGACCGCGAATAGAAAAATTCTGCACGCCCGGGAACGTGCCTACTGCTTCCAATTGCACGTTGGGCGCGGCGTAGCTAAGGTCTTCAATTTTTTTCACAAACATGGCGTCAAGCTGCTCTCCGCCGTAGGCGGTAATTGCTAAAGGCACATCCTGGATGGCTTCGGCGTTACTGCGTTTACGCGCCGTGACTTGAACCTCTTCCAGCATTAAGTAGGCGGTGCCTTTGCGGGCAGTGGTTTCGCTCTCTTGGGCGAAAGTGCTGGCGGCGGCCAGTGCACTCATAGCCAGCGCTAGGGGTGTTTTGTACAAGCTTGCTCTCATCATCATATATCTCCCGTTTTTTTTTGGTATTACAGGGGGAAGACGCATCAGTGAGAAAAATAGGGACAAAAAAATTAGAGCTTGTGTTGGACCGTAAATTTAAGCATGCGCCCAAATGCGTTGTGCTGAGTAGTATCAAAACGCATATCTAGTCGAGCGGTGGGAGGGTCGCGGTCGCTTAGGTTCAAAATAGACAGCGACAGCTGTGTTTGCGGCGCGAGACCTGCCCAGGTTAAGTGCGTATCGATTGAATAATGTGCATCAACTTTTTCATCTGTGATAAATGATTCGAAGGCCGTTTTTTTTAAAATATTTAGGCCGTCATCTGTGTAGGCACTGATGGCGTTTAGCACGAGTCGAGCGTTGAAGGCTTTGTGTGCGTAGTTCGCATAAAGCTTACCTTGCCATCTTGGCAGTGATTTCACGAAAGTGCCGGTGTTTAATTTCCCCGCTGCAGAGAATGCCGGTGACAGCGCGCTTTCGCCAACATCGTAACGGTGTAGCCATGCAAGGTCCCAGCCTATGGTAAGCCTAGCCTCAGCTAAGCGGCGTAGATATTGACCATAAAAATCAAAGCCATCTACTTTGATGTCTGGGCCATTGACGTAGTGGCTGAGAATGCGAGCAATATTGCCGCCGCCGTCAAAAATCACCTGAGCCTGACGGTCTGAGCTTGGGTCGGAAAAAACAGTGTTAACCAAGTCGTTGGCACTCTCTTGTACAATGACGTCCTGTAGCTGATAGTTCCAGTAGTCCAGATTGACTGTCCAGAATTCGCTGGGCTCCCAAGTTGCGCTCACGCTTGTGCTCACTGATGTTTCGGGCATAAGGCCTTCGTTGCCAATTCTGTCCACTGCCTTGAAGGCAAAAGCGGCGCCGATTAATTCAAGGTATGTGGTGTCTAGGCTGGTTTGATTTAGAGACGGAGCTCGAAAGGTTGTGCCGGCGGATGTTTTCAATGTCAGCGTTGGGCTGAGGTCCCAATTTAGCGCGATACGCGGGTCCACACTCTCGCCAATGTTGCCTCCATAACTCTCGTAACGCAGGGCCAGTTGCAATGTTAAGTTGTTGCGAATAGGTGTTGCAAGTTCACTAAACCAAGCAAAAACATCTTGCTGAACATGGTCTTCTTGACCGCCGCGGAAAAATATAAAAATGCCCGGTACCTCTCGGGTGTCTGTTGAGCTTCCTGGGTTAATGTTGACGTCAGACAGGTCGTCAAAACGAATTTTTAGATGTTCGCTCCGATACTGTAAGCCAAAGGCATAATCAACTGGAATGCCGTTTGGCAGAGAGAGGCTGCCTGAAAAACCTAGGTCTGCGACAAGCAGGTCTGAAGTGTTTTGTTGAATGACATCTTCTTTTAACCAAGCCAGAAGGTCTGGATTATTTGTAAGCGATAAATTATTTCGGCTATCAGCCAAAGACGCTGAAGCGAAGGGGTTGTAGAATAGGCATTGATTTTCTCCCGCAACATTGCCTTTGCAGTTTTCTCCGCCGAAACCGGCTAGTGCCTTTTCCCAACGTTCAATGACAACGTCTGGGGAACTTGTTTTTGCGAGGTTTTGAGCCAGAGTTAAGGACATGTTGTAATCCATTCCTGGTGAGGCCATACCACGTAAACCGGCGACGATTCGCAGCGTGCTGTGAGATCTTCGGCCACTATCGGCGGTGCTTGCAGCTCCCATAGGACGGCCAACAAATAAAGCCCCACCGGAAAAGTCTGCAAGGTCGCCATCGCTTTCAACTAGCCCAGGGTTGCGAGCCAAAAAATCAATGAGCCCAGGGTGATAGGCGGGAACAAAACGGGTGGCATCCACTTCATTTACCGGAGGAAAGCTGGGAGAGGTTTTCCAATTAGCTATGTCGAGATAAGAATAGTTGAGTTCAGCGTAGGTTTCCGCGTTTCGCCCAAAGGGACGAAACCAGGAGCTAAATAGTTGCCATCGGTTTTCTGTCTCAACCAAATTGTCATGTTCAATGTAGTTGAAGCCGCAGCGAGTATTTTCAAACGCTATGCCACCCGCTAATTCACAGTCGGGGTCTAGAACATAGTTATTGTTTCCGTCCGCGGCATTTTCGGCCTCAATTGCCGTGACCCCGTTGCGAGCAATGTCAGCGCTAATGGGAATAAACGAACCCGGGTTGCCCACGGAAGATATTCCGTAAATACTGCGCTGAAGTGCAGGAATATCTATTTTTGGAGCTGTCAGGTTTTCACGATCGCTGTTGCGTAGTTCACTTCGGCGGCTGTAGTTAAAACTTGTCATCCACTGCCCTTTAGAGATCTCTCCGCCCGTTAAAAACCCGGCATCCCAGTCTCCAGAGCTTTCATCTACATGCTTTCCGCTAATGTGGGCGGTAAACCCCGATACTTCTCGTTGGGTAATAAAGTTCACCACGCCTGCAACCGCGTCCGACCCGTACGTGGCACTGGCTCCGCCCTTCAAAATATCAATACGTTGCAGGGCCGAGGCTGGTATCGTATTGATGTCGACAAAAGCCTGGCCATCATTATGCGGTAGTGCAGACTGAACCATGCGCCGGCCGTTGAGCAATACCAGAGTTCTGCTGACACCTAGGCCCCTCAAATTTACATTGGCAGTTCCGGCGTTGTTGAAATTATGAAACTGATTGCTTTGATTTTCTGTTCCCGACATGGAGCTCAAGGTGCTAATCAGGTCAATCATTGAGGGAGTGCCAAGGTTTTGCAGTTGATTTCGGTCAATAATTGTCACCGGACTGACGGTTCTGTGTAGCCCTCGGTTAATGTGAGTTCCGGTAACAATTACTTCTTCTATAGTTGTATAGTCTTCGGCCAACTTTTGCTCTGGCTTAATTTGGCGGATAATAAAGGAGCCTTCGCCGATTCCTTCTGCGTTTAGTGAGGCGCCGCTCAAGAGCTTTTTTAGGGCCACCTGCGCGGAAAATTGTCCTTTTACTGCATCGAGAATTTGTGTTGTATCAATGTCTTGATTGACCACAACACCAATGCCGGATTGTTTTACGAATTCGAGCAGTGCACGATCAAGTGGCGCTTGAGGAATTGAAAAGTCAAATTGGTCTTGCGCCATCAAATTTTTGCTGGCGATAAGCAGCACAAATGTGCCTAGGATTTTGCATAGGCTAAGGTAAGCAGAATATTTGCCCCCACAGAGTTGGTGGTAGAATGACATTAGCATGTAAAACCCAACTCCCCCCCGCGTTTTTATATTGTGTATTTTAAGCATCACCGTCGCGAATCGGTTTAAACCCAAAAAATTTATCAGTTCTGTATCAAGGTTTAGCTCTAAGCTCAATGCGCTTGTCATTAATCTGCTGAACCGAGAGCGGAAGAACCGTTTCAAGCGCTTTTAGTATATGTTGCGCGCTGCTCATTGGAAATACCGCAGTTACTGTTTGTTCCTTCAGTTGATCGTCAACGATAACCAATTCGGCATCACAATATCGGCTGAGATCTTCGAGTACTTCAGCCAGCGGTCGCGCTACATAAATTCTCACGTCTTGCATCCAGGCATTAGTGTCTTCAGCCTCAATTCTGTTGATTTGACCCAGTCCCTTGGTGTGGCTAACTTTGACGGCTTGGCCGGCTATTAAATTCTTTAATGAATTGCGGCGCCCTGGAACATCGACGCTGGCCACTTCAACCTTGCCCTCCTGGACGGCCACTGTCACACCAAAGCGATTGCTGTTGACGTTAAATGAGGTGCCCAGCACGGTAACCTGAGTATGGGCACTCGAGACAATGAAGGGTTTTTGAGGGTTGCGAAATACCTCGAAGAACGCCTCGCCCTTAAGTAGAGAGATCTCGCGAGTAGTCTTCGTGTAGCTCACCGCGATGCTTGTTTCTGGGCTCATAAAAATACTTGAACCGTCGGCCAGATCCAGCTGTCTTTTTTCCGCTGTTTGCGTTTGGTATGAGCGAACATCAGGTTTCTCTGCTTGCTGTGAATTAATGGCAAGTGCCACGATCAGAACTGAAGCTAGAGCGGCGCCCCATTGCGGCAAGGCATGTAGCTTGGAAAACCAGCGAGTAAGCCCTTGAAGTATTGTTTCTCGTTTTTGGTGCAAAGGTTCGAGGTGTTTAAGTGCCTGTAGAGCTGCCGCGCCATTCCAGATAGCTTGTGCTTGTTCATAGGCGACGCGGTGTTCATCGTCTAAATTAAGCCAGTGCTCAAAGCGCGCGCGATCTTCCGAGCTCGCTTCGCTTGAGGCCAGAAAGGTAATCCATTCTTGGGCTCTTTGATTCGCATCATCTTTCATTTCGGCGACGTGCTTGCTGTCCCGTGTGTCCATCAGTTATTGCCCCTTAAATCTGTTTGCCAGCTGCTCTTGGCAGGTGCTGAGTGCCCGCAGGACATGTTTTTTTACCCCATCGACAGAAATGCCCATGTCATCTGCAATTTCTGCATAAGTCATTTGATAAACACGACTTAAAACAAATGCCCTGCGCCTCTTGGCGGGAAGAGTTTCGATGATCCGCTGTAAAAACTCTAATTGCTCGATGTTTAATACTTCGTTTAAAGGAGACCCAATTGTGGCCTGCTCTTCATTTGTCGCCTCTTGTCGGGCGTGTTCATACCGAACCTTGTCTCGTCGTAGGCCATCAACCGTTAGGTTGCGTACCAACTGGTAGAGGTAAGCGCGAGGTTTCTCGATGCGTTCAGGTTCAGCCACAAGCATGAAACGCTCAAAAGCTTGCTGAGTGATATCATTGGCGTCGTGTTTTTGTTTAAACCATTTGCTTTGCAGGTAGTGAACAAGCTCAGCCTGATAGTTGGCATAGAGCTCTGTCCACAGCTGTTTTTGGGTTTTCTTAGTTTTCACAATTTCGTATTGCCGAGGCAAAATACCCGTCATTGGCGGTGCCTTCTGCTGCTGCGGCAAGGTGTCCTGTGTCATTGTTTTAAATGCCATTTTCACCGTCATTCTACCTCATTGCCCAGTGTTTGAGTCTTCTTGGGGATTTTGGGGGTTGTTGTGGTGTAGAGAAGACGGTTGAGAGAGGGAAAAGGGGACAGTTAACTTCAGCAGGGCTGGCTATTTCTTGGGTGATATCCTCATAGTAATGTCAGCGTGAAAAACTTCTTCATTGTTCGTATCGTAAACACAGACGGGCATAATGACGTCTTGCTTGCCCTGCCAGTCGTAGCGTTCTATTTTGCAAACTGCACGTAAGTCGGTTTTAGCCATTTTCAAATATTGCACCGTCATGCCCGCGGGTATCCAGCGGTGATTGGCATCGAGTGACACATCTAGACACAATCCACCGGCCAGCTCGGCAGAATTACACATGGCGATCGCGTGCACGGTATTTATATGATTGCATACGGCTCGGCGCTTTTTAAAGGTTAATTCTACGTGCCCAGCTTCTATGTGTGTAAGGCTGGGCTTAATTGAGGAGAAATAGGGTGCTCTAAAGCACACTATTTGACTGAGCAGCCAGCGCCCAAAAGAGGCGCCCTTTAAGCTATTCCATAATTTTAATGCCGGGCTGTTGGAGGGGGTGTACGTCATTTGAATACCTATTTTTTAAATTCGGGTGATTTATTGAGGTTTACTAACATGGTTAAGGAATCGATAAACGGTTGCCATTTCATCATCACTGAAATCTTGCTGTAGTTCACTGTTTGCCGCTTTGACAATGGGTTTTGCCTTTTGCAAAGCGGTTTTGCCTTTTACATCTATATAAATACGAATAGCGCGAGCATCATTCAGGTCGCTTGCTCGTTTTATAAGCTGATTTTCTTCCATGCGACTGACCAAGCCTGTGGTGCCCGACTTATTCAGACCCAAGAAATGGCCGAGTTCCTTTTGCCTGCAACCATCACGAACCTCCAGTGCCAGCAAGGCCGTTACCTGAGCAATGGGCACATCAATAGCCTGAGACATACGTCTATCCATGCGCTGGTTAAGATTGTGCCTAGCTTTGTTAATAAGGAAAAAAAGTCGCTTGTCCATAGGACCCTTCATATTGGCTTGTGATTCGCGAATTTTAGTACGCATGCGTACTAATTTAACAAATTGATCGAGACCCTGCAATATGGGTAAGGTTGTAGTTCAGGAGGCTGTTGGGGCTGGATGGTTTCAGGCGAGGCTTTACGGTCCCCACATTAGGCTAGCAGCCACCTCGCGGGCATTTCCACTCGCCAATGCCAAATTGGCAGCGATCATCAATAGAGGCGCATTTATAGGTGTCTGGGTGAGGGCCATTTCTGTTGCATAAATAAATGGCTTGAAGGATTTTTTTCAAATCTTCCAAGCGCAAAGGTTTTACCAAATAGAAACATGCAAAATTCTCTAAAGTTGCTTGCTCAGGTGTCCCAGTGCAAATGATAAATCTCTGACGTGGATAACGTTTTCGAACAGCATTCATAAGCTCATAGCCAGACATGTTTGGCATCATAACGTCGCTGAGAATAGCCATTTTTGGAGGCGTATAGTCAATACTATTCATATATTCGAGATAGTGTTCTGGGCTCGAGAATTCCATCGACTGATAGCCAAGTCCGCTCACCATCTCTGCAATTAGAGTGCGTACTATAGTGTCATCGTCTACAACATGAATGTCCATAATAGGCTAATTTTAGTGGTGAGAGATTTAAGTCAATTGAGCAATTCTAAATTCAAAGCTACGATATAAACCGTGAATCAGGAAGAAAAAACATCCCCTCTATTAAAATTTAGGCTAGATTTAATGGGGCGTCGAATTAGTATTACTTACCGAGTAATAAGCTTTTCTTAACTAGGGGAGATGCAGATTAACCAGAATTAATTCAATGGCCGACCGCCTTCAAAGCGGCTCCGCCTACGCCCAAGCGGTGAGAAGTCGATGCGGCTATCAGGCTAAGAATATTGCGACCATTAATTTCTTGTGTGTTGGATAAATATCTATCGGAGCGAGGTGTATTCTATTGTATACGTCGGCTAATAAAGGCATGGCTAACAATATTTGACTAAAGTAATTGCCGGTCGTTAAGAGATGGCTTGATCGGAAATGTTGTCAAGTTTGTTAACGCGACATATGCTCCAAATAATGAAGCGCGAATGCGTCAACTAAAATTGCGCTTCCGGAACATAGCGAATGGTTTATTTCGACCAAGAAATTCTCATGTTTTCTAGTCTTCCTTATTGGTTGCAAGAAAAACTATAAAGAATTATTAATCTATCAAGTTCAGCTCTACAGTATTAGGAGCCTCTATTGCCAACTCTTTCTCTTTTCGTAATATGTCGCTAGGGGTTTGATGGAATAATTTCTTGAACTCTTTGGAAAAACCGCCCATGTGCCAAAAATCTAGTGAGTTTGCAATGTCAGATACCTTCCCGCGGCCTAGGCGACTATATCGTAGACGTTTTCGTGCGACATTAAGGCGCGCGCTCATGATGAATGTCTTTGGTGGCATCCCTAAGTGGTGTGAAAATAGGTACTGCAAGTTTCGAGTAGAAACTCCTAGCTTTTGTGAGATTTCGGCAATCGATAAGGGGGAGTCTATGTTCTTGTGAATCATCGTCAGGGCAGAGCGAAAAACCAGTGGTCGTAATTTCCGGTTTCGGCTGCTTTGATTGGCCATGATTGCGAAGATTAGCGGCATCAATCTATCTTCACTGAAAGTTTTCAGCCAATGTAATTCTTCTAGACCAATATCATCGACTGAATCTAATCGCTCGCCAATCTCTATTAAGATCGATTGTAACTTGGTAAGTTGCAGTGGTGTGAGGCTATAAAATGTGTTGCCTACACTTTCAGGCCAAAAATTTGGAGTTTGACTCTGGCCGCCCATACCTTGGCGCAGCACTTGATTGCTAATGGTGACCGCTACGCCGGAAAAATTATCTGGAGTAATTGTTGACACTCTTTCACCAAATGGAACGCAACAGATTACTGGGGAGTTGAATTTCTCCTCAAGAAAATTGATAGCGGCATTGCTTAGAGGGATCAGAAATGAAACCCCGGGACGTATTAGCTCCGCCGTTTGGAGTGACTTCAATTTATAGCTATAGAAGGCATAGCTATAGTTGTGGATAGAAACCTTTAACTGGCTTGACTTACTTCGACCGGGAGACAATTGCACCATGTCCATATTCCAATCGGAAAGGCCGGCAATGTGCTCATCAACATCACTATATTGTTCTCGAGAAATCATTATCCATTATCTCCGAGTGTAGGTGGAAATCCGTTCACTGGAGAACTCCCTAAAAATAATTTGCCCGAAAATATAACCGTACAGGTATTCCTTGCATGACAGTTCCAAATACTAACAAACCTTACAATCCATTCCATCGTAAATGCGAACTCTCTTCGGATTAATTACTAAATATAGGGTTTCAATATGATCAATTTTCAATATTAAATCGTCAATGTTGCCTGCTCCTTGATAAGGTTAAACGCCCATTTCGGCTTGCCTGATTTTGGCTTATTAATTTTTCTACTCTAAATTCTTTCACTTTTCGTTTTTCGCTTTCTCGATAGAGTCATTTAGGTATTCATAGTAGAGTTTTCTTTCTCTCCTATCAGATGGAAAGAAAATAGCAGAATTAATTTTATGCTAAAGTAATCTTAAAGTGGCGATAAGTTTTTTATATTTGGGCGCGCAAATGTTTTATTTCTGCGCTGAAGAAGGTATAAATTGTCATGGGCTTTCCAGTGGATGTGGATATTGTTGACGACGACGAGAGTGTGCGTATTCTTGTTTCTTCGTTTATGGATGCTCTCAATTATCAAACTCAGGTATTCTCATGCCCAAGCGACTATCTCGAGTACATGAGCAGCGTGAATTACCTTCCTCCGAGGCTGGCTATTATCAGCGATGTTGATATGCCCCTTATGTCAGGGTATGAGTTTATAAATGCCGTTAGGAAACTCCATCCGCATATTAGGGTGCTCATTGCTACCGGCTCGCCGGGCATTCCAGCTCTTGATGATTCTACATGTTTTTATTTGGCTAAACCCTTTGACCTGAAAAAACTGAAGCGAATTTTTCTCGCGATTTCTTTATGCAATAAAAATGGAGCGAACCCTGATGTTTTGAAATGCACTTCTATTGACGACCGCAATGATTTTTCTATTAAATGTTGGAAGTGCCCCCGTAATGGTGGCCGTCATAGCCAGTGACAAAGCCCTCCGCGTACTTCCATCAGCCCTGCTGTCGGCAATCATTGTTTCGTCGATAGGGTGGGAGTCATACCACTACCCATAACTTTTGTAGATGTCAGTTAATTGCACGTACCTCTCAAATAGCCGGTGTCACGAGTTGATATTACTGTGCTCGTCGAGCTTCTTGGGGACATTTTTCTCACGCCCCCGCAATTGGTCATTTTTCGCGCAGGTGTTTTGGGAGGGGAAGTAACACCCTGACGCTGCGGGGAGGCATGAAGCCAAACAATTCAATATCCGTCGAAATTTAGGCTAAAATGAATCAAGCGTCAATATAGTATTACTTATCGTACAATAAGTCTGTCTTAATTAGGGATGATGTGCATGAGCCAGAACCCACCACCCATTCAATGGCTGCCGGCCTTTGAGGCTGCTGCTAGGCTACTTAATTTTAAGAAGGCGGCTGAGGAGCTCAATGTTTCGCCGCCCGCGATTAGCCAGCAGGTGAAGGTGCTTGAAACCTATTTGGGCGTAAGTCTTTTTGATCGGAGCACAAAAAAACTGCGTCTAACCGCGGCGGGCGAGTTTTACTACAAAAATTCCAGTAACATCGTAAATCACCATATTAGAAGCCATCAAGAATTCGAGAGGAGTTTTCTCAATTCTACCCTCAAGGTAAGCGCCCCCCATTTAATGGCTCATGAGCTATTGATACCGAACTACGCTCTATTCCAAGAGTATGCGCCAGGAGTTGAGTTGCGGTTAGTTACTGAAAATTCTCATATCGACTTTGAAAACTCCACGGTAGATGCGGCTTTGCGGTTTGGCCAAGGCAACTGGCCAGATCTAGATTGCCGATTCGTCTGTGAGGTTGAACCAAAAATCGTTTGCGGCGCTACTTATCTCGAACAAAAAGGTTTAGCTAAAAACGTCTTTATGTCACAGCAAGAGCTAGACAAACATGTGCTGCTTTCGGTTTTTGAGGATTTAAGAATTTGGAAAAGTTTCTACCCAAGCCTTGAATCGGACAATAAGATTCCCTGCGACTCGTGCTCTACAGCGATGAAATCGGCAGAAGAGGGTCTTGGAGTCGCGGTAGGTATGAAACCCCTGATCAACCGGCTGGTAAGTATTAATAAGCTAGTTCTGCTCAACTCCGCAGAGAGTAGCTTAGATTATTCCTATTGGCTTGTTGCCCCGCGCAAGCGCGCCAGCGCCAAAAATCTTGACGCTCTTTATCGTTGGGTCAAGGCCATTGTCGAATCTATCCAGTAGCTTCGTGCTAATCTAAGTCTCCTCCAGCAGGCCCTTAAAGAAGGCTCGTTGATCTTGGGAACTCGATAGCACTACAGCTAAAACAGAGTAGATTCCCGAAAACACATATGTCAATATCAAAAGTGGGCAAACTAGCTCGTCGCCTGCAAGAAGCCTATGTGTTTTGTATTCGTAACCTGGTCGTAATGAATGCCACGTATGCTCGGCGCTCCCTATTTCCGTTTATCCAGGACAAATTATTATGACATCCAGTTCCTTTACGCGACGTCAACTCGTCAAAGGCCTCAGTGCTAGCCTTGGTGTTTTGGCACTGCGGGGTTTTAGTGTTCATGCCGGGTCGGCAGTAGCGGCCTACTTCACACATGGAGTCGCCAGCGGCGACCCGCTAAGCGACCGAGTGATTCTTTGGACTCGAGTCCTATCCGGTGACGGTCAGCATCGAACAATCCCCGTGCACTGGCAAGTAGCTGAAGACGCTGAGTTTACATCTGTGGTTTCAGAGGGTCACACCGAAACCTCACAGCTGCAAGATTATACGGTAAAGGTGGATGCTGCCGGGCTTAAACCAAAGCATAACTATTATTACCGCTTTTTAGTTGAAGGCCTTAGCAGCCCCGTAGGAAGAACCTTGACCCTGCCGCAGGGCAATATTGATCGCTACAAAATGGCTGTGGTGTCATGTTCGAATTATCCTCAGGGTTATTTCAATGTCTATAATCACATTGCTCAAACGGACGTTGATGTGGTGTTGCATTTGGGCGACTATATTTACGAATATAAGGACGGCGGCTATGACAATGAATATGCCCGTGAAACCTTAGGCCGGCGCGTTCAGCCTGCCCATGAAATTGTTGCCCTAGAGGACTACCGCATGCGTTATGGTCTGTATCGCAGTGATGCAGATTTACAAGCTGTTCATGCTCGCCATCCCTTCATTTGTGTATGGGACGATCATGAGCTAAGCAATGACACTTGGAAAGACGGCGCGGAAAATCACAACGAGGCAGAGGGTGACTTCCATCAGCGTATGCACCACGCCCGTCAGGCTTATCATGAATGGTTGCCAATCAGAACGAGCGTAGATGGCCCCCAGGCTTCAATTTATCGACGATTTAAAATAGGCGACCTGGCTGATTTGATCATGCTGGATACACGCTTGCATGGTCGAGATAGAGGGTTTGATTACCGTAGCGATCTAAGCAATAAAACAGGGGCCTTCAAAATTGACGAGGCCAATGGGCCTGTGTACCTTGGGCCATCCTCTGAAGTGAAAGACTCAGGTGCTGGTATAGAGCACCTTGCATTGCCGTACGATCTTTCCAGCGGTCGGCCTGTCGCGGTCACCGATTATCAAAAAATAAAACCTTTAAATCAACAGAGCCTGCCAGGCCATTGGCGCTATATTCCCGACATTAAGGACTTTCGTGAGAATAAGCTTAATGATAAATCTCGCAACCTATTGGGGGTGGATCAAGAAGAGTGGCTTAACGTTCAGCTGAAAGACAGCAAGCAGCGTGGCGCTGTTTGGCAGGTACTGGGACAGCAAGTGCTCGCAGGCAAGGTGGGTATACCAAGTTTACGCGATGAAGAGTTAAATTTAGATTTAACTAAAGGTGAGGTTCCGAACTACGTAAAATTTATGCAGGGTATGGCGGGGCAAAACCTGCCCTTAAACCTCGATGCATGGGATGGCTATCCAAACTGTCGAGATCGTATGTTTGATTCTCTCCTAGCGCATGCCCACAACCCTCTGGTATTGGCGGGTGATACGCATAATGCTTGGGCATTTAATCTTAGCAACAAGCACGGGAAGGCTGTGGGCGTTGAGATCGCCACACCCAGTGTATCCAGCCCTGGCCTGGAGCACTACGTACCAGTACAAGCTGATGTAGCCGCCAGAGCCCTGAAGGACTGTAGCCCTGAAATTGTTGATGTAGATACTTCCCAGCGCGGCTGGGCTGAGCTTATATTGACTCCTGAGGCAATGAGTAGCCAATGGCACTTTGTGAGTACGATTCTGGACAAAAACTTTAGCACCAGCGAATCAAAAATGCTGGTGAGTAAAGCCGGTAGCCGGAAACTGGATTTTGCGTAGCTAAACACAACAACACCTAGAGAAATCAAAAAAGGGGGCCGATTACTGGCCCCCTTTTTTGTGCTTCCGTCAGCTAATTGAACGGAACTCTACAGTTTAGTATTGTGCGTAAAAGCGAATGCCGGCAGTACGCGCGTTGCCGCGAACAAATGTCGGAATGCCTAGGCCCCCACCCGTATTGCCTGCGTCAATTAAATATTCCTCGTCAAACAGGTTGTCGGCGTAGAACTCTACTTGCCACTTCCGTTGCTTGGGGCTTAGTTTAATATTGGTATCGGTAAGCCAGTAAGCCGACTGGGATAGGCCTGGATAGTTGCTGCTCTCAAAAAACACTTCGGACTGGTAGGAACTGAGTAGCTGGATGTCGAGAGTCCAGCCTTCAAGTTGAATAGTTTTACTGGCGCTTAAAGAGCCGCTAACTTCAGGTGCTAAACGAAATTTGTTGCCACCGTAGTCGAAAGCGTTACCGGATTCGGTGTTGTTAGAAAACTCTGCATTCAATAAACCAAGACTCGCACCGAGAGATAAGCTGTCGTCAAACGCAAAGTTCACTGTGCTTTCAAAACCATAGATATCAGAATCCCCTACAGTAACTGTATTAGACTGCAAGGTTTCGGCATCGGTAAAGCTCTGTTGAAAGTCTGTATACGTGTAGGCAAAAATGGCGGCAGTAAACGACAGTTTGTCAGCGTAAAACTTAAGGCCGATATCGTAACTGTCAACGTGTTCGGCTTTGGTTATCTGGGTGCTGCCAAAATTGGGATCTACAACCGGTGAGCGACGGCCTTCGGCGTAATTAAAGTAAAAAGACAACTCATCGCTATAGCCGTAGTTGAGTGAAAACCTTGGTAAGGTAGCGCTGAAGTCTTCCTCTGCTTCGAAGGCGGAGAAGTTCTTGCTGTAACGAGTTTCATCAATATAGCGAAGTCCTGCAGTAAGGCTGAGGCTATCGCTGATGTCATAGCTGCCTTCGGCGACCAAAGAAGTGATTTCTAAGTCAGACTCAAATACATAGGGCCCGCGAATGATCGTATCTGGGTAGTTGGCATTGGATATTGGCGTACCGTCGGCATTGAACAGTGCATCGACGAGCTGCTGGCGTACCGCGGCAATATCTGCTTGGCTGGCTGAAGTTTTAACATTTTGATCTAAAGAAATATTCGGGTATAAGACGGCGAGTTCGGCCTTCTTTGCATCGAATACGGTTCTTAAGTAGGGGTCGACAAGAATCTTGTAGGGCAAGATAGATTTGTCGCGATTGTGTGAGGCACCGATGAAGCCGGTGAAGCTTTCTCCTAGGTCGAAAACCATCCGCATCGAGGCGCCATAAAGCTCTGCGTCATTATCAAAGTAAGCGTCTTGTATGCGCAGAGCAGAGCCGTCGGCATCAAAAGCTTCTGACAATTTCACGTCTTTGTAGAAAGTGTCAAAACTTAATTCCATATCCTCATTGACTTGATACGTGATGCTTAGGTCGGCACTTTTTAAATCACGGTCTATGCCTAACAGAGAACCGTAGCCAAGCTCTGCGTCAGTAAACGGGCTGGTGTCGCCATTGCGTGGCGCTATGCTGCCACTTTTGAAGGCAATGCCAGGTTGTTCGTTGGTCTCGCTAGCCAAGCGCAATATGGCACTGACTGTTTCACCTTCGGCTTGCAAGCTGGCCCGAAAGGCTTGTACCGACACACCATTCAAGTCACCGCCGCGGCAATTTTTTGAAACCTCATTATGGTCGGTTATTTTTCCCGATGGGTTGTAAGATGTACTTGAACAAGCGTTGTTTTTGACCGACCCGTCTTGTTCGCGAATCAATGTTGCCAAGCGAAAACTCAAGGCGTCATTGATTGGAATATTAATCATGGCTTGTATATCAACCCCCTCTTCGCTATTCAGAGAGGCGCGGCCATTCAACTCGAATTCCTCGCTTGGGCGTTTTGAGTGGACGCTGATAGCGCCGTTGGCGGCCGCCACTCCAAACAGCGTGGGCTGTGGGCCTTTTAGTACCTCTATACGCTCTATGTCAAACAAGGCCGCACTTGACACGGTTTTTTTACTGATATCAAAGCCATCTTGATACACTGAGATGCGAGGCGTGGCGGAGACAGAGGCGGTGTCATCGGTAATGCCGCGAATATTAAACGAAGGCAGGCTGACGGCCTGTTCTTGAATGACCACATTAGGCAAAAATCGTGATAGGTCATCCAATTCGGTGGTGTTGCTTCGGTCGAGAAAGTCACCCGATATTACATCCATCGTTATGGGCACATCCAATACCGATTGTTCTCGTTTCTGTGCTGTAACAATAATCTCTTCGATTTGGGCATTAGCGAGCGGAGTTCCCGTTAGCAGGGAAATTCCGACGCTAGTTAGAATGCTAGTTTTTTTTAAGGTTTTCATTATTTTCTCGCTCTTTTGGCGCATGTCGGGTTGATTGCGTGCGAGCATTTTAAGGAGCGATTATGACGGTTGCGCTACAAAATTATTACCGAGCCTGCGGTCCATATCTCTTGGGTTCAGGCGCAGTCGTCCAAGCTGTCTGTGTATTAATACTTTTGTGGGGGCAGGAAGTTCGGGGTCAGAAGTTCGGGGTCAGAGTAAAAACTCTGACCCCGAACTTCACTGTCGTAGTGATTCGAGCATCAAGGGCCTAGTTTTCACTCTGACCCCAAGCTTCATGCGCAGCGCGAGCTACGCATTGAGATATGACTGAACCTTGAGCAAAGTAGCTTTCACCAAGGCAAGGAGTGCTTCAACGGGTTCAAGATCCGTCAAATCTGTTCCTTGCAGGTATCGATGTTCTAAACTTTCTGCGCTAAGCCGTAGCTGACTGCTGCCAAGATTGGCGGCGCTAGACTTCAGGCAGTGAACCGCGCGGGTCATTTGTTCCTGGTCTTGGCTTGCAAAGCCTTCCTGTAATTCAGTAGCCTGCTTTCTAAGTGAGCTCTGAGCTGCTTCAATTAGGGCTAGCCCACGTTTCTCACCAAACCTCTTGCGGTAATTGTCGCAAACTTGGGGGTCAAAAGTAAGTTTGGGGTCGGAGTAAGTTTGGGGTCGGAGTAAAAACTCTGTTCGCTTAACTGTGGCAGGCTAACTAGCGGCAATAACTTGTGGCAATGGTGAATAAATCTTTCAAGATTGAACGTTGTGGCAGGGTTGAAGGGAGTTGCCCTCAAAGGAATGCCGGTGGAACTTATTTGCTCTATCCCCAGGCTTGCCGCGCTGGCAGATCAGTTCTATAGTTAAATTGAAAGAATTGGGGGAGGCATTGGGCACCTCGGGTCACTGGTGAGATTGGGCATGTTAAACTCGAGCGGTAATGAATTTTCGTCAGATTAAAAAAATCAGCTTAGGCATTTTCTGGACATCTCTGGCTTTCGTGCAGGCTTGTATGGCAAGTAACGGTGCCATGCCAACGCTGCTTTATCATCACGAAAGTGGCAGTTCGGCGCCTTTTGCGTACGCAACACCAAAGGGAGTGGTGGGAGCAATCCCTGATATCGTGCGCCATCTTCTGCAGCCTATGGGTTATCAGCTTTTGGTTTATCACACCCCTGAAGGGCGAATTTACTCGGAGATGTCTGCCGGGCGGGGTGATCTTCTTTTGGTCACTACCCAAAAGGGACTGAATGTAGATGATTACCCTTCCAATATTCTGATATGTCCTTCTGTGATCGGCCGAATTCCTGTTGGGCTGTATTTCCTTGCCAAGCCTCCCGTAGGTAAGCCAATTGCTGGGATGCACATAGGGGCTATTCGTTTGGCATCGTTTAAGCGCAGTATGGCCCGTGAGTTTCAGTTTAAGAACCTCACGCGGTTTGGCAGTCACGAGCAAGTATTTAAAGCGCTAATGACTGGGCGAATTGATGCAGCGATCTTAGATCCTTACACCATAAAAAGCCTGTCCCTCATCCATCAGCGACCACTGCCCAGTCGCTTGGATGCAAATTTGGGAGGCGTGACGGCCTATATAGGTTTGTCTAAGGCAACTGAAGAGCGATATGGAATATTTGACGAACTCTGCAGGCAAGCGGCTATATGGGAGGCGCAGGGTCGTTTTCCTGAATTTCTTGTGCCGCACTTACAGCCTGTTGTCCAAAGCCAATAGGCTAGTCTCTAGTGTTCTAGTGTTCTAGTGTTCTGTGCTGTGCTCCGAGGTCAGGCAGTGCTACTATCTTTGCCTTAGCTGCCCTCACTTTGCTGCACTCCTAAATAGACGCTATATTTATCCTGTTCAGGCATACGGGTAGTAAACCAATCCAACACTATAAATAACGTGACTTATGCTTTCATCGCGAGCTCTGATAACTTATATCTTATTGATGCTGCCCTTTTTAAGCATGGCAAAGAGCGTTGTGTTGGGAGCTATGGAATACCCTCCTTACTACGGAAGAGGATTGAAAAACTTTGGCCCATTGATTGAGATTGTGGTCGAATCATATCGCCACTCTGGGTATGAGGTAGAAATCGTATTTTTACCCTTTGCCAGAGCCATATATCTAAGCAAGGCTGGGGAAATTGATGGCGTTGTTGGCGCTTGGTATTCAAAAGAGCGTGCAGAATCTTTACTTTACTCAACGCCCATGATCGACAACCAAGTGGGTTTTTTTAAGAGAGCAGGCGAGGAAATTGCCTACAAAGATTTTAGTGATCTAAAGCGGCAAGGTTACCGGCTGGGTAGTGTGAATGGTTACATGTTGCCTGCGGGTCTCTTGGAGTCGGGAATAACCATCTACTATGTGTCGCGAGAAGACCAGCTTCTAAAAATTCTCAGAGGCAAGCGCGTTGACTTGGTTGTATTAGATAAAGGCGCTGCCCAATACGCCTTAAAGCAACCCAGATTATCTGGAGTAGGAAATAATGTTGAATGGATGGACCCGACATTAGAGCGTAACCCGCAGCATTTGATTATCTCTAAAAAAACGGCACAAGCGGATGAAAAAATGGACGCATTTAATCGGGGATATAAATTTCTTATTGAAAGCGGAGCGGTAAAAAAAATTCTGAGTGACCATGGGCTGTCGCCTCAGAAAATTCAGTAAATAGTTGCCACCCAATTGATTCAATCAGAAACGATAATGAGCATCCAGCCCGAAGGTGCGAGTGCGGCCTCGATGGGCGTAATCAAAGTTAAATAAGTCCTGTAAGTCCGTCATGAAGGTGACATATTTTTTGTCCGCCAGATTCTTTGCCCAGAAAGCAATATCGAGTTGCCCATTTTGAGACTGGAAACCCACACGAATATTTGACAGCCAATAAGCCTCTTGGCGAGTATTGTGGTTGTTGAAAGCATCGAAATACTGATCACCCGTGTAGTTGGTGTCTAGCGTCAGATACACATGGCCTCTGTCCATTTCCAGAAAGCGCCAGTTTATCATGGCGTTAAAATTCAAGGAGGGGGCGTTGATTAATTCGTTGCCTGAAAGATCATTGCCGCGAAGTTCTAGCTTGTCATACTGGCTATCCAGATAGCCAAGCCCCATTCTTAAATCCAGAGTTGGGTGAGGAATTGCCGTGATTTCAATTTCAGCTCCCTGCACTGTCGACTTGTCGGCATTCACTAATACTGAGAGGAAGTTTGGTGTTACGTCGAGAAACTGCTGGTTTTCGTAGGCATAGTGGAACAGCGCCGCGTTGATGCGCAATCGCCTGTCTAATAGATCAGACTTGAGGCCCATCTCCCATGCATCGACTTCTTCGGGAGCGGCGGTGGTAATTTCTGACTCATCATAATAGGCCTGACCGTTAAAAGCGCTGCCGCGATAGCCCGTGGTAAAACTGATGTAGCTGGTAATATCGCTGGACAAGGCGTAGTCCAAAGCAAAGCGTGTTCCCCAGTTGCGATCGGTGATTTCATTCTGGTAGTCGCTGATAGTGGGAATTGCGCCCAACACTTCACTATGAGTGGCGGGGTCGAGGTAGCCAAGGCTCGCATTGTAGTTATTGATTTCGGTATCGTCCTTGGTGAAGCGCAAGCCAAGGGTGAAAGTCAGCTCTGGGGAAAGGTTGTAGTGGCCCTGGAAATAAACCGCCAGACTAGTTTTTACCTGATTGAAATTGTTGTCAGCTCGGCAGCCAGTGACAAAGTCCTCGAAACAATCGAGAGTACCGCTGCCGTCGTTGTCTCCGGCGAAGGAATAAAACAAGCGCTGGCCCACGCTAGCGTCCAGATCTTCCCTGTGACCATAGAGGCCCAGCAGAAAATTAAAGTCTCCGTCAAAATTGGAGCTGAGGCGTAGGTCTTGGGCGATGGAAGTGACCTGTGACCCAAAGTCTATGTGCAGGATGTTGTAAGGTGAGCCGTCTGCGTCTTCCTCTGTGGTCCACTCGCCTTCATCATAAGAGCTCACGCTAGTTAAGGTGAGCTGGTCGCTAATATCCCAATTGACCGACAGCGATGCGTTGGTATTGTCGATAGAGTTCCCCCCTCGACGATCCAGTTCACTGTCAAAGTAATCCAGCCCAGCGCGATCATAGCCGGTGAAGAAACCCACCCCGCCAGCGCCGATATTGGTGGCTAAAACTTCGTGCCCCTCGTTTTGCTTGCTGCGACTTTTAGACAGCCTCAGCACCATCTCTAAGTCCTCGCTGGCTTGGTAGCGGCTGCTCAGGCGTAACGCTAAATCTCGAAAGGCGCTGGAGTTACCGCGCGCCATTGTTTGATTGCCAACCCAGCCGTCGGCTTCTGAGAGGGTGAAAGCGATGCGCGCGCCGAGTGCGTGGTCGGCATTGGAAAACTCCAGAGCGCCGCGACTTTCTTTGCGCTGGAAATTGCCGAGACCAACGCTGATGTCGCCCTGGGTCACCCCATTCAGTTCGGGCAGCCTACTGATGATATTCACCGCACCACCTGTTGCGTTTTTACCGTAGAGGGTGCCTTGGGGGCCTCGCAATACTTCGATACGTTCCAGATCAAACAGTTGCAAAGCTTGCAGAGCGCCGACCCCTTTGTAGACTTCGTCGACGTACATCGCGATGGGGCTGGACTGATTCTGGCTGAAATCGGACATGGAAATACCGCGAACCGAGAAGGCGGGCTGGCTGTCAGAGTAGGGCGTTGCAACCTGCACGTTGGGAATCTGAGCGGCAATTTCAGTGGTGTCGTGCAGCTTTAGTGCGCCCAGTTCATGGCTGGAGAGGGCAGATACCGAGAGAGGGATGTCCTGCAAGCTCTCGGCTCTCTTCTGGGCGGTGACGATCACTTCTTCGATGACAAGCCCCTTGTTTTCGGAATAGCTTGGCAGGCTTGCTGTGCTCAGTGCAATTAGCAGGGCTGTGGAAGATGCCTGGGGGTGGGTGAGCATATTTCTCTCCTCGATTTATAGTTTTAGGTTTTGTTACCTAATTTAATTATTAGGTGAGTCCACCTAAAATGTCAACAGTTTCTCATGCGTCATCGAGTGAGAGCGAAAAAATTGGGTAGTGCAGTGCGGTGATCTGCGCATACGGCGAAGCCCCGCTGAGGCAGTAATTGGGTTTCAGGCAGCGGGGAGCTTGTAAAAAAGGTGGGCGATCTTACTAGATGTAGGCTGTTTGGGCTTAGGCTTCGATGATGAGCAGAATGGTTTCTCGTAGTTCTTTTTCAATGCCCGGAAGGTTGGTGTGGTTCTGTTTGCCAAACCCGCGCATCAGTGACAAACCTTCGATCATAGAGACAAGTAATATGGAGATACGGTTTATTTTGCGCCTGGGCATGTCGGGATTGACGGGCTGCAGCATCTCGGCAATGGTGTCGCTGTAGAGCTTGTAAAAATTCCCCATTACCAGCCCTACTTTGTCATCCCTAGCTGCTAGAGCCCAGAGTTCCCAAAATATTTTACAGGAACTCTCCTTTTCCTGATCCTTTAAGACAAAGTCAATTGCCGCAAGTAATCGCTTGCGAGGAGTGCCTGTTTTGCTTGTTGCGAAGGAGGAAATCTCGAGCAAGCTCGCATCCAGAAATCGCTCCAGAAGTGTTTGAATCAACTGCTCTCTAGCAGGGAAGTAGTATTGTAGGTTGCTGAGGCGAATACCCAGACGTTCGGCCAATTGACTCATGGTGAATTGTGCATGGCCCTCGTTAATGAGGAGTTCGGTGGCGACGTCCAGAATTTGCTCTACTCGCTCGCGGCCCTTGCGCTGAACGGCGGTTCCCGGGCGGTTACCCATATCCTTGTTGGCAGACTTGGCCATGCTGACTCCTGAAACTAAGGTAAATGTGGTGCTTGTCGTTGCGGCATTATAGTGGGCTTCGATCGCTGTGTTAATTAAAATAGGTGATTTGTACAAAAATAAATTTAGGCATTGGTAGGCCGGTTTTATCTCTAATTTTACAGTGCTAATTTGCGAAACCCCTTATCTGCAGCTAGGTATGATGAATTTCTTCGAGGAAATTCATCGACTAATTGGGTCCTTGAGCCTATCCAAAACCGCTACAAAACATCCGAAATCAGCAAATTTCATAATGTTTTCAGTTTTCACTGCTTGTGCTGATAATATATTTTGGTTTATATTAGGTGGTACCACCTAAAGTTAAGGAGTTGATCATGTCCGAATCTGCATTGAGTCGCCGTGGTTTTTTAAAAACCGGAGCCGGGGCGGCGCTGCTGCTGGTGGGCTATCAGGCGGCTCGCCACGGCTTGGGGGATGACGATGAGGAATATCGTGCGCTGTTGGCGGGCGAGCAAGCTCAAGCCCTATCCATCAAAGAATTTGCTGTGCTGTCCTCAGTGGTTCGGTGTTTGGTCGGCCCAGCGCAAGGAGCGCCGACTACGGAGGAAACCCGAACCGCCGCGCGTATCGATCGGGAGCTGATGATTCATGGGGGCAAGCTCTTACAGGACCTCAGAGATTCACTACTGGTGGTGGAGCATGGAACATTTTTGGAAGGTTACGGCGAGCGCTTTACCCGTTTGAGCGCGGCGCAACAAAGTCTTTTCTTACAGAGCTGTAGGAACTCATCTCTGGACTTGCGACGGCAGGTATACGGCGGTTTGCGTTTTTTGACGATGTTTTTTTACTACAGCGATGACCGCAGCTGGCCTTTATTGGGTTACCAGGGGCCATGGCAAGCGATTAAATTTTATGAGGGGGGCAATCGTATTGAAAATTTAGCGCCGCTCTCAAACTTATCAAGCACACCACAAATAACAGCGGAGGGGTCAGTATGATCCTTGAAGGCAATAAAGTTGACCGCTCTTATGAAGAGCAGGTTGATGTAGTCATTATTGGTTCTGGTTGTGGAGGTGCCACCGTGGCCAAGCTGCTGGCCGCAGAAGGTCACTCGGTATTGATTCTGGAAAAGGGCGGTTACTTTAGCGCACGGCGTGGTGATTTCGACCAGCGTTCAGATAATATGCTGGCCCGAATTGATGGCGGCAGGGGGATGCACACCAGCGTCAACAATGAGCTGGCCCTGATGTATGGCAATTGCGTGGGTGGCGCCAGTGTTCACTACTGGGCTGACAGTTGGCGTATGCCCAAAGATCGCTGTGATGAAATTGCGGCAAGCGGTGTTACCGGCCATAGCTATGAAGAGCTCACACCTTATTTTGAGCAGATTGAAAAAGATCACAATGTGCATCTAGCGGCCTCCGAGTATTACAACACCATGAATCGTTTGTTCAACGAGGGCGCAGAAACTTTGGGCTGGCATGCCGAACCCACTCCTCAGGCACGGCGAGGGTGTGCCAAGAGTGGTCACTGTTATCAAGGTTGTTCTTACGACGCGAAACAAAGTCAGCTGGTGACTTCGGTTCCCGCAGCCATTGAAGCTGGGGCCCGCTTGATGGCAGATTGCCAAGTAGAAAACATCACTCGTAACGCAAAGGGTGAGGCAGATGGCATTGACGCGGTATTTATTGATCGCGCCAGTGGTCGTCCCAACGGTCATCGATTGCAGGTTCAGGCGCGAATTGTTGTTTTGGCGGCTGGGGGGTATAGCTCAGCTGCGGTGTGGCTGCGTGCAAAATTACCCAATGGCAGTGGCCAGGTGGGGAAGAATTTTTTGTGCAACCCTAATACGTTTTTGTATGCCCTTTATGATCGAGAAATAAAATTGTGGGAGAACATTCCCGCCGCAACCGGCACCTCTCAGTATCGTCTCGCTACCTATAAAAACGGTGAATATGTTGAAGGTGGTTATCTTTTGCATCCAAACCAGCTGCAGCCGGAATTTCTTGCGCTGACTTTGCCGGGCTTTGGTGAGGATCACCGGGAACTGGTTTCACAGTTGCCGAATATCGGCAGTGTGGTGTCTTGGATTGATGATGAGCTGCCTGGAGAAATTCGTCTGAACAACAATGGCGATGCAGAGTATCACTATCAATTGCGTGGTGTAGACGAACTCAAGGCCCGTGACTCTCTGAAGAAACAGGCTCAGCTCTTATTTGCCACCGGGGCAAAAGAAGTCATTGTGCCTGACACCGCTGGCACGCGTTTGCGCAGCGTTGATGAGATTGGCGTGTTTGACGATCTGCCAATCAGCAATGGCAATTACCTATTTGGAGCGCCACACCCCGCAGGCACTCTGCGCATGGGGGCAGACCCCGCCAGCAGTGTGGTGGCGAGTAATCACGAGGCCCATGAAGTGCCCAATTTATTTGTTGTCGATCCTAGTGTTTTTCCTATGCAGCCCAGTGTCGATCCGTCGATTTCTATTATGGCCTGGTCTTACGTGGCCGCGAAGGAAATTAACTCACGATTGGTTTCACTAGGCTGAGTGAAGTTGGTTTCTATTTAAAAAGTTACGAAGGCAAGCTGCGAAGACGCGCGGTTTGTGAATTATGAATACGACAAGGGCAACAAGGACATTGCTCGGGTTGTTAATGAAAACAGGTTAATGTTATGAAAAGCGAAAACTCAAATGCAGTATTAATTGCCGGTGGATACGGAGTAGTGGGCAGTCAAATTGCGGAAATAATCCGCCAGCGCCACCCAACAATTCCGCTGTTGCTAGGCGGCCGCAATCCAGATCATGCGAAAGCCTTGGTAAAGCGTTTAGGTAATGCCGAGGCTGTTGCGCTGGATCTGGAGTCTACCTCACCTCTGGAGGATTTGTCTCTTAAGCCCACGGCGGTATTAAATGTGGTGAATGATCCTCATGATTACCTGTTATTGGACTGCGCGCGAAGTGGTGTTGCTTATGTGGATATTACTCGTTGGACCGAGCGCATGTCTGCGGCCGCCGTGAGTGTGTCTTTAGAGGACCTGCGCGCGCCAGTGATGCTTGGCTCGGCTTGGATGGCCGGCGTGGCTGTGATTTTGGCTCTGGCCGCGAGCGAGTCCTTCTCAGTGATCGACAATATTGATCTGGATATCTTGTTTGCAATGGCGGATAAGGCCGGGCCAAATTCTGCTGAGTATATGGATCGCTTGTCGATACCTTTTGATATCAAAGTGAACGGCAAAGTTGAGCCGCGCATGCCTTTTACTGACCCTAAGGTGGTGGATTTTCCTGGTGGTTATAGTGGCAAGGTTTATCGTTTTGATACACCGGATCAACTGACCTTACCTTCCACCGTTGGCGCCAAGAGCGTCAGTGGGCGCATCGGTTTTGACAGCGAATCAGCAACCGGTAGCCTCGCCTTCATGGCAAGAATTGGTATCATGAAATTATTGGACCGACCAATGTTTGATGGTGTACGGAGGGGTTTATTGTACAACCCAGGTGACGGGGCTGCCCATGAAATTGTGATTGAAATTGAGGGTAAGAACCGCGAGGGCGGAGTGAGTAAGCAGCGTATAACGGTATTGGACCCCAAGGGACAAACTCACTTAACCGCCTGCGGCGCCACAATTCAGTTGGAGCGAGTGTTGGGGCTAGACGGCCTGTCTGCCCCCGGCGCTGGAATCTATTTTCCGGAAAAAGGGGCCAATATTGATGCTGCATTAAATCTACTTCGTGATAACGGAGTGTTGATTGAGGGTTTGGCGGCGCGCAGTGAAAGCCGCTTTAAAAAGGCCGTGTAGGCGGGAGTCAATGCAAATGTTTCTTGAGGTATTCGGCATAGATGCAAGAACGGCCTTACTGCTATTGGGGTGTTTGTCGCTAGCAGTTACGGGGTGGGTCTACGGGCTTAAATTCCTAAAGCTGGGTAATCACATTCTGGGGTATGAGTACCTCATCGTGGGTTCATCTGGGCTGAATTTTCTTTTTTACAATGCTACTTTGTATCAGCCTTCGTATGACCTGATGATATATCTTGACGCCTTTTCAAGGTCGTTTGGCTTCCCCATTCTCGGCACCTTGGGGCTCATGGCTGTTACTCATCAGGTAGGGATATCTAAGCGAACAAAAATAGCTTTGTTCGTGATTACTCTGGGGTTAACGAGTGTCATGCTTTCGTCAGACTTTATGCTTCCGATATTGCCATACTTGTACTTAGTTGTTATTTATCCGTTTTGCTTGTACTTATTTTATGTGGCGAAACGGCTCTTTGATATCGGCAGAGTTGGGCTTGCTGTTTTCGTTTTGAAAAGTACTTTCGCGAGCCTGCTGATTGCAAGCATATATGATTTCTACACAATTCCAGGGGAAGAAACGAACGTAGTGTTTAACTTCTTCTTTCTAGCTCTGATCACCTGGAGTGCATCATTCGTAGCAATGTATTACGCATATGTAGCCTTGGCGGAGGAAGTTTGAAGTTTGGGGTCGAAGTTTGGGGTCAGAGTAAAAACTATATTCGCTCATCTGTAGTAAACTAAGGGCTGGCAACAAAAAATAAACCGTTCAAGGATGAACGTTATGGCAAGGCTCAAAAGGTATACCCCTAAAGGAATACCACAGCATGTTGTGCAGCGTGGTAATAATCGTCAGATTTGTTTTTGCTCCGATAAGGATATGGGAGCCTATGCCCACTGGCTGCATGAGGCATCTATTCGGTATAAGGTGCATGTGCATAGTTGGGTATTTATGACCAATCACGTACATCTACTGTTGACTCCCGATGAGGATAATTCTATATCTCTCTGTATGCAGTTTTTAGGGCGGCATTATGTCCCTTACTTCAATCATCAATACAGCCGAAGCGGTACTTTATTCGAAGGCCGTTTTAGATCATGCCCTGTTCAAAGTGAGCAATATTTTCTGGTTTGCCAGCGATATATTGAACTGAATCCTGTTCGTGCAGGAATGGTGAGCGATCCTGCTGACTATATTTGGTCTAGTTACCGGAGTCATGCCTTTGGTAAAAATGTCGATATGTGGACGCCACATGACGAATATCTAGGTCTTGCTAAGACAAGGCAGGAAAGAGAAAAAATTTATCGGGGATTATTTGCAGATCAGCTAGCAGGAGAGGTTGTTACTGATATAAGGCTGTCGCTTAGTCGAGGCATGGCTTTTGGTTCTGAGCGATTTAAAGATGAAGTCGAGGTGTTGGGGAATAGAAGGCAAAGACTGATGAAGCCAGGGCCAAAAGTTGGAGCGTAGTTTTTACTCTGACCCCAAATTTCCGCCCCCTAAACTTCCCGCTTTCTCAATTCGATAGGGCTTCGCTTATAGCGCTTTGAAAAGGCTCGGCTAAATGCAGATTGACTGTTAAACCCGCAGCGCACGGCAATGTCGCTCATCGGGCTGTTGGTATCTAATACTAGCTTTCGGGCGGCTTGCAGGCGTAGGCGCAAATAGTGAGCGGATGGGCTCAAGCCTAAGTGTTTTGCACTCAATAATTCTAAGGTGCGTTGCGAAATCCCCACGCGGCTGGCGAGTTGCTCAACCGGTTCTGGGTCTTCGATGGTATTTTCCATTATTTCAACGGCCAATGCTAAGCGCGGTTCTATGCGCTTAAGTCGATCAAGTGAGACGTGTGCCTGTGCGTCGGTGGCTGACTTGCTCTCGTTATAAATGAATACGTTGGCGACATCTAAGGCTAAGGATTTGTGTTGGGTGGAGCGCAGGTAATGCAACAACATATCTAGGCAAGGGGACGCGCCGCCGCTGGTCCATACATTTCGGTCAATGACAAAACGCTCTCCAACAACGTTTAAACGCGGGTAGGCGAAGGCAAAGTTTTCGAGGTCTTCCCAGTGAGTGGTTACGCGGTGATTGTCAATGATACCGGCGCGCGCTAGCACCCATGTCGCCGCTTCAATTGCGAATATACTTTTAAACTGGGACGAAGCTTTGCGAATACGTGCAAGGCTCTGCTTGGGTGCGTTCTCATCTTGATTAAAACCGGCGATCAACATAAATACATCGCCTGATTCATCAGCCTGTAGTGCGCCGTCTACGGCGATTTTTATTCCGCAGGTAAGTTCGATTGCCTCTCCCGATAAAGAAACCAATCGCCAAGAAAATATACGCTGGCGAGCTAATCGGTTGGCCGCCCTTAGGGGGTCTATCAATGACGATAAACTCATCATCGATGATTCCGGCAGAATCAAAATGCAAACTTGGGTGGTGGAGGTCAAATTAGTCATTGCGATTATGGTATAAAGTTCGACGATATATGTATAGAAGTATTTGCCCTTTTTGCGATGCTTCCCACAACATTCACAACCATGAAGCCTATTATGTCTCTCGCCCCTAACAAAGATGTTTTCATTACCTGTGCCGTGACCGGTTCGGGTAATACTCAAAATCGCAGCGCCGAAGTTCCTCGTTCACCCAAGGAAATTGCGGAGAGCGCTATCCGTGCAGCAAAAGCCGGAGCGGCTATTGTGCACTGTCATGTCAGAGACCCTGAGACAGGCGAGGGCTCTCGCGACCCCAAGTTGTTTCGGGAGCTCACCGAGCGCATTCGAGACTCTGATACGGATGTTGTGCTAAACCTTACGGCGGGCATGGGCGGAGACATGGTGTTCGGTCCTCCTTCGTCGCCGCTGCCCTTGGTGAAAGGCACAGACATGGGCAGTGCAGAAAGCCGCATGGAGCCCATCGCCGATTGCCTACCTGAAATATGTACACTAGATTGCGGCACCATGAATTTTGCCGAAGCCGATTACGTTATGACCAATACCCCAGGCATGCTAGAAGCCATGGGTCGCATGATGGGCGATTTGGGCGTGCAGCCTGAAATAGAAGCGTTCGACACTGGCCACCTATGGCTGGCCAAGCACTTGGTTTCAAGTGGTGTGTTAAACAGCCCAGCGCTCATTCAGCTTTGCATGGGCATTCCTTGGGGGGCGCCCAGCGACCTGAATACTTTTATGGCGATGGTTAATAATTTGCCCCATGACTGGAACTGGTCGGCATTTTCAATTGGTCAAAATCAAATGCCTTTTGTTGCAGCGGCAGTGCTGGCGGGAGGTAATGTGAGGGTTGGTCTGGAGGACAATATTTGGCTAGACAAAGGCGTGCTTGCAAGCAACGAAGCCTTGGTTGAACGCGCCGTAACCATTATTGAGTCGATGGGTTCTAGGATATTAAAACCAGCCCAAGTACGTGAAAAACTAGGCCTAACTAAGCGAGCACCAGTATGAATACAGGAATAAATGCAGCAGCCATTATTGGCGGTGGAGTGATCGGCGGCGGTTGGGTAGCTCGCTTTTTATTAATGGGTATTGATGTCAATGTCTATGACCCCGACCCGCAGGCGGAGCGTAAAATTACTGAGGTGCTCAATAATGCTCGCCGCTCCTTGCCCGACTTATATGAGCATCGCCTGCCCGTGGAAGGCACGCTGGTGTTTAGTGACAGTATCGAAGCTGCGGTAGTGAATGTTGACTGGGTGTCTGAGTGTGTGCCAGAGCGGCTAGAGTTAAAGCAGAAGGTATTGAATGAAGTTCAGTTGCATTGCTCAAGCAGTACAATAGTTTCGTCCTCAACCTCTGGGTTTAAACCCTCGGAACTGCAGCAGGGTTCTTCTCGGCCCGAACAAATTATTGTTGCCCACCCCTTTAACCCAGTTTATCTGATTCCCTTAGTGGAGTTAGTGGGTGATGCCGAAACGACTCAAAATGCCAAGCAAATACTTTCTAAGTTAGGCTGTTTTCCTCTGGTTGTGCGCAAAGAAATTGACGCCCATATTGCCGATCGTTTATTGGAAGCGGTATGGCGGGAAGGCCTGTGGCTCGTGAAAGACGGCATTGCGACCACTCAGGAAATTGACGACGCCATTAGTTATGGCTTTGGTTTGCGTTGGGCGCAAATGGGTTTGTTTGAAACCTATAGAATTGCCGGTGGTGAAGCGGGTATGGCACATTTCATTAAGCAATTTGGCCCGGCGCTTGAGTGGCCTTGGACCAAGCTGATGGATGTACCAGAACTAAGCGATAGCTTAGTACAAACTATTGCCGATCAATCCGATGCACATTCAGGGAAGCATTCCATTAGAGAGCTCGAACGTATTCGCGATGACAATCTAGTGGCCATGATGCGAAGCCTTAAGGCCACAAACTGGGGTGCCGGTGAATTGCTGAATACTATGGACAAGCAGCTTAGCGCTGATACCCATGAAGCCGGATCTTACTTAATAACGATTAATAGAACCATTCCCAGTAGCTGGACTGACTACAACGGTCACATGAATGATAGCCGTTACAGTGAGGTTTTTTCTGTTGCCTCGGACGAAGTTATGCAAAGCATTGGCGCGAACGCAGATTATATCGAAGGCGGCATGAGCTATTTTACCGTTGATATGCACATCACCTATAACCAAGAGTGTCACCACGGCGATGCCATTACGGTTGCAACGCGTATTGCTAATGGTCAGGGTAAAAAACTGAAACTAGAACACGCAATGCGAAATGAGCAGGGCGAGTTGCTCGCTAGCTGCGATCAGCTGCTTATTCATGTTGACCTCGAAGCGCGCAAGTCGTGTTTGCCCCTAGAGGCTGTTGCCATAGAGCTCTCGAAATTAGCCGATCAGCATCAGTCTTTAGGCAAGCCCTATTAGCGCCACTGGTTAAACCTCAAGGTGATTTAAATGAAACATTATCTGGCTTCTACTCCCGACAATTTGGCATGGCCTACCTCTGCTAGCATCGAACATTGTGAGATAGCAGACGACGGCGCCGTTGTTGTGCGCTGGGATGATCAACAGCTTAGCCGTTTCCATCCTTTGTGGTTGCGAGACAATTGTGCCTGCAATATTTGTCTGCACGCTTTCACCAGAGAGCATTTGACCGATTTACTCGACTTACCTTTAGACATTAAAGCGGACAAAGTTAAGCTCGATGCTGATGGTGCCCTGGTAGTGAGTTGGCAGCTTGACTCTCATGTAGGTGTGTTCAACCCCGGGTGGTTATTTGCTCACAGCGGGTTGCCTCAAGGACAAAATTCTCAAGAGCAATGTTCTGAGCCGCTTCTTTGGACCGCCTCTGACTTGCCTGAACCACTTAGTTTTAATGCAGTTGATGAACAAGTTAGTGACGAATTGCTGCTTGAGGTTTTGCTTGCCGTCGAGCGTACGGGCTTAGCACGAATACGCAACGCAGGTTCGTCGCGGGATACTATCGAAGCACTTGGCTTGCGAGTTGGGCCTGTTAGAGAAACCCATTTCGCGCGAATTTTTGACGTGATATCACTTGCCGATGGCGACAGTAATGCCTACACCAGTGAGCGCCTCTCCGCACACACTGACATTCCAACTCGCGAGGCGCCTCCCGGCTTGCAAGTTCTGCATTGTTTAGTGGCCGAGGCTCAAGGTGGCGAGAGCACAATGACCGACGGTTACAAAATTGCTGCTGACTTAGCGGAACAATTTCCTCAAGACTTTACCATCTTGTCGACAGTGAAGTGGTGCTTTGCGAATCGAGGTGGCGACACAGATTATCGTTGGCAAGCACCAATTATTAATGTGGATAGTGATGGCAAAGTATTTGAACTGCGCTTACTGCCTTTTTCGCGGGCGCCACTGATGACCGACTACGAGAATGTTGAGCCGGTGTACCGAGCCCTGCAGCGCTTTATGACGATGGCGAATTCCCCTGAGTATCAAATGAATTATAAGTTTGCCGCAGGAGATATCGTTATTTTTGACAATAGACGTATTCTCCACGGGCGCGAGGAGTTTTTCCCACAGTCGGGCGATCGTGAGTTGCGCGGTTTGTACTTAGATCGAGATGACATGCATTCCAAAATTAGAATGCATACTAATCAGCGAAACAGGCAAGCTGCGGGTTTGGAAGTTTAGGGTCGGAGTAATAATTTCTCTAGTTGGTGGTGGCTGGAAGTTCAGGGTCGGGGTAAAAACTTCCCGGCCTCTGGCCTGCTTCCCTTTTTGGCTTTGCTCTCGGTGAGATAGTTCAATTTAATTGGATTGTCCGGAGATGGAAGATTAGGGTCAGGAAGATTAGGGTCAGAGTAATAACTTCTCCCATAGCTTCCGCTGATCCGTTTCAAAAAGACTGAATGACGGCAAGGTGCTCAAAACCCGTTCTCACGCAATTGTCTCACAATATATCCCCTCTTCTATGCGAGGCATCAGCCAGCTAGCTACGTGGGCTCCACACGAATAGATCTTTTGTTTTGCAAAACTCCGACAAGCATTTGAATTTTCACGACCGCTTTGATGTTATAATTGATTAAATTTGCTTGAGACGGAGAAACACATTGATATCTGATTATCAGGAGAGCCTGCCGCAGCGGATGAGTTTTGTGATTCTGCCGGGTTTTTCATTAATCGGTTTTTCAGCCATGTTGGAACCTTTGCGTTGGGCCAACAGCATCGCGGGGAAAAGTCTTTATCAATGGCAGGTTGTTTCATTAGATGGAGAGCCCGTTGCTGCCAGTAATCAGATGACATTGCTGGCGGATTGTTCAATTGATGACGCCAATGAAACAGACGCGGTTATCGTTTGCGCGGGTTTTGATCCTCACGAACATGTATCTAAAACCTTAATCAATGCCCTGCGTCGCTTTAGTCGGCAGGGTGCTGATCTCGGTGCGCAGGACACTGGGGCACATATCCTCGCGGCTGGGGGCTTCTTGGACAATTATCGAGCTACCATTCATTGGGAAAACTTGAACAGCTTTGCCGAAGAATTTCCTAAAGTGAAAGTTGTTAAAGATATTTTTGAAATTGACCGCAATCGTTTTTCTTGCTCGGGTGGCATGTCAGGTTTAGACCTGATGCTGCATGTGATACGAGGCCAGCACGGCGAGGATTTGTCTATTTCGGTTTCTGACGAGCTGGTCTATAGCCATATCCGTGGTGCCGACCACCCGCAGCGGGTGTCGCTGCAGACCCGGCTTGGCGTCACGAACGCCAAGTTGATCTCGGCCATTAAAGTTATGCAGCGACGCTTGGAGGACCCAATGTCCATTCCAGGCCTGTCGGAGGAGGTGCACGTTTCTGAGCGCGAACTAGAACGGCTTTTCCGTAAACACCTCAATATCACTCCATCTGCCTACTATCGCAACCTGCGTCTGGAGCAGGCCCGGCAACTATTACAGCAAACCAATCGCAGTATCACTAATATTGCGGTCTCCTGCGGGTTTACATCCGCCTCGCATTTTTCTCGAACTTACCATTCCAAATTTGACGTGGCACCCAGCCGCGATCGACGGGTAGAGCGTTAACTTGTCGAAATAGTGCATATATAAGTCGTATTTTGTCAGATCATCGAAATCCTTTCGACATACCATTACGGCACTTCCAATTCCTAGCCCAATAGATACCCCAAAATAAATATAATCTTGGAGAGAGATCATGTACAAGAAGCATCACTTATTCCTAGCGCTCACGACCATAGCCAGTGCCAACTCACTGCCGTCCTTTGCCAATGATTTTTCCATTGAGGAGATTGTGGTCACTGCGCAGCGGCGTGCCGAGAGCCTGCAGGATGTTCCCATCGCGATTACGGCATTTAACGAAAAGATGATGAAGGAAGCGGGTATTACAGGCATTGATAATGTGGCGCAGTTTACGCCTGGTTTTACTTTGTCGTCTTACAACAAAGTAACTCCACAGCCGTTTATTCGCGGTATTGGCACCAACGCTTCCGGTGCCGGTGACGATGCTTCCGTCGCCGTATTTATTGATGAAGTTTATATAAGCCGCGCAGGTGCTTACGACAGCAACCTTTTTGACTTAGAGCGAGTGGAGGTTCTACGTGGCCCTCAGGGCACTCTGTATGGGAAGAACGTAGTGGGCGGGGCGTTAAATATTACCACTAGACGACCCAGTGAGGAATTTGAAGCTAAGGTGAACATTTCGGCGGGAAATTATGAC
>Ga0209825_1000171_pt1 | contig 66837 bp, 53 predicted proteins | sample EN8Hudsemesocosm_FD_184631 | JGI IMG/M metagenome (GOLD analysis project Ga0209825, IMG submission 184631) | Methane-oxidizing microbial communities from mesocosms in the Hudson Canyon - EN8B Hudson Canyon (SPAdes) (version 2) | ecosystem: Environmental > Aquatic > Marine > Cold seeps | place... | reverse complement strand
CTTGGCTTTGACGGGGCAATCAATTACAAATCTAATGATCTTGACGCTCAGTTAGCCAAACTTGCACCCAATGGGATTGATTTATATTTTGAAAATACGGGCGGTCCAATTCAAAATTTAATATTTGAACGTATGAACGCACATGGCCGTATAGTGGTATGTGGAATGATTGCTGACTACAGTAAAGAAATACCAAGCCCAGGTCCAAATTGGATACCCGTTATAAAGAAGCGTTTAACTATCCAAGGTTTCACCATGCCAGATCATTTTGGAGAAGTACCTAGCTTATTAGCCAAACTAACACCTTATGTAATGTCAGGAAAAATCAAACACAGATCTCACATTCTAGAAGGGTTAGAATCTTCGATAGAAGGTTTAAATTTATTTTTCACAGGTGAAAATAAAGGAAAGTTGATTGTTAAGCTGTAACTAACAAATAATTCTAGTCACTGCGTCAATTTCAGTTAGAAGAAACTGGCGCATTAACCATTAGCTTATTTACCTTTTTGGTTAAGCTTGCCAGCCGCTTATACTGTTTATGCCCTTCTTCAATATGACTCACCTTTTTTATACAACTTTTACAAAGCTCTATATCCGCTAAACTAGGTGATAATTGTTCAAATAGTTTCAGTTGTGTTTGCACCAAGTTAAGGTTGAGACCCGTGTGCATAGGCGTTTCGGTAATAGCTAACTTCAACGTGGCAATTGCTGCAGCATAATCCCCTTCTTTAGCCTGCTTAATACTGGTTTTATTTAAGTGACGGGCGCGTATTTTTTTCTTGTAACCGTATGGCTCTTCCAGCATATCTCTGATTGCTTTTTGCAACGTTTGATCACTTTGGTTATCTGCGGCCAATTCATTTAAAACCTGCTGACCTCTTTCTGCAAGGTCGACTGAATAAAGTGACCGGGCTAGCTCTAACTTTGTTTTTTGCGACAAGGTATTTTCAGGAAGGTCACATAACGTCTGCACTTGATCTAAAACCTCTAGCGCCTTTTCTTTATAACCTTGGCCTGACAATGCCCGAATCTCTATCAGTAACGATTGTATTTTAACCTCTGCAGAATCACCGTATTTTTTCTTAGTAAGCTTTAATACCTCCAATGCTTCTGTGAACAAGGCTTTTCCTTGTTTACTCTTATCGGAATCAGAGATGTCTGTTAAACAGCGGCTAAAATTCAGATACGCTTCGGGTGAATGATAGCATGAGTATTCACCTAGGTTCACAGCACTGCGATAAGCAACCATAGCCCGTTCAATATCCAAATTCTCGACACAAATTTCTCCCAGCTTATTTTGCCTTAAAATATTTAATGGCGAAATATTAACTGCAACTTCAAGACTTTTCTGTGCTTTTCTTAACTCCTGATTCTTCTCGAATATGGTTGCAAGCAGTTCATGCGCTGCTAAATTCATTGAGTCTTGAGCAATTATCTTTTGGCAGATAAGCTCAGCAGCATCATAGTTTCCCTCTGCTATTTCTACCTTTGCTAAACCAATACCTGCCCAAACCGTTTCTCTTTTAGACATAGATTCAGTATATAGTTGCCGTGCAAGTTTGAAATTCCCCTCTTGGTAATACAAATGAACCATGGTTTTAAAACACCATGATCTAAACTTTGTCTTGCTACTAATAGCTTCGGCGCATAGCCTGATTGCTTTTGAATTATCCTGCCGATCTAGCGCTTCATTAATGGATAAAACCGATGTTTTTTGCGCCACAGCACCTTCAATACGTTTTTTTAAGACCCCCTGAGAAACAGGTTTTGTTAAATATTCATCTGGTTGATTCTCAACAGCAGACATGACCACTTCTTTGCTGCTATCAGCAGTTACGATAACGAATATGTCAGTTTTCTTTAGTAACTTCAGGTGACGTAGCTCTTCTAAAACCTGCTGACCATTTTTACCTGTACCCAAATTATAATCACAGAGAATCAAATCATACTTAGCGTCAGTGCATGCTCGAACAGCTTCATTTCCATTTTTTGTCACATCAACTTTCTCGACACCAAAATTGAGTAGTATTTTTTTCATCGACATCCGAAAGTTTTCGAAATCATCTACAATCAAAACACGCATTTTGCTGAATGCTGCATATTGTTCAGGCGCACTAAATGGATTCATAGGCTCAGACCGAACAAATAAGAAAAAATAAATATGACAAAGAACAACGAATACGTTGGCAGAAGAGCTTTACGAAAGAGTTTTGAGATCAATAAAGCGGCATAAAAGTAGAGGTATACTTTCATACAAACGGATTTATACTGTGTGCTTGGTAACTCAGCCGTCATAGTTTTTACCTTAGACCTGGAGCTTTGCGTCCCCACCTTTAGGTGAGTTTGCCGTTGCAATGAGTCATTAGACTACAAAACAAATGCACTCAATAACAATCAATAGAACATCTAAGCGTGAACCTCATCACATTCTGCCTATCAGTTTAACAAAATTTTACATCTAGTCTTTTAATAAACTTCTTAAGGTAAGTGTGAATTAAATTAAAATTTTGTTCTAATAAGCAAACAGGAAAAATGGTATTAAGGTTTGCTATCGTGCTAATCACTGGGTCACAGAATTAAAAGAACTTAGGGCTTTAATAAAAGCGGCATTGCTCTCGCCAAGAAACTTTCAAGAACTATCAGAAGGTTATATTGTACCGAGATCAATACTACCAAATACACTTTTATAGAAAATATGAGGAACGAATGTGACTGAAACTAATTTTAAACGCGCAATTCTAATATTTGCTGGTATCTTTTTAGCGGTATTTCTTGTCTACACATTGCCAGCTGCCATTGAACTCAATGATATATTCCAATCCTTTGCCGCTGGTTTTGTAAACCCCCTAGCAACGGGCTATTCCGTTGATGTGATTGCTAGTGGCTTTATACTAATTTCTTGGATTTTGTACGAGGCAAAAAATGACGGTATTCGTTTTGGTTGGATTTGTATCTTATTATGCCTAGTGCCTGGTGTAGCGGTTGGCTTTACCGCTTACTTATTACTTCGCCAAAAACAGCTTAACGCTCGCTCTAATCAAACAGAAACATGAAGCTAAGCAAACGCTTACAGAAAATAAATAACATGGTCATTCAACCTTACGACCATATTTGGGATTGTTGCTGCGATCATGGCTTTTTAGGTATGAGTTTACTCGTTCGAAACGCTGCCTCTACTATTCATTTTGTCGACATTGTTGAGCAGTTAATGGAGGACCTAGAAGCACAGCTTGTAAAAAATCACCCTAAAAATAATCAAATAACAGATTTAAATAATGCGTGGCAAGTTCATTGTTTGGGTGCTGAAAGAATCCCTATCCAAAGCAATACTAGCAATTTAGTTATTATATCCGGTGTCGGCGGTGACCTTTTAATCGAGATCGTCGAAGCCATACTCGCACATCACTCTAATCAAGAGCTCGAGTTTTTACTTTGCCCCGTACATCATAATTATAAAGTACGACAAGCCTTGAGAAAGCTAAATTTAGGTTTGGTAAATGAGGAGCTTATAAAAGAAAATAAACGTTTTTATGAAATATTGCATATCTCAACTCATTCAGAGCAAGCTATTTCAGACGTTGGTTCACAAATGTGGGATTTGTCGCGACAAGATGACCAAGAGTATTTAAACCAAACAATTGCTCATTACGAGCGCATGCAAAAATCAACAAACCGTACATTTTTTGAAGACACCCAAAATATTATTTCAGATTATCGTTGCTTGATTGCATAGAGCTTAATTGTTTTTGTAAGGGGTGAATACGTCTGAACGTATTATATAATCTTAGTTGAGATCCGCCATGTTTACCCCTAACTACTTTTCTACTCATCGACGCTAAGGCCTAAAACCTGACACTTTTTAAATTAAAAGTTCTTTAATCGTTTTATGGTTAGGTGATTCTATAAACTCAACAATATGACTCATCAAGTCTTCTGGCACGATAGGCAAAGTTAACCAACCCGCTAGTATTTGCAGGTGTTTATCTGTTTTTTCTGAAGGTAGCGTCTTGGGGTAATGTAAACTCACACCCAAACAAACGGCATCTTGTTGATGCTTTGAGTTCGAGATTGCTTGAAGTAATTCAAGTTCTGCAACACCACCTCTTCCGTCTGGTTCAAGATTGATAATAATGGCATCAAAACTTCTATTTTGAATATGCTCTAGAGTACTTTTTTCCGTGGCGGCCATAATAACGATACAGTCATTCATTTCCGTTTGATCAGTAATACCGTTAAACACGTCAATACCATAAGTCTCGACCATTAAAATTAAATTTTTATGTTTCATGCGGCATCCAGATTGATGTTTAAATTCATAGTCAACTTTAGAGCTAGGAACCCAACAATTCAAATATATACCACAACATATATGTAACCAGACCGTAAACTAAAAAAGGCAACCAATAAGCTGCCTTTTAAAAGGCGGTTACGGATTCATAACATAGGCATCTTTTTTTGCGTAAGCAAACTCATTGAGAATACGCTCAAACCGCCGCGTATCTTTATTTGGTTTACTAATCATTACCTGACAAAACATTTGCTGAACCCGCGTACTACTCGTTTTTAAATATAGCTGCAGGGCATACTTGGAAAAATCACGCACCATAAAATCAAAAATTTGATCAATCAGGTCATCATCAATTTCATTTTTATCCCAACTTTCTAAAATCAACTGCCCATAAGCTACGAGCGTGAAGAGTTCACCCACAATCAAAAGAAAGTCGATATCTTTAATTTGATTTTTGTTAGGACGAGCGACCATTAGCATTTTTTTAAAAACGGAGACCTGTTTCTTAAAGATCGACACATTCGGTAATTTACACTTTTCGTAGGCTAGGTTGTAATCATGAAAACGTGTTTTTCCTAAACCTTTTGTGATGCCTTGATTAAATAAGAAGTCATCATTCTTTCCGTCACGACGAACAGGTACATCATCATATTTTGCAGGCTTAAAAAAATAATTCGCCATAAACTTTACGATCAACGCCATATTCACGTGCACGGTACCTTCGAGTTTAGGTAATGCGCGTATATCGATCACCGCATTTTCGAAATATAAATCTTTTTCAAACCCTTTTGCAGCCATCACATCCCATAGGTTATTCATCACCTCTTCACCTTGGGTAGTTACTTTCATCTTTACCATAGGATTGAACAATAAATACCGACGGTCGTTTTCACTTGCCGAACGCATGTAATCTCTTGCACGATGAGCAAACAACTTCATTGCAGTTAAGCGAGTATAAGCATCCACAAACAACTGCTTGATATGTACAAAATCTGTAACGTAATGGTCGAACAGCCGTCGATTAGAAGCGTGGTCAATGGTTTCATGATAGGCATGCGTGCAAATTCCAATCGATGCAAAACCTAAATTGAATTTCATGACGTTGATCGTATTGAGTGAGTCATCCCAAGCTTTATGGCCGATTTCAGAAATATCTTCACTCGTAATTGGATAATCATTTAGGCGGTAATTTGCGACATAATCTTGGTTATTAATTACATTTTTAATGCACTCATATTTTTCGTGCTGAGAGTCAACAGCAAAAAAAACATATTCATCCGTTCCTTCAACTTTACCGAAAGTAGACACGAGAGCAGCTTTGTTGCCATTGCCAATATAGTACTTTTCACCCCGAGCGAGATAAGACCCATCTTTTTGAGGAATCAATTTCATCTCAGAAGAATATATATCTGCGCCATGCTCTTTCTCTGAGAGACCAAATGCGAAAATTTCACCTTGCTCTAGCAAGGCTACCGTCTTCTTTTTAAGTGCCTCATTACTCCCTAAAAATATAGGCCCTACACCAAGCGCTGATACTTGAAAGCAATACCAGTAAGTTAAGCCATAAAAACCTAATATTTCTGCAAAATCAGTAATACGAGAGGTATCCCAGCGAGCATTTTTCTTCCCATAACCTTTTGGGGTAAGTAGTGTCGCAAAGATTTTTTCTTTTTTATTAAACTCTAAAAACTCTGTATACCAGCGTCGGCTCTCATAATCTGCTTTAGTTTTTGCGAGCCCCATTCCTTCAAAGAAGTCGATGGTTTTGAGCATAATTTCTTTGGTTTCTTTATCTGGGTAGGATTGTGCGAATGCCTTCGGATTTAACAAATGCATGGTATTTAAATTCCCTAAGTGGATTGACTCAGCATGGCTGAAATTTCACTCATGGCTATTTAAGTCCTGAAAGACTTACATCAAATAGGCAGGTGTTAACAATTGAAAAAACATTACACGTTTTAATTCATTTAGTCATTAACACAGGATAACCTCGTTCAATATATTTATAGGTACCCCTAAATAGTTATTCTCTGATAAAAGTTCTGCCCTTCACACTACCCGACTAGGACAAAGTCGGGTTTTTCTCTCACAAAACAATCTGGGCATTCGTATTTTTTGGACATACCGTCTCCTTGTTTTTAATTGAGCAATTAACCTCAATCATTTATGCCGCTTCTTTTACGACTTCAGGTTGATGAAATTTGCTAAAAACTTCTTCTTTTTGGTCTGGATCAATGTTTACTTTTGACATATCGCCCTCAGCCCATTCCACGACTCGATGATCCATCACTGCTCGCCAAGCTGGTGGTATCATCGCAAGTACAAACATGGTTGGATACCCTGAAGGCAATGAAGGTACATTTTCATAATCTCTAAGTAATTGATAAGGACGTGTTGGATGCGCATGATGATCTGAATGTCGTTGAAGGTGCAGTGTTATTAAGTTTGATACCTTATGATTACTATTCCAGGAGTGATGTGGCTGACAACGTTCATAGCGGCCATTCTCCTTTTTTTGACGTAATAAACCATAATGCTCTACATAATTGGCGCAAGTTAACTGCCACCAGCCATAGGTCGAAGCAATCGCTAAAAATGGAATCATCACCGGACCAAAATAAGCAAGCATTAAAGTATAAGCAACAACAGTCATCAGAAATGTTTGAATGATCTCATTACCAAGAGACCATTCTGACTTACCTAAGCGCTGAAGCCGGGTTAATTCTAAACCCCATGCTCTTCTGAAAGCCCCTGGGATTTCACGTTTTACGAACTTATAGATTGATTCACCAAATTTAGATGACGCTGGATCTTCTGGAGTCGCGACATCTTTATGATGTCCTTTGTTATGTTCTATACAGAAATGCCCATAACCACTACATGCCAGTACGAGTTTTGCACAAAAATATTGTGTTTTATCTTTTACCTTATGTCCCATTTCATGAGCAGCCACTAAGCCTAAGCCATTAGTCACACCGGCACTTAACGCGCCGCCGAGCATACTTAACCAAGACCAATCATAATGTGACACCACATATGCCATACCAACTAAAGCAGCCCAGTGCATGGCTGTCGTACAATACATAATATAAACGTAGTAACGCTGATCTTTTATCTGCTCAATCAACTCATCGTCGGGGTTCGCATCATCAGTACCAAAAATATAATCCGCTGCAGGTAAAATGGCGTACATCATCACAAGCGTGAACCATAGCCATGCTCCCTGCCCCGTTTGTGCTGCTAGAATAGCGGTGATCAATGGTACTGATGGTAATAACAAAGACATCCAATACCAATAACGCTTACTTAAAATCCAAGTGTTAGTTTTCTCACAGTCTTTGGTTTTTTTAATAGCGTTACCTTCACTCACTTCCGATAAATTAGGTGATGATGAAAGCACATCATGCGGCTTAACTAAACTGGTCATAGAACACCTCATAACAATTAATACTTAAGATAGTTTGAGGCTATCTAAGTAAAGTTTTTATTAGAATAATATGGATATGGTCAGAATAATTTAAAATACATAACTAAAGAAGGGTATTCCGAATCAAGACATAGTCATTTTGATTCATCTTATCTCAATGAAATAAATTGTATTTATCATGCAGGATATAGCGGAGTTTTTAACTATTTTCTTTGGCGAAAAGTTGAGGGAGCACAATTAAACCAGCGTTTAAAAGAGCGTCCAAAATTTGAATTATCTTCATAGCCTAGATCGAAAGCGATTGCCTCGACTGTTAATTCAGATTCTAACAATAAATGGCTTGCACGCTGCTTTTTAAGCTTATCCAGAATCAGCTTGAAGGTGGTACTTTCTAGTTTTAGCTTTCGAGTTAAGGTACTTTTTGACATATTAAGATGTTTAGCCGCCACCTCAACTGTCAAATTATAATGATGGTTGTTCTCGATCATATAACTTATTTTTTCAGACAAAGTCTCATAATGCGACAGTCTGGCTAATTCAATATCACATTGGTTTTTAGCGAAATCAACTGAGCGAGAGTTAGAGGATAAACACGGTATTTCTAACAAGGGTAACGGAATATCAAACGACGCTACTTTATGCCCAAAAGTGACAATGCATGGTAAAAGTTCTGTGTATTTAACGCTCCAATCAGGTTTTGAATAAGGAAAATTAAAAGTACATGCCTGCACTTCATTTCCAATAATATATTCAAGTATGTTCATTAAAGTTAAAGCTAATACTTCGTGTAAGATGCTACTGATTGGTTGCCAATCACAAAGTTCAGTCACGGTAATCGTATAAACACCATCATGAATCGTTGATTGAATATCCATCGCCTGCAGTCTCGTCTGATAATAACTAATAATTAAGACTAAACATTCTTTTAAATTTACACCGTGAGTCACCGCAAAACCAAGGTTACCGTGACTGGAAATTTGAATATTTTGAGCGACATCTAACCCCATCCATGGCTTATCTGATGCAACACTAATCGCTTCAATTAATTCTTTTAAATCTTCAAAAGGTATAAAATCTTGTTCATCGTTCGGAGCTAACCTGGAAATAACAGCATCAACATTCAAGTTATGTTCAATGCTATAACGAACAAAATGATTCCAATAAGTGACTGACGATAAGGGTGTGATTGCTGCCGTATTTTTCAAAAGTTCGATAACCTTTTTAGAATTATTGTAAGACTATACGTTACTTATTTCGCACTGTCAGAAAGCGTTTGTCAACAAATCATCAACATAATCAGGAAGTAAGCTGCCCGCTTTACCATAAAGATGTGCATCAAAAGCTGACTTTATACTGGTCGGTTCTAAGTTTAATTCAACAGTATGTGCACCATAGTGGTTAGCTTGTTGTACAAAACCAGCAGCGGGATATACCTGCCCTGATGTACCAACCGATAAAAACAAATCACACGTCAAAAGCGCTTGCTCAATTTGCTCCATATAAAAAGGTATTTCACCAAACCAAACGATATGAGGTCTTAGGCTTCCTTGCTTGCCACAGCACAAACAAGACATATCAGACGTAATATCTTCAGAGATATCAAACACTGCCCCAGTAAAACAACAACGCATTTTGAGTAATTCACCATGCATATGCAGTACATTCTGAGAACCGCTCTCTTCATGTAAGTTATCGATATTTTGTGTGACCAGTAAAAAATCACCCTTAAACATTTGTTCTAATTTTGCTAACGCCAAATGTGCATTATTCACCTGCACATCATTACTCAATAACTGTTTGCGCCGAGCATTATAAAACTGTTGAACTAAGGTGGGATTTGCAATAAACCCCTCGGGCGTTGCAACATCTTCTATTCGATGTTGTTCCCATAAGCCATCAGCCGCTCTAAATGTTTGAATACCTGATTCAGCGGAAACGCCTGCGCCAGTTAATACGACAATAGATTGATAATTCGACATAGAATATACCTTTAAAAATTAAAGATAAGCGCTTAATGCTCGCCAACGTTGCAACTTCATTTCTCGTTTAGTAGCGGCATTAGCGGGGCTTGTTGAGGGCATTACCAGAAAATCACCAGAGAAATCATGTGCCGTACTTTCGACGACATTATTTTGTAGCACATACTTTTTAAATATCTTTTGTGCCGCTTGGCCATTAAATATAACCAGTTTAATTGATGAATTTTTACTTAATAAGTCTGAAAAATCATTGGCTTGAATGCTCGAAGAATCAATTGCTGAATCCAAACTACCAGGCCGGTGACAAGCCTGTATAACATCCCAAACGGCGACTTTTTCTTGCTTCAGAAGCTCAGTTCGAACACCGTAAGGTTCAAGCAGGTCGAAATCAAACAATTCAGACATGATCCACCAAAATGTATTTTGGGGGTGGGCATAATATTGCTGACTCTCAAGTGATTTAATACTTGGCATGGAGCCTAAGATTAAAACCAATGGGGATTCACCCAGAATAGGTAAAAACCCCTGATCAATTTTTTTCATTAAAGCAACTGCACTTCAACTGTAGATGAGACATACACTGCTTTTTCGACCGCTTGATCAATACTTTCACCTAAGGCTAAACCTACGCCCATTCTCCGTTGGCCGTTTACTTCAGGCTTTCCAAATAAACGTAATTGAGTATCAATTTGTTGAAGAGCAACATCTAGTTTTGAAAATTCAACCTGAGAAGATTTTCCTTCAACTAAAATAACTGATGAAGCCGCTGGACCTAGCTGCTTGATAGCAGGAATCGGTAGCCCCAAAATTGCGCGCGCGTGCAGTGCAAATTCAGATAAATCTTGTGAGATTAGCGTTACTAAGCCTGTGTCGTGTGGCCGTGGTGATACTTCACTAAAGTAGACTTTATCTCCTTTGATAAATAGCTCAACACCAAACAAGCCATTTCCTTCAAGATTTTCAGTTACCTGATGCGCAATATTTTGTGCTTTTTCAAGCGCAATATTTGACATTTTTTGAGGCTGCCAAGATTGCTGATAATCACCATCCTTCTGTATATGCCCAATGGGCGCACAGAAACTTGTTTGTCCTGCATTGCGAATCGTGAGCAAGGTAATTTCGTAATCAAAATCAACAAACCCTTCGATAATGACCTTACCTGCACCAGCCCGACCTCCTGATTGTGCATAATCCCACGCAGTATCAATGTCTTGTGCTTTCTTTATCGTACTTTGACCTTTACCAGACGAACTCATGATAGGTTTAATCACACAAGGTAGCCCGACCACCTTAACTGCAGCCTGGTACTCTTCATAGGTTTCAGCAAACTGGTAAGGTGAGGTTAAAATCCCCAAAGTTTCAGCTGCGAGACTACGAATACCTTCTCGATTCATAGTAAGGTTTACAGCACGAGCAGATGGAATAACATGAAAACCTTCCTTCTCTAGTGCCACCAACTCTGAGGTAGCTATTGCCTCAATTTCTGGCACAATAAAATCAGGTTTTTCCAATTCGATGATATTACGTAATGCAGAACCATCTAGCATATCAATCACATGAGAACGATGCGCAACTTGCATAGCCGGCGCATTGGCATATCGATCAACAGCTATGACTTCAACACCATAACGCTGAAGCTCAATAACGACTTCTTTTCCTAATTCACCCGAACCGCAGAATAAAACTTTTTTTGCCGTAGATGAAAGCGGGGTTCCAATCGTAGTCATTTCTTATTCCTAGTTAAGTGCATTGCTAAATATATGATTGAGTTTCTCGTTCTTTAACTTTGTCTAGAATCTTTTGCTTCTCTGCGTTATCCATCCCCCACCAGCGTGTAATTTCATCACCCGTTCGATAGCATCCGACACACATGTCATCGGCATTTAATGCACAAATACTCACACATGGAGAAGGTATTTCTTCTACGCCTTGTTTATTCATTTTTCTACAACCTTTAATCTTGAGCGACTAGCTCTATAGCATAATTCTTACCATTATGAACGTAATGCATGGCGCTTAGCTCAAGCATTTTAATTTCTTGCTCAGAGAGGTTCCGCTTAACTTTTCCGGGACAACCAATCACCATTGAGCCATCTGGCACCACCATGTTTTCAGGTATTAATGCATTAGCACCAATCAAACAGTTTTTACCAATTTTTGCTCCATTAAGCACGACAGCATTAATGCCAATAAGTGTGTTATCACCAATCGTACAACCATGCAGCATGACTTTATGCCCAACCGTAACATTCTTACCAATATTAAGAGGACAATTAGCATCAATATGTAAAACAGAACCATCTTGGATATTGGTATTCTCTCCAATAATTATTTTATCATTATCGGCTCTAATAACGACATTAAACCAAATACTTGCATTTTCATGAATAACAATCGAACCAATAAGACTGGCGTTGGGTGCAATAAAAGCTGGCTCACCTTCATACTGAATTTTTCTTTTACCTAAGGAATACATCACAATTTAACTCTCTATCTACTGGCTATTTAAAGTTTATTGAGGAGTCACCGCGGGACGTGTGGCTCATCAAAAATAGTAATATCCGCATCGAAGGCAATATTCATCAACTCTACGAGAACAATGGCCGATAAGCCCCAGATCTCATAGGTTTCACCTTCATACTGATAATCGTAACTGGGTACAGATAGCGCTATATCACGATAGGTCATTTTATCACGTCGTTTTGGCACCGCATCATGAAAAAATAGTGTAGGTACTTTAAAAATGCTATCCAACTCATCTAAATTTGGTGTAAAGCTGACCGTCTCATCAACTAAACCAACAAACGGAGTCACTCGAATGCCGTGTAGCGAGATAACTTGGCTTAATTGTCCAATGATTTCAATGTGGTGTGACGCGACACCTATTTCTTCATGACATTCTCGCAAGGCTGTTTGCTCAAGTGTTACGTCCTCTTCGTCAAACTTACCACCAGGAAAAGCTACCTGACCTTTGTGCGTATTCATATGTTGTGCACGCCGGGTAAGAATAATACTGGGGGACTGAGCATTCCTCGTAATTAGAACAAGAATTCCCGCTTCAGGAAAGTCAGCTTCGACTTCTTTAGGCGTATACGCCTTTACCCTTTCAACAAGCTTATCAATTTGATTCATACGCATACTTTTGAATTTCAAGAGCGCAAACTTTAGCACACGTATGTTGTTATTGTGATGCTAATTGGGTTTATACTCAGTGTAAGCGCTCTTTTATTCTTTGCATAAGGTAAATATTTGTATGAAGTTCTGTAGTCAATGTGGTGGCGAAATCGAGCACAAGGTACCAGAAGATGATAACCGACCTCGATTTATCTGTGTTCGTTGCGATCTAATTCATTATCAAAACCCAAACATTATTGCTGGTACCATTCCTGTATATGAAAACAAGGTTTTATTATGCAGGCGTGCAATCGAACCTCGTCATGGCTACTGGACACTCCCTGCTGGTTTTATGGAAAACCAAGAAACAACAACCGAAGCTGCTATTAGAGAAACATGGGAAGAAGCTGAAGCTAAAGTCTACATTGATGCACTCTATACGGTGATTAATGTTCCGCAAATAGACCAAGTACACATGTTCTTTCGAGCAACAATGGTCGATGAAAAGTTTGGCGCTGGTCCAGAAAGCCTTGAAACCCAGCTATTCAACGAAGAAGACATACCTTGGGACGAAATTGCCTTCCCAACAGTTAAAAGAACACTAAAACTCTTTTTCGAAGACCGTAAAACGATGAATTTTGACGTACATGTTAGTGACATTATTCGCAAGAAAATCAAAACCAAATAACAAAGTTTGCTAAACACCCAGCCTTTACTACCCTTAAGTAATCACGATCTAATCAATCACTTACTGGTACATAGAATGGGCATTCGCTTTACAAATGTATTCATTGGAATCTTGTTAGTTTTTTTTTCAATCAATAGTTTTTCTTCAGAAAAGAGCGCTTTATTAACCGTCGGTTTATCAGTTTGGTCTGGTTACCCTGAAAGCGTAAAAGGCTTCAAACATGCAATGCAAGAAGGTGGCTTCATTGAGGGTGACAATGTTAATTATATTCTAAAAGCGAGTAATACTGATAAAAATAAACAACGAGAGATAGCAAGCCAATTTAAAGATCTTAAGGTCGATTTAGTTTATTCCCTTACGACCCCCGGTACGATTATCATTAAAGAAATACTGCCGGCTGATACGCCTATTGTATTTTCTATCGTTACCTACCCTGCTGACTCAGGGTTAATTGAGTCATTTGAATATTCGGGGAATAATTTAGTGGGCACCAGTAATTATGTCCCATTAAATCATCATGTCGACTTACTCACGAATATGCTACCTGAAGCTAAAAAAGTTGCTATTTTCCATCGTAAGGGTGAACCAAATTCTAAAATTCAAACAGCTAGTTTAACGCGAGCATTTAAACGACAAGGTATTAAAGTTATTAATCAGGCGCCTGTATCCATTGAAGAAGTAAAAACAATGGCTTTATCTTTAATAGGTAAAGTAGATGCCTTTGTTACAACCACCGACACGTTAATGCAAGGAGGTGGTGAAAAGGCTTTAATTGATATTTCACTTAAAAATAAGCTTCCTATTTTAAGCTCAAATAAAAGTGGTATAGAAAACGGCTCTACCTTTGGTCCTGCAGCTGACTTTTATACACTTGGCTTTATGTCTGGAACGAAAGCGGTACAAATTCTTTTAAGAAACAAAACGCCAGCGCAATTAGAGTCAGAATTTCAAAATCCTCCTTTAATAATGCTGAATAAGCAGAGTATCGATAAACTCGGCTTAACTGTTCCGTCTCGATTACACTCTTCTGCAAAATGGGTAGACACAACAAAATAACCGACTCTTACGAATAGTTTAATTTATGAAACTGCACTTAAAGCTTCTTATATTTGGCAGCATTATTATTTCACTCGCATTGGGTGCAATGGGCTATTTTGTCATTGAGAAAACCTCTGAAAACCTACACTCTCAAATATCAAAACAACTTGAAGGTAATATAAAGCTAGGTATATCAAAACTTCAAGAATCGGAAGCCGAATTAACTAATATCACTCAAGTAGTTGCACATAATCGAAACATAAAAAAAGCATTACACTTACTGGAAAGTCGTGGTATTAGCCAAATCATTAATGACCTCATCGGCATTTACCCTTTCCTGAACTACATTATTGTCGCAGAACCTGATGGCACCATATTTTCAACTAGCACTGTAGACCACGAGGGAAACAAAATAGCCGGTGAAGAGTTATTACTCGAAAACATTAAATCAAATAACTTATTTTCCCAACCCTCTCATGAGGCCGTTAGTATCAGTCACCACGGAGAAGATAACTTCTTAAAGCTATTACAATTCACTTCTTCAAGAGACAGTCAGTGGTACGGTGCAAAGGTCGTAAAGCGAGGACATGTAATAGGACAAGTTACGCTATCTATTGATTGGCAAACAAAATACAACTCATTATTATCCAGTATCAAAAAGCAACTATATGAAACCGACAAAAGTATTGATCATATTCTTTTAGTTGACCAAAACAATATGATTCAGGCTGCTAGCGCCACACCGCTTTCAACGACGATGCTTTACAATAAAAGTCGATTTTTTTCTCCTTCTCGCTCGCAAATTTGGAAAAGTGAGGCCATCAATTTTGGTAATAAAACATTAAATCTAACGATTATTGTGAATCGCGACTTATTATTTGCACCGATTAAAGAAACGAAAAAAGACGTGATTCTTATTAGTGTACTTAGCGCTATTTTTCTCGCGGCTATGTTAGCTTTAATATTGCGCTTTTCAGTATTAAAAAGAATCAAAGAATTACATCATGCCACCATTGTTATAGGAGATGGTAATTTAAACTTTCGAGTAAAAGATCTTGGGCGTGATGAGATAGGCGACTTAGGTAAAGCCTATAATTCAATGGCAATTAGTCTCCAAAATATCACAGCCTCTAAAACTGATTTAGATAAGGAAATAAAAGAACGAATTACTGCCACAAAGCATGCCAAAGAGCTGGCAACAAAAGCCGATCAAGCAAATAAAGCTAAAAGTGAATTTTTAGCCAATATGAGCCATGAAATACGTACTCCAATGAATGGCGTTATTGGTATGCTAAATATACTAAATAAAGAAAAGCTCACCGACAAACAATTAGGCTATACCGAAACGGCACAATCGAGCGCCAAACATTTACTTTCAATTATCAACGACATTCTTGATTTTTCCAAAATTGAAGCCGGGAAACTGGAGGTTGAAAAAGTCCACTTTAACTTACGCCAACTACTAAACAACCTAACGACAGAGCTAACTTACCGCACTTCTGATAAAGGCCTTGATTTACACCTTAGTATTGATGATAACGTTCCTATATCTATTCAATCTGATCCTGGTCGTCTTCGTCAAATCCTGTTAAACCTAACCGGCAACGCAATTAAATTCACACATCAAGGACATATAGACTTACACATTTCAGCGAAACATAACGAACAAAAAAATAGCGCCCAAATAAACTTCTCTATTCAAGATACGGGCGCTGGAATTCCTAATGAACAAATTCATTTGCTCTTCGATTCATTTAGCCAAGTAGATTCATCTACAACACGAAACTATGGTGGAACAGGGCTAGGCTTAGCGATTGTTAAACAACTTAGCCAGCTCTTAGGTGGTGACGTTAATGTTTCAAGCAAGTTTGGAGAAGGTAGCTGCTTTTCATTTACGATTGTCGCTGATGTAGACACTCAGCCCTCTTCTCCCCTCAATATAAGCTCCCCCCCCGCTCAGAAAAGTAATCCAAACAAAAACACAGACCGTACCTTTAGTATTTTATTAGTTGAAGATAACAGTGTGAACCAAATTGTTGCCCAAACATTACTTGAAGGCTTTAGTTATGTCGTTCATATTGCCTGTAATGGTCAAGAAGCATTAGAGCAGCTTGAGTCCAACCTTCCTTACGATCTCGTTCTAATGGACTGCCAAATGCCTATAATGGACGGTTATGAGGCAACACAACGAATTAGAGCTAGTAAAAAAGCACTGAACCCCAAAATCCCTATCATCGCAATGACAGCCAATGTAATGAAAGGCGATAAAGAAAAATGTATTCAATCGGGAATGGATGATTACCTATCCAAACCCATTGACCCTAATGAATTGGAAGTAGTGTTAGAACGCTGGCTAAATGTGTAAATTTAAAAAGATTCAAGCTTTATGACTTCATACGCTGGCGTTTCATAAGGGTGAGATTTTTTTAATGCTTCAATTGCAATCTCAATAAACTCACTTCCACAAACCATCTCAACTTTTAACTCCTCAACTTTTTCTAACACCCCTGATTCCCCAATAAAAGGGTCACTACCAGATAGGGGTCTAAACTGTCCAGTACCTGTCGTTTGCCAACTGCAACTATCATAATTACCAATCCGACCAGCACCTGTCAAAAAGACAGCACGCTTTACTTTTTCGGCATAAAAAAGTGGAACAAAAAAAGATATTTTATACATAACGTTACTCTTACAATGCAAAACAGTGACATTTTTATTATAGTAATTATAGCGTAACCCAGTAAAAACGTGGCTTTCAAAGCATTTTGAAATTCTAATTACAGTTACCCACAAAATCTGTGGATAACTCTGTGAACAATTTTGGGGTACATGCCTGAAACGTACATATTCACTGCCTTTTCTTTAAATTGTTAATTTTTTAACCCATCACAATTTATTCTTTATTATCAGCTAGTTATATAAGTCAATGGCATTTCTGTCCTTACAAGATATGGCTAAGATATATTATCAATTTTCATCCCCAAAAATGTGCATAAAAATCAGATAAAAAACTTTAAAAACTAATTATAGTCAATTTTACGTCTGCATTACGATCAAAATCAGGACGTTTTTCATACAACATGGCAAAAAAACGACACCCTCGCCCTCACACATTCACCACAAATAATTACATTAAGTTACATAAAAGACCACTCTAACTAATACCTAAATTTAAATTCACAACCTCAATTAATTTACAATATTAATCAAAAAAAAAGCGTTTTAAAACTAAGTTTTAAAACGCTTTTCAGGAGACTTAAACTTATCAATTTACAATAAGTCTATCCAAAATTTTAATTAAAATACTTTCTTGCGTTTCTAAACAGCCGTAACCAAGGTGCATCTTCATTCCAGTCATTTGGATGCCATGAATTCTGAACGGTGCGATACACTCGCTCTGGGTGAGGCATCATAATAGTGACGCGACCATCATCCGAACACACTCCCGAAACACCTTCTGGAGACCCATTAGGATTGGCTGGATATTGTTTTGCCACGCCACCTTGGTTATTGACATAACGTAGGACTAACTGGTTATTTTTTTGTAAAGCGGCTAATTTTTCACTACTCGCAAACTCTGCTCGGCCTTCGCCATGCGCAACAGCAACAGGAATTCGAGAGCCAGCCATACCACTTAAAAACATTGAAGGTGAAGACTGTACTTCAACCAAAGAAACTCGCGCTTCAAATTGGTCTGAACGATTACGTACAAAGTGTGGCCAATTTTCAGTACCAGGAATGAGTGAACGTAAGTTCGACATCATCTGACAACCATTACACACACCTAGTGCAAGTGTGTCTTCATTGGTAAAGAACTCAGCGAATTGATTTCTTACTTGCTCGTTAAACAAAATAGATTTTGCCCAACCTTCACCAGCACCAAGCACATCACCATAAGAGAATCCACCACATGCAACTAAAGCATTAAACTCATCAAGTTTATGTCGACCCGCCATCAAGTCACTCATGTGAACATCTACCGCAGAGAATCCTGCGCGAGTGAATGCAGCAGCCATTTCGACTTGGCCATTCACCCCCTGCTCTCTCAATACCGCAACTTTTGGTTTTGCACCAGTATTAATATAAGGCGCAACAATATTTTCATTTTGATCAAAGCTTAAATATGCATTAAGACCAGGATCTGTTTCATCTAAAATACTATCGAACTCTTCTTGAGCACACTCAGCATTATCTCTAAGTGATTGCATGCGATAGCTGGTCTCAGACCACATCTGTTGATAGTAAGTACGTTTTTCTTCTAGTACCGGTACGTCATCAAAAGTAAATCGAATATAGTCGTCATCATTCAAACTACCAACAACTAAAGTATGCTCTCCTAAACCTGCCCCAGTGAATTGCTGAAGTACGGCTTCAGTATCTTCTTGCTTCACTTGTATAATGGCACCAAGTTCTTCATTAAATAACTCGCGTGCAAAATGCGTTTTATCTTCAGCTAATAAGTCTAATTTAACATCGACACCTACATGCCCTGCGAAAGACATTTCAACTAAAGTGGTAAACAACCCGCCATCTGAACGGTCATGATATGCCAAAAGCTTATCATCAGCATTCAAACCCTGTATCACTGCGAAGAACGCTTTTAAGTCTTCAGCATCATCAACGTCTGGCGCTACGGCACCCGCCTGCTTATAAACCTGAGCCAATGCAGAACCGCCCAAACGATTCTGGCCATTAGCCAAATCTACCAAGATCAGATCAGTTTTACCTTGGTCAGTTTTTAATTGAGGTGTAAGTGTTCGTCTCACATCAGTAACAGGAGAAAAACCTGTAATAACAACAGATAGAGGAGATGTAACGGTTTGTGTATCACGCCCTTCTTTCCAAGTGGTTTTCATCGACATTGAGTCTTTACCAACTGGAATCGAAATCCCTAATGCCGGGCAAAGCTCCATACCAACCGCTTGAACAGTTTTGTATAAATTATCATCTTCACCAGGATGCCCAGCCGCTACCATCCAGTTCGCTGAAAGTCGAATATCAGAAATTTTACCAATCGACGCAGCAGCCATGTTTGTCACGACTTCACCCACAGCCATTCTACCCGAAGCTGGCGCATCGATATTTGCAATAGGTGTTCGTTCACCCATCGCCATCGCTTCACCTAGATAACCATCCAAATCAACCGACGTTACAGCAACATCAGCCACAGGGATCTGCCAAGGCCCGACCATCTGGTCTCGCGTAACCATACCTGTAATCGATCGATCACCAATGGTAATAAGGAAGTTTTTGCTCGCGACACTGGGTAGTTTAAGAATTTTTTCAGCCGCTTCTTTTATATCGACGTCACTTGATTCAAACATAGGCTTGGTAAATGACTCACTTTCAACCGATCGATGCATTTTAGGCGGCTTGCCAAATAATACCGACATTGGTAAATCAACAGGTTTATTATCAAAATGCGGGTCTTCGACTTGAATTTCTTCTTCTGCTAACGCTTCCCCAACAACAGAGTACGGGCAACGTTCTCGCTCACAAATGGCTTCAAAGCGCGCTAGATCTTCTGGCATAACCGCGATGACATAACGCTCTTGAGACTCATTACACCAAATTTCATGCGGCGCCATACCCGGCTCATCATTGGGTACTTTTCTTAAATCAAAGCGACCACCACGCCCACCGTCTTTCACAAGTTCAGGAAATGCATTCGATAAACCGCCCGCTCCTACATCATGAATAAATGCAATGGGGTTTTTATCATCTAACTGCCAGCAGCGATCGATCACTTCTTGGCAGCGTCTTTCCATTTCAGGATTTTCGCGTTGTACAGAGGCAAAATCTAAATCTGCATGACTCGCTCCCGAGTCCATAGAAGACGCAGCACTACCACCAAGTCCAATCAACATGGAGGGTCCGCCTAGTACGATTAATTTAGCGCCAACTTGAATTTCATTCTTTAGAACATGGTCTGCTTTAATATTGCCCATACCACCGGCGATCATAATCGGCTTATGATAACCTTTTATTTCTTGCCCATTCGGCCCGGCAACCTGCTCTTCAAATGTTCGAAAATAACCACATATATTTGGACGTCCAAACTCATTATTGAATGCAGCCCCACCCAAAGGACCCTCTAACATAATATTTAATGCAGAAGTCATTCGTTCAGGCTTGCCGAAGTCACTTTCCCAAGATTGTTCAAAACCTGGGATTCGTAGGTTAGAAACGGTAAAACCTGTTAAGCCTGCTTTAGGCTTTGAACCTTCGCCCGTTGCACCTTCATCGCGAATTTCCCCACCAGAGCCTGTAGCAGCCCCTGAAAAAGGCGATATTGCAGTGGGGTGATTATGCGTTTCAACTTTCATTAGAATATGGATAGGCTCTTCATGCCCCTCATACTCTCCTGTTTCAGGATTAGGATAAAAACGTTTACCCGTTGAGCCCTCAATTACAGCGGCATTATCAACATAAGCTGATAAAACACCTTCAGGATTCAGCTCATTCGTATTTCGAATCATCGAAAATAATGATTTTTGCTGCGCTTCACCATCAATATCCCATGAAGCATTAAATATTTTATGGCGACAGTGCTCCGAGTTTGCTTGTGCAAACATCATCAGCTCTACATCAGTAGGATTACGCTTTAATTTGCAAAACTCTTCGACCAAATATTCAATTTCGTCAGCCGCTAGGGCTAAACCGATGCGTTTATTTGCTTCTTCTAAGGCTTCGACACCATACGATAAAACATCAACGGTTGATAAAGGGCTAGGTTCAGCATGCGTAAATAATAGTTGGGCACCCGCCATTTCATGAAAAACAGCTTCAGTCATCCGATCATAAAAAATAGAGGATAACTGCTCTCTTTGTTCCATTGTTAGTTTGCCTTCCAGTCTTACATAGTAGGCAATACCACGCTCTATTCGGTTTAGTTTATTTAAACCACAGCCATGAGCTATATCTGTTGCTTTACTCGACCAAGGCGAAATCGTACCAGGACGAGGTATCACTAAGAATAAAACACCTTCAGATGATTCCGACTTTGTACTCGGACCATACGTTAGTAACTTGTTTAGCGTGTTAAGTTCAGAAGTTGTTAAATCTTCTGAAATATCAATAAAATGCATAAACTCTGCATAAACAGACTGAATTGCAGGAATATCTTTCTTAATTGTTTCTAACAGTTTTTCGCTTCGAAATGAAGAAAGAGCAGGAGCGCCTCGGAGTTCCAACATAATCAGGTGTTACCTCGTTGAAGGGTCATTGAAGAAATTGACGAGCGCGTATTCTACGTGAAAGTATTCCCGCTGTTAATAGGAATCGTACACTTGATACCAACTACGTCACCAAGTCACATATTGATACAATAATTAAGGCTGACTTAGTTGACTATATAGAAGCTAGCTGGAACCATAAGCATATGTTTTCAAAAACATTAACAGATGAACAGTTGATCTGACATAAAAGGTATTTGCTTGATTCAACAGTTAAAAAAACAATTAAACGTTAAATATGTACGTTTTTTATTTACACTCATACTTAGTGTATTCATTAGTGCCTGCGAAAAAACAAGCACTTTTGAAAAAATAGCGAAACACAAAACCTTACATGTGATCACTCGTAATGCCCCTGCTGTTTATTATGAAGGTCGAGAAGGCCCTATGGGCTTCGAATACGACCTCGCTAAACTTTTTGCTGATGAATTAGGACTCAAACTTGAATTAAAAGTTGCTTCCACTCGAACACAAATACTTTCTGCACTCGATAATGAATATACAAACATTGCTGCTGCTGGCATGGTTGCCAGCCTAGATCGCGCTAACCGATACAAATATTCACTCCCCTACATGCAAGCGAGCCCTGTTGTTGTTTATCGTTATGGCAGCACTCGCCCTAGAAGCATTAAAGATATTATTGGTAAACGCATTGCTGTTGTAAGTGATAGTTACCATACCGACGAACTACACACTCTTAAATTAAAAACACCTGAATTACAGTGGAATGCTTTAGACGTTGAAACAATAGATTTAATGAAAATGGTTCAGGATAAAGACATAGATTACGCAATTATCACCTCCACAGAGCTCGATATTCACCAAGCCTACTACCCTCGTGTCAAACGCGCGTTTAACATTGGAGATCTACAAAAAGTTGCTTGGTATTTTCCAAAGTCTACCGATCAGACTTTAATTGGACGCGTCAATCAGTTTTTTGCACGCATTGAGGAAGATGGCACTTTATTGAACCTTAAAGAACGCTATTTTGGTCACTTGGAACAACTAAATTATGTGGGTGCCAGAACCTTTATCAAGCATATTAATAGCCGTCTACCGAAATATGATGAACACTTCAAAGAAATCGCTGAACAATATGGTTTGGATTGGAAGCTTATGGCTTCAATGGGTTACCAAGAGTCACACTGGAAAGCCAATGCAACCTCCCCTACAGGTGTGCGTGGACTAATGATGCTAACCAGAGTGACAGCCAAAGAAATAGGTATTGAAAACCGATTAGACCCTGAAGCGAGTATTAAAGGTGGCACTCGTTACTTTTCTAAAATCAAAAAACGAATTGTTAAACGCATCGAAGAACCCGACAGAACCTGGTTTGCTTTAGCTGCCTATAATGTTGGTTACGGTCATTTAGAAGATGCCCGCATACTGACACAAAAAGGAGGCAAAGACCCTGACAAATGGTTAGATGTAAAAGAGTTCTTACCTCTTCTTCAAAAAAAGAAATACTACAAACAAACTCGATACGGTTATGCGCGCGGTAATGAACCGGTTATTTATGTACAAAATATTCGCAGATATTACGATGTTTTAAATTGGATGACACAACCGCAAGCAGATGAACATACGATAGCTCAATCAGATATGCAAAACGGCTTACTCAAGCTTGCCCAGTAAAATATTTGTTCCCATAAAAATCTCAAGCACTGCTTACAACACGCAGAAGTGCTAAAATACCTCCATATACTTCTTGAACACCCTTAAAAAGCCAATTTACATGCTAAGAATTAATGAACTTAAACTGCCATTACACCATAGTGATGATGAACTTCGCGCAACAGTCATCCAAAAATTAGCAATAACTGCCGATGAGCTACTCAATTTCAGTATTTTTAAGCGTAGTTATGATGCGCGCAAAAAGAACAGCATATTGCTCATCTATCAATTAGATGTAAGTTTATCGGAACAGGTTGAGTCACGCGTTTTGGCAGCTAATTCAAAAAACAATGCTATTCGCACTAGCCCAGACACCAGCTATCACTTTGTTGCCCAGGCCAACACTAATTTCCCTAACTCAGGTCAACATCGCCCTATCGTTATAGGTTTCGGCCCCTGCGGAATGCTGGCAGCGTTGCTATTGGCACAAATGGGTTTAAAACCAATCGTATTAGAGCGCGGCCAAGATGTTAGACAACGCACAAAAGATACTTGGGGCCTATGGCGCGAGCGCAAACTGAACACTGAGTCAAATGTTCAATTTGGTGAAGGCGGTGCAGGCACATTCTCCGACGGTAAGCTATACAGCCAAGTGAAAGACAAACGCCATTTAGGTCGAAAAGTCCTCAATGAATTTGTCACAGCAGGCGCCCCCGAAGAAATTCTTTTTATTAGTAAGCCCCATATAGGTACCTTTAAGTTAGTAAAAATGGTTGAAAATATGCGTGCTGAGATCACTCGTCTGGGCGGTGAAGTACGCTTCAACCAAAAAGTTGAAGTAATTCATCGTGAGGCGCACCCTGAGTCTCAAGATAACATTTCAACAAACTTGGCAGACAAACAAGGAAAAATAACAGGATTAACCTTACATTCTGGCGAGACAATTCAAAGCCAACATATTATTTTAGCGATTGGCCACAGTGCACGAGACAGCTTTCAAATGTTACTTGATCAAGGCGTATATATTGAGCCCAAGCCTTTTTCAATAGGCTTTCGAATTGAACACCCTCAATCTGTAATTGATGCGGCTCGTTTTGGCGCAGAAGCGGGCAATCCGACTCTTGGCGCTGCAGACTATAAGTTAGTACATCACTGTAAAGATGGACGCAGCGTTTATAGTTTTTGTATGTGCCCTGGCGGTACAGTGGTTGCCGCCACCTCTGAAGAAGGCGCCGTGGTAACGAATGGTATGTCTCAATATTCTCGAAACGAGCGTAATGCCAATGCAGCAATCGTCGTTGGCATTGAGCCTGAGAAAGATTATCCAGAACATATATTAGCCGGTATAGATTTACAGCGGAAACTTGAAAAACGCGCTTATGTGCTAGGTGGCAGCGATTACAGTGCGCCAGCACAATTAGTTGGCGATTTTTTACGTAACAAACCGTCTATTTACCCCGCTAGCGTAAAGCCTTCATATCAGCCAGGTATTAAACTTGGTGATTTATCAAAAGCATTACCAGACTTTGCAGTGCGTGCAATTAGAGAAGCTATTCCTGAATTTAATAAAAAAATTAAAGGTTTCTCTATGGATGACGCCGTGTTAACGGGTGTTGAGACGCGCACTTCTTCTCCCATCTGCATTAAACGCGGAAAAGATTTTCAAAATATTAATACTCTAGGGCTCTACCCCGCAGGTGAAGGAGCGGGTTATGCTGGAGGTATACTTTCAGCAGCTATTGATGGTATCAAGGTCGCTGAAGCGCTGGCATTAGACCTTTTGAAAGTCGAGCAATACTAATAGCTTTCTTAAGTGAATAGAGCCGCTGCCTCTATTCACTTATTCACGTGAATATATTAACGCTAACTCTCTAAAATTTTATAGCTTCCATCGATCCATTTCTGTAATCCAGACCTATACCAGCGTGAAAAACGATTATCTGAAGGCCCACCCGCCAAACATGTATGCAAGGTACTTTCACTCATATCTGCAATCAGCCTCACAGAAGGTGAAAAGCTCGTTTTACGCCCTGCACTACTATAAATTTGCCCTTGATGTGGCGTTGCTCGCCCACCCAAAAGTGGAATAGATTTCGAGTCAAACCCCATCCACTCAGGAAGCTTTCCTTGAAACAGCATATTCGTAAAAGTAATGGTATTTACCTCTTTCCAAGAGACATTGATATGCGTTGCTTTTGCTGTTTCAAAAGCAGCTAAAAACGCTTGTTTTTGTGTTTTACTGTCATACCATCTAGAGTGTTTATTTATGATGGCAAGATCAAAATTTTGATAAAAATCAATAAATACACCGGTCTCTTCCGACAAATGCTTCATCACCCCAACACCTAAATCACCCCCTTCGCTGCCTGAAGCACCAAATACCTCAAGCCTTAAAGCGTCATAAAAACGTTCAAACAATGGTGCGCCTTTTGATTCAAACCCATACCCGCAATCCCAGTTTTTCAATAATTTGAAGGCATCACTACTCTCGTCATTGTCGTCTAACAAAGGTATTAAAATATCTAAAAATAATTTTGCTTGATTTGAGTAAACATCAAATTGAAGCAACTTAGTTGATTCGACATCGTGCCGATCACTCTCGGCAAGCACTTGCTCAATACGCTTAGCGCGATAATTGCCCATCGGCATATTAATGGGGCTTTCTTTACCTAAATGGTTAAGGTCTTGATTGGCCGTAACAATATAACCGTCCTCTGGATTCAAACAATTCGGTAAATCTTTATAACTAACAACCCCCTTCCAATCGTAATCTTCATCCCAGCCAGGGGCAGGAGTAAAACCATTCCACTCTGGGTGTCGTTTAGGCATCAAACCCGACATTTGATAAGCAATATTCCCACTAGAGTCAGAGATTACCCAATTCCATGCCGATTCGATAACACCTAAATAATCCATTGCCTGCTCAGCAGTTTCAGCAGAGGCCATTTTCAAGCTTGCCATCAATGAGCGAGCACCGGAATCAGCAGCAATCCACTTAGTCGTTAAATATTTTCCTGCTTGCTTAGGGTCACCCTCTAACACGCCATGATGGTTTTCATAAAAAGTTATTTTGTCATCGGTATGTTTTTTTCGCTTGATGATTTCTTGTCGTTCAGTAAAAGCATTCCAGGTATCACCTTGCCCACTCCCTTCTCTTCTATATTTACCATCCTTACAATCTTCAACCCAGCTATCGACGGTATCCATAAAGGTGTATGTAGCACCCCAAGCCAAGTCCTTAGATCTACCAATTACCACACCTGGCAGACCTGGCACTCCCATGCCAACCATCGAACATCCAGGCCACTTAAGACTTTGTTCGCACCAGACATTCGGAAGTCGATTCACTTCAAGGTGTGGGTCATTTGCCATAATTGCCTGACCTGATGCTGTTTTTTTACCTGAAACAACCCAATTATTAGACGCCATCATCCTTGGCAAGGCTTGATTCCAAATAACTTCATTTGGAACCATCTTTTCCTGAAGCTCAATACTCTCTATTAATTCTCGGTCAAACTTGGCTGTATCGATGGGAAACAGTTCGGCAAGCTTATCGGTTGAAACACCTAATTGAACAAGCTCGATAAAAAAACGCTCAACTTCTGCCTGTGATTGTGAAAGTGTTAAATATCCCATCATACGAGACACAAGAATAGAATCTTTAATCGTCCAAGGTTCTGGCTGGTAACCCATTATTTTTAATGCATAAATTTTCTTTGATGCAAAACCTGCATTGACTCCATCACAATACGATTGACATAATTCAAGCGAAACCTTGTCTAACTTTGCAACTTCTTCATCAAGGTTACGATGCCAATTAGCTCGTCTGAAAAAACGATCTATTTTAAGAGACTCTTCCGTATCTGACAATAATTCACACAGTCGACCTTGCCCTAATACACGCATCATCATCAACTGTGTACCTCGGTCAACAGCATGTGCATAGCCACTGCCCCACATGACACCTTTCATTTCGACCGCCTCAATATGCGGAATACCCTCATCATCACGACTAATTTTTAAACCATCCGGCTTTACACCTGTAATTGAAAAGCTATTTTTATTAAACATAGAGCCCACCTATTCGAACAATTAATTCCCACACAAGGGAATATAAACACATTCATTGGCAATTGCACTATTAATTCCCAATTATGAGAATTTATATTGATGTATGATAGACTACATCACTTAAGAACCCTACAACCTCAATGGAAGTTAAAAATACGATGGGTCGTAAAAGTCTAAAAACAGAAAGAGTAAATGAAATTTTAGATGCCTTTGAACATTGCCTTACAAAGAAAGGACTCCAAGGCACAACACTCGATAACATTGCTGAGGAAGCAGGTCTTGCACGGAGAATGATTCGTCACTATATCGGAAATCGTGAAGATTTAATTGATGCAGCAGTGGAAAGAATTATTGAGAAATTCACCAGATCTGTATTTGATACGATTGATCAACTGGAGCATGAAACTCGGTTTAACGGCGCCTTAGACTACATATTTAGTAAAGAGTTTAACGAACTGCCTGCAACCAGGTTGGTCGCTGCATTACTAGCAGTTAGCTTATATGATGAACAAGTGTGTCGAGCAGTGAAAACTTTATATGACTCATTTCATTTAGGGCTCGACCAGGAATTGAAAGCACACATTCCTAACGCACCCGAAGCTCAACGCGTGCAAACAGCCTATTCTGTTATGTGCCTATCTTTTGGCGGCGGCTGGATGCGAAACATCGGCTTTGATCCAAGCCTTAATATTCGAAACAAACACATCGCACGAAGTTTAGTCGACCAACTTATTCTAGCGAAATAACTAGAAAAGCAAACCTTTTATATTCCTTATCACGCTTTACTTCGTTTACCGACATCCACGTGAATTGAAGCTTATAAACTATACACTTAAAATATCGAGCCTTTTCCCTTCCTACTTATCAGCACCTTTGGCTGACCATATTAGCTATATATGATTAGGCCTCTAATATGAGTCAGAAGCACCGGGAAACTGTATTTGAATCAAAAACTGGTCTAAATTACATCAGGGTATACAATCATAATTGGATCTATTCACCCCCACTTAACAAGCAGAATATTTATGAAGCAATTAATTTATAAAGAGGTATTTTCTATTGCCCAAGATATTCTTCATGTTTATCTAACCCTGCTAAAAATTATGATCCCCGCTTTATTGATTGTAAAAGGACTTGAACTTGCTGGTGCTATTGAATGGCTTTCTATTTTGTTAGAGCCAGTTATGTCGGCAGTTGGATTACCTAGTAGCATGGGAATTGTTTGGGCCACAACAATGCTTACCAATATATATGGTGGCATGATTATCTTCTTTGAGCTTAGCAGCAATGAAAGCTTATCTGTTGCGCAAGTGACTGTTTTAGGTTGCATGATGCTGATTGCTCACGGCCTACCTGTCGAAGCCGCTATCGCAAAAAAAGCGGGCGTAAGATTACGAGCTACTTTATGCATACGAATTTTCGGAGCATTAATTTTTGGCGCCTTACTCCATTTCATTTATCAAGAATCAGGCTATTTACAACAAACCAATATACTTCTTTGGCAACCTGACCTCGTTAAGCCCACCCTAGTTGAATGGTGCGTGGAGCAGATCAAAACACTGGCCATGGTCTTTCTTATTATCAGCGCACTTATTTTCTTACTACGTTTACTCAAATGGCTACACATTGAAAGATTAATGCATTGGCTATTAAGCCCGTTACTCATATTACTTGGACTGAGTAAACAAGCATCAAACATCACGATAATTGGTATTACACTCGGCCTTAGCTTCGGAGGTGGTCTGCTAATCAAAGAAGCAGAGTCTGGCGCACTTTCATCAAAGGACATTTTTGTATCAATGGCGCTTTTAGCTTTATGCCATAGTTTGATTGAAGATACACTATTAATTATGGTTTTAGGCGCACACTTATCTGGGATTTTGTGGGGGAGACTCGCATTTACACTAGTATTTGTTTCATTGATGTCGCATCTACTAAATTGGAATAAAGGTAGCCTTAGTTACCGATTTTGTATCAATGAGTTGCCAAAAAGGGAGTAGCTAATAATATTAAAATAGATCGACTACGACTGCAGTAATTCGATTCAACACCAACAATCAGCAACTAAGTCTCTAACAATACACAAAATAACAATTATTATAATAAGTGCATGGTACTATTTAGAGCAATGAGATAACAATGCAAAACAAGCAATCAATATAACGTATACTTTACTTGTTTTATTTATCATTAAGCGACGCTAACAATGAAATTTTTCATAGCATTATTATTGTTATCAATTATGCCAATTTCGGTTCTTGGCGCTGATACTATTTATATAAATGAAAACCAAGATTCAATAGATCCATCAAAAAGTATCTTCGTATATGAAGATAAAACACACAATCAAAACATTCATTCGATTACGAAACTTGCTAATAAAAATTGGAGCCACCTTCCCAATGATGTTGCAAACTATGGTTTTTCAGAAAGCGCCTATTGGTTTAACTTAACCATCACTAACGACGATCAGAACCCGCTTGATCTATATTTACATTTAGATTACCCCCTGATCGATAATATACAATTTTTTATTTTCAACAATAAAGAACTCGAACAAAAATATACCCTAGGCGATAAGTTTAAGTTTAATCAACGCCCCGTTAAGCACCCTACTTTTTTATTGCCTTTTACATTAAATCAAAATCAAACCAAACAAATCTTCCTTCGGGTCGAAACAACCGGTTCTATGCAAGTGCCGTTGATCATTTGGCAAAAAGAAGCGTTCCTAATCGAGACACAATCTTCACAATTTCTATATGGCTGCTTTCTCAGCGCACTTTTAATTATGTGCGCTTATAACCTGTGTCTATTTCTTATGATTCGTGACCCTAGCTACTTACTTTATAGTTTGTTTATAGTCATGATTATTGGGGTTCACAGCTCACTCGATGGTTTTGCTTACCAATGGCTATGGCCGAACCAACCTGAATGGCACCAATTTTCTGCCCTTACATTTATCGCTCTTGGTTGTATTACAACGGTGTTTTTTACAAAAAATCTATTACCTATTCCTCGAAAAAGCCCTATAAGACATGGCATAAGCTTTTTACTGGGTCTATCCATCTGCTCAGCGATCCTTTCAACACTGCTTTCCTATCGGTTTGCAGCCATGTTAAATGGTTTAACAACAATCATCGTCGTGGGAGGCGTCGCTATAATTTGTATTGCAATGCTCAAACACTCCCCGAGCATTGCTCGCTTTTATACTTTCGCCTGGATATCTTATTTTTTTGGTATAGTTCTAAAATCAGCAAACAAAATGGGCTATATCCCCTACTCGCCCCTAACAGAATATGCAGGCAATATTGGCGCCATTATGGGTATTATTCTCATATCCCTAGCGCTTGCCGAACGAATTAATAACGAACGAAAAGCAAAAGAATCCGCTCAATTTGAGTCTATCAAGAACTTACAACGCTTTCACGAGCTGTATGAAAATGCAATCGAGGCCATTTTTAGTTTTGACCTAAGAGGTAAGCTACTTAGCGGTAATCCAGAATTCCTTAAGCTGGTAGGTATCTCTGACCTTTCATCTTTTAAGGGCGACTACTCAAACCCAGATGGGTTTATATTAGCCCCAGATGAATTCTTTCAATTGCTTGAAACGGTGAAAACTAATGGGAGAATCGTTGGTCAAGAAACCCTGCTACACAACCGCAAAGGCAACTCACGCTGGGTTAGCATCTCTGGACGACTAAGCAAAGGGCTATCTAGTAAAGATCCCGTTATGGAGTTTACCCTGGTAGATATCAATGAGCGTAAAGTATTCGAACAACAACTTCAGCACCTAGCCTCTCACGACCCTTTAACAGGTTTTTTCAATCGACGTGCTTTCGAATCGAAAGCTAAAGAAAAGCTAGAAGGCGTCAAAAATTATCAAGATACTTGCTGCCTGATGTATATGGATCTAGATCAGTTTAAAATTGTAAATGACCTTTGTGGCCATACTGCAGGTGATGTGCTATTAAAGAACTTGAGCCGTCGCCTATTAAATCAGGTCAATAACTTGAACGGGGATCAAGTTATTGCGCGCTTAGGTGGCGATGAGTTTGGCATCCTGCTCAGCAACACCAACCTCCTTCAAGGACGGAAAATTGCTGAAGAATTTAGGCAATCAATTGAATCGTTCTTATTTATGTGGGAAGGAAACCGATACTCTTTAGGTGTGAGCATTGGCTTAGTGGAAGTATGCCCTTTTCACCATTCAGTTGAGCAGTTACTCGTCATGGCCGACACAGCCTGCTACAAAGCCAAAGACCTAGGTCGAAACCGCGTACATACATTTATTGAAACCGATAAAGATTTGCAATTCAGACAACTTGAAATGCAGTGGGTTTCAACGATTAAAGAAGCTCTTTCGCAAGATCATTTCTTTCTAGTTTTTCAAAATATCTCCTCAAATGAAAAACAAGATCATAAGTTTCATTATGAAATACTCCTTCGTCTTTTAAGTGGGAATGGCAACCTCTGCGCACCCAATCAGTTTTTACCTGCCGCCGAGCGATATAATTTAATGACCAACATTGACCAATGGGTGATTAAGCACTATTTCACATGGTTAAATGAAAACCCTGAACACCTGAACCAACTATCATCTGCAAGTATCAATTTAAGTACTCAAAGTTTAGGTGATGAGGCTTTTTCAGACTTTCTCATTAATGCTTTTAAACAATATTCAATTCCACATAAAAAAATATGCTTTGAAATCACAGAGAGCATGGCAATTACATGCCTAGATAATACTCAAACATTTATTAAAAAATTCAGATCCTTAGGTTGTCGATTTGCCTTAGATGACTTCGGTACTGGTTTTTCATCGTATGCTTATTTGAAAGAACTGAAAGTCGATTATTTGAAGATAGATGGCATTTTTGTAAAAAATATTACTGAAGATGAAGTCGATTATGCCATGGTAAAATCAATTAGTGATGTCGCAAAAGCAATCGGTATCGAGACCATCGCAGAGTTTGTTGAAAATAAAGATATTCGTCAAAGGCTGATCGATATTGGCATCACGTATTCTCAAGGTTACCACATACATAAACCGACTCGGTTAGATCCCGCTGCTTTTGAAACCACTAAGTCAGCTACATAAAAAAAACGGGATTTTTTTTATTCTAAGAAATAGCTTTGAATCCAGTCATAGAGCTTTTGAACCGTTAATTCTACCAATTGAATCGTGAGAAATTCATCACCGGGGTCTTGATATTTGAACGAGAACTGATACAACACTGCACTAGGATTATCATCATGTAGAATCAAGATAATACGCTTATCTGTTTTTAAACAGTCTATCGTCATCGCATCCGCAGGAATTCCCTTCGCCCTCATATTTCGACTTACACCCACTACAGGGTTAATATCTTTAAAGTCTTTTTGAATCAGCGCATGAGTTTCGGTTGCAATATCGGATAATAATACCAGTGGTTGTTCATTCAAAATGTAGCCTTTCACCTTTTCATATAATTAGAATGTATAAAATAATTCACACTTCCATGAAATACTAGCTGAATCAAACAAGGTTTGCATATTTTAAAACACTGTTTATAATCACAGCATATCAAAAATTAATAACACATTCCGAGGAAGGTAAAGATGATAAAAGACGCCATTATTCTAAAAACCAGTATTTCAAAAACACCCTACTCACCGTTTAGCCCAATGCCAGGCGTGAATGCTACCTTCTCAAACGGCGTCACTAAGCGACTATTTTCTTTTAATCCAGAAGATCTAAATTTTAAAGTAGACAATGAATTTATTGGCTTAACTGAACTAGAAGCAAGTAACTTAATGTTTGATAAAAATATTTCTTTTTTGAAGCCATAAAAGAATAAATACGAATAACAACCCTACGGCATAAAATCAAATAGACTATCCTACTATCCTCTACATAACTTATACTTAATAATGATAGTTAGAATGCTTACGAGAAAGGAAAATAGCCTATGCACTACAGAGCTATTTCAGCTGTTCACAATCTAGGCTTCTAATAGTTTTGCTGTATAAGCCGCAAAGATAAGGAGGTCACTATGAAGTTTAAGAAAACACTTACCGTCATCATTACATGTATATTGTTTTTAACTGCAAAAGGCTTGATCGCTGAAGGGCAAGCAGATAAAGAAAATGATAAAACATTTGGCCCAATGTCTGCTGAATTATTAATTCAACATATTAATAGCACTTTTGGCGCGACAGCAGCGGGTAATGAAATGGCCGGTATGGATAAGGATATGAAGAAGGAACTAGGTCGCTTAAATTTTTCTTATCGGGGTCAAAGACAAAAATCTCAATACAGAGAATTAACAGCGTTAGATTACAGAAAAGCCTCTTTTGGCTCTAACCATTAACTAACGCGGTGCGCTCGGCTTGCTTGTATGAATTTAAAAAGTTTTGCGCACCCAATTGTTAAACTAAATGCCCCCACAAATCATATTCATCGGCTTCTTCAATTTCAACTTGTACAAAGTCACCTGGTGATAAATGAGTCGCGCCGTCAATAAAAACGCAACCATCTATTTCTGGGGCATCCGCCATCGATCTAGCAACAGCACCTTCAGGGGTCACTTCATCAACCAAAACAACTTGTATTGAGCCTACTTTTGCTTGAAGACGTTTTGCGCTAATAACCGCTTGAGTTTCCATAAAGCGTTTTTGGCGTGCTTCTTTTACCTCTTCTGGAACTGGATCAGCTAGCTCATTCGCTTTCGCACCATCGACAGCTGAATAGGTAAAACAACCCACTCGATCTAGCTGAGCTTCTTCAAGGAAGTCTAATAACAATTGAAAGTCTTCTTCTGTCTCACCAGGAAATCCGACAATAAAGGTACTTCTAATTGTTAGCTCCGGGCAGATTTCACGCCATGCTTTGATACGAGCCAAATTATTTTCAGCCGCCGCTGGGCGCTTCATTGCTTTCAAAATTTTTGGGCTAGCATGTTGAAGCGGAATATCGAGATAAGGAAGGATTTTACCCGCAGCCATTAATGGAATCACTTCATCAACATGAGGATAAGGATAAACATAATGTAGACGAACCCAAACGCCCATCTCACCCAGCGCAACACAGAGTTCTAGCATTCTTGTTTTTACGGGGCGACCATCCCAAAAAGAAGTTTGATATTTCAAATCCAAACCATACGCACTGGTATCTTGGGAGATAACTAATAGCTCTTTTGTTCCCGCAGCAACCAAGCGCTCAGCTTCATCTAAAACTTCGCCGGCAGGTCGACTCACTAAACGCCCACGCATATCCGGAATAATACAAAAAGTACATTTGTGATTACAGCCTTCGGATATTTTCAAATAAGAGTAATGTCGAGGGGTTAGCTTAATACCATGATCAGGCACTAGATCTATATGCGGATTATGGGTTTTATTGATAGGGATCCAGTTATGTACAGCGCCAACAACCTCTTCATAAGCTTGAGGTCCAGTTACAGCGAGCAGATCAGGGTTTTGTTCACGAATTAATTCTGCGTCACTACCTTTCCCCATACAACCCGTAACAATAACTTTGCCATTTTCTTTCATCGCCTCACTAATCGCATCAAGTGACTCTTGCTTAGCTGAATCAATAAAACCACACGTGTTTACGACAACTACATCAGCATCGTTATAACTAGGCACCACATCGTAACCGTCCATTTTGAGTTGCGTTAGGATTCTTTCTGAGTCTACTAACGCTTTAGGACAACCTAGGCTAATAAAGCCAACTCGGCCTGCATTATCCTGACCTTCAATCGTACTTGAAGAAGCTGAATTACTTTTGTCATTTAAAGAAGATGGTTTAGATACTGATATATTGTCTGTCATAGCACTCTGCATTTATTACACGATATTCAAAGAGCGCGGATTATACCTGAAAAGGATGTGAATATCAGATCATTTTTTAAACAAAAAATATAAGCTCTTTTGCAGCAATTTGAAAATAAGACTAATAAATTAAAAACATGAATAACAAGCCATTTAAACTAAAACAAATGTAAAACCTTCTTTTAAAAAAAGACTTTATATACACTTCTAAGTATTCTTTTGAATAAATTCAGCCATAACCAAAAGATATTCTTTAAGGGCCTTTACTTTGTCACTGCACTTTTTAATTCTGATTATCGAAATTTTGGTAATTTTTTTGATTTTTCTAGCTGGACTTAAAGTTTATAAAAACTATTCGCTATTTCTAACAGAGTTAGATAAAACTAGTGCAATTATTATACTCGATACTTCTGATTTATTTCAAAAAAAGCCCGATGCAATTTTAAAAGACTACATCGGCGACTTTTTTTAGATTCGATATTTAATCTACGCTGATCAACTCTACCGTCCCATCAGGTAATATTTCAGCTATCTTCCCTTTCGGCTCGTCTAAAAATACCTTCATCAAAGCAAATACCACAAAACAGCTCACACAAATTACCGTGAAAAATGTAGTTGCATCCGTTAAAGAATAAATCAACAAGAAACTTGCTGCACCAACATTGCCATAAGCACCAGTCAAGCCCGCTATCTGCCCAGTTAAACGCCTTTTTATCGTTGGTACTACACCAAAAGTAGCACCCGCACCAGCCTGCACAAAGAAAGAGCAGAATATTACCACCGCCATCGTGAGCGAAATAGACCATGATGAATCAATTAAGCTAAGCCCAGCATAACCAATCGCAGAACCCATAACCGTAATTAACAATGAGCGCTTACGCCCCACCTTATCGCTAATGTAACCCCCTCCTGGTCTAGCGATAAGGTTCATTGCCATAAAGCTTGAAGCCATTGCTGCTGCCATGGCGATTGACACATCAAATACATCAATAAAATAAAGCGGTAACATCGAGACAACAGCCACTTCTGAACCAAAAGTCACCATATAAGCCAAATTCAGTAACGCAACCTGCTTAAATTTGTACTGATGAAGTTCTGCGACACCCTTGCTTAAATTTTCTTTATTTACCTTAAAAATTTGCACAACCTGATATGCAAACCAAGCAGATAAACCAATCCAGATAGCTTGCGTTACAGTATCATTTAGCAACCCGACTCCTGCCGGAGATAAACGCCATGCGATCACACCCATTGCTAAAAACATGGGAATGCACATGATAATATACAAAACTAAATCACCTTTACTTGTTACCTCCATTGGCCCTAATTTTTTAGGTGAAAAGTAAGTAGCCCCCTGCGGCGTATTTCTAACAAACGTATAAAAAATGAAAGCATAAAATATAGCAACGACACCCGCTGAACCTGCAGCAGCACGCCAGCCTTCATCACCACCAAAGTAAGCCGCCAAAGCCGGTAACATAAAACCAGCAGCTGCTGCTCCAAAGTTACCCCAGCCGCCATAAACACCTTGAGCCGTTCCAGCCTGCTTTGCAGGAAACCATTCTGTAATCAAACGTATACCAATTACAAAACCTGCTCCGGCAAAACCAAGCAAAAACCTAAAGGCAGCGAGCTGTTCATAAGACTGGGCCAACGAAAACCCAATACATAAGCCACCTGATATAACCAATAGAACACTAAACATTAAACGCGGGCCAAATTTATCAACCAACATTCCGACAATTGTTCTTGAGGGTATTGTTAACGCAACATTCAAAAACAATAATGCTTTTGCTTCTGCAGGCGTTAAGCCAAAAGTTTGGACAATTAAAGGCATTAACGAGCTATGACTAAACCACATAAAAAATGTGATAAAAAATGCAAACCAAGATAAATGAAGCGTTTTAATCTTCTTATCCTGAAAATTAAAAATATTAAATTTTTCTACTGACATTAATGACTCCACCTAAGTGAATAATAAGGGTTAAAAAGTTAGTTACCATTTTTAAAGCACATATCAGGCCATAACTATTTTTTCTTTAAAATTCAATAGAATAAGACTTTAACTAGAGAGTGTTATGAGTTTTTTTATTAACGAATCTACAAGTAACGCACTATTTTAGATCACTCGTACTTATGCAGGGAATGATGCAATCGACAATAGACCACACCATACAGTTTTGAACTAAGACAGACGACTAAAGCACCTGCCTTATCAATGATTTATCGCTTAGAGTGGCGACTTTTACTTCTCTCTCCTTGCTTAGCACCTTTATTCACTGATTTAGTACGGCTTCTTGCTAAATCCTTCATTTCCTGAATACTCTTCTGCTTCATTTTTATTGGTGGGAGCGAAACCAGTGCACGCAAGTCATTAACACCTTTGTTATTCAACTCTTCCCATACCCCTACTTTTAAACGACTAGGTAAGAATATACAGCCATAACGAACACGCTTTAGTCGACTAACTTGAACTTCTTGCGACTCCCAAAGCCGTCTCACTTCTCTGTTCTTACCCCCCATGAGCACAGCATGGAACCACTTGTTACGCCCATCACCACCAAATTCTCGAACATCAGTAAATTTAGCAATACCATCTTCCAATAGAACACCCGCTTTCAAACGTTCAAGCATAGCGTCATCAACGTCACCGTTTACTCGCACAGCGTACTCACGATCAATTTCATATGAAGGGTGCATTAGTCGATTAGCAAGTTCTCCATCCGTCGTCAGTATCAAAAGACCGGATGTATTAATATCCAGACGTCCAACCGAAATCCATCGCTGGTCTTTAAGCTTTGGAAGGTTGTCAAATACAGTTGGCCGACCTTCTGGATCAGAGTTGGAACAAACAACACCTTCTGGTTTACTATAAACAATTACACGGTAATCTTGATCAGACAAGCCTCTTATATCGACAGGTTTGCCATCAACAGTTAGCTTATCTTTTGCCTGCACTCGATCCCCTAGCACTACTTTTTCATCATTTTTTAAAACACGACCTTCCGAAATCCACCGTTCAGCCTCACGCCGTGAAGCTAAGCCAGCTTTTGCAATAACCTTTTGAATTCGTTCACCTAGCGGTGGCGTATTGTCTGGCGTTGGAGTAGTCGTCATTATTTTGCCCGTATTTAAAAGTAAGGATCTAGTACAGTAGTATGATCATTTTTTTCAAGTAAACTTAAAGCTAGCTGGAATGAACCAAGCTTGCTTTAAGAATTTCGCTCTTTAGGTCTTCAAATGTATGGACTGCTGGAAACTGTGGAAATTCATCCATTACATTTTGAGGTGATTTGAATAAAATACCCGCCTCAGCCTGCGACAACATAGTTGTATCATTATATGAATCACCCGCAGCAATCACACGATAGTTCAATAACTGAAATGCTCTTACTGACTGACGTTTTGGATCTCTCTGTCGCAGTAAGTAATTAGTAATTTTACCATTTTGGTCAACCTCTAACTTATGACAAAACAGTGTTGGATTTCCAAGTTTTGGCATCAAAGGCATACCAAATTCATAAAATGTGTCTGACAAAATAATCACTTGAAAACGCGGCGCTAACCATTCTATAAACTCTTTCGCACCAGGAAGTGGATCTAAGCCAGCAATTACTTCCTGTATTTCATTAATACCGAAGCCGTGCTCATCTAAGATACTCAGACGTTGCTTCATTAAAACATTATAGTCAGGAATATCCCTCGTTGTAGCTTTAAGCGCTTCAATACCTGTTTTTTCTGCAAACGCGATCCAAATTTCAGGAATCAAAACCCCTTCTAAATCAAGACAAACTAACTCCACAACTCTCTCCAATCTCTATGTTTTATGACCGATAATATATATATCGCGCATTCTAACGAAATAACACGCCCTTGCATAATGTAAAATGTGCTATAAAATCGCCAAAATAGAATACGATAGTTACTAATTCAGCAAATTTAAGAGGAAGGAAGTCTATGCCTGTCGACTTTAATGATTTACTTACAAATAACGCATCCATGATCACTGATGAATTAATTGCAGAATTAAATGAGGAGCTTTCTCAAAAATCACCTCGTGAAATTTTAAAATTTGCACTCAAGTCTTTTGAAAAAATTGCCGTTTCTTTCAGCGGTGCTGAAGATGTTACCCTTATCGAGATGGCTCACAAGCTAGCCCCCCCATTAAATGTTTTTTCACTAGATACAGGCCGCCTCCACCCAGAAACCTATCAGTACCTAGAGAATGTTCGGAATCATTACGACATTAACCTAGATATCATGGCACCTAATGCTGCCGCACTTGAAGCCTTCGTAAAAGAAAAAGGGCTATATAGTTTTTTTAAAGATGGCCATAAAGAGTGCTGCGGCATTCGTAAAGTTGAGCCATTAAAGCGAAAACTAGCCACTTTAGATGCATGGATCTCTGGCCAAAGAAAAGACCAAAGCCCTAGCACAAGGTCAAGCGTTCCTGTGGTAGAAATTGATCATGGCAACTCTAACGATCAGCGAAAATTAATTAAGTTCAACCCTTTAGCCAACTGGACATCAAAAGAAGTATGGGATTATATCCGCATGTCAGAAGTGCCATTTAACCCATTACACGAAAAAGGTTTTACAAGTATTGGCTGTGAACCTTGCACTCGCCCCGTGCTTCCAAATCAACATGAGCGTGAAGGTAGGTGGTGGTGGGAAGAAGCAACCCAAAAAGAATGCGGATTACATAGCACTAAGTAGAATCGAACATATTCTAAATAAACGCATAAATACGAAGCTAGAAACCGACCAAATTTCTAGCTTCTAGCTTAACCTAATACCTTGGCAAACTAAGCTCTTCAAATAAAGGTTGAATTTCTTGTCGGTGAGCATGGCGATAACTAGCGGCGTCAATCACCTCTTTCGTTAAATGCGGTGCAAATTGTTGCAAAAACTCATACATATAACCCCGCATAAACGTACCTTTTCGAAAACCAATATTTGTAATACTTTCAGCGAATAGCTTATTAGTATTAATTGATGCTAAGTCACTATCTTTAGCGGGGTCATAAGCCATTGAAGCTATAATACCGATCCCCAAGCCCAATTTAACATAGGTTTTGATCACATCCGCATCGGAAGCGGTAAATACGATATTGGGAGACAAACCTGCCTTCTCGAATGCCTCATCCAACTTTGATCGCCCTGTAAAACCTTTGACATAAGTAACAATTGGATACTCAGCAAGTTTCTCAAGCGTCACATCCTGCACATTAGCTAAAGGATGATTTTTAGGAACTACCACACTTCTATTCCAGCTATAGCAAGGCATCATAATTAAGTCTGCATGCTGCTCCAGCCCTTCCGTTGCAATCGCAAAGTCTACCTTCCCATTAGCTGCCATTTCAGCTATCTGGGCCGGTGTCCCTTGATGCATATGTAAAGACACATCAGGAAAAGCTCCCATAAATCGATGAATTGTTTTTGGCAACACATATCGTGCCTGAGTATGGGTAGTGGCAATCGTTAGATCACCTTTTTGCTCATTCTTAAACTCTTCAGCGATATGCTTAATACTTTCAACTTGCCCAAGTATTTCACCCACAACTTTCAATATTGCCTCACCAGCAGGCGTGATACGCGTTAAATGCTTACCACTTCGACAAAAAATTTCCACACCCAACTCGTCTTCAAGCAAGCGCATTTGTTTACTTACACCAGGTTGCGAGGTATATAAACTTTGAGCTGTTGCGGAAACATTCAGGTCATGATGCGCCACTTCCCAAATATAACGGAGTTGTTGTAGTTTCATTTATGTCTCCAGATGAACGATATAACAAAATTATATAAGACCATACCCAAACATTCTTTTATAGAATATATTATAAAAGTTATAGTTCTTATTTGATGTCACTCAATGAACAAAAAACAAACAAATTTTCTTATTGTTTTAATATAGACCAATATCATGGAATTACTCGCATTAACTGATTTTATAAAATATATTCTGGCAGGTGCTGGCGTCGGATTTGCTGTAGGTTTAACAGGTGTTGGCGGTGGATCACTCATGACCCCTCTCCTGATCTTATTTAACTTTCCAGCTCACATCGCAATTGGTACAGATCTGATTTATGCCGCTGGAACCAAAGCCAGCGGCGTTATCACACATGCAAAGCAATCAACAGTTAACTGGCAAATTGTATTACGGTTGAGCACAGGTAGCATTCCCGCTTCTTTGCTGACTATATATTTACTAAAGAATTTTTTTGGTGAGCCTGAATCTTATCAGCATATTTTATTATCTACACTTGGCTTTATGCTCATTGCAACGGCAATCGTAATTTTAATAAAACCCATATTAAGTAAATCTCATAAAGTTTCTAATGACGAATACGGAGCCCTTAAAAAGCACCAAGGTAAAATTACAATTTTAGTAGGTTTCATATTAGGTATTTGTGTCACACTTACTTCTGTCGGCGCTGGAGCATTTGGTGCAGCAATTCTCATGCTACTTTACCCTCGACTAAGCCCTGTCACAATTATTGGTACTGATATAGCCCATGCTGTACCACTCACACTTATTGCTGGCTTAGGCCATATGCAGTTAGGTAATGTCGACTTCATACTGTTAAGTAGCTTATTAATAGGTTCTATTCCTGCGATTCATTTTGGCTCGAAACTAAGTAAAAGATTACCAAGTCGTATTTTACAGCCGATTTTAGCCTCTATATTGTTGGTAATTGGTTCTAAATATGCTTTTTTCTAAATTTTCTATATACGTAGTGCCGCTTATGCTTTTAAGTGTTTAGGCTTAGTGTAAGATGTCAGTCAAACGCTGTACCAAATTTTAATTATGAATAAGACCTTACCATGTTATTGCAAACCAAGTTTCTAGCGCCTGAATACAACCCAAAAAGTGTAGAACGTACACAAATTCTTACGAGGCTAGCCTCTCGAAACACAAGAAAACTAGTGCTTATTTCAGCGCCCGCAGGTTATGGTAAAACAACGCTAGTATCACAATGGCTCCAGAGTCAGGATAAAAATTTTAGCTGGCTGTCATTAGATAATACTGATGATGACCCTATTAGATTTTGGCGCTATTTAATTGGCGCTATAGACACAAAAATAGAAGGCATTGGCGCTGAAGCAAGTAAGTTTCTAGATACAACACCTATTCACATAGAAGCAGCCATTACAACCTTAGTAAATGAGCTCAATCAATACTCTATTTCAGGTCATTCCCTAACAATTGTTCTTGATGACTTTCATGTCATCCAAAACAAAGAGATTCTCCAGCTATTCGCCTACTTCATTGACTTCATCCCAGCAAACATTGAAGTAATCATGACGACTCGCTTTGAACCAAGCCTTCCAATTTCACGCTGGAGTGTAAAGAATTGGGTGGATCAAATTTATTCAAGCGACCTAGTATTTTCGTATAGCGAGTCAAAGATATTTTTTAACTCTTATATGGGGCTAACGTTTACCGAAAAACAAATAGACGAAATTTTTAAAAAAACGGAAGGCTGGATAGCAGCCATGCAACTTACTGCTCTGTCAGCCTCCTCAACACCTAGCAATGAGCAGAAATACTTATCAACCCACCAACTTTTTGCTGACGACCGTCATTTTTCAGATTACATTTTAAGTGAAATACTTGAACATCAAACAATTGAAACGAGCGATTTCCTACTAGAAACAGCCTGTTTATTAAGACTAAATGCTGATTTATGCGACCATATACGCGAAAAAAATAACAGTAAAAAAATACTTGAACACCTATTTACTTCTAACTTGTTCCTCATTCCACTAGACAAAGACCAATACTGGTTTCGTTATCATGATATGTTTCGAGACGCACTCCTTAAAAGGGCTCGGTCAACACCCAATGAAGAAATCATAAAGCGACAAAAACTAGCGATTAACTGGTTAATTGAACACAATCAAGCACATGAAGCAATTGAGCAAGTAGTACAACTTGAAGATTGGGAGTTACTTACCACCTTACTCGAGAACCATGGCAACAACTTAATTCATGAAGGCCACCACCTTCCTGTTCTAGAATGGATTTCAAAGGTTCCAGAAAATCTGGTGAGTCAATCTCCTCGCTCAATCATGCTTAAAATTTGGGCATTATATTTCAGCAATAAAATTGAGATCATCCCTCCTCTATTGGATGAATTAGAAGTATTAATAGACCAACAACGCTTAGACAACGTTGAGACCAGCACCAATGAGCTAATTGATTTACACAGCGAAATCTCATTAATTCGCGCCTACCTTGCTCGGTCTCAATCAGACCTAAAAAGTGCCAATCAACTGACAAAAGAAGTACTAAAAGAGCTCGACAGCACAAACATGCCTTTAAAGTCCGTGACATACTATGGAATAGGGCTAGATAGTTTTGCTATTGGAGACCTAGATTCTGCTGAGTCAGCATTATTGGCAGCTATAGATCATGGGAAGCGGGAAAAGAAATACACAACGGTTCTATCAAGTAGCGGACTACTTGGCTGGATATATTATTACCAAGGAAAGCTTGAAATCGCGTTAGAAACAGGTATTTCTAACCAGCGATGGATTGACAGCTATCATGACCCCTCTCAACCCCGTATTATTTCTTGCTGGCAAAACAGTGCATTAGCAATGATTTATACTGAAAAAGCTGAATTTACCATTGCTGAAGCCTACATAAACCCGCTTCTAAAGCACCTTGAAATTGGAACTGAAGCTGGCCAACACGTAATGATTCAATATGTGATGGCGACGTTGTTATTTGCACAGAAGCGTTTTGTCGATTCAATTGAATGCATTGATGATGCGCTCCATGTCTATCAGCACAAAAAAGAGTCTATCGTCTTCGCCCCCCCCAGCTTAAGTGCGTTAAAGTCTAAATGTTTATTATCTATGGGTAAGCATGATAAAGCTCAGCATATTATTGAAGAGCTTGATAGCACTTCAATCAATGAAATACCGCTTAATTTTGAAGATATTAACTTAACTAAAGCTCGAATTTTCACCGAACAAGCAAAGCACACACTTGCATTAGAAATGCTTGATCGTTTGATAATTCAAACTAAGTCTCACCAGCACATTTACCACCTAATACAAGCACTTAGTCTTCAGTCACTTGTGCAATTAAAAATGCACGATAATGAAGCAGCTTGTGCAAGTATCAATGAATCACTACTTCTAGCCTCACAAGACGGGTTTATATCTGTTTATACCAATGAGAATCAAAGCATTCAACAAGCCTTAGCTTTATGTTCTGACCCGACTATTTCAGACAATTATTTACAAAAGCTCACATCCATCCTAGGCATACAGACAAATGCCTCCCCAAGCCAAGCAGAGCTTCCGGGTGCTGCAGCCCTAGAAAGCAACAAACAACTATTAGAACCATTAAGTCAGCGTGAATTAGAAGTCTTGGATTTGATCAACCAAGGTTTAGCTAATAAAGAAATTGCGCGGAAACTAACTCTGGCACCAGCGACGGTGAAAGCACATATTCGAAACCTGTATGGAAAAATTGATGCGAAAAGTCGAACGGAAGCATTATCTAAAGCTAGGAGTTTAGGGCTAATTTAACTAACCCTAAACAAGTCAAAGAGTTCTATGACTCAACCACGCTCGTATACAGTTTTCCTACAGAAATAAGGAAATGCTCTTTTATATTAAATTTAGTATATTTGCGCTAATTCAAGCTAATTCCTTTACCACACATTAAAATTAACACAGTGAGCGATTAAATGATTCGAGCATTCGACATCACCACCTCTACCCTAGCATCAACATTGCGATCATGGCGCGGATCTTCGGCAAGTAAAACATCAAAAAAAGCCGAACAAGATCTTATTTTATTTGAGCGAGAAGGTTGCACTGAGTGTCGGTTTGTAAGAGAGGCGCTGACTGAATTAGACCTGAATGCAATGATCGCCCCCTGCCCAATAGGCGGCAAAAACATTCGTAAATTAAAACGTGAGTCAGGTAGTGATGAGCTCCCTTTTCTTGTTGATCCGAATACAGACCAAAAAATTACTGGCCGACAAGCTATTACACAATATCTTTTCAAAGAATATCGCGACAAAAGCATACCAAAGCAATTAGAAGATAACTTTGTAAATAATACGAGCTCAAGACTAGCCAGCTTCATTCGTCTAAATGCAGGCATACATTCAGTAAAGTCACATGTAGCAAAATTACCTTTAACCCTTTATAGCTTTGAGTCGAGCCCTTTTTCTAGGCTGGTTCGAGAAAGGTTATCTGAATTAGAACTACCGTACCTATTGGTTAATTTAGGCAAACAGCAAAAGGCAGATATGGGTCCGGCCAAGTTCAGATTTAGTTTAAAACCCTATCGACCTATACCCAATACAAAGCGAGATGACTTTTTTAAAAAACATGGCAATGTCCAGGTACCTTTTCTTGTAGATCCCAACACAGATGTAGAACTTTTTGAATCAAAGGATATTGTGGCGTACCTGAATCAGACTTACTTTATTAAATAAGCTAATTTTAATAATGAAGCTGTCATAGACTGAAAACAGGCCTGTTTTCAGTCCACTTTACCTAAACAAACCGCTATTTTTTAGCTTGTTTACTCAGGTACTCATCATAGGTACCATGAAAATCAATAACACCTGTTGGCGTCAATTCGATAATACGTGTTGCTAAAGATGAAACGAACTCTCTATCATGACTCACAAACAACAAAGTGCCCGCATAATTATCTAATGCAAGGTTTAATGATTCGATTGATTCCATATCTAGGTGGTTAGTAGGCTCATCTAAAACCAGAACGTTTGGTTTCTTAAGCATCAACTTACCAAAAATCATTCGACCCTGCTCGCCACCGGAGATCACTTTGACTGATTTCGTAATATCATCTTGAGAGAACAATAGGCGCCCTAAAGTACCACGAATAACTTGCTCATCATCCGCCTCTTTACCCCACTGGTTCATCCAATCAACCAGGTTTTTATCTTCTTCAAAGTCTGATGCATGATCCTGCGCATAATAACCAACATCTGCGTTCTCAGACCATTTAACCTCACCACCCGTCAGTTCGGTATCACCAACTAAGCATTTAAGCAATGTAGTTTTCCCGATACCATTCGCACCGATAATCGCAACACGTTCACCCACTTCGACCATTAAGTTCAAGTCTGTGAATAACTTCTGGTCATACGATTTCGTTAACCCTTCAACTAGAAGCGCTTGCCTATGTAACTTTTTCTCTTCTTCAAAACGAATAAACGGATTTTGTCGGCTAGAAGGCTTGACATCCGCAAGCTCAATTTTATCAATCCGCTTTGCTCTTGATGTTGCCTGCTTCGACTTCGATGCGTTGGCAGAAAAACGGCTAACGAATGCCTTGAGGTCAGCAATCTGTGCCTTTTTCTTCGCGTTGTCTGACAGTAACTGTTCACGAGACTGCGTTGCTGCGGTCATATATTCATCGTATGAACCAGGAAATAAACTAATCTCACCGTAGTCTAAATCAGCCATATGTGTACAAACACTATTCAAGAAGTGCCTATCGTGCGAAATAATAACCATCGTACAATTCCGCTCATTAAGAATGCTCTCTAACCAACGAATGGTATTAATATCCAAGTTGTTGGTCGGCTCATCAAGCAACATAATATCTGGTTCAGAAAAAAGCACCTGAGCGAGTAGTACTCGTAACTTCCAACCTGGAGCGACTTCACTCATTAGCCCGTAATGCTGTTCCTGAGGAATATCTAGAGCTAGCAATAATTCACCCGCTCTTGCTTCGGCACTGTATCCGTCCATTTCTGCAAATTCAGCTTCTAAATCACCAGCACGAATTCCGTCCGCTTCAGTCATTTCTAGGTTCGCATAAATCGCATCTTTTTCAGCTTTAATCGCCCATAGCTCTTCATGCCCCATGATCACAGTGTCCATGACACTAAACTCTTCATAGGCAAATTGATCTTGGCGTAACTTACCAATACGCTCACTCGGATCTTTAGAAACGTTGCCAGCCGATGGTTCTAAATCATTCCCCAATATTTTCATAAAGGTTGATTTACCACTGCCGTTGGCGCCAATCAAACCGTAACGGTTTCCATTACCAAATTTAACAGAAACATTTTCAAAAAGTGGCTTCGCGCCGAATTGCATGGTGATATTAGCGGTTGTAAGCAAGATAGTCTTCCGAGTAATAGGTTAATATAAAGTCGTATTTTTCACATAAATTTGAACCATGGTTTTAACCATTTACAATAAACTCATGATGTACATGCGAAAAATGTGGCGCGTATTATGCCACAAACTGTTCAATAGCTGTACACTTCTATTCTTAGATTTAACTTTTGTTTAGGTGTTTAGTAAGTGAAAAAAATTGCAGTTTTTGTTGATGTCCAAAATATCTATTACACGACGCGACAGACTTATGGTCGCCAATTTAATTACCGTAAGCTTTGGGACAAAATAACTTCTGAAGGCAACGTCGTGTCTGCTAACGCATACGCCATCCATCGAGGTGATGACAAACAGTTAAAATTCCAAAATGCACTTAAGCACATAGGGTTTACCGTAAAACTTAAGCCCTATATTCAACGCAGCGATGGTTCTGCTAAAGGTGATTGGGATGTCGGCATTGCCATTGATGTTATGTCTATTTCTCAAGACGTTGATACCGTCATTTTATTGTCAGGCGATGGTGATTTCGACCTTCTACTTGAAAAAATAAAACGAGACTATCATGTGCAGACCGAAGTCTATGGCGTACGCCCTCTAACGGCCAAATCATTAATTGATTCAGCCAATGTATTCCATCAGATTGATGAACAACTGTTACTCTAACTTAAAAACACTCCCAGCTATTGAGTCTATATTTGAATTGCATATGAATAGCACCACTGTAGTTTCAATAAAGAGTGCTTAAAGGTATCATTCGCGACTTTATTCATTAATTAAATTGATTCTTATGTCGCACGTGATCCTTCCTAAAAGTGGCCTTCCCTCTAAAGCTGATGACAACCGCACTTGGGGACGCATTAAACTAGGCGCTACTCCCTATTTAATCCATACACTTCTTAACAAGCTAGATTCATTTTGCTTATTGATCACCAAAGACTCACAACAAGCTTACTCGATTGAATCAAGCTTAAAATTTTTTAGCGATGAAACACTTCAGCCCGATGAAATCCTCGTTTTTCCTGACTGGGAAACACTGCCATACGATACATTTTCACCTCATGAAGACATTATTTCTCAAAGGCTCGATACCCTAAATCGCTTACCGCATGTAAAAAAAGGGATTTTAATCATCCCTATTACAACCTTACTACATCGCTTACCGCCAACTAGCTTTATACAAGGTAATTCACTTTCACTGAAGGTAGGTCAAAACTTCGACCCTCAAAGCTATAAAAACATTTTAGAGTCAGTGGGTTATCGAAACGTAGCGACTGTTTATGAGCACGGAGAATATACTCAACGCGGCGCTATCTTTGATATTTACCCTATGGGTAGCCAACTCCCGATTAGAGTTGAGTTATTTGATGATGAAATTGAAAGCTTAAGAACTTTTGATCCTGAAACACAGCGGTCGAAAAAGAAGTTAAAAGAATTAAATATCCTACCTGCTTACGAGTTCCCATGGGATACTCAAAGCCGTATGTCATTTCGTAACCAATGGCTTGAACAGTTCCCGAATTCAGCGGCAAATATATCACTGATCAGAGACATTAAAGATGGCATCAAACCACATGGTATAGAGTATTACAGCCCATTATTTTTCAATGAAATGAGTTCTCTTTTTGACTACCTTCCAAAAGACACTTTAGTTTTAACGCCACCTGAAACACCTGAATTAGTCGATACATTATGGGTGGATATTAACCATCGTTACGAAGAGCATCGTTATGATATTCAACGTCCGATACTCCCACCACGAAACTTATTTCTAAAAGCAGACGAACTGTTCTCAAGTTTAAAAGCTTTTCCACGGATTACGCTAGACCCTGATCCTGTTGAAATAGCTACAGGTAAAGAAAACCTTGAAATAGACGTGCTTCAGAATGTATCGATTGACGACAGAGCCACAGATCCGGTTAGTAAACTAAAAACAAATTTAGATGGATTTGATGGACGAACACTTATACTTGCTGAATCAGCAGGCCGAAGAGAAGTGCTCGTTGATCTGTTTAAACAATACTCGCTTAAGTACCAACAAGTTCCAGATTGGCCTTCATTCTTATCAAAAAGTCACCCTGTTTCACTTTCTGTCGGTAGCTTGAGTCATGGTTTTATTTCTACCACTGAATCTTTCCAAATCATTACAGAAACAGAGCTTTTCGGCCAACGAGTCATTCAAAGTCGTCGGAGGAAAAAAGCCACTGACAACGCTGAGCTGGTAGTCAAAAACTTAACAGAGTTAAGGATTGGCTCTCCTGTTGTTCATATTGATAATGGCGTGGGTCGTTATAGAGGTTTAGAAACACTAAAAGTTGGCGACCAAATTGATGAGTTTTTAACCTTAGAATATGCCAACGAAGCAAAGCTTTATGTGCCTGTTGCATCGCTACACTTAATTTCAAGATATAGTGGCACGGATGAATCACTCGCACCGCTTCATAAGCTTGGCACAGAAAAGTGGAGTGTCGCCAAGCAAAAAGCAATGGAGAAGATTCGCGATACTGCCGCGGAACTTCTCGAAGTTTACGCAACTCGCGAAGCTCAAAAAGGCTATAAACATGATAAACCAGGAGAAGCATATCGCTCATTTTGTGCAGGCTTCCCATTCGAAGAAACACCCGATCAAATCAACGCCATCAATGCCGTAAAACAAGATATGACGCGCGAACAACCAATGGATCGTTTGATCTGTGGTGACGTGGGTTTTGGTAAAACAGAAGTCGCTATGCGCGCAGCATTCATAGCAACTGATTCGGGCAAACAAGTGGCCATTCTGGTACCAACTACCCTACTAGCGCAACAGCACTATGAATCATTCCAAGATCGTTTTGCCGATACAGCAATTAAAGTAGAAGTGCTATCACGTTTTAATACCACTAAAGCTCAAACCCAAACTCTCAAGAATATTGCTGAAGGTAAAGCAGATATAATTATTGGCACCCATAAATTAATACAACAAGATGTAAAATATAAAGACCTAGGTTTGTTGATTATTGATGAAGAGCACCGCTTTGGCGTTCAGCAAAAAGAAAAAATTAAAGCTTTTCGTGCAAATGTAGATATTCTCACAATGACTGCCACCCCCATTCCGCGAACTTTAAATATGGCGATGGGGGGCATACGCGATTTATCTATTATTGCCACACCACCCGCTAAACGGCTTTCTGTTAAAACTTTCGTACGAGAACGTGAAGACGCCTTAATCAAAGAATCATTATTGCGAGAAATATTACGTGGAGGCCAGGTTTATTATTTATTCAATGATGTAAAAAATATTGAGAAAGAAGCCGAACACCTACAGAAACTCGTACCAGAAGCACGCGTAGGGGTAGCTCACGGCCAAATGCGAGAACGTGAATTAGAGCAGGCGATGACAGATTTTTATCATTTACGCTTCAATATATTAGTTTGCTCGACCATTATTGAAACTGGAATCGACATCCCGAACGCCAACACGATCATTATCGATCGGGCTGATAAATTCGGATTAGCCCAACTCCACCAATTACGCGGTCGGGTTGGTCGATCACATCACCAAGCATATGCTTATTTGCTCACACCAGAGGCTAAAAAGCTTAGTAGTGATGCTGAAAAACGTTTGGATGCAATACTTGCTTCCCAAGCGCTTGGTGCAGGGTTCATGCTTGCAACACATGATTTAGAAATACGTGGAGCAGGTGAACTGCTGGGCTCAGAACAAAGCGGCCAAATACAAAGCATCGGCTTTACACTGTATATGGAATTGCTAGAAGAAGCGGTCAAATCTCTACAAGAAGGTAAAGAGATCGATTTAGACAGCCCGTTTGAAGTGACTGAGATTAATCTTCGTATACCCGCTATCATTCCTGAAGACTATCTTCCTGATGTCCACATGCGCCTTGTTTTGTATAAACGAATATCTAGCGCAAAATCTAATGACGCTTTAAAAGATATTCAAGTTGAGATGATCGATCGATTCGGCATGTTAACTGACCCAATTAAGAACTTAATGCGCCAAACTGAATTAAAGTTCAAGGCTGAAAAAATCGGAATCGCTAAAATAGATGCGGGCGAAACGTCTGGACGCATTGAGTTTTCATCAAATACCAGCGTTGACCCAATGTCGATCGTTCAGCTTGTACAGAAACACCCTGAACGCTATCGCCTTGAAGGGGCGACTAAATTGAAATTTGAGCTAAAAGCAACTAATACTGATTCAAAGCTATCTGAAATTGACGATTTACTTAGCTTATTAATACCCAAGTGAATAGAAATAAAATGGAGGCTTTGTACTTTAAGCGTACAAACCCTACAATAATATTCTTAAGAAATAGCACATATTTAAGAGATGGACCCTAACTAGATGCACCATATTTTTTTACCATTTATTTTATCTTTATTTATCTTCAGTACATTAAGCCATGCTGAAGAAAACCCTGAGAACTGGTACCAGATTGAATATATTCTATTTGAACACTTAAACTCAGACCGTCACGTACTTCGATTTGAAGATGTGAAGTATACACCTGTAAAAAGAGATCAGTATTATTATCTAACAACAAATAAAAGTGCCGCTTCACCCTATCAATTGAAAGAAATTGAAGAGGCAGACTCAGACTTTAAAGATATATTAAGTCGTATTTCAAAAAGTGGCGAACTTAGCGTTTTTTCTACGGGAAGCTGGCAACAACCCATTAAAAGAGGCCAAAAACTCCCCCCTCTTAGAATCACGGGCGGCCAGTCATATGACGAAGGTAATCGCTTCCAGCTAGAGGGCGAACTTCAAATACAACGTGAGCGCTACATGCATGCAGAAATTAATGTATTTTTAGCTGATTTTTCAACATTGCCGTATGGTGATTTAAAAGATTGGGTTTTTGAAGCGGAAGAAAAAAGATGGCCTCTAGACTGGCTACTTCAACCTCTTGCGTATCAACACCCTGCTTTAACTAAAGTAGGTAAAGCTTTAGTTCCTGAAAATATCATTCATTTTAAGCAGAGCCGCCGTATAAAGAATGGCGAAATACATTACATCGACCACCCCGCACTTGGTTTGATTGTCACTATAAAAGAAATTGAGCCGCCCTTCGAATATGGCGTTGACTCATAAGGAACTCGTTTATAAATGGTCATACCTAAAGAAAACCCCAGCAATAAAACGCAGTCAGCCATCTGGGTTGACGCTGACGCTTGCCCAATAACAATTAAAGAGATGCTACTACGAGCAGCAAAACGAACAGGAGTTAATGTAACCTTTGTTGCAAATCAAGCGATATCACTCCCGCCCTACCCCAGCGTACGCGCCGTTCAGGTAAGCTCAGGGTTTGATGTGGCTGATAACTGGATAGTTGAACAAGTATCAAAAGGTGACTTAGTCATAACTCAAGATATTCCGCTGGCGGATGAAATAATCACCAAAGGCGCCATTGCAATTGGACCTCGCGGTGAAATACATACAAAAGAAAATATTAAAGCTAGACTCACTATGCGCAACTTTATGGAAACCATGAGGTCAAGCGGAGTCCATAGTGGTGGACCAGCACCTCTAAACCAACAAGATAAACAGGCCTTTGCAAACCAGCTTGATCGTTGGCTGGTAAAATATTTATAGCAACCTAAGATAAAATTAGGCCAATAAAAAATATTTTAGAATTTTGTGGATCTTTCCCATACCCTGCTCAAGGGCCTGATGAATATCATCCATGGTAATGATGGAATCACTTAAACCAGCAGCCCAATTTACACTTAATGCTAGGCAAGCATAATCCATATCAAATTCACGAGCCAGCGCAGCTTCAGGCATGCCCGTCATGCCAACTAAATCACAACCGTCTCGTTTATATTTTGATATTTCTGCAGAGGTCTCTAACCGTGGCCCTTGAGTTGCTCCATAGGTACCTCCATCCAAGATATCAACACCCGCTTTATTGGCTGCTGCAAGCAGTAAACACCTAAGGTTTTGACTATATGGAAACGTAAAATCAATATGGTCTAAGTCACTTGAATCTGAATCATAAATGGTATGCTCACGCCCATGCGTATAATCAATAATTTGGTCTGGAATAGCGACTGCTGCTGGTTCTAAAAATTTATGAACCCCTCCTACAGCATTAACAGCAATTATTTGAGTTACACCAGCCTGCTTAAGCGCACTCATATTTGCGCGATAATTGATTTTGTGAGGTGGTATTTGATGGGGATCTCCATGCCTTGCGAGAAAGACCACATCCTTTCCATCTACCCGGCCAAACGTTAATGCAGCACTTGGCTCTCCAAATGGTGTATCTAGCCATTTACTTTCGAGCACCTCCAGCTCGTAAAGCTGCGTTAAACCTGTTCCGCCAATAATTCCAATCATCAGTTCTTCTCACTATTTAATAGGTGAACCCCTTCAGGCACTAACACCGTGGAAGTTGGGAATGCAACATCAGCACCTTCTTGACCAATAATTTCAAGAATTTTCAATAATACATCCTGTTTCACTTCATGATATTTAACCCAATCCGTTGTTTTAGTAAATGTATAAACAAAGAAGTCGAGCGAAGAGCTTCCATAAGAATTAAAATTCACAATTAGAGTTTGTGTATTGTCTATTTCATTATGGGCCATTAGCATTTCTTTCACATTTTGAATAATTGTCGAGAGCTTACCTGCATCGTCATAACGTAAGCCGATGGTTTCATAAATACGTCGATGAGTCATTCGTGAAGGGTTTTGAACAGATATACTGGTAAAAACAGCATTAGGAACATATAACGGCCGCTTATCAAAAGTTCTTATCGTTGTCAGACGCCAGCCAATTTTCACCACCGTCCCTTCAATATCCTGGTCCGGTGATCGCACCCAATCACCCACTTTAAATGGTCGATCTAAATAAACCATCAATCCACCAAAAAAATTAGCAAGCAGATCTTTTGCCGCAAAACCAACAGCAATACCACCAATACCGCCAAAAGCCAAAACACCACTTATGCTATAGCCTAAGGTCTGCAAAACAACTAATACGGAAGTTATAATCACCGAAGCACGAAGTAACTTACCCATTGCAGAAACGGTTGTTTCATCCATCGGCTCTTTCATTTTATCAGGACATATTACGATTAACTCGCCACCTGAAATAAAACGCACAACAAACCAAGTTAAACAAAAAATAACCCCGACGCGCTGAAAAGCAGGAATCGCCCCAAATATTTCTGCACCAGACTGAAGTTGTGCAGTATATGCTGCCCAAGACAAACCCAGTAACCAAATTGCAAAGTTAATGGGTGCGCGTGCTGCATGAAGTAATGTGTCATCCCATAGGTTTCTTGTTTTAGCGAACTGACGTTCAATACGAACAAACACCTTGCCAGCCACATAACTCAACACAGCGGTGATGAAAACGATGATAAAAAGCTCAACTGCATTACGGTATGCTAAGTCCTCAAAACCTTGAGACTGCAACCAATCATTAACCGTTGTCCAACTCATAAAAGTCCTTCGTTGTAATTTTGATAATGGCTCTACACCAAAATTCAGATTTTATTTGCACCTACTTAACGAGTAAAGCTAAACGTTCACGAGTTGATTTCCAACGAGGTAACACGGTTAACTCACCTTGTAATTGCTTCAGTTCTGACCTTAACCTCATCGAACTTAAACGCTTGTTCGGCTCAGTTTCACCCTGCTCTAAATAACGTAATACTTGAGCAGCACCTTCAGGATTATTACACACCAAAACCATATCACAGCCAGCACTTAATGCCGCTTCAGCTCTTTCAGCAAAACTACCTGCAACCGTCGCCCCCTCCATCCCAAGATCATCGCTAAAAATAACCCCCTCGAACTTCAGTTCAGTTCGAAGAATTGTTTGTAGCCAATACTTAGAAAAACCTGCAGCAGAATCATCCACTTTTGGATAGATAATATGCGCAGGCATAATCGCATTAAGTCCCGAATCGATAACAGGCCCAAACACACTAATATCATTTTCACGCAATTCATCTAACGAGCGCTCATCAATCGGTATATCAATATGTGAGTCTGCAGCTACGCCACCATGACCTGGGAAATGTTTTCCGGTTGATGCCATACCTGCTTCCGACATTCCTTTTATAAATGCTTGTGTTAAAGCTACAATATCTTCAATGCATTCTGAAAAAGCTCTGTCACCAATAATACTAGAAATACCGTAATCCCGATCTAATATCGGTGCAAAGCTGATATCAATATCATAAGCAATCAATTCTGCAGCCATCAACCAACCACAATCTTGCGAAAGCTTAAGCGCGGCATGATGATCATCTTTGTATAATTTCCCAAGTGACGCCATTGGTGGAATGCGTGTAAATCCTTCACGAAAGCGTTGTACGCGCCCACCTTCATGGTCAACTGCGATAACAATATCGGGCGACGCTAAACGAATTTCAGCAATCAAAGACTGCAATTGTTCCAAGTTATTATAATTTCGTGTAAATAGAATTAGGCCACCTACTAACGGTGAGCGAAGTATCTTTTTTTCTTCATCAGTTAAATAAAGGCCTGCTACATCAAGCATTAAAGGGCCAAGGTTAGTATTGCGGCTATTATTTTTGTGGTTCAAAGCCACGCCTCCTATAGTGTAATACTGACGGCTGTACCGACAGGTGTATGGTTAAACAAATGAATGACGTCTTGATTTCGCATTCTAATACAGCCATGTGAACGTGGCACACCCATTGGCTCGGTATCCGGGGTTCCATGAATATAAATATAGCGCCTCATTGTATCGACCTTCCCTAAACGATTGATACCAACTTCAGCACCACTTAACCAAAGAATACGACTCAAAATCCAGTCTCTTTCAGGGTATGTTAGCGCTAGTGTTTCTGAATACACTTCACCCGTGGGGCGACGACCCACAAAAACTGTACCCTTAGATTGATGCTCACCAATTTTTGCTCGAATATAATGAGCCCCAAGAGGCGTACAACCCGACCCATACAATTGTCCAGCGCCATTTGTTGCGGTAGATATTGAATATTCTATATGATGCAGAGGACTCGATAGAGTGAGTATTTGTTTACTGAGGCAAATTTGAATCATAGGCTAATGAGTCATCGAAGGTCATGAAAATTGAACACCGCGTAGCCTGTGTATATCACGATAATAAATTAAAGCTCATTCTATATTAAACGCAATAAGCTGTTTATTTTTGTGCCGGCAACGCTTTTAATCCAGCGACTAAGAAAGGAACTAAATAATCAATTACCTTTTCAGGGTCTGCTTTCGAGCCTTGTTTGTTTTCAAGAATATCGGTCAAAGGCTGAATACTAGACATTGTGAATGCCATAGCTCCTAAAGTAAACTGGGTGCGCCAAAATCGCTCTGCTGTATCTAATTGTGGCGTACTTTCTTTAACCATTGTTAAAATAAAACGAAATGTTAAAGCGTACTCTTCTTCAAGGTACACCCTTAAATGCCCTTGAGATTGGGTATAAGCCAAACCAAGCAATCGCATAAAAATTGATACACCATTTTCATGCCGAGTCGGAATATCTAATAAACAATGGGTATAAAGCCTAAGAATAGTTTCAATATCAGGTGTTTCGCCACCATCTAACTCCCATTTATGCTTTTTTAGACCATCTTCCATCAAGCTACTAAGCGGCCTGAGAAATCGAGAAAATACGGCTTGAATCAGAGCATTCTTAGAACCAAAATGATAATTCACAGCAGCAAGGTTAACTTTAGCCTTGCTCGTAATCATACGAAGAGAGGTTTCAGAGAAGCCTTTTTCTGCAAACAACAGCTCTGCAGCATCAAGTATTCGGTCAACAGTTTCTGTATAAGCCATGTAAATTCTTAAGTTAAATAATTAGTATAAATATTCCAAACGTATGTTTTAAACATACGTTTGATTCCAATTATTGTCAAGAATTTGAATGTGTACTTTTACTGCTTTCATCTACATTTAACGTTTGTTCAAGCTTAGCGGCTTCGGCTGTACTTATTTTGTCATCCCATCCTTGGTCCATATGATTAAAATGTCGCTCTAGATAATCTTTTTGCAAGCGCTGATAGGCCTTCTGTGATTCGATCATCAGAAGTAAGTATAGTCGAATATGTTTTTTATTTTTGATGACATTCATTAATGACTTATCTTTTGAATATTTGAACAAACCATAAAAAATATTTCGCTCTAGGTTCGAATTGTATTTAACAAGTTTTTCACAACGCCATGCTAAACCATCTTTCCCTTCTAAAAAATGGAGATGATTCAATGCTGAGAATTCTATTTTTTTTCGTATTTTCAAAAGTTCATGTAGAGGCGGACGCTCAAAGAAGTGCTTTCGAAAGGAAGTGAATGCAAACACAAGCGACAATAAGAACAAGCCGCAACCAGCACCGGCGACCCAAGCAGCCACAAAGCCAAAAAGACCTAATAAAAATGCGGTAGCAAATAACCCACAAAGCAACAACCAATAGTCTCGATCACGCCGCGCACCTGAAACAAGCGTGTTGCTTGGGTAATCGTCCATGGCTAAGCAATCATAATTAAAGCCCATAACTGGCTCGCAACCCGCCAATAGTATTTTACGACGATGTTGCTGTAATTTTATTTCACTTCGATCAGTTACTTGTTCAAGCGCTGCAGACTTCTCATTTTTGGTATGCTCATGACGCTGCCTTCTATTTTCCTCCGAGCGACGCTCTCTTGATACATTGGGCGTTCCCGGACCTTCCTCACGGCGCTCAACAACCTTTCCCCGAACCGTCGTCTTTCCAGCATCAATAGAATTATTCTGCTCAGGCGAATTCAGCGAACCAATAACCTCTTCATTTTCAATTGCTACTTTTTTAGGTTGTTCCGAGGCCACGTATACTTTCATCCTAATTATGGTTTGTTAAAGACTATATCGGTTTTAGATACAAACTCTTTAGCTTTACTTTATTTTTAATAACACGCAACAAATATGAATTAAGCAACATTAAAATAGCAGTAAGTTCACATTTGAAAATAACATACCCTATTTGTCGGGGGTACTGATGATTACGATGTATTAATATCAACGCGTCTTATGAATTTAGAAGAAATAAGTGAAATTTAATAATAAACCTAACAAAGAGTACAAAATGATAACAACAATATTTAACTTCACGCGAAGCAAAAGAAAACTCAAATCTGCCACGCTACTATTTTCTAGCATGTTCAATACAAAACGTATCAGCTAACCAGCTGGACAATTTAATTAGCGAATACGGCTCAGACCTTGGCCTAGAAGGGGTATATTTACCTGCCCCAAATAATACACCCAGAGTAAATATAAAATCATTAGGTGTCGGTGGCTATCTAATCAACTGGGGCGATGACCAAATCATGTTCGCGCCATCTTACACCAACCCAGACCCTCTAAGCTTACTAGTAGATACGCACGTCAGTAAAAAAACCGTTGATCGTTTAATCCCCGATGTGTCTGATGTTGATATGATTTTAGTTGGTCACGCCCACTATGATCACTTACTAGACGTACCTTATATCATGGAAAAATATGCTAAAAAGGCAACTCTTTATGGATCAAAAACAATGAAACATCTAGTTTCCTCAGTTATTGACCCTGAAAAAATACACACACTTAATGACCAAGCATCCACTCCAGAAGATATAAATGCAGACCCCATCGTCAATGAATATATTGGGACATGGGTGTATAACCCATCAGGGAAAATTCGGATAATGGCCATAAATAGTAATCATGCGCCGAATGCGACTTTATTTAAAGGCGCTATTTTGGACGCTGATGGCGATTTAATTGGTGAAGAAATTGAATTTTTATTTGAAATATCAGAGGGTAAATTAGATCAGGATTTAAACCGTGTTCCAACTTCTGCATTCCTATGGAGGGAAGGACAATCATTTGCATATATTGTCGATTTTCTCGACGAGAGTAACGATATAGCATTCCGCCTACACTATGAAGACGCTGCAAGCGATCCAACAAAGGGATTTGTCCCATCATCAATACTCGCCGAAAAAGAGGTTGATGTAGCTATTTTAACCGTTGCTAACTTTAACGAAATTAAAGAACCGCCAGAACACCAAGGCAATGAATTATTCCAATACCCACAAGGTATTATAAACAACCTAAACGCCTCACATTACATTCTTGGGCATTGGGAAAATTTCTTTGCAAATAACTGGATATATCCTGATGTATGGTGGATGTTTGGTTTAAGGGGCGACCCCGTATTTCCGCTAGATGTTGTTCCTCTAACCAATGCTTCAACATTTATTGAGCATGTAAAATCGGCATCTGGAGACCCCTCCCACAACAACTTCACTATGCCTAAGCTTGGTGCAAATATGTCATTTCCCATCAGCGCCATTCAGTAAATGGAGCCATTAAAATCAGAGGCCTTAGCGGGCTTCTTTTTTTAACTCCAGTACGAACTTGGCATTAAAAATGATTTTTCAAGAACCTGCTATACTTTATTAAACAACCGGCAGCTCCTCACACAACAAACAACATTACGCCGACAATTTTCTTTTTGAGATATAATGCATCCACACAAAAAACCACAATTAGACTACAACTCAATATATATATGCGTTGTATTATTTTTTCTCGCTGCCATATCAAGCCCAGTTCATTCACTACCAAACGAAACGCTTGATACACAAATAATTAACGAGAAAATCAACTTACTCCCATATTCTTCCTATTTTATTGATTACTCCTTTCAGTTTAAAATTAATGATATTAAAAAAATCAAACAAACTGAATGGACAAAAAACAAATCACAAAATCTTGGCCAGATCAATGCACCTATTTGGTTCAAATTCCAACTTAAAAACACCCTCCTTAATAGCGAAAAACTATATTTAGGAATAAATTACCCTCATCACGACTATATAAACGTTTACTTCATCAATAAAAAAAACACATTAAAATCAATACACACAGGTGACCATCTACCATTTGAAACTCGAGAAAATGCCGAACCAAATTTTATTTTCCCTATTCCACCTTCGCAAACCCCTTTAGATGTTTACGTGTCCATTCGCTCAGAAGGCTTATTAAAAGTCCCGTTATATCTGGCAACGCAAACTCAGCTAAATGAACAAACAAAAAACTTTAATTTCGCTTCAGGCATATATTTTGGCTCGATTTCAATCATGTTAATTTTTAATCTATTTATTTGGCTAACCGTAAAAGATAGAAGTTATTTTTACTACCTAGTTTATATTGTATGCAGCGCATCCTTTCAATTAACACTCACAGGCCTAGGCTTTCAATATCTATGGCCAGATACGCCCCTCTTTAATCAATACGGCATCCTTATTACCGCAATTCTCATGGCAATAAGCGCCGTCATTTTTATTCAAAAGTTTTTAGGCCTCAGTTATAGCACAACAAAATATGACCAAATTTGGATTAATGTATTGATAGGCTGCTTTATTCTAATTGCACTATCGAGCGCTGTCGTCTCTTACCATTTCGCACTACAAATGCTCTTGCTTGGTGCTTCTTTTATGGTGCTGACAGGCTTTTATATCGGTGTAAAGTATTGGCTAAAGGGAGTGAGATCCGCTCGATTCTTTGCGCTAGCATGGTTCAGCTATTTATTTTTTGTCGCTCTTTACCTATTAGACTCAAAGCAAATCATTAACTCCAGCATTTTAACTGAGTATTACTTAGCCATTGGCTCGCTTGTTGAACTGTGCTTACTTTCTATCGCATTTGCCGACAAACTCAATAGCGAGAAAGAACTGCGAGTGAAAGCACAAAACGAGCTACTTGATATTCAAATAAAAATGAATCAAGACCTGGACACACTAGTAAAAGATAGAACCATAGAGCTAGAAGAAGCCAACATACAATTAAAAGCATTAAGCGTAACGGACGGACTGACTCAACTTAAAAACAGATACTATTTTGACCTTGCATTCAAAAAGGAATTTAAACGAGCAGCAAGAGAAGGCTGGCACTTTTCAATCATCATGATTGACATTGATTATTTTAAGAAAATAAATGATGAGTACGGTCATTTATTTGGCGATTATTGTCTCGAAAAATCTGCCTCATTAATTCAATCAGTAGTACACCGCCCTTCTGATACTGTTGCTAGATATGGCGGCGAAGAAATTGCTATTTTATTACCTAATACAACACTAGACGGAGCAATGAAATTAGCCGAAAAAATTAGAGAGCATTTTCGTGAAACCGAATTCTCCGACTCGGGAATTAATCAATCTATAACCGTTAGTTTAGGTGTATCTAGCGGAAAGCCCAACCCTAATAATCAAGTCAGCGCTCTTAAACTATTAGAAATTGCTGATCAGTGCCTGTATAAAGCTAAAGAAAATGGTCGTGACCAAGTAGTCGGACTTAAATACAATTTTGAGATTTAATTAATATGTTTACCGGAATCGTACAAGGCATCGCCAGCATTCAGTCAATTCAAACAGCTAAAGACTTTAAAACTTTTACTATCCAGTTCCCCAAAGATAGCTTACTTGCACTTAAAAAAGGGGCGAGCATCGCTATCAACGGCACTTGCCTCACAGTAACTCAAGCAGATATTAACAATAGCAAAGCTACATTTGATGTCATTCAAGAAACACTATCTGTCACAAACCTGGATACATTAAATAAAAATGATAAAGTAAATTTTGAACGCGCTGCAAAATTTGGTGACGAAATCGGCGGCCATGTAATGTCAGGACATATCCATACCACAGTTAAAATACGTCGCGTAATTCAAAGCGAAGACAACCAAAGCATTTACCTTGAAACCCCTAATGAATACCAACACTACTTATTCCCAAAAGGATTCGCAGGTTTAAATGGTTGCAGCCTTACATTAGGTGAAGTGAACAATAACGAATTCTCAGTACACCTTATTCCTGAAACCTTAGAAATGACCACATTTAAAGATAGTGCCGAAGGTGAGCTGGTAAACTTAGAGATTGATAGCCAAACACAGTCAATTGTTGACACGGTCACGCGCGTATTGGAAAAAGAAAACACTAGGTAAATAATGATTTACGGTACAAACAAAAAAGGTGCGATAAACGCACCTTTTTTAATATATGAAAATTATTTAGTGAGCAGAAATCACTATAGAAGTGTCATAAAAAACTAAGTCTGTAAAATAGATCTCGCCAATTGACTGCCCAGTATCACCGAAAGATACATGTGGCAAATCCCAATCCATTCTTATATTGATATCATAGATCGCCTGCCCATCAACATACAGATCCCCTGATGACTGACGATTTATAGAAGTAAGCACCCCACTAGCCGCGGCAATCTTACTTTGAAAACTAGCATAACCAAATGAACCAAGTGTATCGGCCCCTCTCTCATTATGTATCCGCATATCTCGCAATGTAAATCCATTACTTGTAACAAACCCTAGTATGGGATCAACAGTATTTGTATGATCAACATCTAGGTCTTCTACGCGAAACTTCAAGTCAAGCTCAATATATGAGTCTGCCAAGTCAATATCCTGTGGTTTGCCTTTGTCCCCCGGTGTTGTAGAAGTATTATGAAACCCATTGCCATTATTCTTTAGAAGAAGATCAAAATACCCTAAGTAACCCTCTATGGATAAATTTCTAGTAATAGATGTTTCTACCGACCCATCACTACTTCTAATACCGAAGTCGCCTTGTTGGATATGAAAATCAACTGCATTTTTCATAGCAGTTAAGTTTGTAGCCTGATCAGCAGCATTAGCCGGTACCGAAAAATCTATACCAAAATCTTGTGATGTTACATGTATAACCAAATCACCATCACCAAACTTTTTACCGAAGCCACCCACGCCATCATTATATTCAGTCAAAGCCCAAGCAACATCTGTTTCAGATGCATCTAAATATCCCATATCTGCTAATTTAGCCACATCTGAAAAGCCAATCCCTAGTGTTTCATTTCCATTGGTTGAATCAACTGTCGCACGTATGTTATCCATCAAGCCGCCACCGATACCCGACAAGGAATAATCTTTCCAATACATAGAGCCGGCATCAACATATTCAAACTCACCGATTGTCACTTCTGTTTCAATATCAATCGTTAAACCTGCCTTACCCGTTACTTTTGATAAAGAAGCTTCATCCAGCCATTTTAATTCCGCATAGGAAAAAGACGAAAAAGCTGTTGCTACAAGTCCAATCAGAACCAAAGACTTTAATTGGCTTTTTTTCTGCTGCTGACTTCTAGGTTGATATTGTATACACATTATTACACCCAATATTTATAGGAATATGCCATTTAAACTTAATATAAATTAACATCAAGTAAACAAACGCGACTGACAGTCACAAGTTATCACATATTGTTACACTCAACAATTGCCTATAAAGCCATCAAACGGCAATTGTGACACAGTTCATATTCTAGGGTGTTTATTCTAATTTTATTAATTAGACTGGCTTCATATTCTTCAGGCAAGAAATTATTTAGTTAGAAGTTTTTATCCCTAGCGATTGCTAGTGTGGACTCGCCCTTGTACCCCAAGGGCTTTTTTTTGCATGAAATTCACCAAAGCTCTTTTTCTAAATATTAAACAATAAAACGAGATTGCCCTCAAACAAGCGCAACCCCAAAATCTACCTACGCTAAATAATCATCTACCGAAACGTTTTATACACTTTAAACTTTGTGTTTTCGGCTAAGATATCGCAGCGCTCAAAGGTCGCTTCAATTATCTGCGCATATTTCAAAAAACTATTAGCAACTAGTAAGAAAGGAGCATGTTTAGACATTTTGTCTTTTGCACCACGAATAAAGCTTTCAGTTGTACGATACTCTGTAGCCACACCAGAATGAAACGGAGGGTTGCTCACTACGCCATTCACTCTTCCCTTCACATCTTTCCAGCCATCACTCGGATAGACTGTAGCTTCTATATTATTGAGTTCGCAGCTACGTTGCGCACATTCGATGGCTAAGAGATTAATATCAACCATTTCCAATTGAATACTAGGATTAAGGAGCTTGGTATAAATACCCACCACACCACTACCACAGCCAAAATCTAAAACACGGCCATCTAATCGAGCAAACATATTTTGCAGTAGCAGTTCTGTACCTATATCGAGCTGCCCAAAGCTAAATACCCCCGGGATACTGACAAGCTCAACCGAAATATCGTTTATTTGAACCTTAAACGTTTCAATCCAATCAGTTAAACAGAACTCACTAACCTCTTCCTCTAACGACACCTGCCAAAGCTGGCAATGCTTAGCGGAGTCAATTTTACTATTATTCGAGCCCAATGAATTTAAGCGCTTGGCAGCACTTTCAACACCTGATTTCTTCTCACCGACTAAATAGATACTTGCCCCTTTAATGAGCATTGGCGTTAAAAATGCCAATACTAAGTCGAGTTCTTTTTTGGATTTTGGTACAAAAATAATCACAGCATCATATGCCTGTGTCTCCGCCTGAGAACATGAGTACTCAATACGCTCCCCTAAAGATGCCTGATGTGATTGAAAAACACGGTAGTCAAACGTAATCACTTTTTTAGGGTTCAAATAGCTCAAATCATCACTTTCAGGCGGACCAAAAATCAGAAGATTTTTATAACCCGAAAATGTATCTGAATTTCTTTCAATAGATTTAGAACGAAGTTTTGTACTTTCTGTAGACACTGACATTTAGTTCTCTTGTTTAGTAGAAGATTCTGTTTCAAAAGGCATTAGCTCAACTTCTTGCTCGATAGAACTGTAATGGAATTTCAAATTTTGATAATAACGTTCAGTAATAATTGCATTATCAGGTACCTTAAACTTCCTCACCGCTCGAATTGCATCCAAAACTGATATATCAAGAATTTTATCACCACTTTCACGATAAACATACGAGTTAACCAAATACCCTTGTGCATTCAATTCAATTTTAATAATTCCCATCAAAATTTGATTACCTTGATAAGGATTTATCCAATAAGACATGACCTGTTTATTCATACGCTTTATATATTTATTCACGAGTTTTAACTCATCACTCTTTTTATCACTAAAAGGCTGTGGCACTGTCACTTCGCTCAATTGGCCGTCAGCCAACATTAAAATATTTCCAGGCATGCCTAGATCAATCGCGCTATCGACAGTAGTGTCCTCGAAAGAATCACCAATTTCTTCTTTAACTCCCGAAATCACCTCTAAATAGCTAGGTTCAATTTGTCCTTGCTTTTGAGCTACCTCGGGATCAATCTCTATTGATTCAAGATAGCTTGGAATAAACTCTTTAGATTGTTCAAGCGCTTGCGTATTTTTAGATGTGAGTATTTCTTGCCTGTGTTCTTCTTTTTGAACCTGCTCCGACTGTTTCAACGCTTCGGTTTTTTTGAGTTCTGCAATATCAACCTTATCAATTAACATAGCAGGACTATCTATATCTTGTTCCACTGACATTTGTTTAGCCGAATCTGATCCTTTTTCTTTACTTATTTGACCGCCACCGATAACTTCCCCCTTCAACGTTTCATCTTGATTATTGGTCGACGTTTCATCTGCATTATCAACAGGACTAGGCTCCTGCTCGGGTTCTTTCACCGGCTCTTCCTCGGTAAGTTTTTCAGGTTGAGGAGTTTCTATTATTGGTTCTTCGGTTTTTTCCTCTACAAGTGGAGGCTGCTCTACATTTACTTGAGTGGGAGTTTGTTCTATCTCGGGCGTTTCACGGAGTGTGACTTGAAAAGTTTGTTCCACCTTTTTCTTACTTTCTTCCTTTGGAAGCAACAAGAATAAAAGATATAACAGAACATGTAATACTACGCTTACAAGAAGCAATATTACATAACGACGCTGATATGGTTTCATAGCGAGTCTAAAGCGTTAAGCGTTCTTAATTCAAGGTTATACCTCAGGAAAAAATGCAATTTATTAATCAGCCATATCATCATCAGAGTAATTACTAGTAAGAGGTCTTGTCGTCATCGCCTTTCTCAAGGCAGGATTACGTGGTAAGGCAAGCTTTTTCGCTTCAAGTATAGACTCATACACAGCTTGATCTAGCCCAGCATGCCCACTCCTCTTCTTCATAGCAACAGATTCAATATAGCCATGTTCGTCTAATAAAATAGATATTTCACCATAATATTTTTTTCCGTCTTTCTTTGGCGCTTTGAAAGTTTTAAACAAATGCCCGACCTGTTTTGCCAAATGTTCATTTAATTCTTTTCGTTCATATAAGTTTAAATTCTCTACAAGTCGATTGCCCTGTTGCTGCCTCTCTCTGAACCTTGTACCGAAACCTTCACTTAAAACAACTGCTTCCTTCAACTCCCGTTCGTCCAACATTCTCATACTACTGAACCTTTTCTTAGGTTTAGCTTTCTTCGGTTCCGCTTTCTTCGGTTCCGTTTTTTTCGGTTCCGCTTTCTTCGGTTCCGCTTTCTTCGGTTCCGCTTTCTTCGGTTCCGCTTTCTTCGGTTCCGCTTTCTTCGGTTCCGCTTTCTTCGGTTCCGCTTTCTTCGGTTCC
>Ga0209825_1000170_pt1 | contig 67080 bp, 52 predicted proteins | sample EN8Hudsemesocosm_FD_184631 | JGI IMG/M metagenome (GOLD analysis project Ga0209825, IMG submission 184631) | Methane-oxidizing microbial communities from mesocosms in the Hudson Canyon - EN8B Hudson Canyon (SPAdes) (version 2) | ecosystem: Environmental > Aquatic > Marine > Cold seeps | place... | reverse complement strand
CGACCGAAACAGAGTCAATAGATGAGCTTGAAGGCTTTGTGAATGCAATGATCGCAATACAGAAGGAAGCTGAAGCAACGCCTGAAATGTTAAAAGGGGCTCCGTTCACGCAGCCTGTTAGGCGTTTAGATGATGTTAAAGCAGCAAGAGAGTTAGATGTTGCTTATCAGAAGGTAAGTGGTTAGTTAATGAAAAAAGGAGCCTTAAGGCTCCTTTTTTGTTGATGTCAGTTTATAACTGACCTTTAGCTACGAAAGTGTGTATTAACTGTAAACCTTGGTTAATAGACGTTAACTCCCATATCACTGAAAGTCTCTTTTAATTCATCTATGTCGTAACTTGTAAGGCCAAGGTGTTCAAGAATATCCTTCTGATTGTTATCCCATTCGGGGTCTGAGTCTTGTAAACCAAGTACTTTGTAATTTCCGCAAATATGTTCTGATAACTTTAATACGGCCAAGAGTGTTTTCTGATTTTGGTTTTTTCCATCTTTTGCTTTAAATACTTGTTGCGTATTATGATGTTCTGCAATAACTTGGCAAATATGGCTTGGCAAGTTCCAGGATTTAGCGGTGTAATAGCCGACCACACAGTGGTTTGTATTGAATTTTTCATTTTCCAGGTCAATGATGCGTTCGTGAACTCCTGAATATGTTTTCTCCATCACGTCTAGGTAATCATCAAATTTTTTCATCATCAACGGAATGCCCGTATTGTGAAATAAGCCTAAAGTATAAGCCTCATCAGGTATTGGGTAGCCGACTTTTTTGGCGACGGTGGCGCAGACCATGGCTATGTCATTCGCCGTGTCCCAAAAGCGAGTTAAGGCAACAATATTCTCATCAGACATTTCACCTTTTATGGCAATGCCGTTCAAAATATTGATGACGGTATTGATTCCTAAAAGCGAAACAGACTGTTCAATGGAGGTTATTTTATTGCTAAGCCCATAAAAAGGGGAGTTTACAAATTTTAGCATCGTGCCTGCCAAGCCGACATCTTTTGCAATGAGTTTAGCTATACGTGTTATATCCGGGTCTGGCATGATTTGCTCCATTTGCAAATCAACCAAAATTTGGGGTTGTGTAGGAACAGAAATACCGTGCAATATCTTGGCAATTTGTTCTTCGGTTAATTCGGCGGGCATGCCCTTAATTCTCCTGAGATTATAGATTTAAGATCTATTTTTAAACAATAGCATCTAAGTTAGTGTAGACCCAATTATTGAAAATACTATGGTCTTTTGGTGCGTTAATATTATTTTGAGTTTAAATATTATGATGGATTAAAAAATAAACACTTCAACATGTGTGCGTCCTTGGTATACTCCGCGACCTATATATAACAGTATTGATATTGTTGGTTTGGTTTGAGGGTGTAAATGATGGAAATGAATGTGTTGCAGTTAAATAAAGGTGCTGAAAAACGGTTAAAGCAAGGGCATCTTTGGGTTTATAGTAATGAGGTTAATGTAGAAGCAACGCCGCTTAAGTTATTTACGCCGGGTGAACAAGTGATTGTTCAGGATCATACTGGGCGTGAAATGGGAGTGGCATTTATGTCTCCTTCTTCTTTAATTTGTGGTCGGATGGTAAGTCGAGATTCAAAACAAAGAATGGATCAATCTTTATTGGTTCATCGTATAAAAATTGCTTTGTCTTTACGAGAACTTGCTTTTGATAGCCCGCACTATCGTTTAGTTTTTGGTGATAGTGATGCATTGCCTGGTTTGGTAGTCGATCGTTTTGGTGATGTGCTTGTGGTGCAAATTTCTTCTGTCGGAATGGAAATGCTAAAGGAGGATGTACTCGCTGCGCTCGAAAAAGTATGTAAGCCAAAAACGATACTGTTTAAAAATAACGGAAAAATGCGTGCGCCAGAAGCACTAGAATCATATGTTAAAGTTGGTTTTGGAGAAGAGATCGAAGAAGCTCCGCTCGAAGAAAATGGTGTTAAATTTATAGCGCCTGTTGTGACCGGGCAAAAAACGGGGTGGTTTTATGACCATCGTATGAATCGGGCTCGTTTAAAAGATTATGTGAAAGGTAAAAAGGTATTAGACCTTTATAGCTATGTTGGTGGCTGGGGTATTCAAGCGGCTGCATTTGGTGCTGAGTCAGTGACGTGTGTAGATAGTTCGTCTTTGGCTTTGTCTTATGTAGCAAAAAATGCAGCGTTAAACGGCGTTGAAGAAAAAGTGAACAGTATTGAAGGTGATGTGATTGAAGTCTGCCGAAAACTGTTAGAAGATGATGAAAAGTTTGATGTTGTGATTGTCGACCCACCCGCTTTTATTCCACGTCGGAAAGATCAAAAGGCAGGCGAAAGAGCATATCAGAAGCTTAACCAGCTGGCGATGCGTTTGCTGACTAGAGATGGTTTGCTAGTTTCTGGTTCTTGTTCGATGCATTTATCACGATCAGCCTTAGTAACGGCTTTACGTCTTTCAGGCCAAACGCTTGAGAAACGTCTACAGATTATTGAACAAGGGTCGCAGGGTGCAGACCACCCTATCGTACCTGCGATTCCAGAAACAGAGTATTTGAAAGCAATATTTGTTCGAGTGCTGCCTGCTTAGGCTATTTAGTTTTACTCGGAGTTTTGGTTTCTAAGGATAAGCGCAAGCTGCGCTTTTCTTTCAACGATTGCATCAGGATGGCTGTCTTTCTTCTCATGCTCTTTTATTTGTGAAAGAGCATGTTCTTCTATTTTATACGCCTGCTGAATGAGGCGATCACTTTCGTTAGGTAATACTTCATTTAAGGCTTGTGGGTAAAAACCCTCGCTCGACGTCCAAGCGGCCGATAATTCTTTAAGATCCTCATTTATAAGCTTAACTAACAGTTGTAGGTAATGGCTACGGCGATCGCTTGGTGTGCTTTTTTCTGATGCATTGCTGAGGTCACTAAATTCAAGGCTACGTTCTTTTGGTGTTTGATTGAGGCCTCCCGTTATCATTAGCTCAAGCGCATGAAATCCGATAGCGACGTAAGCGGTGTCTGAAAACTGGTGTTCGTTATTCAGGTACTCCGCTGTTAATTCCTGCTCCGCATATATCAAACCGCTTGCAGGGTAATTTGGTACTGCATCCAAATAGCCAGAAATAATTGGGTGTTGATCCAAACGGATATTTAGAGGGTGAATGACGATTGGTTGGCTTTGGAGTAAGTCAAACTCTGGGTGTAGGACGTCAATTTTTTGAAAGACTTGAACCAGCATATATTGGTGATGCGTATTTAAAAGTGCTTTTTTTGCTTTATTTAAGTGTTCAGAAGATGGAGCTTGAATGAAAATTTCGATGGCGTGCTGTAGAGCGTTACCAGATTCGGCTAATTGCATGAATGCTTTTTCGGCAGCATCTAAAAATAGGGTTAAGTTTGTGCTCTGTTTTATGTTTGTGTCCGTTGCAGGGTTTGTTGCGAGTTCTTTTTTTGAGGGTTCGACTTTTGTGTCGCAACCAAAGAGAGCGAAGCAGATTAGCGTCAATGAAATAGTAGTGCGTAGTTTGGTCATTTTTATGGATGCCTGACTAAGTGCTGAAGTCTTTGGTGCGATGAAAAGAGATAAAGTTATTACATGTTTCTAAGCGTTTGAATAGGCCATTGATTCTTTTCACAGTAAGCTCTTAGTGTTTCATCAGGATCGACAGCTACGGGGTTGTCTACAAGCTCAAGTAGGGGTATATCATTATGCGAGTCACTGTAAAAATATGAACCTTTCATTGAGTAATTATTACTTTTTAACCATTCATTGAGACGCGTGATTTTGCCTTCTTTAAAGCTGGGGGTGCCGGCTATTTTACCGGTATACCCATGGTTATCTTTTTCTGGTTCTGTTGCAATTAAGTCATCAACTTCCAGAAGTTGGGCGATGCGTTCCGTTACAAAATGATTGGTTGCGGTGATAATGAGTAGGTAGTCACCTTGTTTACGATGTTTTTCGATTAATGCTTTTGCTTTTGGGAGCATTAACGGAATAATTTTTTTTGTTAAAAAATCTTCACGCCATGAGAGTAAATCATCAAGTGTATTGTTTGCTAGTGGTTCTAATGCAAAGGCAAGGTATTCTTCAATGATAAGGTTGCCTGATTGATAATCTTGAAAAAACTGATCATTTTTTGCCTGATAGTACGCGGCATCAACTATTTTGCGTTCTACTAAGAACTCACCCCAAGCGTGATCACTATCGCCTGCAATTAAAGTATTGTCTAAATCGAAAATTACCAAAGCCACTTATAAAATCTCCGCTAAGCTGTATATAAGACAAATCATATCAGAAAATTGCTTGATATAAGAAAATTGACTAGATGAATTTATATAAATGTAGCGTTAAAATACAAATATTTGTATAAATAATAAGGTGATAGCGGTTTACTTGATTGCCGAGCGATACAATTTCTGAAAGAATGAAACAAAGCTAAATAATTATAAGGATAATAGAGTGATAGATTCTGACGGGTTTAGACTAAATGTCGGAATTATTCTCGCGAACCAATTTAATCAGGTACTTTGGGCAAAACGGATAGGGCAGAGCTCTTGGCAGTTTCCACAAGGTGGCATTAAAGTTAGTGAAACACCAGAGCAAGCACTGTACAGAGAGTTGTATGAAGAGGTGGGTTTAGTTGAGGGCGATGTGAAAATCATCGCGACAACGAAAGGTTGGCTGCGTTATCGGCTACCCAAAAAGATGATTCGCCATAATTCGCATCCCTTGTGTGTGGGGCAAAAGCAAAAATGGTACTTATTAAGAATGTTAAGTGCTGACTCAATGGTCACTGTCAACTCTAGTAATAGTCCAGAGTTTGATAGTTGGAAATGGGTTAGTTACTGGTATCCATTAGGGCAGGTTGTTTCATTTAAGCGAGAAGTATACCGACGGGCAATGAAAGAGTTGTCCACCGATTTATTTAATTTAGAGTATGACTTACCTGAAATGGTAAGAGGGAATTAATGAATGCTTAGTATGCTTCGGAGCATAATCCAAGAAGTAAATGGCGCCTCAAATTTAGAGGAGGCGCTAAATGTTATTGTAAGCCGTGTCCAAGAGGTGATGTCTACTGAAGTATGCTCAATTTATCTTCTTGACGAAGATAAAAAACGCTATATTTTAATGGCATCTCAAGGTTTAAATCCTGATGCAATTGGTAAAGTGAGTTTGGGGTACTCTGAAGGTTTAGTGGGCTTGGTCGGCGTGCGAGAAGAGCCTATAAACCTTGAACATGCTCAAAAGCATGAGCGCTACCGTTATCTTCCTGAAACGGGTGAAGAACGCTATGAAAGCTTTTTAGGTGTCCCGATTATTCACCATAAAAAAGTATTAGGTGTTTTGGTTGTTCAAGAGGCTAGTAACTCTCGACGCTTTGATGAAGGAGAAGAAGCTTTTCTAATTACGGTTTCTGCTCAATTAGCGAGTGTTATTGCGCATAATGAAGCAACGAACGTTATTGCTGGGCTAACGTCTACGGGGCAGTCTGCGAGAGATATCTCTTTTAAGGGGGTTGCGGGTGCGCCAGGCGTAGCAATTGGTAAAAGTGTTGTCATGTTTCCGCTTGCTGATCTTGATGCGGTTCCAGACCGTAATTCTAGTGATATACCTGCAGATGTTAAAGCATTTGAATCAGCGATAGAGTCGGTTCGGGGCGATATTCAACAAGTGGGCTTGAGGTTGTCTGAACAACTGAGGCCTGAAGAGCAGGCTTTGTTTGATGTTTACTTAGCAATGTTGGATGACAATGCCTTAGCGGGGGAGGTAATTGCTCAAATTAATGCGGGCAAGTGTCCTCAGTCAGCATTGAGGGCAATCATTAATGATTATGCTCGGCATTTCGAAATGATGAATGATGCATATTTAAGCGAACGTGCCGTAGATATTAAGGACCTAGGCCGACGAGTGCTTTCTTATTTACAAGAAAATGATCACGAAGTTCGGGAATATCCTGAAAATACAATTCTAGTTAGTGATGAGTTAACAGCGACGATGCTTGGTGAGGTCTCTCGAGATAAGTTGATTGGTTTGGTTTCTATTAAGGGCTCAGGTAATTCACATGTTGCTATTCTAGCAAAAGCAATGGGGATTCCAACAATTATGGGTTTGGTGGATGTGCCACTCACCCAATTAGATAATAAAGAATTGATACTTGATGGTTATAATGGTGAGTTGTTTGCTTGTCCATCAGACAGCTTGCGTAGTTTCTATCAGAATATTGTTGAAGAGGAGCGGCAGCTAGACCAGAGTTTGGAGTCACTAAAGACCTTACCTTGTGAAACCAAAGATGGGCATCGTGTTGCTGCATGGGTAAATACAGGGTTAATGACCGACGTAGTTCGATCCTTGAATCAAGGGGCTGAAGGCGTTGGTCTGTATCGTACTGAAGTACCCTTTATGATTAATGAGCGTTTTCCAAGCGAGCAAGAGCAGTTTGCCTGCTATCGAGAGCAGCTCGAAGCTTTTGCTCCAAGTTATGTCACCATGCGAACTTTAGATATAGGCGGAGATAAATCTTTGCCATATTTTCCGATTACTGAGGAAAACCCATTTTTAGGGTGGCGTGGAATACGTGTGACTTTAGACCATCCAGAGATTTTTCTGGTTCAGATGCGGGCGATGTTAAAGGCAAGTGTTGGCCTAGATAATTTGCGTATTATGCTGCCGATGATTTCCAATGTGAATGAGGTGGAAGAGGCATTACATTTGATCTACCGTGAATATCATCAACTTTGCTCAGAAGGGTTTGACGTTTCAATGCCTCAAATAGGTGTGATGATTGAAGTGCCTGCGGCGGTTTATCAGGTGCGTGAGTTGGCTGAACGCGTAGATTTTTTATCTGTTGGGTCCAATGATTTGACGCAGTATTTGTTAGCGGTTGATCGAAATAACCCTCGTGTAGCATCACTTTATCACTCATTTCACCCTGCAGTGTTACAAGCTTTATATAGTATTGCGAAAGACGCTAAAGAAATGAATGTTCAGTTGAGTATATGTGGCGAATTAGCCGGTGACCCTGCTGGTGCGGTATTATTAACGGCAATGGGGTATCAAGCTCTCTCGATGAATGCCTCTAATTTGCTCAAAGTAAAGTCAGTGATTCGTGGCATAGATTTAAAATGGGCTGAAGATTTGCTTGAGAGTGTTTTGTCGCTAGACTCGCCTTTTATTGTTCAAAGTACCTTAAATTTTGCGTTAAAAGAAGCTGGATTTGGTGGGTATTTACGTCCGAGCAAGTTAAAGGGTGATTAAGGTCTACTTCTAAAGTTAGTTTTTTGCTCTAGGGTGAATATTCTAAATTAAGATTTTAATATAATTTTATATGGAAGTGAAAATAGATTGTTAAGTGAATTTTTGATGAGGTTGTTGAATGTCTAAAGTGGTTCAAAGCAATAAAGGAAAGCCTTCTTTAGGTATTGCGCTAGGTGGTGGTGGCCCATTAGGTGGTATCTATGAGATCGGTGCTTTAAGAGCTTTAGATGAGGCTTTGGAAGGCTTGGATCTGAATGATCTTAGTGTATATGTGGGGGTTAACTCAGGGTCATTTGTTGCAGCAAACTTAGCGAATCAAATGACGCCAGCTCAAATGTGTCGCATTTTTGTTAGAAATGAAGATGATGTTCATCCTTTTCACCCTGCTGTATTTTATCGACCAGCATTTTCTGAGTATACGAAGCGATTTCGTGCCGTGCCCAAGCTGTTATTTAATGCTTGGTTAAATCTATTAAGTAATCCTAATGATCAAAGTATTCTTGAATCGTTAACAGTGCTCGCGGATGCTATACCGTCAGGTATTTTTGATAATGATGGGTTTCATCAATACGTATCTCGATCTTATAGCTCCTTAGGTCGAACTAATGACTTTGCACAGCTTCGTAAGCGATTAATTATTTTGGCTACTGATTTAGAAACGGGGCAAACTGTTCGTTTTGGTAACGAAAATCAAAAAGATATCTCTATTTCAAAAGCAATTCAGTCAAGTATGGCGTCACCGGGAATCTATAAACCTGTTGAGGCTAATGGACATTTTTACGTAGATGGGACTTTAAATAAGGGGATGCATACCTCTGTCGCTATTGATCATGGGGCAGATATTGTTTTTGCAATTAATCCTGTTGTGCCTATTGATGTGCAGCAAGCTGTTGCCGCTGGAACAATGGAGAGAGAAGAGCTTGTCGGATCAGGCATGCCAAAAGTATTATCACAATCCTATCGGACGATGGTTCATTCACGCTTATCGTCAGGGCTCAATGCAATACAGCAAGATTACCCAGGTCGGTCTGTACTTTTATTTGAGCCAGCTCGTGATGATGCAAACTTATTTTTCTCAAGCGTTTTTAGCTTTAAAGCGCGTAAGATGATGTGTGAACGAGCTTACCAGCTGACCAGAGAAAATCTACGAAGCAGGGCGGAAGAGCTTGAAAAGGTGCTTAAGCCAGCAGGTATTCGTATACGGCATGATATTTTGGAAGATGAGAATAGAACGCTTAGTACGGGTTTATATGGCGAAGCACTTCCTATGTACGAGCCAAGGAAGGAACCGAGAACTAAAAAGTTTGCGCTGAAAAAAGAGGCTTCGAATGAAAGTTATTTAGGAAAAGTTGGACAGAAGGTTGTGTCGCTTTTTTAAACTCAGTATATTTAAACCTAGGTCGGTTCTCTAGATTGGCCAGCAGTATTAAGTTTGTCTAAATACTGTTGCCATAGCTGCTCTTTTTCTTGGCAAAATTGATAAAGTAATGGCCAAGAATATAAGCCTGAATCATGAAGATCACTAAACGTTATTTTGATCGCGTAGTTTCCTGCAGGCTCAATGTGCTTAATGGTAACCAGCTTCTTTCCAATTTGTAGAACCTCATTCCCTTCGCCGTGTCCTCTTACTTCTGCTGAGGGTGAAAGCACTCTAAGAAATTCAAAGCTAAGCTCATATACAGACCCTTCTTCATAAGTGAGTTCTAAGCAGCCCGACCCCATTTTAATTTTAATTTGCTTAGGAATAGTTGGAGTCATTTATTATGCCTTTTTTTGTGTGAACACTAAGATAGAGGGGCGCATTAGAGTACATATGGTTTCATTATGCACTCTAATGTTATCTACCTTTCTGTCACTGTATGTATTTTAGTTACAGTATGTATTGGCTAAGGTCTTCATCTTCAGAAAGTTCGTCTAATTGACTTTCAACATATTCAGAAGTCACTTTAAAGCTGCCTTTTTGCGCATCACCAGCATCAAAAGAAACTTGCTCTAATAAGTGTTCAAGAACGGTATGTAGTCTTCTGGCGCCAATATTTTCAGTTTTTTCATTTACTTTCCAGGCGATATGGGCGATTTTCTCAATGGCGCCATCGGTGAAACTAAGGTCAAGTCCTTCTGTTTTCATTAACGCGATATATTGATGAATCAAGGAGGCGTTAGGTTCAATAAGAATTCTTTCGAAGTCTTGAGCAGAAAGTGCTTTTAACTCTACCCGAATTGGTAAACGTCCTTGAAGTTCAGGGATAAGATCGGAAGGTTTTGATAGGTGAAATGCGCCTGATGCAATAAATAAAATATGATCAGTTTTGATAATGCCAAGCTTTGTATTTACGGTGCTCCCCTCAATTAATGGAAGTAGGTCTCTTTGTACACCTTCACGAGAAACATCCGCAGATGCACCTTCTGAGCGCTTGGCGACTTTATCAATTTCATCTAAGAATACAATACCATTTTGCTCTACTGCTTCAATTGCTTTAGCTTTAATCTTATCTTCATTGATAAGTTTAGACGCTTCTTCATCTTTTATTTTCTTAAGTGCGTCGGCAACTTTTAATTTTTTTGTTTTCTTTTTGTCGCCAGACATATTAGAAAAAATATTTTGTAGCTGGCTACTCATCTCTTCCATGCCGGGAGGAGCCATTATTTCTACTCCTACAGGTGTAGAGCTGATTTCGATATCAATTTCTTTATCGTCTAAATCACCTTCGCGTAGCTTCTTTCGAAATATTTGTCTTGTTGAAGATTCTTCCTGTATTTGTTCGTCTACGGTAGAGGGTGTTCTGGCAGGACGAAGCAGAGCGTCTAGTACTCTATCTTCTGCTGCATCTTCAGCACGCAGAGAAACTTGGGTGATTTCTTTTTGTCGAAACATATTGAGTGCGTGGTCTGCAATATCTCGAATGATTGATTCAACGTCTCTGCCGACATAGCCAACTTCAGTAAACTTGGTTGCTTCAACTTTGATAAATGGAGCGTCGGCCAGTTTTGCAAGCCGGCGTGCAATTTCAGTTTTACCAACGCCAGTAGGACCAATCATTAAAATGTTTTTTGGTGATACTTCATCGCGTAATGATGGCTCAAGCTGCATTCTTCTCCAGCGGTTTCTGAGGGCAATCGCGACTGCGCGTTTTGCTCCATCTTGACCAATAATATGCTGGTTTAGTTCATTTACAATTTCACGGGGAGTCATGTTTGCCATAATAGATTACTTGCTCGTTGAATCGGAGGTTGAAGGTGTAATGTCTTTATTTATGTCTTCAATTGTAAAAGAATCGTTAGTAAATACGCAGATATTGGAAGCGATTTCTAATCCCTTTTCGACGATCTCATGGGCTGATAACTCGGTGTTTTCTAACAGTGCGCGCGCACTGGCTTGGGCAAAAGCGCCGCCAGAGCCAATAGATATCAAGCTATCTTCGGGTTCGATTACATCACCGTTCCCTGTAATAATAAGTGAGTTATCTTTGTCTGCAACAGCTAGTAATGCTTCAAGTTTGCGCAATGCTCTATCCGTTCGCCAATCTTTCGCAAGTTCAACTGCTGCTCTAACAAGTTGGCCGTTATGTTTTTCAAGCTGAGCTTCGAAGCGTTCAAATAGTGTAAATGCATCGGCGGTACCACCAGCAAAACCAGCAATAACTTGGCCGTGATATAAACGGCGAACTTTTTTGGCATTACCTTTCATTATTGTATTGCCGAGAGATACTTGGCCGTCGCCACCTAATGCGACCTCGCCGTCTCTTCGTACTGAAAGTATGGTAGTCATGATGTCTCCACAGTCATAGAATATAAATGTTATGCAGGATGTATGGCATAACTTAGAGATATATACATGGTGGTGGTTTATTTGATTTCAAGCAGTACAAAGTCAAAAAGAGTGTATGAAGGCTTACTTTTTGACTTTTTTTACGAGAGGTTGGATGTTAATCGATACGAGTTTGTCTAACACTCCATTCATTTTACTTCGGTTATTATAAGGGCCTGCCATAACTCTGTACCATGCTGTACCACTCTTGCTCGTTACAACTTTAATATCTGCTTTGATTCCCTTGAACGCAATGGTTGCTTTTTGACGCTCAGCATCTTTTTTATTACGAAAAGAACCAGTCTGAACTAAGTAAGCGTATTTTGTTTGTTTGTTTTTTTCCTTGAACCTGTAGGCATCAACTTCAGACGGTTTGATATTGCTTTCAGGTAAAAGGTCGTAAAACTTAAATCGGGCGTCAGGCTTTTTTTCAGTAAGATTTTTTTGAGTGTTAGTTTTTTTATTAATAGGCGTTTTTAATGTAGTGTTTGGAATACTTTTGGTTGGTGGTATAGATTGTAAATAGTATAAACCATACGAAAATGCGCTAATCAGTAGGATAAGCAAAATGATAGGCTTGGTGCGCTTGGGTTGTGGTGTTGGCTGATTCTGCTTTAACGTTGCCGAGCTGGGCTTTTTTGTATTGGTCTTGCCTTTTTTTGCTTTAGAGTTTGTATTGGACGTTGGGCCCGGCTTTTTTTTATCTCCGGGCTTTCGTGTTGTGCTAGGTTTTGCGAAGTCTTGAGTCATGAGGTAAAACTACATCTCTTCTGGCGCATTAACGCCTAGTAACTCAAGGCCGTTTTTAATGACCTGCTTAACCGCTAAGCATAAAATGATGCGAGTATTACGAGTCTCTGCATCGTCGACTAATACCTTGTTTGAATTGTAGTAGGTGTGGAATTCACTCGCAAGATCACGTAAGTAGTGAGTCAGGGTATGTGGTTCAAGGTTGATGGCTGCGTTGCTAAGTTGCTCGGGGTAATTGCCAAGACGTTTAGCTAAATCAATTTCACCTTCGAGTTCTGATTTTGAAAGAGTGCTTAGGCCCTGGGTGGTGTCTATTTCCAGATCCATCTCTTTAAGCTTTCGTAGCATGCTGGATATACGAGCATGAGCATACTGAATGTAATAAACCGGATTATCTTTGCTTTGTGATTTTGCCAGGTCTAAATCAAAATCCATGTGTTGTTCAGCTTTACGTGTTACGTAAAAGAACCGAGCTGCATCGTTACCAACTTCTTCTCTTAGTTCTCGTAGCGTGACAAATGAGCCGCTACGTGTCGACATTTGAAGGCGTTCTTTTCCTCGATAAAGAATGGCAAATTGAACAAGGCGCACATCTAGCTTTTTAGAATCAATTTCAAGTGCTTCGAGGGCTGCATTTACTCTGGGGATATACCCATGATGATCAGCGCCCCAAATATTGATGACTTTATCGAACCCGCGGTTAAATTTATTTAAATGGTAGGCAATATCAGATGCGAAATAGGTGGTTTCGCCGTTATCTCGTTTTACAACGCGGTCTTTGTCGTCACCAAAGTGAGTAGAGCGAAACCAAATAGCGCCGTCTTTTTCATATAAATGCCCATTTTTATCCAATTGTTGTAACGCATCATCAATGTTTTTGCTTAATGAGGCTTCAGAGAACCAGGTTTGATAGTTCACTCCAAAGCCTTTTAGGTCATCGCGAATATCAGCAACAATTGAATTCAACCCTTGATCGAACAAAACAGTGTAATCTTCAGAAAGCAATGCTTTGGCACGAGTGATGACGGCATCTATATAAATTTCTTTATCACCGCCTTCGTTTTCATCTTTCGGTAAGCCGGTGAATATCTCTTCCAGGCTATGTTTAAATCGCTCACCATGCTCTGTTTTCAGTGACGCGGCAATATCGTGTACATAGTCTCCTTTATACCCATTAACCGGGAAGGTTAACTCAGTAAAATAGCTCTCTATGTAACGAAGCCAAACGCTTGCCGCTAGAATGTTCATTTGTCGGCCAGCATCATTTACATAATATTCCCGTGTAACTTTATACCCTACTGCTTCTAATAAGTCAGCAACACTTGCGCCGTATGCAGCGCCACGCCCATGACCAACATGTAGCGGGCCTGTCGGGTTGGCAGAGACAAATTCAACTTGGTAGTGTTTTCCGGCGCCAATTGATGACTTTCCGAATTCGGCTTGTTGGTCGAGAATTTCATTAATAATAGAAAAGTTGCTTGAACCGGACACAAAAAAGTTGATGAACCCAGGGCCGGCAATGTCAATTTTATTAATGCTTTCATGTTTGGATTGAATAAGTTTGTCGCTAATCAATTCTGCTAATTTTCGAGGTGGCATTTTCGCTTGCTTAGATAGAACCAGCGCAATGTTCGATGCGAAATCGCCATGACTCTTATCTTTGGTCGCATCTATATTTATTTTATAACTGAGGTTTTCAGGTAATACCTGCTCATTGCTGAGTTCGGTAACGATTGATTGAATAAGCCCAGAGATAATTTCTTTCATGCGATTCCTATACTTTGATATTTAAATGTACTTGGATATAAACAAGCGGGCGACTTGTCGTGAGTTAGGTCGCCATCAATAATGCACTCTATTTTACGCTGTTAATTGGAAGAGCCGCAAAATGAGAGCCGCGTATTATCTATGATTTGAGGGGGCGTGCAAAGTCTTTAAATGTAATCAATTGGGTCGACATCGACTGTGAGTTTAGTATTTCCTTTTTGTTTGGCTGATAACAGCTTGGGGAGTTGCTTTAAAATCGAAGCGCGTAACGCTAAATTAGTCGTAAAAATATGTAAATAGCTGCGATAAATACCTGATTTTCTTGCCATGGTTGCTTCTATAGGGCCTGAAATTTCAATGTTTGCATTATTTGGGATTGATTTGAAAAGTTCGCTATTAATTGAGTGTAGGGCTTGAAGTGTATCTTCTTGCTTTTTAGCATCTGCGCGAATACTGAACATTTTTGAAAACGGAGGTAACTCACAAGCAACTCTATCCTCCAATTCATTCTCTGAGAGTGTTTTGTAATCGCTTTTGATGACTGATTCAAATAGAGGGTGCTCAGAGAGTTTTGTTTGAATCAGTACTCGGCCTTTCTTTTTGCCTCGTCCGGATCGGCCTGCTACTTGTAATAGGAGTTGAGCGCTTCGTTCAACGGCTCTGAAGTCAGCGCTAAAGAAACTAGCGTCTGCATCAATAACGGCAACAAGAGTGACATTATGGAAATCATGCCCTTTTGCTATCATTTGAGTACCTACTAGTAGGCAGGCCTCTCCTAAATTAACCTCTTCAATGAGTTGTTCCATGTGAGATTGCTTTTTGATTGTATCTCTGTCAAAACGAATTAACTTCGTGTTTGGAAAGTGTAGTGCTAAACCATGTTCAATACGTTCAGTGCCTGTTCCAAGTGGACTAAGGTATGTGCTGTTACAGCTTTCACATGCTTGAGTGATTGCTTGCCTAAAGTTGCAGTGGTGGCAAAGAAGGTGTGGTGGTCGACTATGAATAGTTAGTCGGGAATCACAATGTTTACAATGGGCTATCCAGCCGCAGGCGTCACAGAGTAGTGTTGGGGAGAATCCTCGTCTATTTTGGAAAATGATGACTTGATTGTTATTTTCGATCTCAAGTTTTATTTGGTCTAAAAGAGGCTGGGAGCAACCATTTTGTAAGGGCCTGCTACGAACATCAATCAACGAAATTTCGGGTACTTGCCCCTCGCCCGCCCTCTTATCCAGAATAAGCCATTCATATTTATGCTGTTGAGCATTATATACAGACTCAAGCGAAGGAGTGGCTGATCCTAGAATAACTTTGCAATTTTCAAGTTGGGCGCGTTTTACAGCAAGGTCTCTTGCTGAATACTTAAAGCCATCTATTTGTTTGTACGAAGCGTCATGTTCTTCGTCAACAATGATAATTCCTAATTTTTTAAAAGGGGTAAAAATAGATGAGCGAGTGCCTATAATAACCTTTGCTGAACCCTGTTTTGCTAAAGACCAAGTCGTCAGTTTTTCACGAGAACTCATGCCTGAATGAATGAAGCCGATTGGTGTGGCTAGCTGTGTTTGAAAGCGTTTGAGAGTTTGTGGTGTTAGATTTATTTCTGGAATAAGAATTAATGCTTGCTGCCCCTTCATAAGAACTTTTCTAACGACATCTATATAAATCTCGGTTTTTCCACTGCCAGTAATGCCTTGAAGTAGTGAAACGTGAAAGCGATCGAGGTTTTTGGAAGCGCTTTTAACAATTTGCTGTTGTGCTTCATTAAGTGTAAATGTGCTTGGGGTGGAATATTGGCCGGCTGTGGCGGTAAGTGGGTCGAATTTTTGGTTTGCTAAATAGCCTGCCTTCTCTAATACCTTGAGTTGAGTGGTCGTGTAGCCAAGGGCCTTAAGGGAATCTTGCCAAATACCTTCCGCTTGCTCTTCAATTGTTTCTAAAATAGCCTTTTGTTTTGTTGCGTTATTTCTGCCTTCATATTTTTTTGTTGTTCTGCTCCATTTTATAACTTCAATTTCAGCGAGGTGCTTCTTTTGTCTTAATGCGCTGGGTAGTGCTGTGTGTATGCAATCACCCAAAGGATGGCAGTAATATGTAGCGCACCACTGTAATAAATTGAGAATGTTTAATGGAAGCGCCGTCACTTCGTCGAATAAATGAGTGATCGTTTTGAGTTTGTTTGCTGGTGTTGTAGTGTTTGTTTGTTGGCTAATAACAATGCCTACTAACTCTCGATGACCAAACTTAACGAGTACTCGCATGCCGGGTGAATAACTTTCGACACAGGTATTCTCTGCGGGAAGGTAATCAAAGTAGCCATATATCGGGATGGGTACGGCGATACAAATGACAGGGTTTGGATTGTTCACTTATTGTTGTCTTTCATTGAATGGTCTTAATGTTTATTTGAAGTTGAGTTAGTCATACAGGTAAATTGTGAAATACTAACGCTATTATTCCATATTAACGTAGTTAATTTCATGTTCTAAATAAATCACTGTTGCATATTGTGCCTATTTTGGTACTATGCGCCGTCTTAAAATTCAACGTGGTTCTGTATAGTGTTTCGTACAGGATATACTTTTTGTGCGGTGCTTGATTTGAAAAATGTTTCAAATGGGTGGCGGCATAGCTTAAATTGAGGTGTAACATGAAACAAGATCTTCATCCTAATTATCAAGATATCGAAGCTAAATGTAGTTGTGGTAACGTTTTCAAAACGCGCTCTACGCTTTGTAAAGATATTACACTAGACGTATGTTCAAACTGTCATCCTTTCTATACTGGTAAGCAAAAAGCTACGGATGTTGGTGGACGTATCGATAAGTTCAAGAAGCGTTTTGGTAGCAGAATTAGCAGCTAAGCTCTTTTTAAATTTTTGTTTAATGAAATTGTTAAGCAAAAGTCGTTAAGCAATAAATAAAAAAGAGCGTATATCGCTCTTTTTTTTGGTTTAAATATTCGGAAGGTTGACGTTTGTTGTGAAGAAAATTTGTTCCATGCGAACAAGTGATGTCATAATATGCGTCCTCGGGTCATGTGCCCCGGAACTAGGGCTTTCGATGCCTACAATTCATGGTTAAACGGTACAATATAATGTCAGATGATTTAAAAACAGCAGCTCTTGATTATCACGCAAACCCAAAGGCCGGCAAAATCAGTGTTGAGATAACAAAGCCTACAGCAACGGCTAGAGATCTTTCTTTAGCATACAGTCCTGGTGTTGCTGAGCCGGTTAGAGAAATCGCAGCAGATCCAGAAAATGCATATAAATATACAGCTAAAGGTAACTTAGTTGCTGTAATTTCTGATGGTACAGCTATTTTAGGTCTAGGTAATTTAGGGCCTTTAGCTAGTAAGCCAGTTATGGAAGGTAAAGGTGTTTTATTCAAGCGTTTTGCAGGGATTGATGTTTTTGATATTGAGGTTGATGCAGAAAGCCCGCAGGCATTTATTGATACAACTAGGCGTATTGCAGAGACATTTGGTGGTATTAACCTTGAAGATATTAAAGCACCTGAGTGTTTTGAAATCGAAAGAGTACTAATCGAGCAATGTAATATTCCAGTCTTTCATGATGACCAGCATGGTACAGCGATTGTAACAGCGGCGGGAATGATTAATGCGCTTGAAATTCAAGGTAAAAAAATTGAAGAAGCTAAAATTGTTTGTTTAGGTGCTGGCGCAGCAGCGATTGCATGTATGAAACTTCTAATTAGCTGTGGTGTTAATTCTGACAATATCTATATGCTAGATCGAAAGGGTGTAATCCATACTGGCCGTGATGATATAAACCAGTATAAAGCAATGTTTGCAACCGAAACTGACAAACGTACTTTGGCTGATGCTTGTGAAGGTGCAGATGTTTTTGTTGGCTTGTCTGGTCCGGATCTATTTCCTGCTGAAGCACTAAAATCAATGGCGCCAAATCCAGTCGTGTTTGCTTGTTCTAACCCTGATCCTGAAATCGCTGTAGAGTTGGCTCATGCAACGCGTGATGACTTGATTATGGCAACTGGTCGTTCAGATTATCCTAACCAAGTAAATAATGTACTAGGTTTTCCTTTCATCTTCCGTGGTGCGCTTGATGTGCGTGCTAGCGTTATCAACGAAGAAATGAAAGTTGCAGCGGTTCATGCGATTAAGGATTTAGCGAAAGAACCTGTTCCTCAGTATGTTATTGATGCATATGGCGGTGATGCGCTTGAGTACGGAAAAGATTACATTATTCCGAAGCCTCTTGATGAGCGTCTATTAGGGCTTGTATCTGGTGCCGTTGCTAAGGCCGCGGTAGATTCAGGTGTGGCTAGATTCCCATATCCAGCTCATTATCCACTTAAATCAGTGGCCGACATTAAATAATACTGTTTTAGGTAATAAAAAAACCTCGTTACTGTAAAGTCTCGAGGTTTTTTATTGAGTAAAATTTGATGTGCTTAAATGTTGTAAAAAGAAGGATTTTGAAAGGGTTTAGTTAGTACCTATCTAGAAATAGCGCCGTAAGTGTCATTTCTAGGTGGGCACCAGTTAATATTGGTGGCTAAGTAACGATTATGTTCGGGCGCCTTCAAAAGATATCTTCTGGCTCTATTGTGGTTTGTTTGTCTATTAGTAATGATGGTATGTCGTCAGGAGTGCTGGCCTGCTTTTTCGGGGCGAATTCTGTTCTAAATATTTCGAAAATCGCATTCTTTGCGCCTGGTTTTGCGAGTAAGCCAGTTTCTGGGTCAATCCTTACTGTCAAAATCCCATCAGGCTGCTTCATGTGTGACTCATCCATGTCTTCTAGCGCAACTTGCATGTAATCGCTCCAAATCGGGAGGGCTGCCTTTGCGCCGTACTCTCTGCGGCCAAGCGTTTTCGGGTTGTCAAAGCCTACCCATACTGTGGTTGCGATTTTTGTGTTAAAGCCTGAGAACCATGCGTCGACTTGGTCATTTGTGGTGCCTGTTTTTCCTGCTAAATCATTGCGTTTGAGTTTCAATGCTCTGCGTCCAGTACCTTTCTTAATGACGTCTTTTAACATTGAATGAAGTATGAAAATTGCTCTGTCATCAGCTATTCTTGGGGCGAGCTCTACCTCAGTATTGCTGGGTGTATTTTCTAGGCATTCTTTGCAGGCTGTTGGTGGGTTCTTTTGGTAAATGATATTGCCTTTGTTATCTTCAATGTACGAAATGAGATGAGGTTTTATTTTATAACCACCGTTGGCTAGCATGCTGTACCCCGATGCAATTTTCATTGGCGTCAATGCGGCGCTACCTAGTGCGAGAGAAAGGTCTTTTGGCAAAGAGTCTCGCTTAAAGCCGAATTTTTGTACGGTTTTTAGTGCTGTTCTGACCCCTGTTTCTTTGAGGAGGCGAATCGATACTAAGTTTCGAGATTGGTAGAGCGCTTTACGAATACGGGTTGGGCCGTAAAACTTTCCGCTGGAATTCTCAGGTCTCCATGCAGCCTCTAAGTTGGAATCTTCAAATACAATGGGGGCGTCATTAATGAGTGTTGAGGCTGTTGTGCCATTTTCAATTGCGGCTAAATAAATAAAAGGCTTAAAATTAGAACCTGGTTGGCGCTTAGCTTGAGTGACTCGATTATAGTGGCTTGTATTGAAATCATAACCGCCTACCAAGGCTTTTATTGCGCCATTTTTTGGTGCGATTGAAATTAATGCGCCTTGAACATCGGGTGTTTGGGTTAATTTCCAAACTATTTTATCTGTGTTTTTATTTGGTACCAAGCTGTCGCTTGCCTTAACGTCTAAGGGCGAGGCGATTTCAGCTATGGTCTCAGCTTTTATTTCAATGATGTCTCCTAATTGAATGATCTCTAATAAGGATTTAGGCTTTTTTCCTATTCTATCAACGGTAAGGTATGGTGCTGCCCATTCCGTTTGTTTAAGTGATAGCGAGACTTTTGAACCATCTTTTATAAGTAATAAGGCTTTGTCGTTATTAATCTCTAAAACAATAGCAGCTTGGTTGTTTGTGGAAGTTTTTATTTTCTTTAACTGTTTTATTAGTTCGGGAGTGTCTATAAGTTGGTTTTTTGCGATGGTTTGGGTAGCTGGGCGGTAGCCATGTCTTTTATCATAACTTTCTAGTCCTTTTTTTAAGGCTGTATTGGCTGCCATCTGTAGCTTGCTATCAATTGTTAGAAAAACGCGCATGCCCGACGTGTAAGCGCTTGATCCATACTTGTTAATAATTTCTAAGCGCGCCATTTCAGCGACATAAGGTGCTGATATGTCTGTTTTTCCACCATGATAACGGGCTGTGATTGATTCATTTTTTGCAGAAAGGTGTTGTTGTTTATTTATCATGTCTAGCTCAACCATACGGTCGAGTATCCAGTTTCGTCGTGTTTTTGCTCGTTCGGCGTTTGCAATGGGGTTGTAGCTTGAAGGTGCTTTAGGTAAGCCTGCAATCATGGCGACCTGTGCCAAGCTAAGTTCTTGGATTAATTTCCCATAATAGACTTGGGCAGCAGCATGTATGCCGTAAGCACGGTTACCTAGATAGATTTTATTGAAATAAAGTTCGAGGATTTCATTTTTACTGAGAGATTGTTCGATTTTTAGTGCTAAGAATATTTCATTAAATTTTCGAATAAATGTTTTTTCTCTGGAGAGGAAAAAGTTTTTTGCGACTTGCATTGTAATGGTGCTGCCGCCTGATTTTATTTTTCCAGATGTGAACAATTGTGTGGCCGCTCTTGCCAGGCCTTTTATGTCAATTCCATTATGTTCAAAGAATCTATTGTCTTCTGCAGCGATGAATGCATTGATTAAAAGTTCAGGTGCTGTATTTATATCGATCGGCGTCCTTCTCTTTTCACCAAACTCAGCTATGCTTTTTTTATCGCTAGAGTAAATTCTCAATGGTGTTTGTAATTGAGTAGTTTTTAATTGACTGGCAATAGGTAAGGTTGGCGTTAAGTAAAGATAGAAAGAACTTAGTAAAAAACCAGTCCCGCATAAAATTGAGGCGAGTGACCAGCCCAAAAAGGTTGAAAATCTTACAAAACGAAGCATGTTTTTCCTAGCAAGTTAGAAATATACAGCTATTATCTAAGAAATAGCTTTAAATTAGGGTTTGTAAGATTATACGTCTTTTTTTATGGCGATTTTAGTAAAGAATTGTACATTGAGGTATTGTTTGTAGAAATTTCACTAGAAATTTACTAATACCTTATTAATAGTTATCACCATTTTCTAATGGATTATTGTGTGTTTGGATTATTTGGGAAAAAAAACAATACCTTATTAGGTATTGACATCAGTTCATCGTCGGTCAAGTTGCTTGAGCTTTCGAGGAATGGTGAAAAATATCGTATAGAAAGTTATGCGGTTGAGCCATTACCTGAGAATAGCGTCGTCGAAAAAAATATTAATGATGCTGAGCTAGTTGGAGAAGCAGTTAAAAAGGTGCTGGCTAAATCTAGGACGAGTACCCGACTTGCGGCAGTTGCTGTGGCAGGTTCTGCTGTGATTACAAAGACCATTCAAATGGGGGCGGGGCTCAATGACCAAGATTTGGAAAGCCAAATTACGGTAGAAGCCGACCAGTATATTCCATACCCACTTGATGAAGTTTCTATAGATTTTGAGGTTTTAGGTGAGTCTGAAACGGGAACTGATCAGGTTGATGTTTTATTAGCTGCTTGTCGTAAAGAAAATGTTGAGCTAAGAGAAGATGCACTTGAAATTGGAGGGCTGAATGCGCGGGTTGTCGATATAGAGGCTTATGCGATTGAACGTGCCTTTAGCTTAATTGAAGCACAAGAGGGCGGTGGTGGCGAAGAGCAAACTATTGCGATTGTTGATCTAGGGTCAACGATGACTACGCTTAGTGTATTAGCTGATTCAAAAACGATTTATACAAGAGAGCAGCTATTTGGTGGGCGTCAACTCACTGAAGAAATTCAAAGGCGCTATGGCTTGTCTGTTGAAGAGGCGGGTTTAGCTAAGAAGCAAGGCGGTTTGCCGGATGATTATGAGCGGGAAGTATTAGGGCCGTTTAAAGATGCTGTGGTCCAGCAGGTTGCTCGCTCTTTGCAGTTTTTCTTTTCTTCCAGTCAATATAATGAAGTCGATTATGTTGTTTTAGCAGGTGGTGTAGCCTCTATTAATGGGATCGTAGATCTTGTTCAGGAAAAAGTAGGGTTGAAAACAATTGTTGCTAACCCATTTGTGGAAATGACATTAAGTTCAAAAGTTAATGCTTCCGCATTGAGTAATGATGCTCCATCTTTAATGATAGCGTGTGGTTTAGCAATGAGGAGTTTTGACTGATGCCAACAATTAACCTCCGGCCATGGAGAGAAGAGTTAAGAGCAGCGCGGCAAAAGCAGTTTGTTTCGGCATTGGTTGGTGTTTTGATTATTGCTTGCGGCCTTGTTTTTCTATGGAAAAGTAATGTCGATGGCGGAATTGAATTTCAAAATTCTAGAAATGCTTATTTGCAGTCGTCAATGAAAGAGCTAGATAAAAAAATTGCTGAAATAAAGAAGCTTAAATCACAGAAGAAAAAACTATTAGATCGAATGAAGGTTATTCAAGATTTACAGGGAACTCGCCCAGTGATTGTGAGAGTTTTTGATGAAATGGTGCGTACGCTTCCTGATGGTTTATATTATGATTCACTTAAACGTACTGATAATCAGCTATCGATTAAAGGCTTGGCTGAATCTAATAATAGAATCTCTGGGTTAATGAGAAATTTTGAAATGTCAGATTGGTTTTCTAATCCTAATCTTACTGATGTCAGCTCTGTTAAGGGGAACGACTCGCTGAATAAGTTTTCTATGAGTGCTAAGCAAGTGACACCAGCTGTAGCGACTAATAAAAAAGGAGCTAAATAGTGGGTTTCTCTGAATCAATGGAAAGCCTAAAAGGCTTTGATATCAATGATATCGATTTTAATAATGCAGGCTCATGGCCAACGGCAGTAAAAAGTATTGTCTTCTTGGTTATTTTTGTTGCTTTGGTTTTTGGTGGGTATTGGTTTTTAATTAAAGATCAGTATGTAGTACTTGATAAAGCAGTCTCGGAAGAAGTAGATTTAAAACAAAAGTATGAAACTCGGGCGTTTAAGGTGGCAAACCTTGAAGCATATCGTCTGCAAATGCAGGATATGGAAAAATCTTTTGGCGCTTTATTAAAGCAGTTGCCAGCAGATACAGAGGTGCCGGGTTTGCTAGAGGATATTACTAATACTGGCTTAGGTAGTGGTTTAGATATTAAGTCCCTCAAGTTAAAGCCAGAAGTGTCTAAAGAATTTTATGTCGAATTGCCGATGGACATTGTTGTTAGTGGGACATATCACGATATTGCTTCGTTTGTGAGTGGTGTGGCGAGTCTACCTAGAATTGTAACGCTACATAACTTTAAAATATCACCTCATGCCAAGAAGAAAGAAGGGCGGTCAGATTTGCTCGAGATGTCAGTTGCAGCAAAGACATATCGTTATCAGGGTGAAAAGAAAAAATCGTCTAGAAAAGCGAAAGGTAAGCGGGGTAAAAAATGAGTAAGTTAATTATATTGCCCTTACTAGCTTCAGGGTTTATGTTTCTGGCTGCTTGTAGCTCAAATAGTGGCTTTAGTGATTTGGATCGCTTTATGAAAGAAATTGATGCGAAGCCGCGTGGGCGCATCGAGGCACTACCAGAAGTTAAAGTGTATCGCGCTTTTACTTATAGTGCTGCCAATCGAAGGTCTCCCTTTTTACCACCCGAAGATGTTGTGATTAATGATGTTGAGATTCAGAAAGATCAAAGCACTGTTAAGCCTAACTTAGATAGAGCCAAAGAGGTGTTAGAATCCTTTCAGTTAGCTCAACTCGAAATGGTTGGCACGATACAAAGAGGTGAAAAAGATACGCTGTGGGCTCTGATTTCAGATGATTCTGGCGGGGTGCATATGGCCAAGGAGGGGCAGTTTATGGGTAAGAATTATGGTCGTATCGTTGCGATAACGGATGGGCGTCTTGATTTAATTGAAATAGTTCCCAACGGGTATGGTGGGTGGTTAGAACGACCGCGTATCATCGCGCTGGACGATGAATAATAGTCTTGGAGGCAACTGGGAATGAGGTTTTCAATGCATATAAGTTTAGCGAAATTTGAATTTAAGAAAAACAGACATTTAAGGTTATTAGCAATGCACTTTAAGACACGATTTATGCTTTGGGTTCTTTGTATCAGCTTGTTTTCAGTTGGGGGTGTTTATGCCTCTGAGTTGCAAGGTGTAAATTTTGCTTCGTTACCAGGGGATCGGACCGAAATATCTCTGAGTTTCAGTGGTACGCCACCTATACCTGATAGCTATACAATTGAGCAGCCTGCACGAATAGCTATGGATTTAGTTGGGGTTAGCAATAACTTGACTGAAAAATATCATAACCTTGGTCTTGGGAATGCCAAGAGAATGACTGTGATTGGGGCTAAAGATAAAACTAGAATTATTTTTGATCTGGTAGAGTTGGTGCCTTATAGTTCTCGTGTTGTTGGCAATACATTGGTAGTTATTGTTGGTGATGATGGCTCTATTGCACAAGCTCAACCTATGGCTGTTCAAGCACAAAATACATCTTCTAGTTCTGTGCAGGCTTCTAGTGATCTTTCCACACAGAAAAATAGTGTGACATCGATAGATTTTCAGCGTGGTGAAAAGGGAGATGGACAGGTTGTAATAAACTTTGCAACACCTAATGTCGATATTGATATGAGCGAAATAGGTGGGAATATCCAGCTGCGCATGCCTGCAGTAGATTTGCCGGAGGTCCTGCGCCAGCGTTTAGATGTGGTTGATTTTGCGACACCAGTACAGCGAATTGATTCATATATTCTTGACGGTGAAGCGGTTATAACGATTAAGCCTGTAGGGGACTATGATTACCTGGCTTATCAAACCAATAACCAGTTTACTGTTAGTGTAGAAGAGTTAACAAAAGACGAAGCCGATCAGCGTAAGAAGAACAAATTTCCTTTTACGGGTGAAAAGCTATCTTTAAATTTCCAAAATATTGAAGTAAGAGCTGTGCTTCAACTAATTGCTGATTTTACAAGTCTTAACTTGGTAGCAAGTGATACCGTCGGTGGCACAATCACATTGCGGCTTCAAAATGTGCCTTGGGATCAAGCGTTAGAGTTGATTCTTAAGACCAAAGGGCTAGATAAAAGGACTGTCGGAAATGTACTGCTTGTTGCGCCAGCCGAAGAGATTGCTGCCCGTGAAAAGCTTGAGGTTGAAACGAATAAACAAGTTGCTGCACTGGCACCGGTTAGATTAGAGGTTGTTCAAATTAATTATGCTAAAGCGTCAGATATCGTTGCATTATTGAGTAAAGATGATGAGTTAATTTCGGGTAGAGGCTTTATTTCTTCGGATGAACGTACGAATACAATTAGCGTGCGTGAAACGTCAGACAAGCAAGAGCAAATACGTAAACTGATTTCTACTTGGGATATTCCTGTTAGGCAGGTGTTAATTGAAGCGCGTATTGTTCGTGCCCGATCGAACATTGCGGAAGAGATGGGTATCCAGTGGGGGGGCGGTGGTCTTAATGAAGATAGTGGTAATTTGTTCCGGATTGGTGGGTCTCAAAATACATTAACTGAATTGGGTGATATTGCAAATGGCTCGGGAGATTCGATTAGTTTTCCTGGTGCTTTAGGTGTTGATCTAGGTGTGACGCGAGCTAATACTTCCTCTATAGCGATCGGGTTTAGCGGCTCAAATTATTTGATTGATATGGAATTGTCTGCTTTTGAGTCGGATGGGAAGGGTGAAATTGTTGCTCAGCCTAAGATTGTAACCGCAGATAGGCAGACAGCTACGATTAAATCAGGTGAAGAAATTCCTTATCAGGAAGCGTCATCTTCAGGCGCTACATCAGTATCATTCAAAGAAGCGGTGCTATCTTTGGAGGTTACGCCTCAAATCACACCTGATGATAAAGTAATAATGGACCTTAGGATTAATCAGGATAATCGTGGAGAAGTGACCGCGGGCATTCCAAGTATTGAAACGAATGAAATTGTTACACAGGTTTTAGTCGGAAATGGCGAAACTGTAGTGCTAGGTGGTATATTCCAGTCAGAGCGTTCAACTACTGTGACTAAAACGCCGTTTTTAGGTGATATTCCGTACTTAGGCGCTTTGTTCACGAAGACTCAAGAGATTGATGAGCGTGCTGAACTGTTGATATTTATTACGCCGAAGCTACTTAAAGATGGCATGATTGATCAGTAAAATGTCTTCAACACAGGTTGAATTAAAGATATGTAAAAATATTCTACTATAAATTCAAAGGCTGCTCATTTAGAGTGGCCTTTTTTGTTAGTATTAACCGAAAACTCAAATTTGAAAGTTATGTGGGGCTTTGGTGTAAAGATTAATTTTTATGATAAATTCTTTAGGCATAAGCTTAGTAAGAGCGGATAGCTTTATTTTCTCTCATCGAAGTAGAAATGAGACAGTAAATTAAAATGAAATACAAAATAAACAAAGAGCTTGTAGTGCTTGTCGGCCCAATGGGTGCCGGTAAAACTACCATAGGAAAAATTCTAGCCAAAGAGCTTGGTTTTGAATTTTGCGACTCTGACAAAGAGATTGAGAGAAGAAGTGGTGCCAACATTCCGTGGATTTTCGATGTCGAAGGTGAATCGGGTTTTCGTGATAGAGAGATGTTAGTCATTGAAGAGCTATCACAGCGTAAAGGTGTTGTTTTAGCAACGGGAGGAGGAGCTATGATGCGGAAAGAGAATCAGGACTATGTTTCTCGGAATGGCTTCGTTATTTACTTAAATACTTCAGTTGATCAGCAATATAGTCGAACCCATAAAGATCGAAACCGTCCTTTGTTACAAGGTGACAAGGATGCTTTTGAAGTATTGAGTGAGCTGTTCGAGTTGCGTGATCCTATTTATCGTGAAGTAGCTGACCTCGTAATGGATACTGATAAAAAATCACTGAAGAATGTAGTTAAAAGCATTATTGACGCGCTTGAAGGTGCTGAGCCGCTAAATAGTTAACCGTTAGAAAATGTTAAGCAAAGAAATTTTAAATGGCGTAAAGAAATATGATTGAATTGAAAGTTGATTTAGGTGAACGGAATTACCCTATTTTTATTGGAGAGGGGTTATTAAGTGATCCCGGGCTGTATAAGCCATATATCGCTGGTAGCAAGGTTATGATTGTTACTAATGAAACGGTTGGTCCATTATATGAACAGCAGGTTAGGCAAGCTTTAGTGGGTTATGAGGTGGATACAGTCGTACTACCAGATGGTGAACAATATAAAAATTGGGAAACACTTAACTCAATTTTTGATGCATTGCTTGAAAAAACGCATTCACGAAAAACTACAATTGTAGCGCTTGGTGGTGGTGTCGTGGGTGATATGGCAGGATTTGCTGCGGCCTCATATCAGAGGGGGGTTGATTTTATACAGGTACCTACTACTTTACTATCTCAGGTAGATTCATCTGTTGGGGGGAAAACCGCAATCAACCACCCTATGGGTAAGAATATGATAGGTGCATTTTATCAGCCCAAAGCGGTGTTGATTGATATTCTGACCTTGCAGACATTACCGTCTAACGAAATATCGGCAGGCATTGCTGAAGTAATTAAATATGGGTTAATTAGAGAGCCTAAGTTTTTTGAATGGTTAGAAGAAAATATTGGAAAAATTAAAGCGCTTAATTCTGATGCGTTGACTTATGCGATTAGAGCGTCTTGCTCTTGTAAGGCTGAGGTTGTGGAAATTGATGAAAAAGAAGGGGGCTTGCGCGCGATTTTGAATTTGGGTCATACCTTTGGGCATGCGATAGAAACTTACAAAGGTTACGGTGCTTGGCTCCATGGAGAAGCTGTTGCGGCAGGTATGGTCATGGCTGCAGAGTTATCGTGTCTTGAAGGCTTATTGGCGAGTCAGGATGTAGAACGAGTACGTGCTATTTTAATTGATTCAGATCTCCCTATCAATGGCCCTGAAGGGATGTTGATGCAAGAGTATCAACGTTTGATGTCGGTTGATAAAAAGGTGTTAGATGGCACGTTAAGGTTGGTGCTTATGCGCTCTATTGGCGAGGCCTTTGTAAGCTCTGAGTTCTCATCAGAGAATTTAAATGCGGTTTTAAGTAAATAATACTATTGTATAGGTTAAATGTGACTCCTAAATGTGGGAAATTTTGTATTGATGGATGAGTCTACTCAGAAGCAAGCCTTAACGGGGCAGTTGATTTCTCATTTTAATTTAAGTGGAGATCCATTTTCGATAGAAAGCTCCTGCTTTTTCGAAGATGCGCAGCGGAAGCATAATGTTGAGACGTTAAGGCATTTAGCTATCTTTGGTGACATGGTTTTATTGCTTACTGGTGAGATTGGGGCAGGGAAAACTTCTCTTATTGAGCGTTTTGTTCAAACTCAAAGCAGTGAATTGAATATTTTTGTCCATAAAAACTCGGCTCAATTTATCAGAAATAGAGCGGGTGCTGAAAGGCCCGATAGTGTAGGTTCTGTAAATCGATTTGCGGGATTGGCTGAATTAGCTGTGGTCGACGGGGAGGAAGCTGGTCAGACCTTATTAAGGCTGGTTCAACAGTGTGACCTGATGTTTCAAGAGACGGGTAAGCGGACATTACTCGTTGTTGATGATGCAGACTTGCTTTTAAACGAAGAGTTACAGCTTTATTTATCTGTTTTTAGGTCACTCCCTGTTGAAAGTGGTGCAGTACTCCTATTGGCCGGTACGCCGAAACTACTTAGGTTTACATCAGAAGGGGGTAATATTGGTCGAGATGAGCGGCTGCATCAGATCCAATTAAAGCCGCTTACAAATGATGAGGCGGTTGAATACATTGAATGTCGCTTGGCGTCGGTGGGTTATCCTGATCAAATATCTCTATCTGATGGGCAGCGAGAAAACCTAGCTAAAATGGGTAAAGGCTTGCCGGGGAGAATTAATCGCTTTTTTGCTTATATTGTTTTTGAGTTAGGTTTGCCTGAAGCAAAAAAAATAAGCGTAAATCATATGGCGAATAAAGTATTGTTTTCCATTGCAGGCTTATTGCTTCTATCTTTTGTTTTAGTTTCTTATCAGCATGGTTTACTGGATTTCTCATCGATGGACTCTGATGTCGTGACGGAGCAGAAAGTAGATGAGTCAAATGGTGATAATCGGGTCAAAAGTGAAGAAGAGAATTTAATCGCTTTGCAGCGAGATGCGCGATTAAAAATGCTTGATCTTGCTATTAAAGACAGTGTACCTGATGATGAAATTTTTGCTCCTCATGGGGGCAATGATATTATTGTACGTTCCCCAAGTAGCAGTGTTGCTGTGAATATAGAGAACAAACAGAAGAGCTTTTTAAATGTTGAGCCGGAATCTGCTCCGCAAAAGAAACTGAGTAAACAAAGCGAAATTAGAAATGAATCCGGAGTAGTGTCCGTTTCTAGTGAAATGCTAAAAAAGCAGTCGTTAGGTGCTAAAGTTTCAGCTGTAAAGTCAAACTCGCTTGTCGTTAAAACGGTCGCTGGTAAAAGTGTTTCTACAGAAAAGTTACCTGATAGGCTGAAAAGTTTTAGGTCGAAGGGGTGGGTTATGTCTCAACCTTCATCAAACTACTCAGCTCAATTGCTGGGTAGTTATAGTGAAAAAACGGTTGTTCAGTTCGTTGAACAGGCGGGTAAAATAGACCCAGAGCTTTATTATTTGAAAACTCTTTATAAGGGCCGAGATTGGTATGTGGTCTTTTATGGGAGCTTTATATCAAAGGCGGCGGCTCAGGATGCTGTATCAGCTGGACCGAGGGTAATTCAAAAACAAGGGCCTTGGTTAAGGCGATTTGATGGAATATTGAACTCTTATCCCAAGTAAATTGTAAAATGATTTATTCTTCTTAAGTTATTGATACGTAACTGTTTAATTTTTTATTTTCTCTGTTATGTTATTTCTTTTTACATAAAACTAATCTTTAGATTTGTTCTAGACTAGATCCGTGTGTAAGATATCCAACCCCAATTTTCATCGTCATAGGGTTATTAAATAGTTAATATTTATAACTGTATGATTTTAAATGATATTTTTTAGAGAGAAGGTTATGGCAGCAGGTTTGTTTCGCCCCGAAGAGTTTAGAGATAACTGTGGATTTGGTTTGATTGCTCAAATGAAGGGGCAGCCAAGTCACGATCTATTGTTAACGGCGATCGAATCATTGACGTGTATGACGCATCGAGGTGGTATTGCTGCTGATGGGAAAACCGGTGATGGTTGTGGTTTGTTGCTTAAAAAACCAGATTCTTTCTTGCGTAAAATTGCTAAAGATAATTTTAATGCCGAATTAGGTGAGCATTACGGTATCGGGATGATATTTTTATCACAGGATACTCAGAAGGCGGAAGTCGCTCGTACTGCATTAAATACTGAATTAGAAAAGCAAGGTTTGGTCGTTGTTGGCTGGAGAGAAGTCCCAACTAATAATGATTGTCTAGGGCCAATGGCATTAGATTGCCTGCCTACTATTGAGCAAATATTTATTTCAGCTAACTCATTGACTGAGAGAGAGTTGGCGTTAAAGTTATTTATGGCGCGTCGTTTAGCTGAAATTACTTTAAAAGATGATGAAGAATTTTATGTTTGTAGCCTTTCAGAGCAGGTTGTTTCATACAAAGGTTTGATGATGCCGGTTGATTTACCTGCATTCTATTTAGATTTGGGAAACGAGGCGCTTGAAACTGCAATTTGTGTTTTCCATCAGCGCTTTTCGACGAACACAATGCCTCGTTGGCCATTAGCGCAGCCGTTTAGAAGTTTGGCTCATAATGGTGAAATAAACACAATTGAGGGCAACCGAAACTGGGCTCTGGCACGGGCAACTAAATTTTCAACTCCTGATCTACCGGGTTTGGATGCCATTGCACCTTTAGTGAATCGAACCGGCTCAGACTCTTCAAGCATGGATAATATGTTAGAAGTTCTACTAGCTGGCGGTGTCGATTTATTTAGAGCTGTACGCATGATGATTCCGCCGGCTTGGCAGAATGTCGACACAATGGATAACGACTTACGTGCATTCTATGAATACAACAGTATGCATATGGAGCCGTGGGATGGGCCTGCAGGCGTCGTACTAACTGACGGGCGATATGCAGTTTGTCTTTTAGACCGAAATGGTTTGAGACCTAGTCGATGGGTAATGACAAAAAATGGTTACCTGACTGTCGCATCTGAAATTGGTACCCATGGATATAAACCTGAAGATGTTGTGGCTAAAGGTCGTGTTGGTCCAGGTCAAATACTCGCGGTTGATACGCATACAGGTGAAATACTTCATACGGACGATATTGATAATCGACTTAAATCAGCGCATCCATATAAAAAATGGTTACGTGAAAATGCAACACGTGTTGAAGCAACATTAGATAAAGAGCATAAAGCGTTTGATCCAATGTCCGCTGATGAACTGAAAACACAGATGAAAATGTTTCAGGTGACATTTGAAGAGCGTGATCAGATTTTAAGACCGCTTGCAGAAAATGGCCAAGAAGCTGTTGGTTCGATGGGGGATGATACGCCTGTTGCAGTACTTTCTTCAAAAGTAAGGTCTGTAGCTGATTATTTTAGGCAAAAATTTGCTCAAGTAACGAACCCACCGATTGATCCATTGCGTGAAGCGGTGGTTATGTCATTAGAGACATGTGTTGGTGTAGAGCATAATGTGTTTGAAGAGACCTCAGAGCACGCACAGCGAATTATCCTTGCAACGCCTGTACTTTCTCCTGCTAAATTTGCATGCTTGACTGAGCAGCAAAAAGGCTACCCGAGTCAAACAATTCGATTGCAATATACAAAAGAGCAAGGATTAGAAGCTGCGATTAAGCAAGTTTGCTTACAGGCAGAGCAGGCTGTTCAGGCGGGTAAAGTTATCTTAGTGCTTTCTGATAAAGATATTAAGCAAGAAGAGCTACCTATCAATGCCTTTATGGCAACTGGCGCTGTCCATCACCACTTGGTGGAGAAAGGCTTACGTTGTGATTCAAACATTGTTGTCGAAACAGGTTTTGCCAGAGATCCTCACCATTTTGCCGTATTATTCGGTTTTGGTGCGACGGCTGTTTATCCCTATCTTTCCTATCAGGTAATGACTGACTTGATAAATACCGGTGAAATGTTGATGGACCCGATTGAGGCCAAAAACAACTATCGTCGTGGCATAGGTAAGGGTTTGTTAAAAATTCTATCAAAAATGGGGATTTCAACGATTGCTTCTTACCGTGGATCACAGTTATTTGAAGCGGTTGGTTTATCAGACAGCATTGTAGATCTTTGTTTTAAAGGTGTTTCTAGCCGAATTCAAGGAGCTTCATTTCTAGATTTTCAGAGTGAACAGCTATTATTGGCACAAGATGCATGGAAAGCACGTAAACCAATTCAGCCTGGTGGCATGCTGAAGTTTATTCATGGACAGGAATATCATGCATTTAATCCTGATGTGATTAATACTGTCCAGAAAGCTGTAGAGACAGGCGATTACGGCGTATTTAAAGAATATGCAGATCTAGTTAATAAGCGTCCCGTTTCAACCCTTCGCGACCTGTTTGGTTTAAGTGGAAAGCTTAAAAGTATTCCTTTAAGTGAAGTGGAGTCGGTTGAAAATATATTCCCTCGTTTTGATTCCGCAGCAATGTCTTTAGGAGCATTATCTCCTGAAGCGCATGAGGCGCTTGCTGTTGCGATGAATCGCTTAGGTGGCCGTTCTAACTCTGGTGAAGGTGGCGAAGATGCTGTTCGTTTTGGTACTGAAAAACGTTCCAAAATTAAGCAGGTTGCTTCGGGGCGTTTTGGTGTAACACCGCATTACCTTAGTAATGCAGATGTTATTCAGATAAAAGTTGCTCAAGGCGCTAAACCCGGTGAAGGTGGGCAGCTACCCGGTGGTAAAGTTAATGATTTGATTGCGACGCTACGATATTCGGTACCGGGCGTAACACTTATATCACCGCCTCCGCATCATGATATCTATTCGATTGAAGATTTAGCGCAGCTTATTTTTGATCTTAAGCAAGTGAACCCCGGTGCGCTCGTTTCAGTCAAGCTAGTTTCTGAGCCAGGCGTCGGTACGATAGCGGCAGGTGTTGCAAAAGCTTATGCAGATTTAATTACAATATCAGGTTATGACGGCGGTACGGCCGCAAGTCCTTTAACCTCTATTCGTTATGCAGGTTCTCCTTGGGAGCTAGGTTTAAGTGAGGCGCACCAGACGTTGAGAGGAAACGACCTTCGCGGGCGTGTTCGTTTACAAACTGATGGTGGGCTTAAAACGGGATTGGATGTTGTGAAAGCAGCAATGCTTGGTGCTGAAAGCTTTGGTTTTGGTACCACGCCAATGGTTGCATTGGGTTGTCGTTATTTAAGAATATGTCACCTAAATAATTGTGCTACAGGTGTTGCGACTCAAAATGAGCTGCTTCGAGACGAACATTTCAATGGTACGGTTGAAATGGTCATGAACTTTTTCCGCTTTGTAGCCGAAGAGACCAGAGAGTGGATGGCAAAATTAGGTGTGCGAACGCTTGATGAATTGGTTGGAAGAACTGATTTGCTAACTATTTTATCTGGAGATACCTCTAAACAGGCACAGCTGGATTTATCGCCTATTCTGTCTACCGAGGGAATTCCTGAAGATAAGCCGCACACATGCCAAATCTCTAAAAATGAACCTTTTGACCAAGGAGGTTTAGCTGAAACGATGGTTTCGGATATGCTTGCTACGATTGAAGCAAAATTGGGCGGTGAATACTCGTATGCTGTCAATAATTGTGATCGATCTATTGGTGCAAGGTTGTCGGGTGAAATTGCTAAGCGATATGGTAATCAGGGTATGGCTGGCAATGCAATTACTTTAAAGCTGAAAGGTACTGCTGGTCAAAGCTTTGGCGTATGGAATGCTGGCGGCCTAAACATGGACCTTGAAGGTGATGCCAATGATTATGTTGGTAAGGGTATGACGGGAGGGAAATTGACGGTTCGCCCCCCTGAAGGAAGTATATTTAAGTCTCAGGATACCTCTATTATTGGTAATACTTGTTTGTATGGCGCAACAGGTGGAAAGTTATATGCTGCGGGTACTGCAGGTGAACGTTTTGGTGTTCGTAACTCAGGAGCCAAAGCTGTTGTAGAAGGTGCTGGCGATCATTGTTGTGAATATATGACTGGTGGCTTAATTACTGTGCTCGGCAATACTGGTTATAACTTTGGTGCAGGCATGACAGGTGGTTTTGCTTATGTACTTGATCAAGAGAAAACTTTTGTTGATCATTACAATCATGAATTAGTTGAGATTCAGCGAATTTCTTCCGAGCAGATGGAGCCTTATCGTAATCATTTACGTGGAGTGATAAAAGAACACGTAACTGAAACATCAAGCGACTGGGGTCGAGAAATTCTTGAGAATTTTGAAGACTTTGTTGCTAGCTTCTGGTTAGTTAAACCAAAGGCTGCCAATTTGAAAAAATTACTTGAAAATATGCGCTCACGCCCTGAATAGTAGCAAGAAAGGCGATAGTTTATAAGAAACTGGTTCGTGAGAGCGGGTTCAAAAAGATTTGGTTTATGAGGTTTAAAATGGCAAAACGTTTAAATAATGATTTTCAATTTATAGATGTAGGGCGTATAGACCCTAAGAAAATTGAAATGAAAGGGCGTACGCATGATTTTGGTGAGATATACCAGCCCTATAAGAAGGAGGAGGCTGCAGATCAATCACACCGATGCTTGGAGTGTGGTAATCCGTATTGTGAGTGGAAGTGTCCGGTTCATAACTATATTCCTAACTGGTTAAAGCTAGTTTCAGAAGGGAATATTTTTGAAGCCGCTGAGTTATGTCATCAAACTAACACTTTGCCTGAAGTTTGTGGGCGAGTTTGTCCTCAAGATCGATTATGTGAGGGAGCATGTACCCTAAATGATGGTTTCGGTGCCGTTACCATTGGGTCGACTGAGAAATATATAACAGATACTGCGTTTGCGATGGGTTGGCGTCCTGACATGTCCAACGTGGTATGGACTGATAAAAAAGTCGCAGTGATAGGTGCTGGTCCTGCCGGGCTTGGTTGTGCAGATGTGCTGGTACGAAATGGTGTTAAGCCAGTAGTATTTGATAAAAATCCTGAAATTGGTGGCTTGCTAACATTTGGTATACCTGAGTTTAAGCTTGAGAAAACTGTGATGTCCCAACGTCGTGAAATTTTTACAGATATGGGAATTGAGTTTCGTTTAAATACTGATATTGGTAAAGATATTACGATTCAGGCTTTGCTTGAAGAGTATGATGCGGTCTTCATGGGGCTTGGTACTTATACATATATGAAAGGTGGATTTCCGGGCGAAGATTTACCGGGTGTTTATGATGCTTTGCCTTTTTTAGTGTCTAATGTAAATCGACGTTTAGGTTTTGAAAAGTCTGAAAGTGACTTTATTGATGTCGCAGGTAAGCGTGTTATTGTTTTAGGTGGTGGTGATACGGCGATGGACTGTAATCGTACTTCTATTCGTCAGCAAGCTAAGAAAGTTATTTGTGGGTATCGTCGTGATGAAGCGAATATGCCTGGCTCAAGAAAAGAAGTTCAAAATGCAAAAGAAGAGGGGGTAGAGTTCCTTTTTAACCGACAGCCTGTAGCGATTGTTGGTGATGACAAAGTTGAAGGTATTAAGTTTGTCCAAACAAAGCTTGGTGAGCCCGATGAAAATGGTCGTAGTCGTCCTGAAGTCATTCCAGGTAGTGAAGAGATTGTTCCTGCTGATGCTGTGTTGATAGCTTTTGGTTTTCAACCTAGCCCTCCTGAATGGTTGGAAGGCGTTAAGGTTGATCTGAATAATTGGGGTGGCGTTATTGCACCAGAAGTATCTAAATTCCCATTTCAGACCACAAACTCTAAGATATTTGCTGGTGGAGATATGGTACGAGGATCTGATTTAGTAGTAACTGCAATTGCTGAAGGTCGAAAAGCTGCTGAAGGTATTCTCGACTTTTTAGATGTTTAGTTTTTAAACTGATTAGAAAAGGCACGGATTTAAAAATTCGTGCCTTTTTTGTATGGTTTGGCATCATTGAATGCTGGCCGCTGTGACTGATGGGAAAGAGAATAGTATGACTGAGTTAAAAAATGATCGCTTTCTTCGCGCTTTGGCTCGTGAACCGGTAGATGTAACCCCCGTTTGGATGATGAGGCAGGCGGGGCGGTACCTACCTGAATATCGTGAACTACGTTCAAAGGCCGGTGACTTCTTAAGTTTATGTAAAAATAAAGAACTAGCATGTGAGGTGACGATTCAGCCTTTAGAGCGATATGCCCTTGATGCAGCTATCTTATTTTCAGATATCTTGACGATTCCCGATGCCATGGGGCAAGGTTTATATTTTGAGGAAGGTGAAGGGCCTCGGTTCAGAAAAATTGTACGTACTGAAAAAGATGTACAAGCCTTACCTATTGTTAATACAGCGAGTGATCTAGCCTATGTGACCGATGCGGTCTCAACTATTCGAAGAGAATTAAATGGGCGTGTACCTTTAATTGGCTTTTCTGGTAGTCCGTGGACTTTAGCGACCTATATGGTTGAAGGTGGAAGTTCTAAAGATTTTCGACATGTTAAGGCTATGATGTATTCGCAGCCAGAAGTCATGCACCAGCTGTTGGAAAAATTAGCGTTATCTGTTATTGATTACCTTAATGCTCAAATTAAGGCTGGCGCTCAAGCAGTACAAATTTTTGATACTTGGGGTGGTAATCTCAGTGATGTTGCCTATAAAGAGTTTTCATTATCTTATATGCAAAAAATCGTTAAAGGCTTGATAAAGGAACATGATGGTCGAAAAGTTCCCGTTATCTTATTTACTAAGGGTGGTGGTATATGGCTACCTGAAATGGCTGATGTAGGGGCAGATGCATTAGGTTTAGATTGGACGATGGATATTGGCAGAGCAAGAACCCTAGTGGGTGACAAAGTTGCTCTACAAGGCAATATGGATCCTTCAGTTTTATATTCATCGCCTAAGCAAATACGGGCAGAGGTTGAACGAATTCTTAAGTCATATGGTTCGGGTGCGGGGCATGTTTTTAACTTAGGACATGGGATTCATCAGTTTGTAAACCCTGAACATGCCGGCGTTTTTGTTGAAGCTGTTCATGAATTTAGTGCTAAATATCACGAGTAAACCCCTTGAATTGTTTCAGATGTGAGCAGATAGCAGCACATGCGTCACATTTGAAACACGCCCCCATTTAACCTTCCTGTTAGTTCTAATACAATCTTTAGTTGAACGAAAGATACTCTAAGGAATTGCAATGATACTCAGATTACAGTTATTGGTAATTTTTACATTTTCATTTTTTCTGGTTGCCTGTACAGAAGATCGAGATTTTGATACTGATAATAAAACAGTCGATATTAGTTTAGAAAATGCTGAAGAAGTTACTTTAGGGGTTATACAATCGGTTTTTTTGACTCCTTTATATCTACCAGTTTTTGACTTTTTAGATGAGTCAGACTTACCTGCTGATGCTGTCAAAGTTGAGAATACAAATATACCAGTCCTGTTAGAGGGCGAGGTTTTGAATTGTCAAGATTTCCCTGCCCGAATAGGCGATGATTCGGGTACAGCGTTTTATTGTTTTGATAGCCCTCATGGTGGCGTAGCGCTTTATAGTTTTCCAACTAAACAAAAGTCTGTTGTAGGTGATTATAGTTTTCCAACGGAGGAGGAGTATGTTGCAGGTGATAGGATAACAGTAAAGTATGAAAATTTTGTCAATGAATTGGGTTGGGTGTATAACGGTGATTTAGGCGCTCAATATACAAAAATTGATGGCTTAAGTGATGAGTTTTTTGAGTCAGACTCGGTTTCTTGTCTAGTTAACTTACAAGCAGAATTAAGCGGAAATACCAAGACTGCAGAAACCCGTTTGTTGGCAGAATTAATAGAAGCCAAAGGCCGGGAGCAAGATCTTATACAAAGTGAAACGCTAGATAATGGTGTGCCATTAGCGTCCGTTCTTCCAACACGGGACAGTAATTTAGCTATAGGTGATATTAGGCTAAATAGTATTGAGCTTAATGCGCTCTTTAATACTTTTGATGCCAATAGTTCGAGTCTGGGTGATATAAAAGTAATTGGTGTTGTGGCAGATGAAGTTCGATTTTTAAATTATCAAGATGAATTGAAGGTAGAAGTCTACGGTAAAACACAAATGATAGATGATGCAGGCTTGCTTGTTGTAGATGCTGATAATAACCCGGTTTTTCAGGTTGAGGTGGATGAAGATGGCGAGCCTGTTTTAGATAGTGAAGAGAATACTATTATTCTACAAAGTGTATTGGCAGAATATGTTATTGAAACTGATGAGAAGGCTATTGTAATAAACTACCCAAGAGATGACGCGGGAAATGTTGTAACAGGGGTTGATAATGTTCAGGTGTACAGTATTGAAAATAAAGTTAAGACTCAAGTTAATTGTCAACAGTTTGAACGACGGCTCAGTGCAACATTAACAGGTTTTTCTGTCCAAAAAGAAGCCATAACGTACCAGGTTGACGGTGTTCTGCAAATGATAGATGGAACGGGTGACTCTAAAATATTTACTCATGAAATTAGAGATAGCAACTTTACAACGACCATTAAGCAGGGCAATAGTAGTGAAACTTTCAAAATGGAGGGCTTCACCATTGTTAAAATTCAAGGTGCTAAAACCGGGAGTTATTCATTTGATTCTCGGGTGGGTGGTAGTATTGAGTCGGCAGTATTTCCGGGTTTATTAACCATGTCAGTTTTCAATGAAGTTGCTGGTGAAAGAGGGGATGAGCACCCTCAAATTGGAGAGATTGACATATTAGCTCAAGGCCTTGAGCAAGTTCGAGTCGTTGTAGAGGATATTAATATTTTATTAGATGTTGATTATAATGGTGATAGTACCGGAAATGGTAGATTTGATGCCGATTATGCTATTAATACCAACTGGGATGATTTATTAAATCGTGACTTTTTGAAACCTGTGGAAGAATAAGCGACCTTCGAGTAAATACGAAACGTAAATTATAAGGTATGGTTGAAGTTAAATATAATGGCAAAAATTAAATCAGCTTTTGTTTGTACTGATTGTGGATCTGATCTTTCTAAATGGCAGGGGCAATGCCCTGATTGTGGTCAATGGAACACCATTAAGGAAATAAAATTATCTAAATCTCCTACTGTTAGAGGGGTTAGTTCTGCGGGCTTCGCTGGTACCTCTTCAGAAATTCAAACTTTAGGTTCAATTGATTTAAAAGACCAGCCTCGCTTTACTTCTGGAATTGGTGAGTTTGATCGTGTTTTAGGTGGTGGTTTAGTTCCTGGTTCGGCCATTTTGGTTGGTGGGCACCCTGGTGCCGGAAAAAGTACGCTTTTACTTCAAACGGTCTGCTCGTTAGCGATTAGTATGGATGTGCTTTATGTCACTGGTGAAGAGTCGTTACAACAGGTCGCGATGCGCGCCAAGCGCTTAGGCTTAAATGCGGATAATTTGAAACTATTTTCAGAGACTCGACTGGAGGCGATTGAATCTACAGTCGACTCTCTAAAACCTAGAGTGTTGGTGGTCGATAGTATTCAGGTGATGTTAACTGACTTGATTGAGTCTGCACCCGGTAGTGTTTCTCAGGTGCGCGAGTGTGCTGCAAGGTTAACTCGCATGGCTAAGCAGTCTGGCATGGTGTTGTTTTTGGTTGGGCACGTGACAAAAGATGGCTCAATTGCAGGACCAAAAGTACTTGAACATATGATTGATTGTTCGATTATGCTTGAAGGTTCAAATGACTCTCGATTTAGAACATTGAGAGGGATTAAAAACCGTTTTGGCGCTGTGAATGAACTTGGTGTCTTTGCTATGGTTGAGAAGGGCCTTATGGAAGTAAAAAACCCTAGTGCAATTTTCTTGAATCGTGGCACTGAAGCGATGCCTGGAAGTGCGGTCACCATTTTATGGGAAGGAACACGGCCAATACTCGTAGAGCTTCAGGCGCTGCTTGATGAGAGTCAGGGTAGTTATCCAAAACGTGTAGCACTTGGCTTAGATCAGAACAGACTATCTATGCTGCTTGCGGTGCTACATCGTCATGGTGGTGTTCATTGTGGTGATCAGGATGTCTTTGTGAATTTGGTAGGAGGGGTTAAAACAACTGAAACGAGCACAGATTTAGCAAGCCTTGCTGCCATTGTTTCAAGTCTACGAGCTATTGCATTACCACAAGATTTAGTGCTATTTGGAGAGGTTGGTTTGTCAGGTGAAATTAGGCCAGTACCAAGCGGGCAAGAGCGTATTCAAGAGGCCTTAAAGCATGGTTTTAAAAGAGCTATTATCCCTTATGGTAACAAACCACGCCAGAGCGTAGAGGGCATGGAGGTGGTGCTCATTAAAAAATTATCGGATTTATTTAGTGCTCTATTTTAGGGTTTTGTTTTAAGTATTAATGAGTGCTTTTCATTAAAGTACTGTTAGTGCGTCCAGCTCTCTTTTTAGCATTTCCTCACTACCAAGGTTCAGTTCAACCAACCGTCTTAGATGTGTCATGCTATCGATATCAATATACTTGCAACGGAAGCCTAATGTGTCGGCATCTTCATGAGAGAGGTTTAGTGACATAATAATATGGCTATCACTACCTGAGAGGTTGATGGTGGCTTCGTAAGGCTCGTTTTTATCAAAACAAAAGTGATCAGGTTTATGTAGCAGAATGCCTCTCATAGATATGTCGAGTACCTGAGTGGTCCATTCAAGATCGTTTTGATGTAAGGTGCATCCGGCATTAAAAAGTATTCGGCTGAATTGGCGTCGTTCATCTTGATTATTGTCATTATTATTAGTGTCGGCCATGTCTGTGTCCTTTTTATAAGCGATTTAAACTAAAAGTTAGGCTTATCCAAAATATATGTTGAATAAGCCTTTTGTGCAAACTTTTGCTCAGTTATTTCGCTTCCTTAGCGCTTTTTTAAGCAAGCTTTTTGTAATTCATTCGCGTTGGCGCTTTTGCAGTTTCACCTTTTCGATTTTTTAGGTCTATCTCATATTCACTATAGTTACCTTCAAACCAAACAACTTCACTGCCACCTTCAAAAGCGAGCATATGCGTTGCAATTCGATCTAAAAACCATCGATCGTGAGAAATAACGACGGCACAGCCGGGAAATGCCAAGATAGCTTCTTCCAGTGCTCGTAGCGTTTCAACATCAAGATCGTTGGTCGGTTCATCGAGCAATAACACATTAGCCCCTTGCTTAAGCAGCTTGGCTAAGTGTAAGCGGTTTCTTTCTCCGCCTGAAAGCTCATTCACTTTCTTTTGTTGGTCATTACCTCTGAAGTTAAAGCGGCTTGCATACGCACGTGAAGGAGTCTGGTAATTGCCAATTTGAATCATATCATTGCCTTCTCCAATCTCTTCCCAAACAGTATTACTGTTATCTAAATCTCTAGTTTGCTCAACGTAAGCTAGCTTGACGGTATCGCCAAGTTTTATTTCACCACTGTCAGCAGATTCATCACCAGAGATTAGTTTAAATAATGTCGATTTACCTGCACCGTTTCCGCCGATAATACCAACGATACAACCAGGAGGGATGGTGAAATTTAAATCATCAAACAGTAATTTGTCCTGAAACTTTTTAGTGACATGGTCTAAATTAATGACCGAGTCACCTAAACGAGGGCCCGGAGGAATGTATATCTCCATCGTTTCGTTACGTTTTTGGGTTTCTTGTGAACTTAGTTCTGCAAAGCGTTGTAATCGCGCTTTACTCTTTGCATGACGACCTTTAGGGTTGCTTTTTACCCATTCTAATTCTGATTTAATACTACGGCTACGAGCATCATCCTGTTTTTTCTCATGCTCTAGTCGTTGTCCTTTTGCTTCAAGCCATTGCGAATAATTACCTTCAAATGGAATGCCGTGGCCTCGATCAAGTTCAAGAATCCAGCTAGCGACATTATCTAGGAAGTAGCGGTCGTGCGTGATGGCAACGACAGTACCTGGGTAATCATGTAAAAAACGTTCTAACCATGCAACGCTTTCGGCATCGAGGTGGTTAGTCGGTTCATCAAGTAATAACATGTCTGGTTTAGAAAGTAATAAGCGGCAAAGTGCAACTCGCCTTTTTTCACCACCTGACAGGTTTTTAACATCTGCATCCCAAGGTGGAAGCCTTAATGCATCAGCTGCGACTTCAAGCGTTCGCTCAAGGTTGTGGCCATCATTGGTTTCAATAATTGCTTCGAGTTTAGCCTGTTCTGTGGCTAGCGCATCGAAATCAGCTTCGGGTTCAGCATACTCAGTGTAAACTTGATCTAGGCGGGTTAATGCATCTTTGACGACTCTTAGACCATCTTCAACATTTCCTCGAACATCTTTGGTTTCATCTAGCTCTGGTTCTTGGGAAAGGTAGCCAACATTGATACCCGGTTGTGCCCGTGCTTCACCTGTATATTCTTTATCAATGCCTGCCATGATACGCAGCAGTGTAGATTTACCCGATCCGTTTAAGCCCAAAACACCAATTTTTGCACCAGGAAAGAAAGAAAGAGAAATGTCTTTAAGTATTTCTTTTTTAGGGGGGACAACTTTCCCAACCCTATTCATAGTAAATACGTATTGCGCCATATTGATTGCCTTGGACGAGTAAATAATTTGTAAGCAAAACTTAGCGAATATTGCTGTGGATGGCAATTATTAACGGAGGGAAAGTGAAATTAACTACAATAAAGTCGGGTAAAAGAATATATAGCACGCCCTGAAAGATTATTCTGTTTTTTTACTAATACTTTTATCTAGCAAAATAACAGGGACAATACCAACCAATACAATCACGAGTGCCGAAAGGGCGCTTTGTTCTAATAGCTCATCGGAGGCAAATTGATAAACTTGAGTCGAGAGTGTCTCAAAATTAAATGGCCTCAAAATTAAGGTCGCTGGTAGTTCCTTCAAGCAATCTACAAAAACAACGAGCATACCTGTTAACGCGCCTCGTCTGATGATGGGGAGATGTACTCGTATTAAGGTACTTAAATGGCTATGTCCCATGGAACGAGAGGCCATGTCCATATTAGGAGTTACTTTATCAAGGCTAGACTCAATAGAGCCTGAAGCAACCGCAAGAAAACGCACAGAATAAGAAAATACAATGGCGAAAGCTGTGCCGCTCAGAAGGAGTCCCGTTGAAACTTGAAAATATTCTCTCATGATGCCGTCAATAAAGTTATCAAACGCAGCAAACGGGATGATAATGCCAATAGCGAGTACAGCACCAGGAACAGCGTAACCTAAGCTGGCAAAACCAACAAAGAAGCGAGTGGCTTTATTTTTATTCATGCGTTTACTATAAGCAAGAATTAGCCCGAGAATTAAAGTGATAATCGCAGCCATGCCTGCCAGTGAAAAGCTATTTAAGGCATATGTAACAAATTTACTGCTCCAGCTAATGTCGAAGTAATTGAATGCATAATAACTGAGTATTATGAAAGGGATCAGGAACCCAAATAATACGGGAATAAAAGCCAGTATAGTTGCGCAGTAGGCATATTTTCCTGTGAGTTTTATCGTTGGAATGGGGGCGCCAGGATTTCTGGAATTAAAATGCTTTTGTTGTCTTCTGGAATAGCGCTCAAGTGAAATTAATATAACCACTACGATGACCATGAGTACGGCAATCTGTGCTGCACCACCTAAATTACCCATGTTGAGCCATGTATCGTAAAGGCCCGCGGTAAGAGTGCGCACCGCAAAATAATCAACGGTGCCAAAATCATTCAATGTTTCCATTAACACTAATGCTAAGCCTACAGCGAGAGCAGGTCTGGCAATAGGCAATGATACCCGATAGAAAAATTGTAGTGGAGAGGAACCTAGACTTCTAGCAATGCGATAGAGAGAGATTGACTGCTCTAAAAATGCTGCTCTTGCGAGCATATAAATATAGGGATACAGCACTAAAGACATCATCAAAATTGCCCCTCCCATGCTACGAATTTCAGGAAACCAGTAATTTTGACTACTACCCCAAGAGAATATAAATCGGAGCCCTGTTTGAACCAGTCCAGCATATTCCAGTAAATCGGTATAGACATAAGCAATAACATAAGCCGGCATGGCAAAAGGTAAAAGCAGTGCCCAGCTTAACCATCGTTTACCTGGGAAATCGTAGGTGGCAATTAACCAAGCAGACCCTGTACCTATGGCAAGCGTTAATAAACCTACGCCAGTCATTAATATAACTGTATTTTTCAAATAAGATGGAAGTACGGTATTGAGCAAGTGTGGCCAAGCATTTTCATCAGGAAAAATGGCAAGGTAGAGTACTGCCAGTATGGGTAGGCTGATGAGTAAAGCGATTACTAAAGAAGAAATAAACCAAGGCTTTTCTTGGGGTTGAATCATCATATTTTAAAAGTTACTTATTGATCAAAAATTCAAAAGACAGCGCTTTGGCTGCCTTTTTATTCTATCGTTTAAATAGAGGTTTTAATACTATTCATCGAAACCAATCTGATCAACGAGTATCGCGGCTTGCTTTCGAAGTGTTGCTATATCACTTAAAGGTAAATGATCCGACTTGAAACTTCCCCAAGACTGAAGCAGGCCAGAAGGCTCTACTGAAGGATTTACAGGGTATTCAAAGTTCTGCTCAGAATACATTTTTTGAGCTAGTTTTTCACTTAAAAACTCCATTAACTTAATTGCATTTTCTTTGTTTGGTGCACTGTTGGTAAGTGCCATACCGCTAATATTAACGTGTGTACCTCGGTTGTTTTGGTTAGGGAAGGTGATATGAACCGCATTCGCCCACTCAATTTGGTCAGGATTGTTTAACATTTTTCCATAGTAATAATTGTTACCTAAAGAAATGTCACAAACACCTTCTTTAATGGCTTTTACTTGGGCGCGATCATTGCCTTGAGGCTTACGTGCTAAGTTAGCTTTAACGCCTTTTAACCATTCTGTCGCTTTTTCTTCACCGTGATGCGCAATCATTGAGGCAATTAAGGCTAAGTTGTAAGGATGTTTACCGCTACGTGTACAAATACGGCCTTTCCATTCTGATTTACTAAGGTCTTCGTAGTTCTGGATGTCAGCAAGGTTAGCGCGCTCTTTTGACACATATATTGAGCGGGTTCGTGTTGTTAGGCCAAACCACTTACCTTCTGGGTCTCGATATTGAGAAGGGATATTTTTTGTTAGTATGCTTGAGTCAACGTTTTGTACTAAATCTTTATTTACGACATCAATTAAACGACCAATATCAACAGTGAATACCAAGTCTGCGGGAGAGTTCTTTCCTTCACGAGCTAATCTTTCCGAGAGGCCTTTTTTAGCAAATACAACGTTTACATCAATACCTGACTCTTTTGTGAAAGCATCAAAAATTGGTTGGATTAGAAAAGGTTGCCTATATGAATATACGTTAACTTCATTCGAAAAAGCGCTACTCGTAAAAAGTGTGAGGATAAGGGGTAAAATGCTAAGGCGAACTGATTTGTAAAAATGCATAAATAAGGCTCTTAAAGTTAAATGTAAATCTAAACAAGAATGATTATTAGATGAAAATGAATGCTAGTCAAGTTTTTTAAGGATAAATGAGGGATAAAATGATGTGGATCAAGTCTATTTTATTCAATACACACAGGTTATTATTCTGACGATATTTTAATAAGGATTAGATTAGTGATCATGAGTGATTTGGTCAAAAAACTTAACGTTTTTATCGGCGTGCTAATAGTCATTGGCACCGTAGGTTGTGCAACAACCGATTATACAACTCATTATGGGATTTTTACGGCTGAAAATTCGGAGGGAGAATTAAGGCAGTTTCGTATTCATTGGCAGACTTTACGATACGAAGGTTGGTCAGAAAACCAGTTTAGAGTCTTTCCTGTTGTGCTTGAAACACAGTGTAGTCGGCGTAAACTGAAATTCTATGACAGCTCGTTTGGTCGAAGTCGTCGCTGTTTAGGTGGTGATAAAGAGGGCGTTTACTATTGTGCCGATTCAAATTTAGATATGGATCGACATGGTTTAGAAATAGAAGACGATATTGTATGCGGAACGGTTACAGATCAGTTTGGGGCGACTGACATAGGCTCTCTAAAGGGTGATGTTTTAATTACATTAAGTTGCCGCCCGAAACAAACAACGAAAAAAATTAAGGGCAAAAAAAAGAGTATCGATTTCCTTTTGACTTCACAGATACCCTATGTGGTGACGACAAAAACAGTTAAAGGGAGGGATTTAGATCTGATAATTCCAACTCTATCTAAACATTCTTCTATTTGTGACCCTGACGCTTAAATTGTCAGGATATATCGAACAATTACTCGTGCTTATGCACAGGTTGTATGTGAGTTAGTCATCATTCCAACTAAAGTCTATATTGTTGTTACATGGGTTTACAAAACCCTACGTTTCTTGGTGGAATTCGGTTTATTTTTTGTCAAAATAGCACCCTAATCACTTAAATGTGAAATTTTGACAAACAATAGGTGCGTCATGTCGACAAACAGAATAAAAACTGAAGTAAACCACTTGAAAGAAGGAATGTATATTGCGGATCTAGATTGTCCGTGGCATCAAACTCCCTTCCCTTTGCAAGGTTTTTACATACGAAACGATGACGATGTGAAAGCGCTAGCAGAGTATTGTAAGCATGTTTATGTTGATGAAAGAAAATCGAGAGCGAAACATGTTTATGAAAGCAGAGTTTCTTCAAAGCCTAAACCAGAAACGGCCCAAAGTGAAAAGCGTGCGAAGGAAGGCACCGAGTCTCAAGTGGTGATGCTGGCACCGTTGGTGATTAAATCTCCCCAAACATATCAAACAAACACGACCATAAAAAAAGAAGCTACGCGAGCGGGGAAACTTCACCAGCATGTGTATGATGCCATTACAGGGGTGTTTGATACGCTTTATAAAGGAGGAGAGGTCTCGATTGCTGAAACTGAGTCTGTGGCAGAAGGAATGGTCGAAAGTGTGGTGCGTAATCCTGATGCTCTCGTTTGGTTGTCTAAAATGAGTGAGGAGGATGTTTATAGCTATCAGCATTCGGTGAAGTCGTCTATCTGGGCTTTGGTGTATGGTCGCCATTTAGGTTTAGATAAACCATTACTTAAAACATTAGCAATGGGAGTGCTGCTGTCTCACGTTGGTAAAACGAAATTACCGAGCGAGTTACGAGATAAGTCCGAGGCTTTATCAGTTAATGACCTGCATATTTATCAAAGCTATGTTGAGCATAGTGTTGATATACTTGAGGGTATGGGTGACTTGCCTAGTGGTGTTGTATCGGTCGTTAAGTTTCATCAGGAGCGTCATAATGGTACGGGGTATCCGCAGGGTGTAACAGGGGGGCGGATTCCACTTTTAGCCAAAATTGCGGGTTTGGTTGATTATTACCAATCTCTTATTAATCCTAGAGATGGTGCTCAAGGCTTATCGCCGCTACAAGCTGTATCAAAACTTTTTGAATTACGTAATATTGCTTTTCAGGAAGACTTAGTAGAGCGTTTTATTGCGGCGGTAGGGGTTTACCCTACAGGAACTTTGGTTGAGTTAAGTTCTCATGAGGTAGCAATTGTGACGGGGCATAATTTAGATCGTCGCTTATTTCCAAAAGTGATAATAGTTTTAGATGACCATAAATACCCATTAAAAGATGCCAAAGTCGTTGATTTAAAAGAGTGGAATCAAAATAAATCCGGAGATGATGGGCTTTATATATCGGAAAGTTTGCCAAAGGGAGCGTATAATATTGATGAAAATGAATTCTTGCTTACCGGCGCTAAATCTCGTTGGAGCTGGAAACATTTTGCAGGGTCTATTGCATCATAAGTAGGCATGTTTAAATTAACTATGGTCAAATTAACGATAACCCAGTTAATGACAACCAAAATTAATGAAATGAAAATGAGAGCGCCTATTTGGGGTGTGCTAGTTTTCAATCTGAGATGAAAGCACTTCAATAATAGGAAATACGAATGAGCCGGCAATATTGCCCAAAATGCAGTAAAGCACAATCAACCTGCATTTGTCAGTGGCTTCAGGTTCAATCAAATCAAACGCCTGTTTTAATTCTTCAGCACCCTGATGAAATAAAAAAAGCACTAGGCACGGCCCTGCTTGTCGAACTTGGGTTGGAAAGAGCAAAAATAATTTCAAATATAACGTTCACAAAATTTGAGTGTTTGGATGTTCTGAATGTCTTTCAAGCGACAAACCCGATTCTTTTGTATTCCCAGAAAATGGAAAATAGTCCGTTTCATATCGAATTTGATCTAAGTCTTGAATTACCTCTTACTGATCCGCAGTTTTCCTGTTTTGATTCAGTGATTTTACTCGATGGAACTTGGCGAAATACACGTGAAATATTACATAAGAATGAGTGGTTGCATGATTTACCTACGGTTGCCTTAAAAAATGTAGAAAAGAGTTGTTACCGAATACGTAAAGCGCCTCAGGAAAATGCTTTAGCAACGATAGAGGCTGTTTCTAAATTATTATCAGTGTTGGAACAAAGCTTTGACCAAAATGCTTTTTTGAAGCCTTTTGAAAGAATGATTGACGGCCAAATTGCTAAAATGGGCGAAGCTGTTTACCAACGAAATTACCAATAAAAATAATGCTGTATCCATTGATTTCCTTGTTTTAGTCCATCAATTTCATAATCAGTTGTATTTATTCGTTATATCTCGCGGTAAACGATTGTCTTATGCTTGATTTTTTTTAAAAAGGCACAAGATATCATTGCCTATGGGGGTATTACCTATAGAAATATCGCAGTAAACTTACCCACATAGTTTAAAAACTCCTTTTAGTTGAGATGAATCATGACAAAAGCGTTGGAAATATCCAAGCTATGTAAGACTTACGATAATGGGTTTCAAGCACTTAAAAGTGTTTCTATTACCGTTGAACAAGGTGATTTTTTTGCGTTACTTGGACCGAACGGTGCGGGTAAATCAACCACTTTGGGGATTGTTTCATCTTTAGTGAATAAAACATCTGGAACGGTAAGTATCTTTGGTCATGATTTGGGAACAGATCTTGTTAAAGCGAAAACGTGTTTAGGTGTTGTGCCTCAAGAATTTAATTTTAATCAATTTGAAAAAGTGGGTGATATTTTAATTACTCAGGCAGGGTATTATGGAATTCCTGCCGCGAAAGCAAAAGAAAGTGCAGATTTTTACCTTAAAAAGTTAGGTTTGTGGGACAAAAGGGATGTACCTTCCCGGATGTTGTCAGGTGGTATGAAGCGGCGATTAATGATCGCCAGAGCTTTAGTTCATAACCCTAAGTTACTCATTTTAGATGAACCAACAGCCGGTGTTGACATTGAATTGCGTCGTTCTATGTGGACGTTTCTAAAAGAGCTCAATGATCAAGGCACAACCATTATTCTCACAACACATTATTTAGAAGAAGCAGAGTCTCTTTGTCGTAATATTGCAATTATCGATAAAGGAGAAATTCTTGAAAACACAAGTATGAAGTCCTTGCTGAAAACGCTAAATATAGAAACGTTCATTCTGGATACGGACCAATCTTTAACTGACGTTCCAGACCTTTGTGACTTTGTGGCCCGTATTAATGAAGAGGGTCAGTTAGAAGTTGATGTTAAGAAAGAGCAAAATATTAGCCAATTATTTGAATGCTTAAAACCATTTGATTGGGTTGTGACGAGCTTTAGAAGTAAGTCTAATCGTCTGGAAGAGCTGTTTTTAGGCCTGCTCCAAAAAAGTAACGAAGGGAATGCGTCATGAGTGTTATGCAAATATGGGTCGCATTTACGACAATTGTAGTCAAAGAGATAAGGCGCTTTACCCGTATCTGGGTGCAAACACTGGTGCCTCCCGCAATTATGATGGCGCTCTATTTTGTTATTTTTGGCAACCTAATTGGATCCAGAATCGGCGATATGGGTGGCTTCGATTATATGGAGTTTATTGTTCCCGGTTTAATTATGATGTCGGTAATTACAAACTCCTATGCGAACGTTGTATCTTCCTTTTTTGGTATGAAATTTCAGGGGAGTATTGAAGAAATATTGGTATCGCCGGTGCCAAATTGGGTAGTGCTAACCGGATATGTGATGGGTGGGGTTGGACGAGGTTTGGCCGTTGGTTTTATTGTGACGCTATTATCCCTAGGGTTTACTAATCTTCATATTGAACATGTATGGGTGACGGTATCGATTATTTTTCTGACTGCCATTTTATTTTCATTAGGTGGGTTTATTAATGCGATCTATGCAACAAAGTTTGATGATATTTCAATTGTGCCTACTTTTATTTTAACGCCTTTAACTTATCTTGGCGGCGTTTTTTATAGCATTAGTCTTTTGCCTGAGTTTTGGCAAACCGTTTCAAAATTTAACCCAATTCTCTATATGGTGAATACCTTTAGATATGGAATTTTAGGTGTAAGTGATATCAACGTAGCCTTTGCTTACAGCATGATTATTGGGTTTATTGTGGTGTTATTTTCGTTTTCGCTACACCTGCTAAATATAGGGCAGGGTATTCGCGCTTAGATTGGATTTAAAAATATGACTGAAGCACATGACAGCCAGTTGGGAAAAAATACGGTATATGATAGTCCGTATAATCCTGAGCTATTATTTCCGCTCTCGCGTGAGCAAAATAGAGCAAGCTTGAATCTACCTTCAAGTGGTTCTTTACCTTTTCATGGTGAAGATCTTTGGACGTGTTATGAGCTTTCTTGGCTAGATTTGCGTGGTAAACCTTGTGTTGGTATTGCTTATTTTCGTATTCCTGCCGACAGTCCTTTTATGATTGAGTCAAAATCATTCAAGTTATACCTAAACTCTTTGAATCATACGAAGTTTAAAAGCATTGAGTCCTTAAGTCTTACCTTGGTCAGTGACTTATCTAAAGCGGCTGGTTTAGCTATTTCTGTAAGTGTTTGTGATGTTCGTGATCAAATTAATGATTCTCAGTTGATTGAAAAACAATTTGAATGTGTTGATGGTATAGAGCTTGAAGACTTTGAATATCAACCTAATTCAGCATTATTAAATTTTGATGATATAGACGATACTAATAATGAGCGCTTTTTGTGTTCTCATTTGTTGCGTTCAAACTGTCCGGTAACAGGGCAGCCTGATTGGGGAACTGTTTATGTTCGGTATCGTGGCCGGAAAATAAATCATGAAAGTTTCTTGCGTTATATTGTTTCTTTTCGGCAGTGTCAGGACTTCCATGAGCATTGTGTGGAACGTATCTTTACTGATCTATTGCAGCAGTGTGGGTGTGAGTCATTAAGTGTGTATGCACGGTATACGCGCCGCGGTGGATTGGATATAAATCCATATCGAGCAACGCTTGATTGGACGCCTATCGCTGATGATATTCGAACTACAAGGCAGTAAGCTTGTTGAGAGTCAGTAGTGGTTAATCTTTTAGTTTATCCACGACACGCTCTAAAGCACGCATGATAGGCTCTTTATCTTTTGCTGTAATTTTGTCGGTGTCGATATACATAGCAAAGCCTTGTGCTTCATGTTCTATGAAGCTCTGTCCTGAACCAATGTCACGTCTAAAATCAACTATTTGATAAATAGGTACGGGGCGCGCAAAGCCTTTTACGGTGATTTCGCCTTTATCGCGACACATGACTTTATCTTTTACCAGTGAAAAAGTTTCGTAAGAGATAAGGATTTCACCCGGTTCTGATAATGCTTCAAGCCGAGAGGCTAAATTAACTTCTTTTCCGATAATTGTGTAATCCATTCGGTTTTCAGCACCAAAATTACCGACGGTTGTGTAACCTGTACTGATGCCAATTCGAATTTGTAATGGCGTTTTTATGCCTTGGCTTTGCCACTTTTGGCGTAATATTTTCATGTGTTTTCGCATTTCAATCGCCATTGATACGCAAGCAAGAGTATCTTCTTTTGCGCCTCGGCTTGTTGGGTCACCAAAGAAAATCATAATGCTATCACCGATAAACTTATCGATAGTACCGCCATACTTTAATGCAATTTGCGACATCTCATTAAAGTAGGTATTAAGTAGCTCAGTTAAGCTCTCAGGTTCCATTTCCTCTGCAAGTTCAGTAAAACCTTTGATATCAGAAAAAAATATGGCGAGCTTCTTTCGCTGGGTTTCAAGGCGAACATCGCGTTCGCCCGTAAAGATAGATTGCCAAACTTGCGGAGATAAATACTTTGCCAGTTTATGAGATAAAGTAATCGATAATTCACGTTGTTGTTGAATTTGGGATTTCGCTTTATGCAGGGCTTGAGCTTGTTTATGTGTGTAATAGGCGGTTACCGATACAAAAAGTATTGCACCTAATGCCGCGACGACTTTGAGTAATATTGGCGCGTCATCTAAAAATTTAATCCCAAAAATTAGTGAAAAGATGATAATGGAAATCAGCATGACTAAGTGGCCAAGAAGCCACGTTCGTATACTGCCCACCACAATAAAGCTGAAACTTGCCATGAGCACAGCAAATAGACTGGGAGTAATACTAAAATCGTAAAGCACGATAATTAACCCACACAATGCCCCGTCAATTAATAGTGTATTCTCTCGAGTTGCACTGCTTTGGTCTAATTTAAAGTGGCGAATGATAAAATAAAGAATATGCGGCCATAGCATGGAAAGAGGAATTGCCCATATTAGTCGATCATCAAAATGATCTGTTAAAATTCCGGTTGCCATTGTAATACTAGTGATAAGGTAAGCCAAAACTCGCCCATTGTAAGCTGGCATGACTGAAGGGGGGGAATCAATACCTGTATTCATTTTCTGTTGAATCATATACTACATTTTAGTGTGCTTTCATGAGCACATCTAAACCTTAAAAGGTGATAGTCAGTCAAAGTATGGGTTGTCATTATGGCCAAATAAGTTATGTAAAAGCGATAAGCTAGGACTGAAATAGGAAATATGTGCGCCAGATTATCAGTTCCGATAGGCGTAGACAAATTTTAGGTGGAATACTCTAATTAAAAGGACTAGGTAATGAATCCAGAATTGTTAAACTTAATGTGTAAAAGAGTTTCCAGCCCAAGACTGGAGGCGCCTGCCCCTCCCGTAGAAGTGTTAGAGAAAATATTTCAAACAGCGCTTCGAGCTCCTGATCATATGATGTTACGCCCATGGCGTTATCTTGTTGTGGAGGGGGAGGCTAGAACAAAACTTGGTGAGTTGCTTTGTGAAGCTGCACTTATAGATTCGCCAGAGTTGACTGTGGCTCAGTGTGATAAGTATCGTTCAATGCCTTTAAGGGCTCCAATGATACTGATCGGCATCTCAGAAAACCAAGCTCATAAGAAAGTCCCTAGTGAAGAGCAAATTGTATCGTGCGGTGTTGGGATGGGTTACATGTTGCTAGCGCTTCAGTCTGTAGGTTTTGGTGGTGTGTGGCGAACAGGGCCGATGGCTACAAATTCTGTTGTTAAGGAAAGGTTAGGTATTCGAGCGCGAGCGCATGAGACTTTAGTTGGCTTTCTTTATATTGGTTCGCCAAAAGGAGAGCTGAAGCCAGTGCCAGAGCTAAATACTTCAGATTATTTTCATAATTGGGGAGCTTAGTAGGCTTAGTGGTGTTTCCTTGTTAACGTTGTTTTAACTTCTCTCTATTTCTTTCCAAATGCCATTCTCAAGGCGTACTTTCAGGTATGCCAGGGAATGATCTTGCCGTTGTTTTATTTAAAAAACCCTAACTCATTGAATTTAAAGGGTAATGTGTGTTGGCATTGCAATTGCTTATAGATAATTAATTAAAATATTTATTTCGTAAGTTGTTTGGTGGTTGTGTAGCGCTATTCATTTTATAGCTAAAAGTTGGAACGCAATTTTAACGCCAAGGTGTCGAAGTAAACAGGAGATAAAATGGCAATATCATTTGAAAACGCACTGGGTATTCATCAAAGAGCCCTTGAAGTCAGGGTTCAGCGCGCTGAAGTGCTTGCTAATAATTTAGCAAACTCCGATACACCAGGCTTTAAAGCAAGAGATATTGATTTTAAAGCTGTGCTTGGTGGTGTCCAGTCAGGCCAGCAACCAGGTGGTCAGTTAGCGATGTCTACGACCAACGGAAAACATTTGCCACAAGGCGGTGGTGTTGATGTTGCGGGATCAAGTGAGTTGTTGTACCGAGTACCTAATCAGCCATCTCTTGATGGGAATACAGTCGACACACAGCAAGAGTTGGCTGAATTTACTAAAAATACAATGCAGTATCAGGCGAGTTTCCAGCTGTTAAGTGGAAAGTTTAAAGCTTTAAACAATGCGATTAGAGGTGAATAAAGATGTCATTAACCAATATATTTGATATTGCCGGTTCTGGTATGGCTGCACAATCTATTCGCCTGAATACTACGGCTAGTAATATTGCCAATGCAGACAGTGCAAGCAGTAGTACAGACGAGGTCTATCGCGCTCGTAAGCCGATATTTTCTGCTATTCAGCAAGATATGATGTCGCAAGCATTAGGTGGGCAGTCTAGTGATATGACTGGTGGGTTGTCGGCATCGCAAGGTGTTCAAATCGAAGGAATTATTGAAAGTGATGCGCCATTGAATATGCGTTATCAGCCAGATCATCCAATGGCAAATGAGGGGGGGTATGTCATGTACCCGAACGTGAATGTGGTGGAAGAGATGGCAGATATGCTATCAGCCTCAAGAAGTTTTCAAACAAATGTTAGTGTGATGGATTCAGCTAAAACGATGATGCAGCGACTACTAACTTTAGGTCAATAATAGAGCGGAGAAATTTATGACAGATATTAATACTAATTCCGCTGGTGATGTACTTTCAGATTATCGCTACGAACCAAAAGTTGAAACATCTGGAGATAACGAACTGGGTAAAAATCAATTTATGGAATTGATGATTGCGCAAATGGAAAACCAAAATCCATTAGAGCCTCAGGATAATGGCCAGTTTATTTCACAGTTAGCTGAGTTTTCATCGTTAGAAGAAATGCAAAAATTATCAGGGTCGGTTAATGATTTTGCGAGTCAGTACCAATCAACGCAAGCGCTTCAGGCATCTGCCATGGTTGGTCGAACAGTATTGGTGCCTGGGACCGAATCTCCTTTAGGGGTTGATGGGTCGATTAGTGGAATTATTGAACTGCCCGAAAGTACGGGGTCATTAATTGTGAATATTTATAATGGCTCTGGTGAATTGGTGAATAACTTTAATATGGGGCAGCAGGTTGCCGGTACGGTTCCTTTTATCTGGGATGGTACAAATAGTGAAGGCGAGTATATGCCTTACGATGAATATACCTTCAAGGTAGAGGCGAATCAGGGTGGGGAAATGAAGCAAATGAGCACTTTACTCTCGGCCAATGTAAATAGTGTTTCTATTGGGCAGGGTGGTGAAATAACTTTAAATTTGTCGGGAATGGGGTCTATTCCGCTCGAAAATGTACGTGAAATTAACTAGCTGTTCTTTAATAAAATGAACGAGCTGTCAGTAAATTTAATAATTATTTAGTAGAGGTGTCACATGACATTTAACGTCGCACTAAGTGGGTTGAGAGCATCTGCCACAGAGTTAGAAGTAACCGGTAATAATATCGCGAATGCGAGTACGGTCGGGTTTAAACGCTCTAGAGCTGAGTTTGGTGATGTTTATGCCAACAGCTTTTTTGGTGGTGGCGCGACGAGTACCGGTGACGGGGTTTCTGTGCAGAATATACGGCAGCTTCATAGTCAGGGTAACGTTAGTTTTACAGATAATAGTTTAGATTTAGCAATTACCGGTAATGGTATGTTCGTTTTGAGTGATGGTGGTGAAGCCAAGTACTCTCGGGCGGGTCAATTCGGTGTCGATAAAAATGGCTTTCTGGTGAATAACACTGCGATGCGAGTGCAGGGCTTTCAGGCTGACGCTTCTGGGACGGTTTCAGGTGTTTTGGGTGATCTGGTTGTGGAAGCAAGTGATTTGCCGCCTAGTAGAACGACAGATGTAGAGGCGTTTTTTAATTTAGATTCTTCTGAAGAAATATTGACGCAAAGTGGCTCAACACTTGATACGGATGGTACATCCATTGGTGTGGTGCAGGCGGGTGCGAGTAATGGCTATTTGACTCAATCTATTGATGTGACGTTTGCCGACGGAACAACGAGCCAGGTCGTTACTGCCGCGAATGCTAGTGCGGGGGCAATTGCTTCACAGTTTAGTTTGTTGGATGGGATTGATGCTTCAGCGAGTTCTGAAGCAACTATTTTAGCCGGTAGTTTTACGAATGTTTCCGGGGTGATGAATGTTACACTTAATGGTATAAATTTTCAGCCGACGGGCGCCAATGTTGCGGCGCAGTTAGCTGATTTAGGGACAAAAATAAATGCTTCATCTTTAGTTGGGGTGACAGCGGTGATTGAGGCGTCGGGTGATCTTCGTATTATTCAGGATCAGGGTTCTGATTTAGTCTTTGGTTTTTCGGGTGCTGGGACGGATAATTTTGAGGTGGAGGGGACTGATATCGTGCCGGTAACTTTAACACTCAATACGGCTCAGAATACAGGGACTGTTGGTGGGACAGTAGATATCGTGATGGATGATGGTATCTCCTTGTCAAATGCGAGTGGTACTAGCCCAATTATAGCTGGTTTTACAGGTGCACCTTTTATTAATAACCAGTTTTTACCGGCCGATCCAGGTACCTATAATCACGCTACTTCAACCAAAATTTATGATAGTTTGGGTAATTCACATGTTATAACAACCTATTTTGTAAAACAGGAAACGGTAGCGTCTGCAAATAATACGTGGCAAATGCATGTTTTGATCGATGATGAAGATGTTGGTGATCCTTTGATTGGTACAGAGCCGTCTAGGGCGACGTTTAATCTGGTTTTTAATCCGGATGGCACTATAAATGATGCATTAACTGATAATGTATTAATATCAAATTGGGATCCCGTTGACTCTGAAGGGAATCCAAACGGTTCGCACCGCCCTCTTAATGTCGTGGATGGCGGGTCTTTACCGATAGATTCAGCGGATGAGAACTCAAACTTTGAAATAGATATTGAAAGTTTGACTCAGTATGGTAGTCCTTTTGCGGTAAATGATTTTAGTCAGAATGGTTTTACTACCGGTCGTTTGGTTGGTTTGGATGTAGATTCGTCTGGGGTTATTTTATCGCGTTTCTCAAATGGTGAGTCCTTAGTGCTTGGGCAGGTGGCTTTGGCTAATTTTAACGATGTTGAAGGCTTGGCGCCTGATGGTGACTCGACTTGGGTGCAATCATTTGCATCAGGCGATCCGATAGTCGGTGCTCCGGGTACGGCTTCATTAGGGGCACTTACTTCGTCAGCAGTTGAATCGTCGAATGTTGATTTGTCGAATGAGTTGGTTAACTTAATTGTTGCGCAGCGAAATTATCAGGCGAACTCAAAAACTATAGAAACGGCCGATACGATTCAGCAGACTATTTTGAATATATAGGTTAGAGCTACAAGGCGTGGCGCAGGCGCTACTTAAGTTTTAGGTTTCAAGCTTTAGGTTTTTAATAATGCAACTAGGCACAAAACCTGCATGTTGTTTTATATGACTGAAATCTGACAAAAAAGGCAATCGTATGGATAAGGCACTTTATATCGCCATGAGTGGCGCAAAGCAAAATATGTTATCGCAGGCTGCGCATGCGAATAATCTTGCGAATGTAAATACCACGGGCTTTAAAGAGGATTTTTCTCAAGCTCGTAGTATGCCTGTGTATGGTGAAGGTTTACCGACACGTGCTTATGCTTTAAGTGAGCGGCCGGGTACAAATTTTCAGCAAGGTTCCTTAATTCAAACTGGGAATTCTTTGGATGTCGCCTTGAAAGGGGAGGGTTGGATTGCTATTCAAGCGGCGGATGGCTCTGAAGCCTATACTCGTGCCGGAAATTTGTCGATTGATGTCAATGGACAGCTAAGAACTGGTGCGGGTTTTCCTGTATTGGGTGATGGTGGTCCTTTGGTCATTCCTCCTGCAGCGACCGTTGAGGTTGGGGCGGATGGTACTATTTCGGTAATTCCCTTGGGTGGTGAAGGTTTGGCACAGGTGGATCGAATTCGTTTGGTCAACCCCGAGTCAGACTCAATTGAAAAGGGTAAGGATGGTTTAATTCACTTAAAAGCAGGTGCTGCTCAGCCAGACGTTGATGGGGCGGTGCGTGTTGAGCAAGGTTTTCTTGAAGGCTCAAATGTTAATGCGGTTTCCTCCCTCACAGATATGCTCTCTTTATCTCGTCAATACGAGCTTCAAGTAAAATTAATGGGCCAAGCTGATCAAAATAGTGAAGCAGCGGCACGTTTGTTGCAGTTCTCCTAGTAAGACCTAAAAACTGTCAAAAAAGCGGCATTTTATTGCTGCTTTTTTGTACCGCTCTTTTCAAAGTGCAGGGTCGAATTGAATCGTTGTTCGAATTTCAGTTTGGAGAAAACCAATGCATCCAGCTCTCTATATTAGTAAAACAGGGCTTAGCGCTCAAGACACAGCGTTAACCACCATATCAAATAACTTAGCCAATGTTAGTACGGTCGGCTTTAAGAAAGATAGTGCGGTCTTTCAAGATTTGATGTATCAAATAAAAAGAGAACCGGGCGGCTTAAATTCTCAAGATTCTCAACTCCCATCTGGTTTACAGCTCGGAACAGGGGTTCGTGTCGAAGGCACAACCAAGCAATTCACTCAAGGTTCGATGGAAGTCACTGAACAGGCTTTGGACATGGCTGTGAATGGGCGTGGTTTCTTTCAAATACTACTACCTGATGGCACTACTTCTTACACTCGAGATGGTCAATTCCAAGTTAACTCTGATGGCGAAATTGTCACTGCCAGTGGTAACCGTTTAGAGCCTTCTATTACCGTACCTGAAAATACCGCAAACATTACGATTGGTGAAGATGGCATTGTCAGCGTCACGATCAATGGTGAAACCACAGCGCAACAAATTGGTCAAATTGATACCGTTGATTTTATTAACCCCCAAGGCTTGAAAGCGATTGGTAATAACTTATTTAGAGAAACTGAAGCTAGCGGCGACCCGCAAACAGGTACACCAGGTTTAAGTGGGTTTGGTGAAATAAAACAGGGCATGCTTGAGCTATCAAATGTAGAGGTTGTCGAAGAACTTGTGAGCATGATTACGACGCAGCGTGCTTATGAAATGAATTCAAAAGTCGTGTCTACGGCTGATCAAATGCTGCAATACATTACGCAAAACCTTTAAAACAGGTGAATAAATTAATAGGGGGACTTATGACAATTAAATCGATAAACAAAATTATATTTTGTAGTACTACGCTTTTTGTGTTGTTGGTTCTACAGGCGTGCACAGCGATTACTCGTGATCGTCCAATGCCTGATGACCCTGCGTTTGCACCGATACAGGCACCAGACCTAAGAACAGGTGCAATGGTCACAGGGTCTATTTTTCAAACATCAAGAAATTTTAGTTTTTACGGAGATCAAGTCGCAATTAATGTGGGCGATATTTTAACCGTAACCTTACAAGAAAATACCAGTTCATCGAAACAAGCCGATACAAGTTACGACAAGGATGATGAAGTGACATTCAATGAGGCAATGATTTTAGGTAATTTGATTAGTGGTAAGGGGATGAGTTTAGAAACGAACCCAAGTTTTGAACGTGCCTTTGATGGCAAAGCTTCGAGTGATCAGAGTAATAGCTTAAGTGGAAGTATCTCTGTCACGGTATCTGAAGTATTGCCTAATGGTGTATTGCGTATTCAAGGAGAGAAATGGCTGCGTTTAAATCAAGGTGACGAATATGTACGTGTCACAGGTCTTGTTAGACCTCAAGATATTGGTACAGACAATACAATTCCTTCATCAAAAATTGCTGATGCCCGTATTGCCTACGGTGGCACAGGTGAATTTGATAATGTGAATCGACAAGGTTGGTTATCGCGCTTCTTTAATAGCGAATGGTGGTTCATGTGAGTAATAGTATGCGACTTCTGTCAGTATTTATTAAGCAAGAAAACTTTTCAAAACGCACGCGCTTCTTAAAGCAGTCGAGCTTAATGGTGTTGGCTTTTTTCTTGATTAGTTTTGACGTAAGTGCTGATCGCTTAAAAGATATTGCGAATGTACAGGGTGTACGTTCGAATCAATTAGTGGGTTATGGTTTGGTGGTTGGCTTAGATGGGACGGGCGACAATACCCCTTTTACCAGTCAAACGTTCAGAAACTTGATGACTAAATTTGGTATTACCATTCCAAATGGTGTTGACCCAAAAGCAAAAAATGTAGCGGCAGTTTCGGTTCATGCTGAATTACCTCCTTTTGCTAAACCTGGACAAAAAATTGATATTACTGCGTCTTCACTCGGTGACTCAAAGAGCTTACGTGGTGGTAGTTTGATAATGACACCACTGAAAGGCGCTGATGGTCGTGTATATGCCATGGCTCAAGGTAGCTTGATTGTCGGTGGCTTTGGTGCTGAAGGTGCCGATGGGTCCTCAATTAAAGTGAATATACCAAGTGTAGGTCGTATTCCGAATGGGGCGATGGTTGAACTTGCTATTGCATCGCCTTTTCATCGCGGTGATACCTTAACGTTTGACCTTCATCGAGCGGATTTTACGACAGCAATGAATGTGACTTCGAGAATTAACGATTTACTCGGCCCTAGTACGGCTTACGCACAAGATGCCAGTTCGATTACGGTAAAGGCGCCACGGGATGCTTCTCAGCGAGTAAGCTTTCTCTCGATGTTAGAAAATTTGAGTGTTGAAACGGGCGAAGAGGCTGCAAGAGTTGTGATTAATTCACGTACGGGCACAATCGTAGTGGGTCGAAATGTCAAAGTATTGCCGGCTGCTGTAACGCATGGAAGTTTATCAGTCACTATTAGTGAGTCGGCAAGTGTGAGCCAGCCTAATGCATTTGGCGATGGTGAGACGGTAGTGGTACCTCAGTCAGAAGTAAGCGTGGAACAAGAGCCTAGCAGAATGTTTCAGTTTGGTCCGGCAACAACTCTAAGTCAGATCGTTCAGGCCGTTAATAATGTTGGGGCAGCACCTGGCGATATTATGGCAATCCTAGAGGCGCTAAAACAAGCTGGCGCACTCAAAGCCGACTTGATCGTGATATAGGTGAATAGATGAACTCAAATAACATATCATCACTAGGTCAGTCCGCAGGGTTTGATCAGTCATCTAAATTGTCTGATTACAATAATCTGAATGGCCTACAGTCTATCAAGCACCAAGCTAAAACAGACAAAGAAGGCGCATTAGATGCGGTGGCAAAGCAATTTGAGTCTATTTTTGTTTCGATGATGATTAAAAGCATGCGTGATGCAAACAAAGGCTTTTCTGAAGGAAATTTATTACAAAGTTCTGAGTCTGATTCTTATATGCAAATGTTTGACAGTCAACTTGCCGTCACTTTGTCTACCGGTAAAGGGATTGGCTTAGCGGATGTTATTAAGCGTCAATTATCAAAAAGCACGGATGGCCTTGAAGCGGGCAATGACTCAAAAAGTTTTGAGTTAAATAAAGCCTATAACTTAGATGATTATAACCGTCGGTCACTCTTACCTCGCTTAAGTCAGGATGACATGCAGCAAGCGATGGCTAAGGTTGAAAATAGCTTACAAGAAATTGCTAACGCATCGTTCTCTGAAAAAACAGGTCCGCAGCAAATAGAAATATCCGGTTCATCAGCTCATCTGCCCGTACCTCCGAGTGAAATTGATTTTTCAAGCCCTGATAAGTTTATTCAATCACTGTATCCCTATGCTAAAAATGTTGAACAAGAAACGGGTATCGATGCACGATTAATGTTAGCTCAATCGGCATTAGAAACAGGTTGGGGTAAGCATCAAATTATGAAAGAAGATGGTTCGCCTAGTTTTAATTTATTTGGCATAAAAGCACAGCAAGGATGGGCCGGTGATTCAGCCAATATTACCACCACAGAATATCGTGGAGGCTTGGCAATGAAGGAACAGGCTAGTTTTAGGTCGTATGAATCCTACGGTGAGAGTTTTAAGGATTATGCAAACTTCTTAAACGGTAATGAGCGTTATAAAACGGCGCTACAGAAAGCAGCTGACCCGAAAGAATTTGCAGTCGCTTTACAAAATTCCGGTTATGCAACTGATCCGAATTATGCAAATAAGATCAATCGAATTATGGATCGTTATCTTGATGACGTTGTTGGCGATAATCGTGAGGTTCGTGGCGATACAAGTAATGCAGATAGTGCTAGTGGCATAAATGCAGGTAATGAAATTTTGAGTGGGGGTAACTAATGGGTGATTTAATTGGAATTGGATTATCTGGCTTAAACTCTCACCAAACGGCACTGTCTGTTACGGGTAATAATGTTGCCAATACGAATACCGCGGGTTATAGCCGCCAACAAGCGATATTTGTTGATAATCAGTCATTATTAACGGGTGCCGGTTACGTAGGCAATGGTTCATCTATTGAAAATATCACGCGTATTTCTCAGAATTTTTTGACCGAGCAAGTTCGATCAGACACAACGGTGTACCACGAGCGTAATGCCTTATTACAGCAAGCAAGCAGTATTGATAACTTGCTTGCTAGTACAACAACAGGCTTAACGCCTGCCATGAGTAATTTCTTTCAATCATTTCAAGGGGCGGCTGATGATCCGACTTCTATTCCACAGCGCCAGTTATTACTCACTCAGTCTGAAGGTTTAGTTTCTCGTTTTCAATCATTGAATGATCGTTTAACTGCTCAGGCAAAAACGATTGAAGCAGAGTTGGGGGCGGCTGTCGCATCTATTAATAGTTTGTCACAAGGTCTTGCGGAATTAAATCAGTCTATTGCAGTGGCGACAGGGGCAGGTCAAGGTAGTCAGCCGAATGATTTATTAGATGCGCGAGACGAGGTATTAAGGCAGCTATCTGAATTTGTGTCAGTGTCTACCTTTACTCAAGGTAGTGATGGGCAAATGAATGTATTTATCGGTAATGGGCAGCCACTTGTCGTCGGTAATACTTCTGCAATACTTGGTACCGTGCCTAGTCCTACTGATGCGAGTCGTTTGGATATTACCTTATCCGTCACAGGCAATCCTCAAATAGTCAGCAATGAATTGAGTGGTGGTAAAATTGGAGGCTTACTAGATTTTCGTGATAATGATTTGGACAATGCAATTAACAGCATGGGGCGTATTGCGATTGTATTATCAGACACGATCAATGAACAGCATGCCTTGGGTATGGACTTGGAAGATAACTTGGGTGGGTTATTTTTTGATGATATAAATGCAGAGTCGTTAGCGCGTAGTCGTGTCTTTGCTAATAGTGAAAATGTGCCGCCCAATAATCAGTCGATGCGCATTAATATTACTGATTCAAGCGCTTTAACAATCGATGATTACGAATTGAAATTTGAAGGGCCCTCTGATGATGACTTTGTTATTGTGCGTGCGAGTGATAATGAGGTTGTCTTAAAGTCAATGTTGCCGGGTATTTATCCTGTAAATGTTGAAGTTGACGGTTTTCAAATCGAGTTCGAGGCTGGTACCTTTAAAGTAGGTGATCGCTTTACGATTCAGCCAACGAAAACGGGGGCTGCGGATATCGGTTTAACGATTGATCGTGTTGAAAGTGTCGCTTTAGGATCACCTATTCGTGCAGACGCAAGTATCGGTAACACCGGTAATGCACAGATAGACCTCGGTACGATGTTGGATGTCGTAAATCCGATTACAGGGCAAGTAATTCCCATGTTTTCGACGCCGGGTCAGCTAAGCCCACCCTTAGCAATTCGCTTTGTGACTGACTCTATATATGAAGTGTTGGATGCAAGTGATCCCGCAAATTTGATTCCTCTTAATCCGCCAATTAATAATCAGCATTACAATCAAGGGCTTACTAATACACTGTTTACAGATGACCCTGGTGAGGTGCTGGTAACAGCGGCAGGTACAGATTCTTTAACTGTCCCCCTTCCTATTGCGACTCCAGGGCCTTTTTTAAACGGTTTTGGTGCTCAAAATTTGTCCGTATCTACGCGTGACTTGACTACTGGTGTCGTGACGGCTCAAACGGTACCGATTTCCGCCGATGAAGAAGCCTCTTCCATTGCTGAATCGTTACGTTCGGTTCCAGGTATTCAAGCGAGTGCTTACACGCAGGTTAGGTTAGATAATTTTGTTGACGACGGTGATGCAAACCCCCTAGAGCTTGAAATTAACGGTGAAATACTAACGATTCCTACCGGCTCAGTGTTTGGGCCTGACGCCTTAGCCGAAGAAATTAATAACAGCTCGGCACTTCAAATATTGAATATTTACGCAGTAAGTGATGGTGTAAGTTTAGAAATATATGCCTCGACAGGTAAAGATATTCAAGTGGTTGTTAATGGTTTAGGTGATAGTGTTGATGTCAGCAAAATCGACCCTTACAGTCCAGGAGATCCCCCATTCAATACTCAAACTGTCAACTCAGGGGAAGGTGTTGCCGTGGGCGGGTCAATTGATGTGACTCTCGCCAATGGTGTCAGCTTTACATCTAGTGCTTCAACAGTATTCGAGCAAGCACCAGTCGGTCAGTCAACTTATTTTGGGTTTCAGTTTGAGCTACAAGGTGAACCTAAAAAAGGAGATAGTTTTACGATTGGTTATAACGCGGGAGGGGTTTCAGATAACCGAAATGCATTAGCTATAGCCGCAATGGAAACGCAAGGCAGTGTTTCAAACGGAGTGGTGAGCTATGGCGATGCTTACTCACAAATTATTGAAGAGATTGGCACGGTTACAAACAGAGCCCGATTAGATACCGAGTCGGCAAAAGCACTTTTAGAGCAGTCGGAAAATAATCGAGAGTCTGTTTCGGGCGTTAACCTTGATGAAGAGGCGGGTCGTTTGATTCAATATCAAGCCGCTTACAATGCTTCGGCTCAAGTGGTTTCTATCGCTAGAGAATTATTCGATACTTTGCTGGCAACATTTAGATGATGCTTTATAAGGATTAAGTAGGACATTGTTATGAGAATTTCAACACAGCAATTATTTAACCGTGGTCTTGAGCAAATACAGGACGTCACGGCTCAGCAGCAAAAGACGCAGCTGCAGTTATCGACGGGTAAAAAAGTGTTAACGCCTGCGGATGACCCTGTCGCTTCAACGCGTATTCTGGAATTAAACCAAGAGCTGGCAATCAACGAGCAATTTCAAAGTAACATTGATCTTGTTGATGGGCGATTAGAGCTTCAAGATGATATGTTGGGGAGCATTGGTGATGTTGTGCAGAGGGTTCGAGAGCTAGCGGTTACTGCTGGGAACGGTATCTTAAATGGAAATGATTTGAATTCGATTGCCGTTGAAGCTGAAGTACTTCTTGATCAATTAGCGGGCCTGCTTAATTCACAAGATGCCGGTGGTGAGTATCTATTTAGTGGTTTCCAGGGTGGGGAAGAGCCCTTTCAGAAAAATATATCGGGAGCCTATACTTATGAGGGAGACGAAGGTCGTCGTTTTGTGCAAGTGGGGCCGAGTATATCCATTGCTTCGACTGAAAACGGTAAAGAGATCTTTCAGGATGTTGCTGTCAATGAAAATACATTTTATACCCTGACAAACCCAACGAATACATCAGATCCTGCTGCTCAAATTACAACTGGACAAATAATTGATCAGGAAATTTATGATGCGTTTTACCCTGAAGATTTAACAATTATCTTTAACTCGCCTACTGATTACAGTATTACTGAGGCTTCAACAGGTAGAGTTGTGGTTGCTAATGAACCTTATATATCAAATGCGCCTATTTCGGTGAATGGCATTCAATTTGAAATTGCCGGTGCACCAGTGACAGGTGATAGTTTTTCTGTACAGTCATCTGAGAAACAAGGTGTACTCACCACGATTGAAAAATTTGTGTATGGATTGAAAAATTTCAATAACTCAGAGACAGGGCGAGCGGCCTTTGAAAATGTCATAAACAGTGCGATTGCTAACCTAGATAATGCAGAAACGTCTATTCTAGAAGTAAGAAGCCAAATCGGCGCACGTTTAAATACGATTGAAACGACCAAAGAACAGCTATTGGATGTTGAAATTCTTACAAAGGAAATCTTAACAAATATCGAAGCAATTGATTATGCTGAAGCGGTTAGTTTGTTATCTATTCAGCAGATGACATTAGAGGCAGCTTACTCTTCTTATTCGCAAGTGACTTCTTTGTCACTGTTTGATCGACTCTAGTCACGGGCTTGTTTTTGTTCGTTTAAACGTACTTTTAAGCGGATGATGCAAGACTGCAGTGTGCTGCTAATACGTGTTTGGTCTTTTATCATAGCCAGTTTAGGCCAAGTTGAACGTTCCCCCATTTTTAGTAAATAATCCCGCTCCTCATTGCTCGGATTGATCATAAATTTTAAGTACCAGTTCGGCGGAAAATTTGGATGAATATTAATGTCGCCCAAGTAATCTTGATCGAATAAAAGAGAGGCGTGATCTAACCAAGAGTGCCAAGGTTGTTGTGTGAGCCTTCTTCGCGCCACTTTTAATACAGTATTGCTTTGAGCAAGTACTGATGTCGTCGCGATATCTTTTAGCATTGCAGTGATTCCGCCTTGCTGGCGGAGTGAAATAAAAGGCACGATATGAGGGTTTGCTTGGCTAACAATAAAGTAATTAACATTGTTTAGTCGGCTAATACGCTGCCGAGGAATATCACTGGCGAAGGAGCCATCGACCCAAAGCTCTCCTTTCAAGTAGGGCGTTATTTTTCCCTCAGGTGAGCGCTCTTCTAGCTGGCTGGCCGGAAATAATCCTGGCACCGAGCAGGATGCTTTTGCTGCAGAAGTAATCAGAACATTAGGCGCAGTCTGGTGATTTAGAATGCGTGGTTTAAGCCCTGTTCTCGCAGGTGAAACGGTAATACTGACTTCACGTCCTGTTTTATTAAAAGCTTCTAAAAATGTGTAGTCACCGATATTGGCTTCAAGACATTGTTGTAACTGCTTTGGGTCAAGTAATGCTTTTTTTGACCAAACTGAGCGGATGGATAATTTTTTTAATGGCTTGTAATGACTATCATCAGGGTTGCTCAGCAGCGCTTTTAATTCATGATTATGGTGAGAGGCTAATATACCAGCAGTGATCGAGCCCATGCTTGTGCCAGATATAATGTTAGGTACGAGGTCTTGTTCTAGTAGTGCATTGATAACACCGTTATGAAAAATACCAAACGTACCGCCACCACTTAACATCAGTGCAGGGCGGCCAAAGTTTTTCTCGGCTTGTGTGAGTAATGTCAGTTTATCTTGTTCACTAACATCTGGTAGTGGGTTGTCGCATAGTGTGTTGAGGGCGAGTACGACGATATCCAGGTAGCGTTCAATTACCTGTTTTGTGCCACAAAGTGCTTGCTGATAAAGATGTGCGCCATCTAATTCGCCAAGCGTTCGGTATAAGCTCTCGTTAATAAAAGCAGCAAGCTCAAGA
>Ga0209825_1000168_pt1 | contig 67700 bp, 59 predicted proteins | sample EN8Hudsemesocosm_FD_184631 | JGI IMG/M metagenome (GOLD analysis project Ga0209825, IMG submission 184631) | Methane-oxidizing microbial communities from mesocosms in the Hudson Canyon - EN8B Hudson Canyon (SPAdes) (version 2) | ecosystem: Environmental > Aquatic > Marine > Cold seeps | place... | reverse complement strand
GGCGATCCCTGAGTATGCGTTTTGAAGCGAGTAGCTCTGTTGGTTCGAACGTCTTGTTAGAAACATTGGATGTTTGCCGTTCAATATTCGTAACCAACAGAGGCATATTCCACTTATCAAATATAGTCAATTAATCGATTGATAAATGGATTGGTCCAACTATAAGCCGTTCAAGTAGGACAAATAACAGTTGGCTATTTGCTCCTTCGTCGCTTAATTCTTATTTCAGCCAACCATTATTTACCTTTTAATAGGCCGTTATATAAATCTATAAAATGGAGTTTAATAAATGAAGTGGGAATACAAAACTGTTCAATTCGAGTACCAAGGTTTACTTACATCAACACTTGATGCAGATGCTCTACAAAGTGATTTAAATAATCTTGGCAACAATGGATGGGAGCTCGTTGACTTAGAGTTTAATATGGGAGGTTTAGCAACTAAAGTTGCTGCAATAGCCATTTTTAAACGCCCTAAATAAATTGACGGCGATAATTTATATAACAAGCTACACAAATGGACGTTAAACAGGGCGTTATTTTTTAAGGATGATTAATGCGTAAATTCAATTAGATCAAAGCTCTGATCAGGTTGCATTTCAACTCACCCAAGTGGATACACCAACTAAATGGATTATTCATATTTCACCTAAGTAGCCAAAGAAAGCCGTCTATACCTTACCTTTTTACCTCGTTTATTTTTATAAACGCCAATAAACAAATTATTTGTGCAACTCTCTTCTTTTAAATTGTAATCCTAAAAGTGCAATTAAGAATAGTAAAAGACTTACAGGTTCAGGTACTTGTGTAATAGCAACATCGCCATCTCGCACAGCCAAAGTAAAGTATTCTTCACTTTGACGGTTATAACTTTGATCCCCAAATTTTACATTAAAATACCAAGCGAAATCTTCTATAGGGTAAAATGATGTACCTGACCAATACTTAGACTCAGACATTTGTATATTCGAAAACATGGCGAATTCTGGATCTTCTGAAGCAGATTCATTTAGCTTTAATCTTTCTAAATTAAATTCATTATAATATAACTGACCTAGTTCATTATCGGTGCAAAAACCATTGTAATAAACTCTAATTTCATTGACTACTGAGGTAGATGAGCATTTTTCATCATTAGATGCTGCGTTAAATAAACGCCAGTCATTATAGCCTCCAAAATTTAATTGTGCAGCCCAATCAACTGACTCTTGCCAGGTCATTAAACCGTCATCATCGTAGCCACTGGTTTTTGCATAATTTGCATCTTGCAGCCATGTTAAGTCTTGTACATCGTCATAAATCATGCCGTTACCACGATCAATTAACCCTGCATTAGCAACATTACTTGTAATGCTTATCGTAAAAGCCATCATTACAAATAAGATATGTAAAAATTTTATTCTCATTTCAAATTCTTCCAGTTACTAAAGATTACCCTTTCATTAATGATATATAAGCATTGTGGATAAATTAGGGAGAAAACCAACTTTGATATGGTTTGAAATGCAAAAAAAGCAGCGTAATTACGAGCCCTTTGTATAATCTAAGAGGTTCTAATAGAAAAAAATCTAAATAAAAACGTAACCACTTTCCTTTATTCCCCATCACTTTACCCATAATAATTTATCTAAACAGTGGCTTCTTTCCATTAGTTGCTCAGTTGTTTGACGGCAATATTTTATGATAGTCTGCTTAACATTATTTTTAATATCAACTACGGACAGAACTATGAAATTAAAACCAACGCTTTTGGTCTTGGCGGTTACTTCTTTAATGGCGGGATGCGACAACAATAATACAAATAATTCTTCTCATAATAATGTAGATAACCCACCAGTTGCTGTAGACGCTAAAACAGTAGAGTCTTCTAATAGTAAAACTCCTGAGCAAGCTGCAATGGATTTAAAGCAGCTATTCAGTACTAACTTTGAACAAGGCCTTACCTTTAATCCGATTCAAGCAACCGCAATAGGTGATGCACGTTTTAATGACCAGTTACCCAACTTTTTTTCAGAAAAATATCGAAAAGAGTCTCACGATTTTACGGTTAAATGGTTAGAAAAAATAAAAGCCATCGACCGTAATCTTCTATCAGGTCAGGATCGAATTAGTTATGATATTTTTATTTATGAATCAGAGCAGTCTCTGGAGGGCGAACAATTTCCAGATGAATTAATTCCAATCAATCAATCTAGTAATATTGCTAGCTTCTTTGCTCAATTAGGTTCAGGTAAAAGTTTTCAACCATTTAAAACCGTTAAAGATTACGATGATTTTCTTAAACGGATTGCTGGCGCTGTAATTATTATTGACCAAACAGTTGATAATATGAAGCAAGGCATAGAAAAGGGGGTTGTTCAGCCTAAAGCCTTGATGGAAAAAGTTTTACCACAAATATCGAATCATATCGTAAAGACGGCAAAAGAAAGCGTTTTCTTTCAGCCCATTGAGAATATACCAGAAAATTTTTCAGATGAAGATAAAGCCCGTTTAACAACGCTTTATACAAAAACTATCGAAAAAGATATCGTACCGACTTATAAGAAACTTCATGATTTTATTGCCAATGACTATTTAAACCATGCGCGTGAGAGTTTTGGTTTATCAGAACTCCCCAATGGTGTGAACTGGTATAACTATACGATAAAAACGCAAACAACAACCGATATGACGGCTGATGAAATTCATCAATTTGGGTTAGCAGAAGTCGCCCGCATTAGATCCGAAATGCAACAAGTGATGACTGATGTTGGTTTTGAAGGTTCGCTTGCCGATTGGTTTAATCATGTACAAACGGACGAAAAATTCTTTTATAAAGATTCTGAAGCCTTGTTACAGGGCTACCGTGACCTGCAGGAAAAAGTGAATAAATTAGTTCCAAGCATGTTTGATATAGCGCCAAAGGCTGATTATGAAGTAAGAGCCGTTGAAGCATTTCGCGCGGAATCAGCATCAGGAGCCTCTTATATGGCAGGCACACCAGATGGTTCTCGTCCTGGAATTTTTTATGTTAATACCTTTAATTTAAAAGCGCAGCCAAAGTATGGTATGGAAACTTTGTCTATACATGAAGCAGCCCCTGGCCACCATTTTCAATTATCCATTCAACAAGAAATTGAAGATATGCCAAGTTTCAGACGCTTTGGTGGTAACAATGCTTTTGTTGAAGGTTGGGCATTGTATGCTGAATCTATTGGTAAAGAGATGGGAATGTTTACTGACCCAATGCAATATTACGGGCGCCTCAATGATGAAATGCTTCGTGCGATGCGTTTAGTAGTAGATACCGGATTACATTCAAAAAATTGGAGCCGCCAACGCGCAATTACTTATATGATGGACAATTCATCGCTTGCCGATACCGATGTAGTATCAGAAGTAGAGCGTTATATCGCATGGCCGGGTCAAGCCTTGGGTTATAAAATTGGACAGAAAATTATTAGTGCTTTACGAGCAGAAGCTGAGAAAACATTAGGTGACAAATTTGACATTAAAGCTTTTCACCGAGAAATTTTAATTGATGGCGCTGTTCCAATGGAAGTTCTTAAAGTAAAAGTTCGTGAATGGATATCAAAGCAAAGTTAATGCTTGATGTCCGTTTTTAGTCATAAAGTCGACTGATTGGGAGCTGGTCAGATCTTGTGTTACTTTGCTAATACGTGTTCGGTAACATTAAATGTAACGAACAAAGATCTGGCCACATAAACCTATATTCTCTAGCTCCCTTGAATATTATACGTAATCACACACGCTGTTTATCTAAAAGCACTGCGCCGCAGCCTTCACTGGCCAATTTATCGTTTTCATTGTATATCGGACAATTCTTCATTGATAAACAGCCACAACCGATACATCCATTTAATGAGTCTCGCAATTTTTCCAAATAATTAATTCGGGTGGTTAATTCATCACGCCATGAAGTAGATAATGCCTGCCAATCATCCTTGTCAGGCGTTCGACTGTTAGGTAGGGTCGCTAAAGCACTTTTAATGTCAGCCAAACTCAAACCGACTTTTTGTGCCGCTTTAATCACCGAAACACGACGCAGTACATCTTTTTTATAGCGGCGTTGATTACCTTGATTTCGCCAACTACGTATCAGTTTTTTTTCTTCATAGAAATGTAAAGTAGATACTTTGACGCCACAACGCTTAGCGACATTTCCTATGGTTAAATTAGCTTCATCTGCCATGTTTCATTTCCTTGAGATTTTTGACATAAGAGTAATAATATAAGTTTATTAAAAATAAAGCTTTACCTCAAGGTAACTTGAGGTTTTATAGTGGTGTCACTTTCAATCAATTAGGCGTGACCAACATGAAATATATTCAAACAAGTTCTGAAGAGCAAACTAGAAATAAAACTAACGATCTAAAAAATAAAGCATCATTTCTATCAACTTTTTTGCAAGTTTTTAACACCACAATGCAAGTAAAATAATTTCACTGCTTCACCTGTAAATATATAATAAGGATACTTATGCTTCACATTGAACACTTAAATTTAGTCGTAAACGACATTCCAAAAACGTTAATTTTTTATAAGGCGGCATTTCCACATTGGTACGTAAGAGGTGAAGGCAAAGGAGAATGGTCTGGTGTAGCACGTAATTGGCTACACTTTGGTGATGACTATCAATACCTCACATTTAATGACGACGGTATTACTGAAAATCGAGATTTGAGTGGTCATCAAGTAGGTTTAGCGCACTTTGCCTTTGTTACGAATAACTTAACGGCTATGAAACACAGATTAGCTAAAGCGGGTTTTGAAGTTCATAAACAGGGAGCAGAGCATCCACATCGGGCAAATTTATATTTCCTAGACCCTAATGGCTTTGAAGTAGAGTTTGTTCAATATTTTAGTGATTTACCTGAACAACGAAATAGTGGCGATGAATAGATTAATCTGCTTAAAAGAAAGGGCATCACTAAATAAGTGATGCCCTTTGAATTTACAACAATAAAACAAACCTTATTGATTAAGTTCCTGCTATAGCTTTCGGCATACCTTCATCAACAACCAAAAACTCCCTTCGCTCTGCAAATAACAAATAGAAACTAGGTAACACAAACAACGTAAATATTGTGCCAATAAACATACCTGCCACAAGAATAATACCGATACTATTTCTGGCCTCAGCGCCTGCTCCAGTAACTAATACCAATGGGAAGTGGCCTAAAATAGTGGCTGCGGTAGTCATTAATATCGGTCGTAAACGTGTTGTAGCTGCCTCAGTAACAGCGGCTAACTTATTTGCCCCTTGCTCCTGCGCATGATTAGCAAATTCTACAATCAAAATACCATTTTTAGCAATCAAACCAATTAAGGTGATCAAACCGATTTGCGAGTAAATATTAATCGTTGTTAGTTCAATATACGGTAATAATAATGCGCCCGATAACGCTAAAGGCACACAACCTAAAAGCACAACAAGTGGATCTCTAAAGCTATTGAATTGCACTGCTAATACTAAGAATACAATCAATAAAGAAACTCCCAGCACCATAACTAAGGTGCTGCCTTCTTTACGCAGCTGACGTGACTCACCTGCATAATCAATACTGTAACCGGTAGGAAGAATATTTCTCGCTGCACTTTCTAAAGATGATAACGCTTTTTCTTTGTTAACACCTGGTGCAACACCGCCATAGATTTTAAACGAAGCTTGTTGAGCGAACGTTGATAAATCACGCGGCACAGTTTTCCATTTTAAATCAGCAACGGCTGAAACAGGAATTAATTCTCCTGAAGGTATTTTAATATTAAGTGCTAAAATTTCTTCTGTTTTACCACGCACGTTATTATCAACCATTGGAATAACACGGTACGCTTTACCGTCTGCATCAAAACGATTAACGAAATTGCTCGATAATAGAATGCCTATTTGATCACTAATATCAGAAACATTCATACCAAGGTCAGCAATTTTTCGACGATCAAACTGCAATTCCACTTGAGGTAAGTCTATTTTCAAGTCGCTATCTGCAAAAAGGAAGTCGCCACTGGCAAAAGCTGCACCGACGAGTTCATCAGCATAACTTTTCATTTCATCGTACGATGCAGAAGACTTAACCACCATTTCAATTTCAAATTGTCCGGCTGTTGGCAATGACCCCGGTAATATAGGCAACATATTCAAACCTGGAATCTTTGATAATTTTTCATACATTTGAGGTACAAGATCTTGTGTTGAATAATCACGATCGTCAGCACCGACTAATTTTAAACCGCCAAAACCGCCAGATGTGAATAATAATTGCCAAACTTTCAAGCCACCTTCAATCTCTTGTAGCGTATTAACCACAGGCCCCATCTGGCTAACGTTATAATCTAATGAAGAATCAGGGGGTGACATAACAACAAACATCACCATCGCTTGATCTTCAACAGGCGCTAACTCTTTTTGAGATTGGAGATAAAAAGGCACGGTAAGTAAAGACACAACTGTAGCAATTAAAAAGACTTGTGCCTGCCATTTGAATATACGCTGTAATAACTTTCCATAGGCCTGTTGAATATTATCGAATAGATTGTTTACTTTTCGTGTCAACCAACCTTCTTCACCACCTTTAGGCAGAATATGTGCACTCATTACTGATGATAAAGTTATAGCAACAATGCCTGAAATAATAACGGCGATCGCCAAAGTAAAAGCAAATTCTTTAAAGAGCACGCCGGTTAACCCTGATAAAAATCCAATCGGCGCATATACAGCAGCAAGCGTTAAGGTCATTGAAATAATAGGTACTAAAAGCTGGCGTGAACTTTCTAACGCGGCATCAAACTTTGAATACCCTTTTCGCATTAATCGCGCAACATTCTCTACAACAACAATAGCGTCATCAACCACTAAACCAACTGATAATACAATCGCTAAAACGGTTAACAAATTCAGTGAAAATCCCATAAACGACATTGCTGCCACAGCGCCCAGAATTGAAATGGGTATGGTAATTAACGGCACCATCGCACTTCGAAATGATCCCATTAATAAGAGAACCACTAGCCCAACCAATACAACGGTTTCAATGAGCGTAATGAATATTTCACTTAATGCATCACGCATATAAAGTGTGCCGTCAAAAGCAAAATCAATTGACATACCTAAAGGAAGCGTTTGATTAATCTCTGCAATTTTTTCATAAAGGCTATCACCAATATCAATTTCATTAGCACCAGGTAATGGCCAAATCGAGATATAAACGGTGTCATTATCATTGAGTCTTGCGGTAACACTAGCGTCTTCAGCAGCTAATTCTATACGTGCAATATCTCGTAAATGAATCGTTGCGCCATCATGACTAGAGATCACTAATTGCTCAAATTCATTCACAGAAGTTAACTGGCTATTAGCAACAATATCTATACGCTGTCGGCTGTTTTCGGCATACCCCATTGTCGCAATACTATTATTTGTCGCTAAGGCCTGATAAACCTCTTTAGCACTTAAATTAAAAGCAGTCAGTGCTTCAGTATTTAGCCATATACGCATCGCGGGTGTTCTTGCACCTTCAATACCAACACGCTGCACACCTTCAATAGAATTTAGAACAGGGTTAACACGGCGAGTTAAGTAATCGGTAACTTTTGATAATTCGTTGCCATTTGCATTAACGTTTAAATAAAACACAGCAAAAGGGCGATCAGCACGACTAACTGAAACGATTGGGTCTTGAGAACCGGCAGGTAATTCATAACGAATTTGACTTAATCGCGCGGTTAATTCAGCTAACGCAAGCGTACTATTTTCATTTAAGTTAAGCCAAGCGGTAACTTTACTACTGCCAGATGTGGTTTTTGATTCAACATACTCGACACCAGGCACCGTTGCTGCTGCACGCTCTATTGGTTCAGTGACAAAGCCTTGCACGACCTCTGCTGAAGCACCAATATAATAAGTATCGATGACCAACGAAGCACTTTCTATTTTAGGAAACTGTAATACAGGTATTTTGCTGATTGACCAAAGACCTGCCAAGCAAATAATAATAGACAAGACTAGGGCGACGACAGGACGACGGACAAAAATATCCATCACTGAAGCTTTACTTGTTGAAACGAGATTAGGAGTTGTTTTCATTGCAACCTCCTACTTTTTATCAGCAGTGTTAGCCGCCAACGATTCAGCAACAAATACTTTCATTTCTGGAAACAGTTTAAATGCTCCCTTAGTCGCAATAAGTGCTCCTTCATCTAAGCCAGATAACACCATAACGGTATCCGTATTACGTTCACCTAAAATGACTTTAACTTGTTTTGCTCGGTATGCTCCTTCTCCTTCACTTTCTAGGACAAAGACATAACTTCCTAATGGATCACGCGTGATCGCTACATCAGGCACAGATATTAGCGCAGTCTTAGCCGCAATAGGTGAGTAAACACTTACTAATGTATTGGGTTTCAATGCTAACAATGAAGATTTTATCTGTGCTCGATATTTTAAACTACGTGATTGACGTGCAAGTTGTGGATCAATCGCAATAATTTCTGCATCAAAAGATAAAGCTTGATTCATTGGGCTAACTTTTACTAACGAACCCACCGATAATTCACGATATATTTGCGGTAAATTAAAGTCAATCCAAGTGTATTCATTAACGCCAATCAAGCTAAGCACTTGACTGTTATTGTCGAGGTATTGTCCCATTTCAAGGTTATGAATACCTATTTTTGCATCAAAAGGTGCGCGTAGTTTTTTCTTAGAAATAGCGGTTTCTAATATCGCTACCTCTGATTTCGCGATCTCAACTGAAGCTTGGGCTTGGTCAACAAGCTCATCACTAATTTCGTTGTTTTTCTTCAACTCTAGGTAACGACTATACGTTTGCTTCTTTAAGGTTAATTGAGCTTGTGCGGCAATTAAACGTGCATCTTCATCACGGTGATCAATTTCTACTAATACCTGACCTTTTTTCGCTAAGCTACCTGACTTCGCATTTAGTTTAATGATTTGTCCTGCAAGTTGATTATGCAGTGACAACGATTTAAAGGCTTGCACTTCACCACTTACTTTAAGTGTTTTTTGATAGTTCACACGAACAGTCTCTGTCGCATTTACCGTTGCCGAAGGTTCAAACATTTCTGCCCCTTCTGATGCTGTTTGTTGTAATGATGACTTATAAAAATACAAGCCACTGATAACAGCCGCTAAAATGATAAGAGTCATAATCCATTGACGGATTTTCATAATTATTCCTTTATTCCAATTTTGTGATGTGCGTTTTCGCATAAAGTTTTGTTATCTAAGTTCGAGCTCTACAAGCATATGACATACTTTTTCAATGTCCTCACGCTTTAATTTATCTCGAAAATCAAATGAATTTAGAAAGCGTTGTAAGTTTAAAATATGTACATTATTTACCGCTAAAGATGATAAACACGCTTGGCCATCACTTTCTTGCTGATTGCTCCGACCATGGTGCATTCGTACTGTTTGAAAATAGCCCACAGATAAAGACCATGCGCCAACATTTATTTCTTCTAGATCACTTGGGTTTGATCCCAATTCCTTACTATCCACGGCAGCTTTTAAAAGTGCTTGAAAAGAGTCTTCACACACTTTGCAACAGTTGAACATGTAATCAAGCCAACGTTGAGAACTGCGCTTCATAATCGAACATGTATTCACTATGCTTTCGAGCTGATCATCAAAGCTATACATCTGTACTTTGGTGAAATCCAATAAGCTCAATGCAATAATTCGTTCCGGTGTCGTGAGTGGCAACGCGAGCACTTGGCTGAATACTTTTTGCTTTTCTTGATACATTTTTGTTGCCAATGCAATGAGTAAATCTTCTTTGCATTGAACGAACTTATAAACAGAGCCCATTGACAGACCGGCTGACTTAGCAATTGATGACATAGAAAAATCTAATAACGTACTTTTTTCTATTGCTGTTACCGCTGCAAACAAGATTAATTTCTCTTGTTCTTCAAGGCTAAATTTTGGAGCTGGAGCCATAATAATCTCTTTCAATAAATCTATTCGAACATCATTCGAACGGCATTATATAGATTTAAAGCCAATGTGCAATATGAATACGGGGAATTGGTAAAATGAACCACTAATTACGTGATAACTTTAGTTTAAATAACGAGATAGGCTTGGTATTGTAGAGGTAACAAAATAAAACTTGAGATGTATTATGTTTCCCAACTGGCAATTAGCTACATTAAGTATTGGTTATATCGGCCTGCTTTTTCTTATTGCATTTCTAGGAAATAAATATCGTCATAAAATAGCGAGAAAAAGTCAGGGTATTATTTATGCACTAACGCTTGGCGTTTACTGTACGTCTTGGAGTTTTTTAGGTACGACTGGCCAAGCATCTACTAACTTTCTTTCTCATGTTCCTATTTATTTAGGGCCTATTTTATTATTTGTTTTTGCTTGGCCTTTTATTCAACGCATTGTGCGTGTCAGTTTAAAATTAAATTTAACGTCGCTCGCCGATCTTCTCGCTTCTCGTTACGGAAAATCACACAACCTCGCAATTATGGTAACGATTGTCGCTTTAATTGGCACCATGCCCTATATTGCATTACAGCTAAAAGCGATTGTTTATTCTTTTCAACAACTTCAAGCAGAACAAACCCTAGTGACGTGGCGCTTTGGGCTCATTTCAAGTTTAGTGCTTGCTGGTTTCACGGTAATATTTGGTATTCGGCATATTGATGTAACAGAGCGCCACCCCGGTGTGATGCTTGCGATTGCTTTTGAGTCTTTAGTCAAATTATTTGCCTTTCTAGCTGTGGGTATTTTTGTTACTTTTTTTGTCTTTGATTCACCTATGGATCTTTGGTACAAATCGGGCGCGAATTTACAACTTGAGCAACAGCTGAACTTCCCCAATATGATGTCAATGATAGGCATGTTAGTGATCGTAATGGCAGCATTTTTATCGTTACCTAGACAATTTCAAGTAATGGTGGTTGAACTTAAAGACCCTAAAGATACTAAGCTCAGTCGAAAAATATTCCCGCTCTATTTATTGGTTTTTGCTCTTTTTGCAGCACCACTTGGTATTGCTGGTCAGATGTTGCTAGGTAATAGCGTGCCTTCAGATGCCTATGTTTTATTTTTGCCTTGGCATCAAGAGCAAACATGGTTAACACTATTTGCTTTTCTTGGCGCTATTTCTGCCGCTAGTTCCATGGTCATTATTTCATCTATTGCTTTGAGTACGATGTTAAGTAATGAAATAGTATTCCCTTATATTTTTCGCGCCAGCAAAACTAAAAACACAGATTTTGATCAGTTTCGTATTCGTTTACTCAATATTCGAAAAGTACTGGTATTCCTCGTTATTCTTCTGGGTTACGGCGTATTTTTAATGACATCGCCAGATACACTAAGTTCGTTGGGAGAAATTGCTTTCGGAGCATTTGCACAGTTAACCCCTGCTCTCGTTGCCGCATTTTATTGGCGTAGAGCAAGTTTAACCGGTGTATATGCGGGTATTCTAATTGGTTTTTCGCTCTGGTTTTTACTCAACTTTATTCCTCAATTTGGCCTGTATGATCAACCCTTTACCGACAGCTTCCTTTCGGCAAATACCACGGTAAGTTTACTCAGTTTGGCGGTAAATATTTTGGTAATGTGGGCATTGTCACAAATAAGCCGTCAAAGTGTACAAGAACGTGTGCAAGCTTCATTATTTCTAGAGTGGCAAGCTCCTCAACCGTTAAGTTCACAGAAAAAACGTCATGTTGACGAACGCGATCTGGAAGTATTGGTCTCAAGATTTGTCGGTGAAGGAAAAGCAAAAATTAGTTTTAAGCAATTTCAACAAGGTATTGTCAAAAAAGAAGTCACTCAACACGATTACAATCAGCAATTATTACTGCATACGGAAAATACGCTGGCAAGTGTTATGGGCGCGTCGTCAGCACGATTAGTATTATCTTCAGCGTTAGACGGGCGTGATATTGCCCTCGATGAAATCGCTGTTTTGGTTGAAGATGCTTCCAGCCAACAGCGAACATTTAGCCAAAATTTATTACAAAGCGCGATTGAAAATGCCAGTGAGGGAATTTCTATTGTTGATAATGAACTCAAACTCGTGGCATGGAATAAAAAATATATCGACTTATTTTCTTATCCTAAAGAGCTAATTTATAAGGGTTGCCCAATAAAGCACCTTATTCGTTATAACGCCTCTCGAGGTCTATGTGGGGATGGCGAAATAAGTCGTCAAGTGGAAAAGCGTTTAGAGTATTTAAGAAATGGCAGCCCTCACAGTTCGGAGCGAGAACATCCGGACGGACAAGTCATTAGAATTCAAGGCAACCCTCTACCGGGCGGTGGCTTCGTGATGTTATTTTCTGATGTTACTGCATACAAAGAGGCCGAAAGAGTATTAAAAGATACTAATATTGATTTAGAAGCCATTATCACTGAGCGTACAAAAAAATTAGAAAAAACAAATGAAGATTTAGACATTGCACGAGAAAAAGCAGAGCAAGCTCATATAAAGAAAAGCCTATATTTGAAAGCCTGTAGCCATGACTTAATGCAACCTTTAGAAGCAGCAAGACTGTTTACTTCTGCATTGAGTAGTCAGGGTAACTTAAGCGAAAGTCAGTTCAGACAAGTTAAGAATATCGACCACTCTTTAAAAGTTGCTAACGACTTACTTTCTGATTTAGGTGAAATAGCACGTATCGAAAGTGGTAATATTACTGCTCATTACACTACGTTTTCAATTAACGATTTATTTAAAGATTTAGCGCAAGAGTTCTCGGCATCTGCAAAAGAATATGATGTTGAGTTTAGAGTCGCATATTGTAAAGCGTGGATCACTTCTGACCGAAATTTATTACGTCGTATTCTTCAAAACCTGATCGGTAACGCATTTCGTTACGCTAGCCCTGGTAAAGTTTTATTAGGGGCTCGCATCATTGATAAGCAAGTGAGTATTCAAGTCTTAGACAATGGTCCCGGTATACCATTAGAAAAACAAGAGCTCGTTTTCGAACAATTTACCCAATTAGAAAACAATCCAAATCATGCAAGCAGAGGCCTTGGATTAGGTCTTAATATTACGCAGAGTTTAGCGCAGTTGTTAGGGCACCCTCTCTCTTTAAAGTCTAAAGAACACCAAGGTTGTAAGTTCTCAGTTGCTATCACCAAAGCTCATCGACAATTTAATATTGAAATTGAGAAGCCCGTCGTAAAAATAGGATTAAAAGACGTAACTGTCATGTGTATTGATAATGACCCTGATGTTCTTAATGGCATGATTGAGTTGTTAGGTGCTTGGCATTGTAATGTGTTGTCAGCTGACTCATTTGAACAAGCGAAAAAAGTATTTCGCAACCATCAAAATGACATTGAAATATTATTGGTTGATTACCAGCTTAATAATAACCAAGACGGTCTAACACTAACTGCAGAGCTTAGAGATTCCGCAAATCATTTCATACCTGCGATTTTAATTACTGCGACAACTGAAAGCGATATAGAAGAAAGAACCCATAAAGCGAACATGGGTTTTATGAAAAAGTTGGTTAAGCCCGCGGCACTTCGCGCCATGATGAGCGCAATGTTAGCGAAGAAGTTACAAGATAATTATTCAGAGTAACGTTAAAATAATTATCTTTTTCTACTGATTGAGACTTGGTTCAGAAACATTAAGTGGTGCAATGGCGATAACGGCTTGCGTTCTATTGCGGACATTTAACTTTCTAAAAATGGCAGTTGCGTGCGCTTTTATTGTCGCTTCAGATACATTAAGGTCGTAAGCAATTTGTTTATTGAGTAAGCCTTGGGCGAACATCATTAGAATTCGATATTGCTGCTGAGTCAAACTAGCAACACGCTCAGCAATATTCGTTTCTCCATCATCTTTACTCGCCTTTTCAAAGTTTTCAGGTACCCAAACTTCACCCATTAATATTTGTTGAATCGCGTAAATAATGGTTTCGACTGGGGTCGATTTTGGTACAAAGCCAGCTGCGCCATATTCCATGGCTTTACAAATGGTATCGTTATCTTCATGAGCAGAAATCATCACTACCGGTATTTGTGGAAAATGATTACGCACATGAATCAAGGTATTAAAACCATGTGCTCCGGGGATATTCAAATCTAATAGAACTAAATCGCTGTCAGTATTTGCTGAAAGCTGTTCTTCAAGCTGCTCTATGGTTTGCGCTTCTAACCACTGAGTTTTATTAAATTTAACGTCAAGTGCTGCTAACAACGCCTGTCTGAACAAAGGGTGATCATCAGCAACTATTATTTTTTCTGGCTGGAACATAATTTAATACCTTAGAATTTCCTATCATTGAGTATAACGCTTTGCAAGAAGATGTTTATTAGACTTTAGGCTAACAAGTAATACCATTGTCATTAAGTTTGTGATCTTGTTGTGCACAGGAAAATATTTCAGAGCAAGGCCCTAGATTGAACAATAGCAGGGTAATTTTGGATTGATTTTAGAAGACTGGGTTGAATTTATTTAGGCACAACAAGCATTGTGCCTTTAATAAATTCAACAGAGTAATCTATCCGCTCAAACAATATATTAGATTTTTTTAGGAATATTCTTAAGAACAGCAATCAATAACTGCCAGTAAAGCGCAACAGCCTCAATGTTCACTTTTTCATCAGGTGAATGAGGAAATTTAATGGTAGGACCAAACGATACCATGTCCCAATTAGGGTAAGCTGTTTTAAATAAACCACATTCTAATCCTGCATGAATTACCATGATTTCAGGCACTTTATTAAAAAGTTGTTGGTAAGTATCTCTTACGTTCTTCATGATGCTTGAACTGGTATCGGGCTTCCAACCAGGGTAAGCACCTGAAAATTCAACCTGTGCCCCAGCCAATCCAAAAACTGATTTAACCATCGATTCAGCCATTAAACGGCCATCGTCATGTAAACTACGAATAAGTGACATAGCAACAAAATTACGGCCTTTACAGCGTACTACGCCTAAGTTTAGCGATGTTTCGACAATACCTTCAATATCGTCACTCATACGAACAACGCCATTTGGACAAGCATTTAACGCATTTAGAATAGATGTTTGCGTTTCACTACTCCAACATTCATCAAAAATTTCTGGTGAAATAAGCAACATTTCTATATCGGTTTCAACACTGCCTAATGTCGAGCGTAATGTCGCTAAATAATCAGCTAAACTTGCTTTAAAAGCTTCAACATCTTTTGTAGCAATAACGAAACTAGAGTCAGCTTCACGAGGAATAGCATTGCGTAAACTACCACCATTTAAATCGACTAAACGCAGATCAAACTGTTGGCTCGCTTCCAGTAAAAAGCGTACTAAAAGTTTATTCGCATTGGCGCGACCTGTATGAATATCAACACCAGAATGACCACCTTTTAAGCCTGAGATAGACAGCGTAAAAGAAGTTACATTTGCAGGTGCATCTTCAAATTTCAGCTTAAAGGTTGCTTCAGCGTCAATTCCACCAGCGCAACCCATGTATATTTCGCCTTCTTGCTCAGAGTCGGTATTAATTAAAATATCACCTTCTAACCAGCCTGCTTCTAAGCCAAAAGCGCCTGTCATTCCTGCTTCTTCGTCTATCGTTACTAATACTTCTAATGGGCCATGCGGGATATCGTCGCTTGCTAGAACAGCTAAAGCTGAACATAAGCCAATGCCATTATCAGCGCCTAATGTTGTGCCTTCAGCTGTAACCCATTGCCCATCGGCCTCTTCAATAATGTAAGGTTTTATAGGATCAATTAAGAAGTCATGAACGGTGTCTGCATTTTTTTGTGGAACCATGTCCATATGTGCTTGAAGAATAACGCCTTGGCAATTTTCCATACCTGCAGTGGCTGCTTTCTTAATGAAAAGATTACCGACGGCATCTTCCTTTACTGCTAAACCTTGTTCTTGTGCCCAAGCTTGGATCCAAGCAGATATTTTTTGTTCATGTTTTGAAGGGTGTGGAATACTGCATACTTTTTCAAATAACTGCCATAAATCCGTTGGTTGAAGCTGTGATAAATCACTCACATTAGTTCCTTAACTTTTATTTTTATACTTGTTGTTTTATATATTATTTTTTAAACGATTTTCTATTTTCCGGCCATTAAAAATTGCCATTGCTCATTAAAGTCATCACTCGGCTTTTTGGAAAAGCCTGAACGCACATATTGACTAATTTTTCCTTCAACGAACGAACATAAAATATTCGCTAAAGCTTGTTCTGAAATGCTAAAGCTTTTGCCTTCACGTAATTTTCGTTCGCGTAATACTTGTTTGAATTGTGATTCAAGTTTTTCAAAATACTGATTCACGCGCGCACGTAATCTTTCGTTTTCACCCATTAAGGCGTCACCTGCTAATATGCGAGACATACCGGGGTTGCGTTCAGAGAAAACCAACAACACGTGTAAGATATGATGACACCTTACTAATGCTTCTTTGTGATCACTCAGAATTAAATTCACTCGTGAAAAAGTTGACTCTTCAATAAAATCAATTAAACCTTCGAACATACGTGCTTTAGAAGGAAAATGACGATAAAGCGCAGCTTCTGAAACGCCAACTTCAGCGGCAAGCTTAGCGGTAGTTATTCGCTGACCTGGACAAGTTTCTAGCATTTTTGCTAAACACTCTAAAATTTGTTGCTTACGATTAGGTTTTTGCGCTACTGACATAAATTTTTCTCTTATTATTGTTATTTATAGTATTGCGAAATTAATTGCACTAATTGCTCTGCAAGTATTTGTTTCGATGCTAATGGCAACTCAGTTTTATTATTGCGCGAATAAACCGTTAATGCATTATCGTCACTGTTAAAGCCTTGACCTGAAACTGCAACATTATTGGCTGCAATCATATCAAGATTTTTTCTTTTTAACTTCCCTAATGCGTAATGTTCAACGTCTTGTGTTTCTGCTGCAAATCCCACAGTAAAAGGTTTCACTGCTAAAGCGGCAACATCAGCCACAATATCAGGGTTTTTCACTAAATTAATTTGCATATCATCAGCGGATTTTTTTATTTTTTGTGTAGAAACTTCAGCCACTCGATAGTCTGCGACAGCGGCACATGCCACAAAAACATCCGCATTTTTGGCGAGCTCAAGTGCCTGTTGGTGCATTTGCAAAGCACTTTCCACAGCAATTTTATCACAGCCTTTTGGTGTTGGAATACTGACAGGACCAGAAATTATTTTCACATTCGCACCGGCTAATTGTGCCGCTTGTGCAATGGCATAGCCCATTTTTCCTGAACTATGGTTAGATATATAACGAACGGGGTCAATGGCTTCTCGCGTAGGCCCTGCGGTAACTACCCAAGTTTGACCTGATAAATCAGTTGTATTCGCCCTTGTAGTTCGCTGAAAAAATTCACAAGTAAGTGTCACTAATTCATCAACATCTAACATTCGACCTAGGCCAACATCGCCACAAGCTTGAGCGCCGGAACCTGGGCCAAAAACTTCAAACTTTCTCGAAATGAGTTTGCTCATATTTTCTTGAGTAATTTGAGCGTGCCACATCTGTTGATTCATCGCTGGAGCAATCGCAATTGGCGAACTTGTTGCCAAACAAATTGTTGTGAGTAAGTCATTCGCCATACCACAGGTTATACGTGCAATAGAATCTGCAGTGGCAGGTGCTATCAAAATGAAATCAGCCCACTTTGCTAATTCAATATGTCCCATTGCTAATTCTGCTTGGGTATCAAGCAAACTATCAGAAACGGCATTAGCAGAAACGGCTTGTAAAGTTAATGGGGTGATAAAAGCCTGCGCCGCTGCGGTCATTACTACACGCACATCGGCACCGTGATCTTTTAAACGACGCACTAATTCGGGTGTTTTATAAGCAGCAATACCGCCCGTAATACCCAGAACTATTTTTTTTCCCTGTAGAATTTGCATAAACTGCTAATCTTAATAACGGTAAGTGGCGATAAGATACCATTAATTTGTACAATTATAAATTGGCTTTGCAAGGATGCGATGATGTTAAAAGATTGGCTAAAAAATGAAAAACCAAGGGAAAAGTTGCTCCACAAAGGACCCAGCAGCTTAAGTGATGCAGAATTACTGGCAATATTTTTACGTACGGGTGTAAAAGGTTGTCATGTTGTGGATCTAGCGCAACAACTTTTAAAAAGTTTTGGCAGCATTGCTGCTATTTTTCGTGCGACTGAACAAGAGTTTTGTGAACATCATGGTTTAGGCATAGCAAAATATGTGCAGTTACAAGCTTGCTTGGAAATGTCTAAACGATACCTTGCCGAACAGTTGCATCATGGCACAGCATTAGATTCGTCTCAAAGGACACGAGATTTTTTAATCAGCGAATTACGAGGTGATACTCGAGAAGTTTTTGCAGTAATGTTTTTAGATAATCAACACAAAGTTTTAAAATTTGAACGATTATTTTTTGGTACTATCAACGCAGCAGCAGTTTACCCCAGAGTGGTTGTTGAAGAAGCATTGAAACAACAAGCTTCTGCCGTAATACTTGCACATAATCATCCATCAGGTATTGCTGAGGCAAGCATAGCTGATAAACAAATTACCAAAAGGTTAGAGCAAGCGTTAAACTTAATTGACATACGTGTGCTCGATCATATTATAGTTGCTGGCAACAAATGCTACTCATTTGCTGAGCACGGTGAGTTATAATGAATTTAGATAAAGTAGGAGAATGATATGAGTGAGCCTGAGTCAGTTGATGAGAATGAAAGTGAACGACGACAGTTTTTCCGTTTAGATATGGAAAAAGAGTTGGTTGATATTATTTGGGTCAATGATCAACAGCAACAATTTCAACGAAAAATTACATGCTTAGATTTTTCACGTGGCGGGTTAAAGCTAGATTGCGACCATAGTATTCCACTTCAAACTGAAGTTACGGTAGTGTTCAAAGTTGCCAACCCAAACAGTCAAAATTTGTATGGTAAAGTGATTCGTTGTACCGAACAATCGAACGGTTACTTTGAATTAGCATTACGTTTAGACAGTAAAAAAGCAAAATAAAATATTTGCACTATAATTAATTCTCGACGTTTGTGTTACAACAAGAGGTAAGGACATTTTATATTATGATGATATTAGTTGGTGGTGAAAAAGGTGGTAGCGGTAAGAGTTGTTTAGCACAAAACTTAGCCGTTTATTTTGCCCGTGATAAAAAAGCTATTGTGCTTATGGTTGATTGTGATCCCCAAAGAACAACGTCGGATTGGATCCAAGCAAGAAACACAGATCCTTCATTACCCGCAATAAACTGCATTCAGTTATACGGAAAAATTCGTAACGATTTACTCAGTTTAATACAGCATTATGATTATGTTATTGTCGATTGTGGTGGGCAAGACAATCTCGCATTACGCGCTGCAATGTCGGTTGCTGACCATGTTATTATTCCACTTCGTCCTAAACGCCGAGATTTAAAAACAGTGCCTCACATGGAAGACATGCTCAGTACTTGTAAAATGGTTAATCCTAAAATGCTCGCTTCATTTGTAATCACTCAATGCCCGTCATTACCTAATCAAGCTAAGCGTATTTTAGAAGCAAAAGAAGTCTGTCACTCATATGGTATTAACGTATTAAACGCGGTAACCTTTAATCGTAATGTTTATGATGATAGCGAAGAACAAGGCTCTTCAGTATTAGAAATAGATCCTCAGGGCAAAGCAGCAATAGAAATGACTGCGATAGCTGAAGAATTATTAGCAATGAAACCGGACAACTCACATGAGTTTAACTGATTTAAAAAAATCGAAACAAGGAAAGCAAAATAAAAGGAGCTTCACTGTTGATGAGTTTATTGCTGACGCAGAAAACTATGCGTTAGGGCACCCTGAAATCGTCAACAGCTCAGTCACAAAAAATGTGGGTATCGAACAAGCGATCATCGCAGCGAAAGAACAATTAGTCAGAAAAAAAGCGAAGACTAATAAGCCTTTTCGTCATGCGACATTCACACTCAGTGAGCAAGCAATTGATCAATTACAACACCTTGCTCAGGATACTAATTTAGCTAAATCACATATTATTCGAATTTTAATTAACGAGCTTTGTGATGAAGAGCAGCACGATAAACTCAAAAAACTACTCGATTCAGGCATAAATTAATAACAATATTTTATTTATTTGTTTGATAACTCTGCAAATACAGTGCTAAATATCATCAAAAAACCCAAAAACAACACACTAAGCAACTGATAAATAAGAAAATATCAATCACACGTGGTTTTTTTTTATTAATACTAGCTTTCATTTTTCAGTTTCACTATAATATGCCACCTTTTTCAGGATCCCGAGGCGACGGTCTTGGGGAATAATAGTTCGACCTGGAATTAATTTTTGGAGTACTCAGAATGTCTAAAGTTTGCCAAGTAACAGGCAAAGTGCCAATGGTTGGAAACAACCGTTCACATGCAAGAAACGCGACTCGTCGTCGTTTTTTACCAAACCTTCAATCTCACCGTTTTTGGGTTGAGAGCGAAAACCGTTTCGTTAAATTACGTTTAACTCCGAAAGGAATGCGTATTATCGATAAGAAAGGTATTGATGTAGTATTAACTGACATCCGTGCCCGTGGCGGAAAAGTTTAACAACTACTTTTAGAGGAAATTATTATGCGCGATAAAATTCGTTTAGTTTCTAGTGCCGGTACTGGTCATTTTTATACTACAGATAAAAATAAAAAGACTATGCCTGAAAAGATGGAGATCAAGAAATTTGATCCACGTATCCGTCAGCACGTTATGTACAAAGAAGCTAAAATTAAGTAATTTTAATTTTAGTTTTAAAAAACCCAGCAATTGCTGGGTTTTTTATTGCCTAAAATTTAGTATCATCGCTATTCTATCAATTAATGATGAAGATTTTCATGAAGCTTTCTCGTACTGGTTGGAATAACGTTATTATTTTTTCAGTAATGATTTTTATTCTTGTTATTAATGTCACTAATAAAAAACTATATTCATCAGATGATGAACAGCAGAAAACTATATTTTCTAATCATGCTGTTATTTTATCATTAGCGATTAATCAGCAAGTTTCTATTGAACGTATTGGACGAACATGGCGAGCAACTCCAGCAAAGATATCAGGACAAGCATTAGATCAAATGATGTTAACTTGGCACGAGACTGAAGGTAACATTGTGGCTGAACCGCCTGAGCTTGACCGTCAAATGGCTTTAATCATTTCCGTTGAGTTAGCAGGTGAAACAAAAGCACAAATACTTAACTTATTCATTACCAATAATGAGTTTCTCATCTTTAATGAACAGCAAAAAAGATGGTTATCGTTTCCTCTTGTTATTTTTTCACAACTTATACCAAATGAAATATTGGCAAGTTAACACTACGTATTCACCGACGACTATAAGAAGATCATACAAATGACTGATAATAAATTACAGCACTGCGCCATACTAACGATGAACAACTTGGATGATTTCGAAGCATACGACAACTTAATTGAGCAACCTCTACTTAATCTATGTTGGCAAATGCACATGGTTTCATGGCGCGATGAAAGCGTGAACTGGAATGACTATACAGCTGTTATAATTCGCTCACCATGGGATTACCAAGATGACGCACCAGCATTTTTAAAAGTGCTCAACAAGATTGAACAATCGAGCGCCCATCTTGAAAATAGCTTAAAAACTGTTGAATGGAATATTGATAAAAAATACTTACGTGAACTAGAAAGCAATGGTGTAAATATTGTTAAAACACTTTGGCGTGAAAACTTAACTCAGGCACATATTGCTGAATATTTTACTGAATTAAATGTAGATCAATTAGTCATCAAACCTCGTATAAGTGCAAATGCTGATAATACTTTTTGGTTAACCAAAGAGAATCATCAAACATTTCATCCGCAACTGGAAAAAGCATTTTCAACAAGTGAATTTTTAGTACAGCCTTTTATGGAAAGTGTCATTAATGAAGGTGAGTTTTCATTGTTTTATTTCAATGGCGTATATAGTCACGCTATTTTGAAAACACCAAAAGACACTGATTTTCGTGTACAGGAAGAGCATGGAGGACGCTTAGCAGCTATAACACCTGAAACAAGCTTAACAAATCATGCTGAAGAGACTCTCAATGCCATTAAAGCACAAATAGGCATGCCGTTGTATGCTCGTGTTGATTTTGTACGTTGTGAGCAAGGTTTTGCGCTTATGGAGGCTGAACTCATTGAACCTTCGCTATATTTTAATATGGATGAACAATCAGCGACACGTTTTGCTCAAGCTTTTGTTAATCGTATGCAGTCATTAACACTGTAATCTCAAAAACCAGTATCAGTATAGAGTTATTATGCCAGAATTACCTGAAGTAGAAGTTTGCCGACAAGGCATTAGCCCACATATTTTGCAGCAAACCGTCACACAGGTCATTGTGCGTAATGCCAAGTTGCGTTGGCCTATTCCTGAGAGTGTGCAAAGCATGATTGGTCATAGCGTTCATACCGTTGAACGAAGATCTAAATATTTATTGATCAAATTCTCACATGGTACGTTAGTTTTACATTTAGGCATGTCGGGGACTATTCGAGTGATAAATGACAATACTCCTGTCGCCAAACATGATCATTTTGATTTAGTCTTCGCGCATGGTAAAGCTTTACGTTTGAATGATCCTCGACGCTTCGGTGCAGTATTATGGTTTAAGGACGATATAGACGAACGAGGACTATTAAGTAAATTAGGTCCTGAGCCATTAAGCGATAATTTCGATTATGGTTACCTATTTAATAAAGCTAAGAATAGAAAAGTTCCTATAAAAACCTTCCTTATGTCAAATCCTGTTGTCGTTGGTGTTGGTAATATTTACGCCAATGAAGCGCTATTTAAAGCGGGGATTTTACCTACAGTATTAGCCTGTACGATCTCTGAAGCACGTTTTGATCGGCTCACTGATATTATCAAAACAGTGCTGACTGCTGCGATTGCGCAAGGTGGCACAACATTAAAAGATTTTACTCAAGCTGATGGTCGTCCTGGTTATTTTGCACAGGAACTATTAGTTTATGGGCGGGCAGGTAAAAAATGTAGGGGTTGTGAAACCCTATTAGAAGAGGTTAGGCAATCGAATCGCAGCTCGGTTTTTTGCCCAAGCTGCCAAACTGAATAAAGGTATTGCTAGAAGTGGAAGTTAGACACCTTACATTAAGAATCAGGTTGATTTTTTTCAGATTCATCGTCCTCTTCTGAATTTTCTTCCTCTGGCTTGGCTAGCTTTTTAATTTCATCTTCTTGCTTATCTGTGATTGGATAAATACTTTTTATCATACACTTTATGCGTGGTTCTTCAGGTGTTGAAAACGAATCAAATCGCGCATGTAAAGACGACCCCATAGAACGGTTGATAATAAGTGCATTTGCCCAAGATATTTCTGAACAAAAACCTGAAAGCTCAATCAAGTATTGTCGCTTGTGCGAAGAAGATAGTATGAGATATTCATTGGTTAAGCTATGCCATCCTCGAAATTTAAAAGTTGATACTTTTTCTACATCTTCAAGGTTGTTCATTGTGAGATAATTTTGGAAAGCTTCATTTTTTTCTTCTGCACTCAAGCCTTTATTGAGTGTGCAACCCGTTATGAAAATTAAGCTCGACAGTATCAGTAATTTAAATTTCATCATATCTCCTAAATATATTTGTTTAATATCTGATTATTGTAACGTACTTAATTCTCTCTCATTGTTTAATAATGATATTGACTTGTTATTTTTTGTATCAAGATAAAAAGAGGAAAAATAAATACTATGAACGCTCTTCTAGGGCTGCCTTTACGATAGGATGTACAAATTGACTCACATCGCCATTATGTATAGAGACTTCCTTGACTAAAGTCGACGATATAAAAGAATTTCCTTCTGATGGCGTTAAAAAAACGCTTTCTAATTCAGGTGATAAACGTCTATTCATATTCGCTAATTGAAATTCATATTCAAAATCAGACACTGCACGTAAACCACGAATAAGCACTTTGGCATTATTTTGTTTAGCAAAATCAACTAACAACCCACTAAATCCTATTACAATTACGTTCGGTAAATGTTTACTTACTTCTTCTATCATCGCCACTCGTTGCGCTAAATCAAAACGAGGCTTTTTACTTGGGCTTGCGGCAACCCCCACAATTACCTCAGAAAACAAATGGCTCGCTCGTTCAATTAAATCACTATGCCCGTTAGTTACCGGATCAAAGGTGCCAGGATAAATCGCTTTTATTGTCATTAGTTATATCTTCTCGCTAAACTTAAAAACATTGTAAAGGCTATTTTTAGTGAATGGAAACTTACAAAGACGAATTTGTTAAAGTATTTACTCGAAAAGCCTTTCCGTCAGTTCAAGATTGATAGTATGATGGAAAATAAGACAATGGCATAAAACAGAAGTAACTAAAATGAAAACCCGCGATAAAATTATTCAGGCCAGCATTGAGCTTTTCAATGAACAAGGCGAGCGCAACGTAACAACAAATCATATTGCAGCGCATTTAAGTATTAGTCCGGGGAATTTGTATTATCATTTTAGAAATAAAGAAGACATTATTCTTTCCATCTACGAAGAATATGCACGCAACTTGTTACTAGACACAGTTCCTTTTGTTTCTCCTGATGTAAAACCTCTCGATACTATTATTTTATATATGGATGCCGTTTTTCAAGCATTGATGAAATTCCGTTTCTTCTACAGTAACTTGCCTGTTTTGTTAGCAAAAAATCCTTTATTGCATGAAAAATATGTTGATGTTCAATCTTCAATCGCTACGCGTGTTAGTGAAATGCTATTGTCATTACGTAATAGTGAAATGATGACGTTCGCTGATGAAGACTTGGCTGATATTGTTAGTATCTTGCGTTTGGTTAACACTTTTTGGTTAAGTTTTTATCAAACACAAAACAAAAATATTGAAATTACAGATGCTGTATTTTACGAAGGTGTACTGAAAATATTAGTTATTATTCAGCCTTACATTACCGAATCGTCAATGCCTGAATTTTTAGAAGCACGTACAATGTATCGCAAACGTTGTTTGGAAGTAGCAGAGGTCGCTTAGTGTAAATAAGATAAGTATTGATATGATGATTGACACCATATCAATACTGTTGAAATTTGTAGTCTTTACTTTCATGAGCAAAGTGCAATTAAATCCATATCATTGAAAAATGGTAACCAACCAACAAAAATATCATCTGTTCTTTCTGCAGACATTAAGGGTAGATGTTTCACATTTTCAATAATATCATTGTGCGTTAACGTAATTCCTTTATTCATATTTTTTGAATCCGAAAAATAATGTATAAAAGCAGGCGCTTCAGGATCTAATTCAAATATAACGTCAAGATCACCTAAATGAGATACAGAGTTATCTGAAGTAAAAATATTTGTCGGGTTAAGCAAATTTTTCTGCTTACTCCAGAACGTTTTAATTTCAGTGACTTCTCTTAATGTCGTTAATACAAGTACAGGATCACATTCATTAACTATCTGAATAACCTGTGTCGCATTATTTTTCGGTAAAGGTGCTGGTACCGCAATAACGCCAGCGATAAGGCAACCATAAAAAGTCACTACGTAATCAATATTCGGTGGATAAAGTAATAAGACTTTATCTCCTACTTGTACTTTACTTTTTAAGAAATTAGCCACTGATATCGCTTCAGCCCAAAACTCTCTAAAGGTTAACTCTGTCAGTGGTTGAGTTTTAGAAGGCAGGAAACTAAAAGCTATATCATTAGGTTTAACCGTTACATGATGATGTAGATACTCAATAATTGTTTTAGGCATAATGTAATCACTCTTTCTTATAGGTTTATGTAGTTACGTAAAAGGCATCGCTTATTTACTACTTAAAATATAATAATATTGCCAACTACAACTAGTATAAACCTGCCAATATCTTGTCAAATACTGCCAAATTAAATAATTAATGCTTACATGTAAACAAACTACGTTTCACTCCTGAATTGGCGGAAATATACCAATAAAAGTCTTAAAATTGATAGCCCATTATTTCCTATCCCGTTATAGTTTTATTGTTCGCATACTTTATTTTTCACAAATAGACAAAGTATTGTGAGCCTCACTGGAGTTTTGGTAGAAATATTAAGTTTATATTTTGTAATGGGATTTTTAGATAACATTGCAGGATATTGACTTAATATTTTCTACCGTTTTAAATTTGTTAGCATGTCATAAGCCTTTATTTATTCACCATACCCACTAACAGCATATTCGTCATGAATTGTTTACGGTGCCTTATTTCCAAATAAATTCGATCTGTTAACAATTTGATTATTAATTTATGCAATGTTAATAATAAAGATATAAAATGTTAAATTTTTAGAGGTAATAATACATTTGTACTATATAATTTAGAAAACCGTTTTATCAATAATAATAAATCACTCAACTCGATAGCTTAGATAGGTACGCTAACAACATTAGGATAACTATGATGAAAATAACTAAATATTCTTTGCTCACCATCTTTTTTATTAGCTCGATCTGCTTTGCAGATTCACCCGTTCAAGAACAAGTAACCTTACCTAATATAATTGACGTTGTTAGTTTTTGTATGAGTGATAAAACATGTACAAGTATCACCCCCGTGGTTGAAGAGCAGGAGATCAATTATGACGTAAAATATGAAACGAAATCTCTGATAACCGATCCTGCAGAAGGCGATGATGATGATTAAAAATTTTTTTGGATAGCCCTATTATCATGTTAAAACGTAGTCTGATCTTATTAATAACTTTACTGCTAAGCAGCACTTCTATTTTAGCAAGTTCATTACAAAAGACTTACAACGTAATTAATTTCCCCACGTCAAAAATTAGAGACCAACAAGATGTTAAAGCCATCACACAAGATTCACATGGTTTTATTTGGTTTGCCTCTAATACAGGGCTTTTTCGCTTCGATGGCTTAAACGTAAAAAATTACTCACTTCAAACAACTAATGACACTTCACCAATCGTAGTAAAATCATTATTAATCGATAGTAATAACAAACTTTGGGTTGGCACTAATAAGCACTTATTGATATTTGATGAAAAGAGTGAAACATTCCATCAAGTCGAATTAGAAAACGACGGACCTTCATATGCTATTCTCAACTTATTAGAGGATCATAAAAGCAATATTTGGGCCGGCACAAGAGATAATGGCTTATTCAAAATAGAACAAAGCCCAACTAACAAAAACTCTGTTTATCACTTTCATAAAACCGCAAAAAACTCCTTAAAAATATCGAGTAATCAAATTCGAAGCTTGTATCAAGCTAACGATGATGAATTATGGATTGGAACAAAAAATGGCTTAAGTAAATATTCATATATAGACAAAAAAATAACTCATCATAAGATTAATATACCATCGAGTGTTCAAAAAAAATTAACGATTTATAGTATATTGAAGATAAAAAATAATTTATTAATTGGCAGTAACATTGGTCTGGTTGAAGTCAATATAACCAATTATGCAGGCTCTTTATATTCAACTGACAACTCACTCGCGTCACCTATTTATAGCGTAAAATACACCCCTGATAACAATCTCATAATCGGCAGCAAGTTTAATGGATTAATGATCATCGACCCAAAAACAAAAGAAATAATAAAGCTCAATAATAGCCAGGGCCAAGGCTCTGAGTTGAATTCAAATATGGTGTTCACCACTTTTTCAGATAATACGGGAAATATTTGGCTTGGTACGAGAGTTGGTATAAACAAAGTCACTTATAGCGGCAGTTCCGTTGACTTATATCGTTCTAAAGACAATAGCTCACATTGCATTTCGAGTAATGAAAACCATGCTGTACTCTTAGACCCTAAAAACAACCTTTGGTTAGGAGCGAGAAGAAAAGGGTTAAACTTCATAGATCAAACCAATCACACCTGTAAATTATTTAACCAGGAAAATATTAACTTACCAAATATAACCTTCCAATTGATTATGGATATCAAAGAAGATTTAGAGGGGAACATTTGGATTGCTAGCTTCAACGAAGGGTTAATAAAATACAATCCAAAAACAGAAAAATTCAACCAATTAAGCTTTTCTGATACAGAGAAAACACAAATAATCCAAAATGGAATAATCCTAGATATTTTTATTGATAGTAAAAATAACCTTTGGTTAGGGATGAACAATTACGGTTTAGTAAAATATAATCAAAAAAACAACACTTTAGAGTTACTTGAAAAAAATATAACTAAGAAACTCCAACGTGAAAAATTAATTGTGAAAAGCATAAAACAAATAAAGGATACTCTTTGGCTCGGAACCACATATTCTGGACTCATTTCCTACACCCCAACAACAGGTCAAATACAAGCATATTTATCGGAGAATAAAAACTTACGCATTGTCACAATGACTAAAGATAATAAACAAAATATTTGGCTAGGAACGAAAGGTAATGGAATAATCAAATTTATTCCAACAACAGGCGAATATATACATTATCAGGACAAAGACGGCTTAGCTCATAATAATGTATTTGACATTCAAGTTGATAACAATAACAACCTATGGATTGGTACCTATAACGGTTTATCTATGTTCGACCAACAGAAACAGTTATTTACCAACTATCATGAAAAAGACGGTATGCAATCAAACGATTCTTCTTTAGGAAGTTTCTTTGATGTAAAAACAGGTAATCTCTGGCTAGGAGGAATGAACGGTATTAACCGTATTGATACCAATACATTAACTAAAAAAGATGAAAGTTCATCTTTATACCTAACAAGTTTAAAAATTAATGGAGAAAAGGTCGAGGTCAGCAACGATGAAATAACAAGTCCATTAAAAGAAAATATTATAGGCGCACAGCAATTAACGTTAACTCATAAAGAAAACAATTTTGCGTTTAGTTTTGCAAATATTAATTACCTAAATACCGACAAACTCAGTTATCAATATCGGCTAAAGGGATATGATAATTGGAGCGATGTGGCTCGTGAAAACCTTTCAGCAAATTATACCAATATTCCTGCGGGTGAATATCAATTTCAAGTGCGTGTTACTGACAATAACGGACTTTGGAATGGAGATGATACAAGCATTACACTTATTATTTTTCCTCCTTGGTGGCTAACGAAATTTGCTTTAATCATATACTCATTACTCGCACTTACTGCAATCTATTTAGTTATTCATTTTCGTACTCGTTCACTTAGAAAAAAAGCCGAAGAATTAGAGCGTTGCGTTCAACAACGAACGATAGAACTTGCTCAAGAAAAAGATAAAGTTGAACAACTGTTAGAACAAAAAAATGAAGAATTTGCCAATTTATCTCACGAATTTAGAACACCTCTTACTCTTATTTTAGGTACAAGTTCACAGTTGCTCATATCCGGTATGGACGATACGCAGCTAAATCGTATCGAAGTCATTAAAAGAAATGGTTATCGCCTACTTCGGATGGTTGATCAGCTCCTCAATATAGAAACTTTTCGAGTGAAGGCTATTTCTCATAAATCATTGCAATACACGGGTAACATTATCAGACAACTCGTTGATGCTTTTACCGACCTTGCCTCAGAAAAGGGCATTAAATTACAAGTCATTAATATCGAAGATATTAATTTTGAATTGGTGGATGATGCGCTAGAAAAAATAGTCGTAAACTTACTGTCAAACGCCATAAAATACACCCATCACGGTGGCAGCATCACCTTAGAAACCAAACGTACTTTGAATAATGAACTATACATTCAAATTGTTGATACGGGGATCGGCATTCCTAAAGACCAACTCGATAGTGTTTTCGAAAAATACAAAAGAGTACTCAGTAAAGAAAGTGAGCAAATAACAGGTGCTGGCATTGGGCTTGCTTTAATCAAAGAACTTATCATCGGTCACAGTGGTAGCATTACCTTAAATAGCGAATTAGGAAGTGGCACCTCAATAACTGTTTTATTGCCGGTAGTTAACGAAAGTAAAGAAAAGCAACAGAGCAATATAAAACCTAAAAATGACCAAATAGATAATATTGTAGCAATGGAATTAATGAGTTTGACACAGCAAACAGCACTTTCACCTGTAAAAAACAATCCTATCTTTCTCTCTAGTGCACAGAATGAAAAAATAAGAATTCTAGTTATCGAAGATAATCTTGATATGAATAAGTACATGACAGATAGCCTCTCTGAAGACTATATTGTAATCAGTGCTTACGATGGTTTAGAAGGTGTAAACCTTGCAATTGAAGAAGTACCTGAATTAATTATTAGCGATATTATGATGCCGATACTCGATGGCTATCAAGCAACTCAAAAAATCAGAGAAAATCCAGTAACAAATCATATTCCCATTATTTTATTGACGTCTCGACATGACTTAGAGAGCAAGCTAAAAGGCTGGCATCACCAAGTTGATGAATATTTAACTAAGCCTTTTAATGTCGAAGAATTGAAGATACGTATTGAAAATTTACTGGCCATTAGAAATATACTTAAAAACAGAAACAACCAAAAAGCTTTAAAGTCAGCTCATATCGAGCAAGACCTTTTAAATAAACTTATTGACACTGCTTCGGTTGAACAAATAAATAAACAAGATGTTTTTATAGAAAAATTGAATCAAGCACTAGAAAAGCACCATACCGACACATCAACAACGGTTAACACTGTTGCTAAGTCAATGGCGATGAGTGAGAGACAATTATTCAGAAAACTTAAAAGTGTCTTAGGTATTACGCCTACTGATTATTTGAGACGTTTTCGTTTAGAGAAAGCCTGCTTATTATTAGCGCAAGGACAAAGCGCAATTAATACCGCTTTTGATACGGGATTTTCATCTCAAAGTTATTTTACTAAATGTTTTAAAAGTGAATATGGTTGTACACCAAGTGATTTTCAAAAGCAGCTTATAGCTGAAGAGCCATTAGCTGACGAGTAAATACCCTTCGAGTAACATATTCCAATGATCTTTTGTCCAATGGAAAGCAGGTAGTTTGTTTTTTTCTTTTTCAAATGAGCGAAGTAACCTTGAGATGTTTGCTTGTTGCCAAGCTGATGAAACCGCTCGTTGATCTCCACGGTCAAAATCAATCAACCAGACATTATTATTATCATCCAATAAAATATTATGGATATTTAAATCATGGTGATAAATACCAGCATCATGAAAACGACGAATAACCTTCCCGACTTCTCGCCAAACGTCTTCTGCTAATTCTTCTTTTGATAATATTGCGACTAAATCTTGGGCATTCTCGATACGTGAAGACAATAAGTCTGCTTGGTAAAAAGGTCCTTTTTTAGTCACGCGAAACGCAATTGGCTTGGGAGCTGGCAATGCCAAGGACTGTAAAATATTTAAAAGTGTGTATTCCTGTGCTGCACGTGTTTTTTCTTGTCCGGTAAAAATATATTTATCGTTAATCATTTTACCGATTAATCCACCTCTAAAATAATGACGCAAAACCCATTGTTGATTACTTTTATACGTTGAATTTACCGAGTCATATTGAACAAACCACGTTGTTCCGCGACCTTGAGCACTACCCGTTATTGCATTTTTATTTTGCCAATATTGACTATTTAGCATTTCAGGAGAGAAATCATCCACCGCATTAGCGTTATAACGGCAATAAACATTACCTTCTTGATAAGTTTTTTCTTCGTAAGGTTTTACAATTGCTGACTTGTTCAAGATAATAGGCTCAATTCAAATACTTTGTATGCTCTATTGTGGTGATTCCTTTATGCTGGGTCAATTAACAGCGCCAAAAAATTTATGTTTATTACGTTTATCCGCTATTGGAGACGTTTGCCATGCCGTCGCTATGGTGCAACAAATTCAACGTTATTACCCCAAAACTAAAATAACCTGGGTAGTAGGTAAAGTTGAAGCTAATTTATTGCAAGGATTACCCAACGTAGAATTTGTTATTTTTGATAAAAAAGCAGGATTGAAAGGATATAAAGATTTACGTACCAAACTTTCCCATCAAAAATTTGATGTTTTATTACATATGCAAGTTGCCTTGCGTGCTAGTTTGGCAAGCTTATGCATTAAAGCAAAAGTAAAAATTGGCTTTGATAGTAAACGTGCCAAAGAAGGCCAATGGCTTTTCACCAATAAAAAAATTGCTCCACAACATCAACCACATGTGCTCGACGGTTTTATGGGATTTGCAGAAGCTATTGGAGTTCCTATCGAAAGCCCTTATTGGCAAATGCCGATTGGAGACGACAACGAGCTTTGGGCAAGTGAATTACTCTCAATAAAATCAAATAAACCTATCGCCGTTATTTCTCCTGCTGCAAGTAAAGCAGAAAGAAACTGGCATTCAGAAGGTTATGCAAAAACTGCCGACTACTTAACACAGTTAGGCTTTCAAGTTGTAATTTGTGGCGGTCCAACGACATTAGAGCAGTTATTAGCTACTGAAATAATCAGCTTAAGCAAATGCGATATTATTAACTTAGTGGGTAAAACAAATTTAAAACAACTGCTTGCCGTTCTTAAACTTTCCCATTTGGTAATTGCACCTGACACGGGCCCTGCTCATATGGCGGTAACTGTTGCTACTCCCGTTATTGGCTTATATGCGCACAGTAACCCTTATCGCACTGGTCCCTATTTATATAAAAACTATGTAGTCAGCTGTTATCAGCATACTGCACAAGAGCAATATAAACAAAAGCTTGAACATTTACCTTGGGGCATTCGCGCAAAAGGTAGTGACTTAATGAACGGCATCACCTTTACACAAGTGAAAGAAAAGCTAACACTGCTCATTGAAGAGCATTACCCAGAATTAATCACCAAATAACATTTCGATCAAAACCTCTTCAAATAAATCAAAATTCGAAAATAGACCTTACATTATTTTAATAAGGCCTATTTTCGTTCTACTTACGTTTTCTCATATAAATAACCTCGTGAATAAAAAGACTTAATAACATTAACCAAGCTAACTCAAGAATCTGAATAGCATTACCTTCACCTTTATGTTTAGCAATTATCGTTGGCTTAACGCCTTTCTCATCAAATGCCAATGAAGGATCTGGTAATAATACCGCCGTTGAAGTTATTGAAGTAAAAGGCAGTTACTTTAATGATTACAAGGTGGACGAAGCAAATGGCGCCATGCGTGGAGATATTTCGTTATTAGAAACATCTCAGTCGGTCACCGTAATTCCAAACTCAGTGATAACTGAACAGCTTGCGACAACTTTAGGTGAAGTACTAACAAACGACGCAAGTTTAACTGCAGGATCAAAACAACGTAATCGTGAAGTTTTCAATTTACGTGGATTTACATTAAGTTCATCAAATGGCTACCTAAGAGACGGTCACCAGCACTGGTCGCATTACCAGCAACCTATTGAAATATTGGAAAACATTGAAGTAATCAAAGGTCCTTCAAGCATTTTATATGGTCAATCTGGACCCGGTGGCTTAGTGAATATGGTCACAAAAAAACCAACAGCAAAAACATTATTTACGATCGGCGCTGATATTGACCAAGAAGGTTCAAGTCGATTAACACTAGATGCTGGTGGGTCATTAACAGACGACGAATCATTACGTTATAGAGGTGTTCTCGTTAAACAAGATGCTAAGTATCAACGGGAGTATCAAAATAATGAACAACGTGAGCGCGATCGTTTTCTAGGTGCTTTAGTACTTGATTATGATATTTCAGACGATGCAATGGTACGTGTTCATTATGACCGCACAGATGATGAAGCAGGTTTAGATACAGGTGCTTGGTTAGACGAAAAAGGCAATGTGATCGGTAACGAGAAAACCATTCGTGATATGTCTTGGGCATTTACCGATATTACCGTTGAAAACATAGGTATTGATTTCAATTATGCCTTGAATGATCAATGGCAGGTTGAGCTAGGTTACAACGAACAAAACTTTAAACGTCAACGTTTTGAGTCATCACCGAAAAAAACATCAACGTTTGCAGAAGGCGATACATATACATCAAAACCCTATGACCGCTTTGATGATTGGCAGTTTAAAACCGCTTTTATTGATTTTACTGGTGAGTTCACGTTAGCAAATGTTGAACATCAGCTATTAATTGGCGCTAATTCTTTAGATTATTACTACGGGCAACTTAAAGTAAATGGTGAATCGATTGACTACTCTTCCGAGCAAATAGAGCCTAGTCGTCCAAATATTAACTACAAAGATGACGACTCACTCTACACCAGCGAATATGATTATTATGGTATTTATATACAAGATTTAATGACCATTAACGATCAATGGCAAGTATCAATAGGTGGTCGTTACGACAAACAGAAGAAAGAGAATGCTAACAATGAATCATTTTTACCTAAAGCTGGTGTCCTATTCCATCCTGATGAACACACAACTTTCTACGCCAGCTACTCGGAAGGATTTGAGCCCCAAGGTAGTGAAAAATTGGAAAATGATCGAGATATCAATAATGGTATGAAGCTCGAAGCAATGACTTCGGAACAAATGGAAGTCGGTGCAAAATGGCAACTATTCGATGAGCGTTTATTAATAACAACTGCTGTTTTTGATATTACCAAAACAGGGAAATTAATTTCAGAAGCACTCGAAGAGAATCCTAATTTCGACACGAGAACAGAACAAGCAGGAGAGCAGCGTCATAAAGGTTTTGAAGTGGCAGCACAAGGCGCGATTAACGACAAACTATTTGTGATGGCATCAGTAATGAACTTAGATGCGCAATACGATAAAGACGAGAATTACCAAGGAAAAACGCCTGTTGATGCGCCTGAATGGTCGGCGTCGATTTGGTCTCGCTATGAATTTAGCGATCAATTTGCCATTAATGCGGGTGCATTTTATGAAGGTGAACGCTTTGCTGACAGTGATAACACCATAACAAAAGGTGCTTATACACGCGTAGATGTCGGCGCCACATATAAAACAGTTGTTGGAAAACAAGATGTTAACTTCCGCTTTAACATTCAAAACTTACTAGATACAGACTACCTTGCAGGTGGCGGCGTATCTAATGTTACCGCTGGAGATGGCATTAACTATCGTTTAGCCGCACAGATTTCATTCTAAATTATTATCAATGAGTAAAAGCAGAAGTAACAAAAGCAAATTTGCTACTTCTGCATAGATTAAAAATTCTTATGAAAATAAACAAAAACACCCTAAGTTTTTCAAGACTCATTCATATTTATGTGTCGATGGCATTACTCACTTTATTACTCTTTTTTTCAGTGACAGGAATTACGTTGAATCATCCAGAGTGGTTTAGCGAGAACAAAGCGGAGATTAATGAAAAGGAACTAACAGTTGATTTTATGCTTCTTGAGAATCCGCCTTTGTCTCCTCAACAAATTGTTAATGTGTCGGAGTTTATAGAGCAAAAATTATCAGTCTCGTTAAGTAAAGCTGTTATCGAAAGTACAGAAGACGAGTTATTTTACAGCCTTAAAAAAGCAGGAAAAAACACCTCCATTACAGTCGATTTAGCCAGTGGAGAACTGTTTTTTGAACATACCGATTATGGGTGGTGGGCGCTGATGAATGATTTACATAAAGGAAGAAACACCAGTATTTTTTGGGGATGGATTATTGATATAACCAGCGGTCTTTGTATTGTTTTCGCCATCAGTGGTTTTATTTTAGCGATGCCACAAAGGCGGTTTAATAGGACATTAACCGTCAGTTTAACCGTTACCGTTGCCATGATCATGACGTCAATATTATGGGCTTAATAAACTTAACATCATCACATTTACTAGGTTATTACATCAAGGAACTTACATGAAATTAAAAACATTTGGCTTAACAATTATTTTTTTCACTTTTATAAATTTTACCGTTGTTGCAGCCCCGCATGAGTCTACGCCAACAAGGTTGAATATTGAACTGACATTAAAGCAACAACTTGGCGAGTATCACCCCCCCTATGTTGCTAGTTGGATTGAAAATTCCCAGGGAAAACCTGTACGCACACTTTTACTTTGGCGTGAACAGGCTAAATGGCTAAAAGATATTCGTCGATGGTGGAGAAAAGTAGGTAAAAAAGATGCTGAACTTGTTGACGCTATAACTTCAGCAACAAGAATTACCGGCAAATACCCTCTGTCATTTTTGGCGGAAAACGATGAAAAAGCCTCACTTCAAAAAGGTAAATATACCTTATTTATTGAAGTGGTCAGAGAAAATGGTGGCCGAGCCATTATTCGGCAACCTTTTTCATTAAATGGAGAAAAAGCGACGTTTACACTCTCGGCTACGAATGAAACTGATGAGATTAAATTTTCAGTCACTCCTTAATAATCATCAAATTAGCTTTATCGACTTAATTAACAAAAAACTAAAAACACACTGACTTGGAAAACTTATTATGAATATAAAAAAAATTATAGCTCTATCATTAGCTTGTGCAATTAGCACGCAAGCGTTCGCTCATTCTCGGTGGGTTTTACCGACACACTTTAATTTGTCTGCTGAGAAAGGTGAATGGATCATGTTTGATATTACGGCGTCGAATGAAACCTTTAATGTTGATAAAGCAATGGGTGCAGATCTTATAAAGATCATGATGCCTAATGGGAAAACCTCTAGACCTTCATCAACTTATAAAGGACACCGTAAAAGTGTGGCTGATTATTTTTTAAAAGAGTCAGGAACCTATAAAATCACCAATAATAGCAATGCTGTCTTCATGACGACATATGAGATTGACGGTGATCGCAAAAGGTTATCGGCTAATAAAGCAGAGCGTGGTGGTAAATTACCAAAAAATGCCAAAGCAGTCCAAACCAGTTACCGTTGCTCAAGAGTAGAAAGCTATGTAACGATGAATACACCGAGTAATAACTTTAAAACTGACGGAAAATTACTTGAGCTAGTTCCCGTTACTCATCCATCTGACATCGCTGAAAATGAAAAGGTAACATTTGCGTTTTTATTCAATGGTAAAGCACAAAAAAATGTCTCGGTAGAAATTACCGCTGATGGCGTTCGTTATAGGAATGACCCAAAAACGTTAAAGTTGCTCTCTGATGCAAAAGGCGAAATCACTTTTACACCTCAGCATGCGGGGCGATATTTATTAATTGCTGAGCATGAAGAGAATACACCAAAATCAGCTTTAGCAGATAAACAAATAGGCAGTGTGTTTTTAACGTTTGAAGCTCAACTTAATTAACTATTTATGTCGCCTCTATAATAACTTCAATAATTGCTTTAAGGTGCGCTGACTTGCACCTTGGTTCTCAGTCACAACGCGGTGAGCACTTTCCCCGAGTGCTTGCTGCGTTTCTTCTGACGTTAAAATTGCGTCGATTTCATGAAATAACTCATCCGCCGTGTTTCTATCATCCGAATCACCTTTATCAGTGAGCTGAACAATGCCTTTTTCTGCGATGAGTTGCTGCATTACTTCAACAAAGTTACTCATATTGGGACCAACGACAATAGGCTTTTTAAATAATGCAGGTTCTAGTGGATTATGCCCGCCAATGTCTGAGAAACTACCTCCCATTGTTACTACACTTGCTAAAGCACACGTGGGTAACAATTCACCTAAACTATCAAGTAGCCAAATTTGTTTCTCACGGGTAATAGTATCTTGTGTGCTTCGTTGTGCTACAGAATAACCTTGCTCCTGACATAATATTGCAACATCATTAAACCGTTCAGGATGACGCGGAACAATAATTAATAACAACTCGGGGAAGTTTTTTAAAAGTGAAGCAAAAGCAGTTAACGCTATTTTTTCATCGCCTTTGTGCGTACTGGCAACAACCCAAATAAGTCGCTCATCTTCAATAAAAGCAGCAAGCTCTTGCTGTTTTTCTTTTATCGTTTGAGTAACACTGATATCGAATTTTACATTTCCTGATACTTTACAACGAGAATCGTCAGCACCCATAGCGAGAAAGTTGTCATAATTTACTTGGCTTTGACACAGAACTTTATCAAAACTATTAATGGTTGGAGCGATCAACCAAGAAATTTTGCGATAACTGTTCATTGATTTTTGTGACAAGCGGGCATTAATTAATAATAGCTTAAGGCCTTGTTCACGGCTTTGTGCGATTAAATTTGGCCACAACTCTGTTTCCATAAAAACCATCGCTCGAGGTTTCAATTTATTCAAAAAAGCTGCGACACAAAAAGTACTATCAATAGGTAAATAACAATGTTGTACACGATCACCAAAAAGCTTTCTCACTTGTTCTGAACCCGTAGGAGTGAAAGTTGTTACGGTTATAACATCTTTAGGCTTAGCTTCAAGTAACTGTGAGATGAAACTTTTAAGCGCAATAACTTCGCCGACACTCGCCGCATGAACGATAATTCCACCTGATTTTAATTCCCTAGGTAGAAAACCAAAACGCTCACTTAAACGCTGCCTATAAGCATTTTGTTTTATTGAACGTAAAAGAAGTAACAACCAAATAACGGGTAATAAACAAAGAAAAACAAGTCGATATAACATCAAGGAAAATTGATAGCGCACAGAAAAAACTCTCTAGTAGTTAATGGGCGTATTATATACCTATGTATATACCCGTTAAAGCAAACAATAAAAATACCCAAAACTGATTGAGTTTGTTATCGTCTATACTATAAGAATGGAATCAAATAGTAGCTAAAAAGATGAGTCAATTTATTTACAAAAAAGGTTTATTTAATCGAATAGTCGCTTTAACTAGCCTTATTTTTACTGTGCCTTTTTTATCCGCACAAGAATCCGTAACCCCCTTTGATAATCAACAAAATACAATATTAGTAAAAAAAATCACTGCTGCGAATCCCGTAACATTCGCGGTTGATGACGACTTTTCATTATCTGGAAATTTTTATCTAGGTGATACGTTAGGGGCTGGAGTCTTACTTCTACATGACTGTTCACACAGTAGTAAAAGCTATGCTGTACTCGGCGAATTATTAGCAGAGCAAGGTATTAATGCACTTGCTATTGATTTTCGTGGCTATGGAGAAAGTACATCAGAATTATTCTCTCACAAAATAATGAAACACAAAGTAAAGAATATTGTTAGCTATCAAGCAGAAGTCGCCATGCTAAGATCATATTGGGAGAAAGATGTACTTTACGCTTATAATTATCTGCGTAGTAAAATTGGCAATGAACAACCTATTTCAATTGTAGCAAGTGGTTGTGCCGTTAATGAGGCAGTGCAAATAGCTGATAAAATGCGTGTTAATAGCTTTGTTATTCTTTCACCTATAATGGATTATATGGAAAAAGAAAATTATAAAAACTTGATTGATATTCCTGCTTATTTCGTCAGTTCAGCGCACCATTCAGATAGTTTTTTAACGGCTCAAGAATTATTTTCTTGGAATGGCGATAGCCAATCTACAACACAGGTGTTTAAAGGTGTTAATCAAGGGCATACTTTATTAAGTCGCAATAAATTTTTAGCAAAAAACCTTGCGACGTGGCTTCGTGGAACAATGAAATAGCCTAAAAAACATTTTACTTTTCAAAAACCGTATCGAGAATAATTGACGAATTTGTCCGCTCGATCCCTTCTAAAGAGCAAACCATATTAAGAATTTCATTTAACTTTTCTAATGTTTGCGCTTGAATTGTCGCTAATAAATCGTATTCACCGCTAATAGAATAAATATGGCTGATGTTGTGAATTTTTCTTAAAGCAATGCAAATGTTTTGCCTTAGATTAGGATTCACTTTTAGCGATACATTGGCAGAAATTAATTTATTGCTGTACTCACTGCCCAATACAATACTATAGGCTTTTATTACGCCACTATTTTCTAGTTTTGTTAGACGATTTTGTATCGCAGTTCGTGAAACTCCTGTTGCTCTCGCAATATCGGAAACGCTAGCTCGTGCGTTGCACCTTAAAATAGAAAGCAGCTCTTCATCTTTTTCTGTGATCACGTTAAATACTCGACAACACGGTTAAAAACCAATTAGACACCAATAATAGTCATTTTAACAGCCTTACATGTCATTTTGCTTAATGAAACAAGCATTAATATCACTAGTGTCACTTTCTTAAAAGTTGGTCTAGGATAATAATACTATTATTATTCGAATCTATTAATAAGGAATTGTTGTGAGCGACCCTTCAAACAACGCAAGTTTTTACGCACATTTAAATGACCAAATTGAGCAAGTTAAAGAAGACGGTTTATATAAAGCCGAACGTATTATTACTACAGCACAACAACCTAATATTGCCGTAGCAACAGGCGAAGCTGTTGTTAACTTTTGTGCAAACAATTATTTAGGTTTAGCAAACCATCCTAGCCTTATCGCTGCAGCAAAAGCAGGTTTAGACGAGCACGGTTTTGGCATGGCGTCAGTAAGATTTATCTGTGGCACCCAAGATATCCACAAGACTTTAGAAGGTAAATTAAGCCAATTTTTAGGCATGGAAGATACCATTCTTTATTCTTCATGTTTTGATGCGAATGCTGGCTTGTTTGAAACCTTATTAAATGCTGAAGATGCCATTATTAGCGACTCCTTAAACCATGCATCGATTATTGATGGTGTACGTTTATGTAAAGCCAAGCGTTACCGTTATGCCAATAACGATGCCAGTGATTTAGAGCAACAACTTATTGCGGCTGATGCTGCAGGTGCTCGTTTTAAATTAATCGCGACCGATGGCGTATTTTCAATGGATGGTGTTATCGCTAACTTGAAAGCTGTGTGTGATTTAGCTGACAAATATAATGCTTTAGTTATGGTTGATGATTCTCACGCCGTAGGTTTTGTTGGTGAAGAAGGTCGTGGTAGCCATGAGTATTGTGAAGTAATGGGTCGCGTAGATATTATTACCGGTACATTGGGCAAAGCGATGGGTGGCGCATCAGGCGGTTACACTTCAGGTAAAAAAGAGACCATTGAATGGTTGCGCCAACGTTCACGTCCTTACTTATTTTCAAACTCGTTAGCGCCGGCAATTGTTAATGCTTCAATCACCGTTATTGATTTATTAGCTGAAGGCGGCGATTTACGTAAAACATTAAAAGATAACGCCAGCTACTTCCGCACAAATATGGAATCTGCAGGCTTTACCTGTGCTGGCGCTGATCATGCAATAATTCCTGTGATGTTAGGTGATGCAAAAGTAGCAAGCGAAATGGCGAGCCGACTTTTAGCTGAAGGCATTTATGTGATCGGGTTCTCATTCCCTGTTGTACCAAAAGGCCAAGCGCGTATTCGTACTCAAATTTCAGCAGCTCATACTAAAGAGCAACTTGATAAAGCCATTTCAGCCTTTATTCGTATTGGCAAAGAAATGAATATTATTGACTAAGGTTGAAGGAAAAACGATGAAAGCATTAGCAAAATTAAAAGCTGAACCGGGCATTTGGATGACCGATAGTGAAAAGCCACAATTAGGTCATAACGATTTATTAATAAAAATCAAAAAAACGGCTATTTGTGGTACTGATATTCATATTTATAATTGGGATGATTGGGCACAGAAAACCATTCCTGTTCCTATGGTAGTTGGTCATGAATATGCGGGTGAAGTCGTTGGTATTGGTCAAGAAGTAAAAGGCTTTTCCTTAGGCGATCGTGTTTCTGGAGAAGGTCATATTACTTGTGGTCACTGCAGAAACTGTCGTGGTGGTCGTACTCACTTATGTCGCAATACCGTTGGGGTTGGCGTAGACCGCGAAGGTTCATTTGCCGAATACTTAGTGATACCAGCTTATAATGCTTTCAAATTACCTGATGAAATTTCTGATGATTTAGCAGCGATATTTGACCCTTTTGGTAATGCTGTTCATACCGCATTATCTTTTGATTTAGTCGGTGAAGATGTTCTTATAACTGGAGCCGGTCCTATTGGGATAATGGCTGCTGCAGTGGCCAAGCATGTTGGTGCGCGCCACGTAGTTATTACTGACATTAATGAATATCGCTTGGATTTAGCCCGAAAAATGGGTGCTACTCGTGCGGTAAATGTGAGTAAAGAAAACTTAACCGATGTTATGGCTGACTTAGGCATGACAGAAGGCTTTGACGTTGGTATGGAAATGTCAGGTGTACCGATGGCTTTCACTTCAATGTTGGAGAATATGAACAACGGCGGAAAAATTGCCATGTTAGGTATTCCAGGTAAAGACATGGCAATTGATTGGAGCCAAATTATCTTCAAAGGTTTAACCATTAAAGGCATTTATGGCCGTGAGATGTTTGAAACTTGGTATAAAATGGCAAGTTTAATTCAGTCAGGCTTAGATTTGTCACCCATTATTACTCATCATTTTAATATTGATGACTTTCAACAAGGATTTGACATTATGCGTTCGGGTCAATCTGGGAAAGTTATTTTAAGCTGGGATAACTAGATTTTTCGTTTACTCTCAATGATGTTATAACAAGCTTTGAACATAACAAACAAAAAGCCAGTCCACTCGAACTGGCTTTTTTAATACTAACTCCTTAAAAATTTTAAGGATGAAATACACCATCAATTCGTTATAATGCACTTTCTAAAATATCTTTATCTCTTAAAAGGCAATATTGTGACAACTCCCGGCAATTTATTTATTCTTTCCGCGCCAAGTGGAGCAGGAAAATCAAGCTTGATCAAAGCATTGTTATCTCAAGAATCAACCCGTTCTATGGAGGTTTCGGTTTCACATACCACAAGAGATCCACGCCAAGGTGAAAATAATGGCGAACATTATCACTTCATTAGCGTAGACAAATTTAAAGAACAGATCGCAAAAAATGAATTTTATGAATACGCTGAGGTTTTTGGTAACTACTACGGCACCTCAGAAACAGCTATAGATTTACAACTTGCACAGGGAATTGATGTTTTTCTTGATATTGACTGGCAAGGTGCACAACAAGTTCGAATGAAAAAACCAGAAGTAACCACTATTTTTATCAGCCCTCCTTCAAAAGCAGAACTGGAAAGCCGCCTCAGAAAACGAGGACAAGACAGCGAAGAAATCATTGAATCTCGTATGGCACAAGCAAAAGCAGAATGCTCACACTACAATGAGTTTGATTACATTATTGTTAATGACAACTTTGACCAAGCATTAACTGAATTAACCACCATCGTAAATAATCAACGCTTAAAGCTTAGCCAACAAGAAATGTATCACCAAAAAATGTTTAATGATCTACTACGCTAGCAACCAGCAGCGCTTGTAAATCGAAAAATAGAAAGCCGCAGCTCCGCGGCTTTTATTATCCAAAACACTATTTTTACATTCATAATTATTCACATTTTTGATCCATTCCTGCATTATTACTAAATCTTTACAGAGTGAAACCACCCAAGACAAATTGCACATAAATACAATTTGCTCTATGCTATTTATTAGTGGTCATTGTGGTTTTAGAGGTCATTTTTGAAAGTATTATCTGTTTGTTTCTGGCTAGCTACATTAGTCTTTACGCTGCCTCTAAATGCACAAAAGATAGAGCAGCTCACCGATGATGAATTTAATATTCTCAGAAGTGATGTACTTAAAGTACGTTCAACCTCTCCCGATAGAGCAATTCCTTATGTCACTGAAGTACTTTCTAAATATAAGGAAGCTTTAAATACCAGACAAACACTACGCTTAACTTACGCTAAGGCCTTATTTCAAATAGAAACAGATATGTTTGAAACGGCATACGACACTTTAGTTCAATGTAAAAATTTGGTCGATAAATTAGAAGAACCCTATCTAAATTATTATTATTATAGCTATATGGGTAGAAATTTTACTGGCTTAGAAATGTACGAGCTAGGTTTAGAAAATTATTTGCAAAGCTATCAACTAGCACAAACTTTGAAAAACATTAATTTAGCAGGTCAAGCTGAGAACAATATTGGTCATGTTTTATTAAAGTTGCACCGTTTAGAAGATGCAAAAAACTATTTTGAAAGGTTTTATAAGTATGGTGTTAAAAATAATATAAAAAGCTATATGGCTACAGGATTAAATAACATCGGCGAAGTTTATTTTGAGCAAGGAAAAATAAGCCTAGCACTCGAAAAATTCACTCAGTCATTAGTTATCAGAACACAAAATAACTACACATTAAATGCTTCATGGTCTCATCATAATTTGGGAAAAGTTTATCTACAAAAAAATCAATTAGCCCTAGCCAGTAAACATCTACAACAAGCAATCAGTATTAGAGAAAAATATGGCAGTATTATGGAATCTCTACTTTCTAAAATAATATTGGCAAAAGTATATTTAGCACAGGGGAATACAAAAAGTGCTCTTGATTTACTCTCCTTTGTTGTTCACCAAGCCAGTAAAAATAATAATTATACAGCTTATACACAAGCTTATGCTGTACTAAAAAATCACTATAAAAAAATAGGTGATTTAGCTAAAGCAATGGATGCTTCAGAACATTTCACTACGAGTAAATTAGAATTAACTGAACGAAAATCCAATTTAGGACTAAGTCACTACATTGCTATTTCTGAGCTAGCCCTTAAAAAAGTAGACATTATTGAATTACAAAAAAAGAATGCTTTGGCGGCAGAACGTGTTCAATGGCAACAAAATAAAATAACTCTTATTTTATTTTCCGTTATTCTTATATCTTTAATAATCCTTTTATTTTTCATAAAAATCAACAATAAGAACAAACAATTAAAACAGAGTATTAAAGACTTATATGCTACACAAAAAGCGTTAGTTGAAGCTGATAAAATGTCAGCGATGACAACGTTAGTTTCAGGAATGGCACATCAACTCAATACACCACTCGGTATAATTATTACCGCCAACTCTATTATTAAAGAAAAAGTCCAAAAACTCGAAAATAACCTCATTAACAAAACACTTGATGTACATGAATTTAAGACTTTTATTGATGAAGCCAAACAGACTATAACCCTATCAGAAAACAATAGTGACAAAGCAGCAAAACTCGTACATCGCTTTAAAATGATATCAACTGGACTCGAAGGCGCAAAATTAACATCTTTTATGCTTAAGTCATTCATGCATAAAAAACTAACCTTATTAGCAAACGTATACCAACGAAAATTTGTCTTTGAAATTGAAGGGAATGATATTGAGCTTGTTAATTATCCTGATGTTTTATTTGAAGTCTTAGAGCAATTAGTAAAAAACACCTTCGATCATAAAAAAGAAAGCACTGACATAGTAGAGTCACAAATTTCAATTAACGTTTCAAGTCAGGGAGTTGATGTCATTTATATCGATAATGGCCCCGGTATTGATGAGCAACTAAGAGAAAAAATATTCAATCCTTTTTTTACCACTAAAGGCATGCAAAAAAGTTTAGGCTTAGGATTAAACATAGCTTACAACGCCGTAATCCATTTAATGCAAGGTAAGCTGAGTTGTGAACATTCAGTAGAGGGAGCAAAATTTATGATCAGTTTACCTATCGTTATTGTGAATGATCCAAACGAATAGAATATTTCGTACAATAATTTCTCAGTATTGAAAGATCTATACCTTGCTTAATCCCTTGTAGGCCAGTAAACTACGGCACTATTTTAAAAATTTTAAGTTGGAGTGATCAGATGGCTCGCGTTACAGTTGAAGGTGCGGTAGAAAAAGTAGGTAATCGTTTTGATTTGGTGTTAATCGCATCTCGTCGTGCTCGTCAAATTGCCACTGGTGGTAAAGAACCTTTGGTTGATCATGAAAATGATAAACCAACCGTAATCGCTTTACGTGAAATTGAAGCTGGTTTGATTACAACTGAAGTAATGAACGTTAGTGATCGTCATGCACAAGTTCAGCAAGATACAGCAGAACTTGCAGCTGTAGCAGCTATTGTTGGCGGCGCTCAACCACAGTTATAAATTATTTAGTCGCCTTTAGCGATTAGATACATCAAACGCGTAATCATTCCTATAATGATCACGCGTTTTTTATTGTCAGTAATTAACGAATAACGTATTCTGTTAATATCACTAAAAACACAGACTGACGGTAATAATTCCGCTCAGCCTAATCATCAAGGATGTCATGCGTGTACCTTTTTGAACCATTAAAAGAACTTGTTTCAAGCTATCTTTCTAAAGTACAAATTGACTTATTAAAGCAAGCATACCTCGTGGCGCGTGAAGCCCATGAAGGGCAAATGCGCTCAAGTGGTGAACCTTATATCACTCATCCCGTAGCTGTTGCTTTAAATTTAGCCCGAATGAACCTTGACCATGAAACATTGATGGCGGCATTACTGCACGATGTTATCGAGGATACTCCCGTTACTAAAGACGAATTAGCGGAATTATTTGGCTTTACCGTCGCAGAATTAGTTGAAGGGGTCAGTAAACTTGATAAATTAAAGTTTGATAATAAAGAAGAAATGCAAGCGGAAAACTTCCGTAAAATGATCCTTGCTATGGTGCAAGACATTCGCGTTATTCTGATTAAACTTGCCGATCGAACGCACAATATGCGCACACTTGGATCTTTAAGACCTGACAAGCGAAGACGTATTGCTCGTGAGACACTCGAAATTTATGCACCTATTGCCAACCGCTTAGGTATTCACGATACAAAAAATGAATTAGAAGTTTTAGGTTTTGAAGCGCTTTACCCAATGCGTTCACGTGCGCTTAAATCAGCGGTAAAACAAGCGCGTGGTAATCGCAAAGAAATTGTTAATAACATTCAAGAAGAGATTGCCGCACGACTCGCAGAATCAGGTATAAAAGCTGAAATTCTTGGCCGAGAAAAACACCTTTATTCAATTTATCGAAAAATGTTGAATAAAGAATTGATGTTTAATGAAGTCATGGACATTTACGCTTTTCGCGTCATTGTTGAAAACAAAATTGACAATTGTTACCGAGCTCTTGGCGCTGTTCATAACTTATTCAAACCTATTGAAAGTCGTTTTAAAGATTATATAGCAATCCCCAAAACCAATGGTTATCAATCACTTCATACCTCACTCATAGGTCCGCACGGTATTCCTGTAGAGATTCAAATTCGCACTCAAGATATGGACCAAATGGCAGACAAAGGTGTTGCTGCTCATTGGTTATATAAGCAAGACGGAGACGAAAGTGGCACAACGGCACAAATGAAAGCCCGTCGTTGGATGCAAAGCTTATTGGAATTGCAGCAAAGTGCAGGTAGTTCATTTGAGTTTATTGAAAATGTGAAGTCAGACTTATTTCCTGAAGAAATTTACGTATTCACGCCAGACGGACGTATTATTGAATTGCCGATGGGTGCTACCGCTGTTGATTTCGCATACGCTGTTCACACTGATGTTGGTAATTCATGTGTTGGCGTAAAAGTCGATCGTAAACCTTACCCACTAAGCAGAGCCATTGACTCAGGCCAAACTATTGAAGTAGTAACCTCTTCTGCTGCTCGCCCTAATGCCACCTGGCTTAATTTTGTGGTTACCTCTAAAGCACGATTACAAATTCGTACTTACTTACGTTCACAAGAGCAAACTGAATCTTACAGCTTAGGACGACGTTTATTAGGTCATGCACTGGGAAAATTGGATATTGAAGATATTGATCCAGAAAAAATCGATCAAGTTGTCAAAGAAACGGGTAACAAGAACCTTGATGAACTTTTTGTTAATATCGGTTTAGGTAATGCGCTAAGTATTGGTATCGCAAGACGATTAACCGATGAATTCACCATAGATAGTCACGAAGATGATTTAACTGATCCTAACAGTAAAACCAAAATGCCGATTAAAGGCAGTGAAGGTATGTTGGTCAGTTACGGTAAATGCTGCCGCCCTATTCCTGGGGACGTTATTCTTGCCTACCTAAGTCCTGGTAAAGGTTTAATGGTGCATCAACAAGGCTGCAGAAACATTAAAGGCCATGAGCAAGGCGGTTTATTTCCGGTGAAATGGGATAGTGATATCGACCGAGATTTTATTGCCAAGTTACGCATAGAAATTATTAACCATCAAGGCGCATTAGCGGCATTAACGAATGTGGTCGCAAAATGTGATTCAAACGTACATACACTTAATTCAGGCGAGAAAGACTCTGGTTTGTATGCAATTGACATGGAAATAACCTGTCGTAACAGAGTACACTTAGCCGATATTATTCGAAAAATAAAAGTCATGATTGATGTGCAACGCGTAGTGCGTAACAAGTAGTCAATCATGTTTAACAAAATACAATGTAGGAAATATTATGAAAACAATTATCAGTACAGATAACGCACCCAGCGCAATCGGTACTTACAGCCAAGCAGTAAAAGTAAATAATACCGTTTATCTTTCAGGCCAAATTCCACTTATTCCAGAAACAATGACAGTGATTTCTGATGATTTTACTGAACAAACTCATCAAGTATTCAAAAACTTAGTTGCCGTATGTGAAGCAGCTGGTGGCAATATTAACGACATGGTAAAAGTAAATATTTTCATGATGGATTTAGCAAATTTCGCAACAGTAAACGAAGTAATGAGTCAGTATTTTGTACAACCTTACCCTGCTCGTGCAGCAGTTCAAGTTTCTCGTTTACCAAAAGACGTATTGATAGAAATTGACGGCGTGATGGAATTACCTAACGTAGGTTAATTTCAGTAATAAGCTGTAAAGTATATTGCCTCTAAAATTTAGCTGTTACACATAACAGTTAAATTTTAGAGGAAGCCGTCAACGAATGAAGTTATGCACTTATATTTTATAAGTAATTAACTGAAGTAGGCAGACAATGCCGTATAAAGTTTAAGTGCGAAGAATATGACACCTGAAAGATTAGAAAGAATAAACATGATGCTCGATCACCGCCAGCCAGATTTAACAGTTTGTATGGAAGGTGTACATAAATCACATAACCTAGCGGCAGTTGTTCGCACAGCTGATGCCATTGGCGTAAGTGATGTACATGCCATATGGAAAAGTGATGAAATGGAAGTACGTGGTGGTAGCGCTGCAGGTAGTCAAAACTGGATTGACGTTCATAATTACAGTAAAACGAAAGATGCTATTGATGCTTTAAAAAAGCAAGGCATGCAGGTTTTAGTCACTAACCTTTCTGAAAGCGCAGTCGACTTTCGTGAGATTGATTACACAAAACCAACGGCTATTATTTTAGGCCAAGAAAAATTCGGCGCTTCAGATATTGCGCTTGAAATGGCAGATCAAGATATTATGATCCCCATGGTTGGCATGGTGCAATCGTTAAATGTTTCTGTCGCTTGCTCGGTTGTATTATATGAAGCACAGCGTCAACGACAATTAGCAGGAATGTATGATAAACCTAGTATTGATGAGAACCGTCGTCAGCGTTTCTTGTTCGAAGGTGGACATCCCATTTTTGCCGAAGCATGTAAACGTAAAGGTTTACCTTATCCGACGATTGATGAAGAAGGGCAAATTATTGCCTCTGAACAATGGTGGGAGCAGATGCAAATGACCCAAGCCGCTTGGAAAGCATTAGACAACTAACCTCGCTTACTGAATTTTTATACGCTTGTAGTTTGGGTAAATAATAAAAAGGATTAAAGCTCAGTGTCGAAAGGGCTAGCAAAACTTGCACAAATATCCATCACCAGCTTAAAAGGTGTTGGCCCTAGCATGGCTGATAAATTAGCTAAAATTGGCTTGATATCACTGCAAGATTTACTTTTTCACTTACCTAATCGTTATGAAGACCGTACACGCATAACTTCTATACGTGACTGCTTCCCTGGTGTTTTCACGAATATTATTGGCGAAATAACCGATAGCCAAATAATCAGTGGTAAACGACGCATGCTACTTGTTACTGTTCAAGATGGTTCAGGTACCGTAAATTTACGATTTTTCCGTTTTACCGCTTCACAAAAAAACAATTTAGCGCTCGGGGTAAATATTCGCTGTTATGGTGAAATTAAGCGAGGTGCTCGTGGTTTTGAAATAATCCACCCTGAATATAAACCACTTGATGAAGATCAGCCTTTAACCCCAGTCGAAGAAACATTAACACCTGTTTATCCAACTACAGATGGCTTGCGACAAATAAAATTACGTAATTTAACAGAACAAGCGTTAATTAGATTACAACGTGGTCAAGTTGAAGAGTTATTGCCTGATGAGTTTAATTTACAAAACTACTCTTTAGAAGAAGCCTTAGCGCTTATTCATAGACCTCCGCCTGATACATCTGTGATCCAATTAGAAGAGGGCAAACACCCTGCACAGCTACGCCTAATAAAAGAAGAATTACTTGCACATAATTTAAGTATGCTGAAATTACGCCAAGCCAGCGATGTGCACAAATCTGTATCCTTACCTGCCAAAGAAAAAATTAGTGGTAAGTTTTTAGCATCATTACCTTTTTCTCCCACCAATGCACAAGCCAGAGTCGTTGAAGAAATTCGTAAAGACTTAACTCAAGCTCAACCCATGATGCGCTTAGTTCAAGGTGACGTAGGTTCAGGAAAAACCTTAGTAGCGGCACTTGCAGCTATTACCGCGATCAGTGAAGGCTATCAAGTTGCTTTAATGGCGCCAACAGAAATTTTAGCAGAGCAACATGCCATTAATTTTCAAAATTGGTTTGAGCCACTAGATATTAGCGTGGGTTGGTTAGCAGGGAAAACCAAAGCAAAAGCTAGACGCCACGCTTTAGAGCATATAGAAAATGGCAACATGCAAATGATAGTAGGCACACATGCGCTGTTTCAAGATAAAGTTAATTTTCACAAATTAGCACTTATCATCATTGATGAACAACATCGCTTTGGCGTTCATCAACGTTTGTCATTAAGAGAAAAAGGCGCCTTCGACGGTAATTATCCGCATCAACTGATCATGACTGCAACACCTATTCCTCGTACTTTAGCAATGACCGCTTATGCTGATCTGGATACTTCAGTTATTGACGAACTTCCCCCAGGAAGAACACCAATAAATACCGTTGCATTACCCGACACGCGCCGTGATGACGTGGTAGAACGTATTAGAAAGGGCTGCGTACAAGACAAACGACAAGCCTATTGGGTATGTACGTTAATTGAAGAATCGGAAGTATTACAATGCCAAGCAGCTGAAGATACCGCTGTTTATTTACAAGAACAATTATCTGAATTGAAAGTTGGTTTAGTTCATGGTCGAATGAAAGCGGCTGAAAAGCAATCCGTGATGAAATCATTCAAAGACGGTGGTTTAGATTTACTTGTCGCTACGACGGTTATTGAAGTCGGTGTTGATGTACCCAATTCAAGTTTAATGGTTATTGAAAACCCTGAGCGATTAGGCTTAGCACAACTTCATCAGCTACGCGGTCGCGTAGGTCGAGGCACAGTCGCCTCACATTGTGTATTAATGTATAAAAGCCCGCTATCTAAAACGGCAATCAAACGTTTAGCGGTATTACGTGAAAGTAATGATGGATTTGTTATCGCGCAAAAGGATCTAGAAATACGAGGTCCCGGAGAGTTATTAGGTACCAAACAAACGGGGCTTGCTGATTTGAAAATAGCCGATTTATTAAGAGATGCGCACTTAATTCCAGAAGTGCAGCAACACGCTTACCTTATTTGGAAAAAGCATCCACAAAGTGCACAAGCTATTATTCAACGTTGGATGGGAGAGCGTGAACACTTCTCGAATGCTTAACTTCATTTTTATTAAAGATAAGCATTCGATAATATTAAAGTAGATGTATTATTTTCTTATTATTATCAAAAGACATAGCCCCAATAAAAAACCAAAACTTATTGTTCCTCCTCCACTTGAGCTTTGTACTTTGTCAGGAGTAGGTGCAGGAGTCGGTACAACCACTACAACGACAGGTGTTACGTTTACTGTAACGTTACTTGTGGTTTTAATACTAACGCCTGTACTGTCAGTGACAATTAACTCAACACTATAGCTTCCTGCCTCAGCATACGTGTGAACGGGGTTTTGCACAGTATTGTTATTATTATCTCCAAAACTCCAAGCGTAAGTGTATTGTTGATCCCCTCCAGCTACCGTTGAGGTAAAGTTTACAACTAATTCGTCAACTGAATGAGAGAAGGACGCTGTTAAATTAGAAGGCTCGCTAGAACTTGAAAGCGTTACTGTCGCAGACGTACTATCAGAACTTTGTAAATCTACCCTCATGCTAAAATCAAGTTTTGGCAAAATCAATCCAGATTCAGGTTGCTCTGGTGCAGAATAATCATCCGCATCACTAAATAAGCTTGACGCTACACTGTGATCATCTTCCCTAAATACATTTTGATCATATAAACTAAAAGCGGCATCGTGTATTTGAGAATACGAACTACGTATGCTTCCATCTGATGATTTGACAAGGTTTTGATCTGCATCGACAACACCTATAAATAACTCGCCCGCATGCTCATCCACTTTATTGTCAAAAATATTATCGTTACGATACCAAACTAAAACGCCAGCATCATAACCAGCATTACTCAAATGGCTATCAACACTAGTATGACTGCGTAACTGTATGTAGTAGTTATGAGATAAACCATCAATGCTATTAGATAAACGGCTAAAACCATCGAGTGTTGCCTGATTTGCAGTTTCACCATCAATCGTAGTGATATCGTTTACACCATTAGTTACTTTTATTTCGTCTGTTACAAAACCATATCCGCCAACTGCTTGGTCAGTAATATAGTTCATTTTAATAATGACTCTTTGACCAGCGAAGCTAGAAAGGTCAAATGTTAAATCAACCCACTTTAAGTCACCTTCTGCACCTAATATATCAACAGAATTACCACTGACATATTCTCCTATGCTAGGAAAATAAGGGTTATTATTTTTAGTATGGTTTCCTTTTATCACCGTATTGTTTGCCAGCACTTGCACGTAATCGTAATCTTCCTCAATTTCCCAACGCGCTTTCATTGAGAGTGTAGAGGCACCCGCTGGTAAGTCGACAGTAAATGACAGGCTGTTTTCCAACATATCGCCTTTATTAGAATAAAACTGATATTCGCCAGCATAAGCAGCAGGGAAATCTAATTGTAATGGAGGTAAATTCACTTTAATTTGGTTAACCGCAGTATGGTCAACCGTACTCACTAAAGAAATATTTTCATTGCTCAACGTGCTGAAATCGATTTCATATTGGTTAATCCAATTACCTTGATAGCGTTCTTGTAAATAATCTCTCGCTAAAGGGCTAAAAGCAGATGGACGAGTACCTGCCGGGATACCTAACCATGAACCTGAAGCCATTACTGACCATTCAGATACAGGTGCACCGATATCACTACTATCAATATCGTATTCGTCGAGTAAACCTAAATCATGACCAAATTCATGAACAACTACACCGGGAGCTGCATCGATAGGGTTAATGGTATAACCAAACGCTTTAATATCTGATCCAGGAATAGTTACCGCCTGAGTACCCGCGTCATTAAAAACAAAACTACGATGTGACCAGATAGCATCTTCTGCTAAATTTCCACCACCCGCTTCCTCACCAATACTGGAATGAAAAAGCATAATATGATCAATAATGCCATCTGGTTCATTAACATTGCCGTCGCCATCAAAATCAAACAAATCTGTTTTATCGTACTCGGTTAAATTTAAACCATTAGCAACAAGTAGTGTCACAGCCTCAATAACAAGTTCATTAACATTCTTATCGCTCTCTGTTTCTTCGTCATTTCCCCCGTAATAGCTCGCATCATTGGCCGCAGTTACCCAATCATTAACTTGCCCTGCAAAAAAGAATTGCTGTCCCGACTCGTGTTGATAATATTGAAAAGCAGATTCTATATTCTGTCCAGATGGCCCCTCAAATCCAGTAGAAGAAAATAAAAGCTCATTATAATGTTCTAATGGATAACTCGGATAATACATCCCCGTATCACTTGGCTCTATACCATTATCATCATGTTTAAGGTCATTGAAATCGACTAATATGGCTAAAACATTAACCCTCGTTTCTACTTGAGCAGCAGGCATTTTTTGTAATAAGGAATGTGCCACTTGAGTTTTTTTCAACTCGTTTTTAAAACTCATATTTTCACGAAATTCACGACTACTGAAACGTTCAGTAGCTGACACTTTTTTGGCTAAAACAGAAGGTAAGGACTGAGGCTCAAATGATTTTTTAGCTAGATAACTTGTGAGTGCTCGTTGCTTTTGTTCATTGGTGGCGTCGATCGACAACTCACCTCTTTTTTCTAACCAATAGAGGATCCGTTCTTTATTGATTACACCTGCATCTGTTGGTGAACTTTTAGAAAGCTTTTTAAATTCATCAATACTTTCTGCTTGTAACAATAAGCTGCAGCTCAAAACCAACAAACTTATTAAACATATTATCTTCATGTGTTTTCCTACGTGTGAATGCTTACTTTTTACAATTTTTAAATGCCGCATTTTTCTTACGGATATAGGTTTTTACTGCTTGATGTATTTCTTCATCTGATAATGAGGCGTCAATTTTACCGTTGGCAATTAACATCTCTTTTAATTTCTGAGTGCTTTTAAGTGGCAGAGTCGATGATTTTTGGCAAATTATTTTATTTTTGACAATTTTCTCATCCACATTTTTAGTGCTTAATTGCTCAGAAGTTTGCTGACATCCTTGTAATAAAAGAATTACGCCAAATAAATAAAATTTCATAATATTGCCATCTGTTAAAATATTGTTAACTATAATACAGCATATTAATTAACGGATAAAGTTGAGATGTCACATAAACAGCCGGGTATTGAAAACAATAGAACACTGCGCGTTGGATAAAAAATATCATCACTTGATTTCAAGTGTTAATAATTCTCAAAAAATACGGTAAACTGTTAGTAATTTTAGTGATAAGTGAATGTTAGATGCCAGCTCAACAAGATAATCATCAAGAAAATGAGTCAAACGCTTCAAGTGATACCACTACGCATTTTGGCTACCAAACCGTAGAAAAAAACGAAAAAGAGTCGAAAGTTGCCAGTGTATTTCATTCTGTCGCTGCACAATATGATGTGATGAATGATTTAATGTCTTTTGGCATTCATCGTTTGTGGAAACGATTCACTATTGACGCAAGTGGTGTACGTCCAGGTAATAAAGTACTTGATTTAGCAGGCGGAACCGGTGATTTAACCGCAAAATTTTCTCAACTTGTTGGCCGTGAAGGTAAAGTGATTCTTGCTGATATTAACAGTTCAATGCTTAATGTTGGCCGAGATAAATTACGTGATAAAGGTTTAGTACAAAATATTGAATACGTACAAGCCAATGCTCAATATTTACCTTTCGAAGATAATACCTTTGATATTGTCACTATCGCTTTTGGCTTGCGTAATGTTACTGATAAAGACATGGCTCTTCGCTCTATCTACCGCGTGTTAAAACCAGGTGGTCGTTTATTGGTGTTAGAATTTTCAAAGCCAGAGCACGAGATTGTCAGCAAAGCTTATGACTTCTACTCATTTAACATACTTCCAAAAATGGGTGAGTTAGTAGCTAAAGATGGCGATAGCTATCAATATTTAGCTGAATCAATTCGCATGCACCCTGATCAAGATACCTTAAAAGACATGATGGACACGGCTGGATTTGAGCAAACAAGTTTCAAAAATTTAACCGGTGGCGTCGTTGCTTTACATAAAGGTTATAAATTTTAATCGTGACAAAAATCAGCTCACAGTTAATGTTCCAACAAACGTTATGTTCAACAGTAGAGTTTGCTGTTAATCAAGCGTTGGCGCTTAATATAAATGGCAGTCATGTTTTAAGTGTTTTAGAACAAAAAACATTAACCATTTTATTAACTGAACTAGGTTTTCCACTCAGTTTTTCAATTAATGAAAATAAAGTTTTAGTAACCAGTTTAACTGAACGCAGCGATTGCACGATTAAGACCAGTGTAAAAACGTTACTCGAACTAAAAAAAGAACAACAGATTACCGAACTGATTAAACAAGAAAAACTCGATGTCCAAGGGGACATAAAAGTGGCTCAGTTGTTTGCAAATATTGCTGAGTCATTAGAAATTGACTGGCAAAGTGAAATAGCTAAACACATTGGCGATATCCCAACGTATAAATTATCTCAATTCGGTAAAAGTTTGGCCCGAAAATTTAATTTTGCTAGCCAACAAATACAAGCCGACGCTACTGAATGGTTAGTGCATGAAAAGCGTTTAGTCGTTACTTCAAGTCAACTACATGACTTTAATCGACAAGTCTCCGATATCAATCAACAAACAGATATTATAGCTGAACGTATTCAACGACTTGCTGACAAAGCCAGTATATCTACTTCAACCTAATTCCCAAGGAACATTGTGAGCAGTTTTAGACTTTATCGGATTATTAAAACATTTCTTCAATATGGTCTTGATGAGCTGATCCCAAGCCACTTGCTACCTTGGTACGCGAAACTTATTCGATTTAGTTTATTCTGGTTACGTAATAAACATAAAGACAAAACCTCTGCTGCACGCCTTCGATTAGCGATAGAGTCTTTAGGCCCAGTGTTTGTAAAGTTTGGGCAAATGCTTTCAACCCGACGAGATCTTCTCCCTGATGACTTCGCTAGCGAACTTGCATTACTGCAAGATCAAGTTCGAGCTTTTGACGGAGTGTTAGCCAAAGAAATTATTGTAAAGGCCATCGGGGAAGAAATATTTAATGAAAATTTTACCGACTTTGATACTCAACCATTAGCTTCAGCGTCAATTGCACAGGTACATACTGCCACGTTATTACAAAACGGACAGTCTCACGAAGTTGTACTTAAGGTTTTACGCCCAAACATTACTGACATCATTTTAGCTGACGTAAAAGTCATGTCACTTTTCGCTGACATTGTTTCTAAACTATTACCTGACGGTAAACGATTACGCCCGAAAGAAGTCGTGAATGAATACCGTAAAACCATTATTGACGAGCTTGACCTAAACCGCGAAGCAGCAAATGCAACCTTGTTAAAACACAATTTTTCACAAGGTAATACTAGCGACAACGTACTATTCGTACCTGAAATATACAGTGAATTCAGCCATGAAAACGTCATGGTTATGGAACGTATTTATGGTATTGGTGTAGGCGAAATAGAAACACTTCAACAGCTTAACGTTGATATGAAATCACTTGCTGAACGCGGCGTAGAAGTATTTTTTACGCAAGTATTTCGTGACAGTTTTTTTCATGCTGATATGCATCCTGGCAATGTTTTTGTTGATGCAACTAACCCTGCAGATCCAACATGGATAGCCATCGACTTTGGCATTTGTGGCACATTAAACCGTGAGGACAAACGTTATTTAGCTGAAAATTTTGTTGCCTTTTTTAATAGAGATTATCGTAAAGTTGCTGAGCTTCATGTCGATTCTGGTTGGGTGCCAATAGATACCAGTGTTGATGAATTTGAATTTGCGATTCGTACCGTATGTGAGCCAATATTTAATAAACCTTTGGCTGAAATATCTTTTGGCCAAGTATTGGTGAGTTTATTTAACACCGCTCGACGCTTCAATATGGAAGTGCAACCTCAATTGGTTTTATTACAAAAAACCTTGCTTTATATTGAGGGTTTAGGCCGTCAACTTTACCCTCAGCTTGATTTATGGCAAACCGCCAAACCTTACTTAGAAAATTGGGTAAAAGAACAAATGGGCGTAAAAGCTGTATTCAAAAAGATAAAAGATAATCTTCCTTTTTGGAATGAAAAATTGCCTGAAATGCCTGACCTTGTTTATGACTATTTAAAGTTAGGAAAAGAGTCTCAGCAACAGCAAGTTTTGTTATTGAAAGATATTCGACAACAAAATCAAAAAAATACTCAGAAAATCGTTTATAGTATTCTAGTGGGGTCCATAACAATTTGTTTAGCGATAATATTAAGCTAATAAATTAATGACGATTAAACGTGGTAAAAAATATTATGACCGAGTCAGGGAAACATATTTTAATTGTTGATGATGAAGCGCTTATTGCATCACTATATCAAGAGTTTTTAAAAGATTATGGTTTTGATTCAGCAACTTGCGGAGATGGCGTTTCTGCGTTAAAAACCTTCGAACAAACAGACAGACCCTTTGATTTGGTTATTACAGATCAAGCAATGCCCAACATGACTGGCACTGAACTTAGTATTGCCCTTTTAGCTCAAGTACCTACTTTACCCATTATACTGTTAACGGGTGCCAGCGAAGTGATTCACGCGGAATCAACCAATAAAATAGGCATTCGGCACATTTTACAAAAACCTATTAGCTTGCTCACCCTGAAAGAAATCATCGACACCTGCTTAGACTCTTCAATTGGAAGTCACTAACTTTTTTTGTTTTTCAACATTTCGCGCATGCTAGCGACACCCATTTTGGCCGTTTTTTCTTTATGTTCTTGGCTTTTTTTCGTTTCACTTAATTCCCAGCTTAAATCGTCTTGCGGTAGCTCATGCAAAAATCGACTAGCTTCGGTACGAGAAACTTCACCGTATTGTCGACGTTCTTTCGCATAAGTAAATATTAATTCACGTTGTGCACGGGTAATACCTACATAAGCTAAACGACGCTCTTCTTCAACATTACCTTCGTCCATACTTGTTTGATGCGGCAGTAAACCTTCTTCCATACCAATCAAAAATACGTAAGGGAACTCTAACCCTTTAGATGCATGCAACGTCATCAATTGAACTTGATCAGCATCATCTTCATCTTCGCCGCGCTCCATCATGTCACGAAGAGTTAAGCGGGTGACTATGGCAGGTAATAACATAGGATCTTCTTCGTCGTCTCCTTCAAGCATATTTGTTACCCAGCTAAAAAGCTGAGTAACGTTCTTCATACGCATTTCTGCGGCTTTTGGGCTGGGTGAAGTGTCATACAACCAATCTTCATAGTTTATTTCACGAATCATCGCTCTGAGCACTGCAGGGGTATCGCCACGTTCAGCATGATCACCCGTTTCGACTAACCAACGAGTAAATCGTTGAACATGCACTAAACCCCTTCCCGTTAAATGCTGCTCAAGGCCTAATTCAAAACTGGCAGCAAACATACTTATTTGACGCATATTGGCATAATTGCCTAACTTTTCTAAAGTGGTAGGCCCAATTTCTCTGCGCGGAACATTCACTATTCTTAAAAAAGCATTGTCATCGTCAGGGTTCACAAGAACACGTAAAAACGCCATCATGTCTTTAATTTCACTGCGAGAGAAAAACGAAGTTCCCCCACTAATTTTATAAGGAATACGGTTAAGCATTAAGGCTTTTTCTAGTAACCTAGACTGGTGGTTGCCACGATATAAAATCGCATAATTTTTGAATTTGCTTTTATTTAAGAACTTGTGACCAATCAATTCACCAACAACACGTTCAATTTCATGCTCTTCATTTTTGGCTTGTATTACTCTTAATTCAACGCCATATGCCAGTTCACTAAATAACGCTTTATCGTAAACATGAGGGTTATTAGCAATTAACGTATTAGCACATTTCAGAATACGACCACTTGAACGGTAATTTTGCTCTAATTTTATAAGCTTTAATTGAGGAAAATCTTGCCCAAGCAATACTAAGTTTTGTGGTTTTGCACCACGCCAAGAATAAATAGATTGATCGTCGTCACCTACTACGGTTAAGAGTCCTTTTTCTCCTGCTATTAACTTTACTAGTTCATATTGGCTAGCATTGGTATCTTGGTATTCATCAACCAATAAATACTGAATTTTTTTCTGCCAGCGAGCTTTAACTTCAGGAAAGTTTTTTAACAATAAAGTAGGAATTAAGATCAAGTCATCAAAATCAAGCGCGTTATAAGCTTTCATGTGTTTCTGATACAACTGATAAAACTCTGCATACATAGTTGTGTCAGCGTCGCTCGACAATTTTATCGCAGCATCTGGCAACAACAAATCGTTCTTCCAATTAGAAATCATGCTTTGTAATTTACTCAGTAAATCTTTATCGCCATCAAGTTCTTCATGTGTCAGTTCTTTTAATAAAGACAGCGTGTCTTGATCATCAAATAACGTAAAACCGGGCTTATAACCTAAGGTTTTAATTTCTTTACGAATAATATCAAGACCAAGCGAGTGAAAAGTAGAAACGGTTAAACCACGTGTTAATTTTTTGTCCATCATTTTAACGACACGTTCTTTCATTTCTCGTGCAGCTTTATTGGTGAACGTTACGGCTGCAATATTACGTGCTTTGTAATCACACTTTTCAATAAGATAAGCAATTTTTTTACAGATAACCCCTGTTTTACCACTACCTGCGCCTGCTAATACTAAGCAAGGGCCAGTAACATATTTTACAGCTTCATTTTGTCCGGGGTTAAGTTTCATAGTGATCAGTTTTTATATGATTAAATTTTCTGGGCGCTGATTTTACCTTGTTTGCCCGATATCGCATAGAGAATTAACCATTGGAAAAATCATTAAATGCATTACAATAAGTCAATTCGTGAACTCTGGACAAATATAATGTTTAACGCTAAAAAAATTGAAGAAATTGCAAAACAAGTAACTGATGCTATTCCACCTAAATTCAAAGATATAGCAAACGATATTGAAGAAAAAACCAAAGTTGTTTTACAACGTAAGTTGTCACAGCTTGACGTGGTTTCTCGTGAAGAGTTTGATGTGCAGACACAAGTCTTATTAAAAACCCGTGAAAAACTTGCCGAGTTAGAAAATAAGCTTGCAGAAATAGAAACTAAATTAGCTTAGGTTTAAGCCAACTTATTAAATAACAACTAAAATAGGTTGGTAGGTTTACCCTACTACTTTGCTCATAATTAAGAGCGGTTTTTCATTTAACCAAGCTCAATAAAGCCCTTAATCACAGACTGGTTGCCGCCTTTTTCAATTGCTTGGTGTAAAGCTTTGTCAGCTTCTTTTAAGAGGTGTTGTAATGATTCATCATCATTCATCATCGTTGTACCAATACTTACTGTAAATTGATGTTCTACTTTTTGGGCAATCGTAATATGCTTTTGTACCGCTAATCTTAAATACTCTATTCGTTTTTCAATAGATGCCTCATCTTGACCATTAATTAAAATGCCGAACTCACCTCCACCAAAACGAGACACTAAGTCTTTCTTAAAATGAAGAGAAAGTAATTTAGCGAGTTCAATGAGGACATTATCTCCCATTTCATGGCTAATGTTTTCATTTATCTCTTTGAAACTATCGATACGTATTATAGCTAATACATTTAAATATTTTGAAGTAGAAACCTTACTGTGAATATTTTCAGCTTGCTCAACAAAACTTCGTCGATTAAATAATGTTGTTAAATAGTCTTTACTTTCCGCTATTTTCACATCATCAAGATACTGAATTTTTTCAATGTTTTGCATGATACGACAATAAAACTCTTCTGGGCAGAAAGGCTTCCTCAGAAAGTCATCAGCGCCATTTTTTATAAAACGAGCAGATTGAAAGCCTCTATTTGCGCCAGAAATACCGATAATAATGAGTTCGTTTTTTAGATGATTTTTTCTAATGTTCTGTATCAATTCAATACCGTCCATACCTGGCATTTCTTGATCAGTGATCACCATTTTTATTTCTGGATGGTCATTTAACACTTTTAAAGCCCGTGCTCCATTATCGGCACTTAACACTTTAAAGTTTCTACGTTTTAATAATGAACAAATATTATTGCGAGCTGTTAAAGAGTCGTCAACCACTAATACAGTCACTTTAGCATTGGTAAGTTGATAATGTAGAACTCGAAGTAAGTAATGGTAAGCTTGAGAGTTTTCTTTCGTTATATAATCAATAACAGGTAAATTAAGAATTTTTTGACGGGTTTTATCGTCAACACGACCGGTCATCACTATGCTGGGGATTTTGTGTTGCAAAACATATGGAATAGCTTCTCCATCGTTTGCGTCAGGTAAACCATAATCTATCGTCGCAACAAAAAAATCTTGTTTTTTAGCCAGTATCGCACGTACCCCAGCTAATGTGCTGACAATCGTTACTTGATACCCTAATGAACGACCCATGCTTTCAATAACTTTAGCGATAGGAGCGCTATCTTCAATAACCAACAAGTGCTTTGACAAAATATATCCAAAATCTCAAACTTATTTTAATTAGAATACAATAAATATATTTTAATATCTATTACTCGTGAGGACATTGATTACCATAAAAATTAATGGCTAATCGTGTACCAAGCCAAGAAAAATATTAGCCCATAACAAATACTGCTTTTCATTAAAAGGTTAACTCAAGTTAGTTCACATCTTTTAGTTTCTCAATGTATTGCAACTTTTCAATATTTTGCATTACTCGACAATAAAACTCTTCAGGGCAAAAAGGTTTACGTAAAAAATCATCCGCACCATTTTTAATGAAACGTGCTGATTGAAAACTCTTTTCTGAACTTGCGACTGCAATAATGATTAATTCATTAATAGGGTGTTTAGCTCTGATTTTGTGTAATAGTTCTAATCCACTCATACCTGTTAAATCTTGTTCTGTAATTACTATTTTTATATCTGGTTGCTCTTCAAGTTTTTGCACTGCTTTTGTACCATCGGCAACATCATAAACAGTAAAGTTTCTTCGCTTGAGTAATTGGCAAATATGATTCCTTGATGCTAAGAAACTATCAACAACTAAAACACCTATTTTAGGGTTATTAAGTTGTCCATGAAGAATTCTTAATAAGTAATGATAGGCCTGTGCATTTTCTTTTGTGATGTAATCGATAATGGGCTGATTAAGTTATTTCTTATGTGTCGCGTCATCTATCCTGCCCGTCATAATAATACTTGGAATATTGTGCTGGAGAATGAAAGGAATGACTTCTCCATTGGGTGCATCAGGTAAGCCGTAATCAAGCGTCGCTAAGAAAAAGTTATGCTCCTTTGCGAGAAGTAATTTTACCACAGCAAAAGTGGGCGCGATTGTAACTGAGTACCCTAAAGATACCGCCATTTTTTCAATCACTAATGAAATTGGCTTACTGTCCTCTACAACGAGTAATCTTTTTGACATATAAAATCAATTCGCAATATTATAATTCGATGTTACATAACTATAGCTGAGAGTTTTGTTAAGTAAATTTATTATCAGTGAACAGCTGAATCTAAAAGAAACAACACTTTGTCGTTTGACACTTAGTTAGGAGTATTTTCAAGAATTTAACAAACAAGGTGTACTCGCTTATTTTTATCCTTCTCTATTTGAAAAACATTACCTCGATAAAAACACTGAGTTCTTCAACCCACTTAAACGTAAAAAGCCACTTTAATTAAAGTGGCTTCTGTATTTGATCTCTATATAGATATTAATATTTAAATATTATTTAATTCAAAAAATCTTGGTAGGCTTGATTATCAGTTTCTTCCTGCCACTCGTAACCTAAATCCTTTAAGTGATTAAAAAAGGCTAATTGATCATCATTGTTGACTTCAAACCCCGTAAGTACTTGTCCGAATGCTGCGCCATGGTTACGATAGTGAAATAATGTAATGTTCCAATGTTCACCTAAAGTATCTAAAAATTTTTCTAATGCTCCTGGGTATTCGGGAAATTGAAAACGAAAAATTCGCTCTTGTGTCGGAGATGAATTTTGTCCGCCGATCATATAACGAACATGTAACTTTGCGAGTTCATTATTAGTAAGATCAGTGGCTTGATAATCTTTTTCATCTAACACTGAGAGCAATTGCTCGCGATCTTTTTCGCCACCCGTTCGAACGCCAACAAAAATATTAGCATTTTTATGGCTACCGTCAGCTTTAGTTGCATAACGATAATTAAATTCTGTGATCACTCTTCCATCGAGGGCGTGACAGAACTTTCTGAAACTGCCTTTCTTTTCTGGAATAGTAACAGAAAGTACGGCTTCTTTTTGTTCACCAAGCTCACAGCGTTCTGAAATATAACGTAAGGTATGGAAGTTCATGTTAGCGCCAGATAAAATCGCAATTAACGACTCACCTCCAACACTGGTTTTACAATACTTTTGTAAACCTGCTAATGACAATGCGCCTGCAGGTTCTGAAATTACTCGAGTTTGTTCAAAAATGTCTTTAATCGATGTACAAATTTCATCGGTAGATACGGTGATCACATCATCGCAATAATGTTTGATTAAATTGAACGTATTTTTACCGATTCTTTTCACAGCAACACCGTCAGCAAAAAGGCCTACTTGCTCTAAGTCGACTGGTTCACCTGCTTCCATTGCTGCTTTTAAGCAAGCTGAATCTTCCGCTTCAACACCAATCACTTTTATATGTGGTTGCAGTTGTTTTAAATAAACCGCCATACCCGCTAATAAACCACCGCCGCCGACCGGTATAAATACCACATCTACTTTAGGCTGTTGCTGTAAAAGTTCTTTTGCGACAGTACCTTGCCCCGCAATAACATCCACATCATCAAAAGGATGCACTAATGTTTTATTTTCATTTCGTGCATATTCTATTGATGCTATTTGTGCTTCATTAAAACTATTGCCAATTAAGCGAACTTCGGCGCCAAAGTTACGCACATTATCAACTTTGATTTCTGGCGTCGTAATCGGCATAACAATTGTGGCTTTAATACCAAGCTTATTTGCGGCAAGTGCTAGGCCTTGAGCATGATTACCGGCAGACGCAGCAATAACACCGTGAAAGCATTGCTCCTCAGTTAAGTTAGATAACTTATTATATGCACCACGTAACTTAAATGAATGAACCGGTTGTTGATCTTCACGTTTAAGTGTTATTTGATTACCTAAACGCGATGACAACTTAGTTAACGGTGTTAACTCTGTTTCAACAGCTACATCATAGACAGGCGCTAATAATATTTTTCTCAAATAGCCAAGCGCTTCTTCTTGACTTGCTTTAGCAAGTACTAAAGCTTGCTGCTCTGCTTCAGTCATTATATTTAGTCCACAAGGTCATCATTATTCTATTCCGTCCAACAAATCACGGTTACGTACTGCACCTTTGTCAGCACTCGTCGCCAGCATTGCGTAGTTTTTAAGCGCATAGCTGATTGGACGAACACGGCCAATGGCTTTCCACGCATCTTTACCTTTTGCTTCCATTTTCGCACGACGTTCCGCAAGTTCTTCATCACTCACTTTTAATGTGATTGCGCGAGTAGGAATATCAATATGGATGATGTCGCCTTGCTCAACTAACGCGATTGTTCCGCCACTGCCCGCTTCAGGTGAAACGTGACCAATAGATAAACCTGACGTACCACCAGAGAAACGTCCATCTGTTAATAATGCACATTCTTTACCTAAGCCCATCGACTTTAAGTAAGTGGTTGGGTAAAGCATTTCTTGCATACCCGGACCACCTTTAGGGCCTTCGTAGCGAATAACAACAACTTCACCAGCAACTACTTTACCCGCTAAAATACAAGATACCGCATCGTCTTGGCTTTCAAATACATGAGCAGGGCCAGTAAATACTAAATTATCGTCTGATACGCCAGCCGTTTTAACAACACAACCGTCAGGGGCAATATTACCGGTTAATACCGCTAAACCACCTTCAAGTGAAAAGGCATTTTCGATACTACGAATACAACCATTCTCACGATCATCGTCTAATGTATCCCAACGACAATCTTGGCTAAAGGCTTTCGTGGTACGAATACCTGCAGGACCTGCACGGTAAAACTTTTTAACATCTTCATCTTCAGTCACAGTAATATCATACTTGGCGATATGTTCAGCTAAGCTTGTACCTAAAACATTTGTTACATCGGTTTTCAATAAGTTTGCGCGTAGCAATTCACCTAAAATACCCATAACACCACCGGCGCGATGCACATCTTCCATATGATATTTAGGCGTTGAAGGTGCAACTTTACAAAGCTGAGGTACGATGCGAGATAACTTGTCCATGTCCTCCATTGTGTAATCAATTTCTGCTTCTTGTGCTAACGCCAGTAAATGCAAAATAGTATTGGTTGAACCACCCATCGCAATATCTAAACACATGGCATTGTGTAAAGCGTCTTTATTGGCAATATTACGTGGTAATGCACTTTCGTCATTATCTTGGTAATAACGCTTAGTTAGTTTAACAATTTCTTTGCCTGCTTTTAAAAATAATTGCTCACGGTCAGCGTGGGTTGCCAACATAGAACCATTACCCGGCAATGCCAAACCTAGCGCCTCTGCTAAACAGTTCATTGAGTTAGCTGTAAACATGCCAGAACATGAACCACAAGTAGGACACGCAGAACGTTCAACTTGGTCACTTTGTTCATCAGAAACTTTTGGATCAGCTCCTTGTATCATCGCATCAACTAAATCAAGTTTAATAATTTGGTCAGAAAGTTTAGTTTTACCCGCTTCCATTGGGCCACCAGAAACAAAAATTACAGGAACATTTAAGCGCATAGCCGCCATCAACATACCCGGAGTAATTTTGTCGCAGTTTGAAATACACACCATGGCATCTGCACAATGAGCATTTACCATGTATTCAACTGAGTCGGCGATAAGATCACGTGATGGTAAGCTATAAAGCATACCGCTGTGACCCATAGCAATACCATCATCAACGGCAATAGTATTAAATTCTTTAGCAACACCACCTGCTTTTTCAATCGCGCCTGCAACGAGTTGCCCCATATCTTTTAAATGCACATGACCCGGCACAAATTGCGTAAAAGAATTAACAACAGCAATAATCGGTTTGCCAAAATCGCCATCAGTCATGCCAGTTGCGCGCCATAAAGCACGAGCTCCAGCCATATTACGGCCTTGAGTAGAAGTTGCAGATCTTAATTTAGGCATGATAGTTACATTCCGATTGATAATATTAATGAATATTTAGGATAAATTTATTTTGAAAACACCCTCATTGAAGCTGCTTTAAAAATAGTTAAACTAATAATTTTTAACTGATGATAACGCCTCAACTCGCCGTCATTTGGTGCTGTAGAAAAAGGAAACACAGAGCTTATGAATATAAGTGAGTATTTCCTATACCGCTACAATGCCAAATGACAAAGAGTTAATATGTTATTAAACTACTTTATTGGATCTAACCAATTATCTGGTACTTCGGTGGTGCCGTTGAATATACCAAAAAATGCTTCTTGAATAGCTTTGGTAATTGGTCCACGTGAACCATTCCCCACTAACATTCCGTCAACAGATTTTACCGGTACAACTTCGGTTGCAGTTCCACACATAAAGAACTCATCAACAAGATATAATGACTCACGTGAAATTGGCTCTTCACGTACTTCATATCCTAACTTCTCAGCAAGGAAGAAAACCGTATCGCGCGTTAGCCCTTGTAAAATTGAAGCTGTTCCAGGAGGTGTATAAAGAATGCCTTTACGAATCAAGAATAAATTTTGGCCAGCACCTTCGCTCACCATATTATTGATATCTAATGCAACGCCTTCAGCATAACCATGACGAGCAGCTTCTGCTGAAATCAGTTGTGATGAAAGGTAGTTACCGCCAGCTTTTGCAGCTGTTGGCATAGTATTAGGTGCTAATCGGTTCCAACTTGAAACACCAACTTCTACACCGTTTTCAATCGCGTCAGCACCTAAGTACGCTTCCCAGCTAAATGCGGCAATCATTACATCAGCTTTCGCATCAATAGGTGGACGTAAACCCATACCGATATCACCTAAGAAGGCTAATGGGCGTAAGTAAGCTGAAGCTAAACCATTTTTAGCTACGGCGTCTTTACACGCTTGAACAATTTCTTCTTCAGTAAAAGGAATATCCATACGGTAAATTTTTGCTGAATCGAATAAACGTTTGATATGTTCTTCTAAACGGAAAATACACGTACCTTTATGAGTATCATAAGCACGAATACCTTCAAACACTGATGAACCATAATGCAAAGCGTGACTCA